>Ga0180216_1000083_pt1 | contig 122557 bp, 118 predicted proteins | sample eDN3rd37CBELigMG_FD_128879 | JGI IMG/M metagenome (GOLD analysis project Ga0180216, IMG submission 128879) | Enriched Miracle-Growth compost microbial communities from Emeryville, California, USA - eDNA 3rd pass 37_C BE-Lig MG (version 2)... ... | reverse complement strand
TCCTCATACCGTCCTCCCGTGTTGTTTAAATTACCAACTCTATGATAACTTAAATGGGAAGGTATGGTTAATATTGATCAATCTTATTTAGCGGAATCTGCTAATTCTAGTTTAGCAGTTACACCATTTTCTACTCGAGCTAATGGATCCTGTTGTTACTATCTCGACTAATCTAGAAAAAACGATTAAAACAACGATTACAGCGGTTGTGACAGCGACGACGATTGTTATTGTTATTTCGTTCAGCAATAACAACAAGACGTTGTCCTGGGCGAAGTCTAACCACTAATGTGCGCTCATTCACAGTATGCACCTCCTCATACTATCGATAAATCCAATATATGTACAAAAAGTTGGATTTGCTCTAGACTGTGAACATCAATTGTAAAATACCAGATATCAGCACTTGAAAATTCCCGACAATCAGCCGACATTCTCTCCGAGAGGAGAGAGATACATGGTTAAGAATGGGGAATTTTTTATGATTAAAGAGATGAAACAAAAAGGAATGTACATCTCGCATATTGCTAAAGAACTAGGACGAGATGAAAAAACAATTCGAGCGTGGTTGAAAGAAGAAGCCCCTCGTTCCTATCAACGTAAACAAGCAAAACCTAGAAAGCTAGATCCATTCAAAGCATATATACAGCAGCGTATGGAAGAAGGCTGTCTTAATGCGGTTGTCATCTATGATGAACTTAAAGCGCAAAGCTACACGGGAAGCATTACAACGCTTCGCTACTTCATGAGAGCGATTCGACCTGCCGTAGAAGCTAAGGCTACGGTTCGTTTTGAAACACTGCCTGGTGAGCAAGCCCAAGTAGATTGGGGACATTTTCGCGTAGATTGGAAAGGAAAAGCGATTAAGCTGTATGCCTTTATTATGGTGCTTGGCTATTCACGTCAGATGTACCTTGAATTTACGGAAGATGAAAAAGTAGAAACACTCATTGGTTGTCATGAGCGTGCCATGCATTATTTTGGTGGCATGACGAAAACCTGTTTGTACGACAATATGAGGACTGTTGTGACGGGACAAGATGATCATGGACAAGTCATATGGAACGAGACCTTCGCTCGTTTTGCCGCTCATCATGGATTTGCCATTCGTAGATGTAATCCTTATCGTCCTCAGACAAAAGGAAAGGTAGAAAATGGCGTTGGGTATGTACGTAAGAACTTTTGGCCTCGTGTGGCTTCATTTACGGATCTTGATGACCTCAATAGACAAGCACGCTGGTGGCTCAATCAGATTGCCAATCAACGTGTGCATGGCACGACGCATGAGATCCCATCTGAGCGATTAAAAGCGGAAGCCCTATTACCGATGAACCCTCAACCGTTCGAACAGACCATTCGTCATAGTCGAAAGGTGAGTTCAGATGCTCTGATCTCTTACCAAAATAATCGCTATTCTGTACCCTTTGCTTTGGTTGGCCAAGTTGTACAATTGCAAGACGAAAAAAATGGGATCCTACGTGTGTATGATCATCAAAATCAACTTATCGCTGAGCATATCAAAGCAACGGGTGTTTACCAAGTCATCACCAATAAAAAACACTTCGAGGGAATCCGTACAGTCGGCAACCATAAGGTTCCTACGCCTATGCCCAAACTGGTTACGAATCGCACGCTCGAAGTGCACGAACGACCGCTAGCGGTCTACGAAGCGTTAAGCGATGAGGAGGTATTCTACTCATGATCCTCACCGAACGTCTTCAAGCAGCCTTTCAGCATATGGGATGGGTTCGCATACCCGAAATCCTGCATCATTACGCTGAAGATGCTGCTAAAGAAAATATATCGTATTTAGCGTTTTTGGACAAGCTTCTTCAAGAAGAATTACGCGCTAAACAAGACCGCTATCTCAAGACGAGAACGAGAATGGCGAAGCTACCTTACCATAAAACACTAGGGCATTTTGACTTCGCCTTCCAGCCATCTATTGATGAAAAACGGATCAAAGATTTAGCTACTCTACGCTTTATTGAACATCAAGAGAACCTTGTGTTTCTTGGACCTCCGGGTGTAGGAAAAACCCATTTAGCCGTGGCTCTAGCATTAGAAGCCATCACACAGGGTAAGCACGTTTATTTTATTACGGCACATGACCTTGTTCAAACGTTGCAGCAGGCTTACCAAGCGAATACGATACAGCAGAAGATACGGATGTTTTTAAAAGCCGATTTGCTCATTATTGATGAGATTGGGTACCGTAAAATGGATGAAGCTGCTGCTCATTTCTTCTTTCAAATCATTTCTGAACGTTATGAGAAAGGCTCCATTATTTTAACGTCAAACAAGTCATTTGGATCTTGGGGAGAAATCTTTGGCGATACGGTATTAGCGACAGCCATACTGGACCGCCTCCTGCACCACTCGGTGACAATTAATATTAAAGGTGAGAGCTACAGAATTAAAGAAAAGAAGAAAGCAGGTTTCTTTAAGCCAGAAATGGTAGACGAAACTGAAGCATAATTTTGCTACAAAACGGGAATTTTCAATTGCTGATTTAAGGGAGTTTTAAGTTGGTGTTGACAAGACAGTTGGATGGAGGGGGAATAGCACACCCATATTACATAAAAACCCCCCTTAATGGGGGGCTACAAAATGTTAAGATTCTTCTCTCTGACGACTTCTTAAACCGAATAAACCAGCTAAACCAAGTAAACCAAGCCAGCTCCAGTTCATGTCTCTGTCATTGTTATCTACTGCATTTGCACGGAAGTTCGTTGCATTTGCTCTGTAACGATCTGTGTTGTTATCGGTAATATCATTTGGTCTGAGACCATTGGAGTGAATTGAGTTATTGTAGTTATTGACATCGTTTAGTGTTGAGCGATCAGTACTGATATCGAGCTTGTTAGTATCCATCATTCTTGACTCGTTATCCATTGCGGGTGTTTTGTCCATCTTATTAGCCGAGACTGTTTGTGCAGACATCAGTAAAACTAATACAAATGCTAAAGACCAAATTTTTTTCATTAGGTAAGCCTCCTTGTTTTTTTTGTGCAATAATAATGTGCCCGTTCTGGAATTGAATATTCGACGAATTTTTACCAAGGAATTAAAGCAACGTGTAGTTGAAAACACAAAAAAGCCAGCCTCCAGGAGCGCTAGCCACACATTTATTTTGTTTTAATCAGCAGCATATTATAACATGGTTACAGTCATGATAATGAGGAGTTGAACCATCATTAGAGCGAAATCGTTTAAGCTATCTTGGTTGGTTAACCCCGATATGTGCGGAGGATATATAATAAGAAGCGTGTAGTGGGCCTGTATCAAGTGATTTATCTAACGGATTACTGTTATTAAATCAAAACACATAAAAGTTAATTAACATCCTAACTGGTAAACTATTTACAGTTAGGATCATTTTGACATCATTTGCGATATTGAGACAATTTTCCAAAGTAAATCATATAAAATTAAGATGATTAAATAATTGTACACACATAAATAGCCAGAAATAAAGACCTCTACTGGAGGTCTTTTAATTTGTGACAGCTACTTGCGTCACTTTTGCGAATACTTTATTTACGGAGATTAGTGCTGCATTGTCGGTAATATAGTATTTATCGCCTAAATAAATAATATATACTCCAGGACCATCATACTCGGATTCTACGCATATGATCTCATCACCTTTTTTAATATCTTGATGTAATAAATCATTAGGAGCCTCTAGTTTAAGCTTATTGATACTCATAGACTTATCATTCCTCACTAGAAAAATATTCACATCCATCAATCAATACAACTAAGGGGTTAGATTATAGATAATAATTGAATTTATTTAATATAATTACATTATCTAGTAATAATGAGAAATTGTAAATAAAAACTCACAGTGGTTAGTTACAAAATTTTATTTCGTGTAAGGGAGTGTGTAAGGTGAAGTATTGGACTAAGGAATGGTATGCTATGTGTCAAAAAACAGGATTGCATTTTGGATTGATTGTACATGAGGCAGCCAAAGTACTGGATGAAGCTATATTTCAAGCCTTAAATAAAGAAAAAGAATACGAATTTATTCAAATGCAGCGAGAAATTTATAACGTTGACCCGCGAGCTTGGCTGAAACAAGACGGTACGAATATGGTGCTTCTCAATAAAATAATTAATGATGAGGACATCGAAGAAAAAGATGTGATGATCTATCGTATGTCCGAAGAGGAAAAGAATAGAATCCATCAGCTAATTGCTGAGTATGATGCTAGACCGCCATTTGATGAAGAAGGGATAAAGCAAGCTTTTCAGGAGCAGCTAGATTGGAAGATCAACTATTCAGCGAAACAGCTCCCATCAGAGCTATTAGCTAAAATTGCAGATATTCGTGTCTATGCCCTTGGCTATTGTACAGAGGAAGTGCTAGAGCAATTGATGCATCAGAGCGAGGAAATTGAGCGGGTAATTAACGAGGCTACAGAAGCAGCACTGAAGGAATTACAAATGCAGCATATACCTGAAGAGATTAGCAGTAAATTGAACTTTCATGATTGTACTGTAATAGGTATTGAAGCATCAAATAATTTAGTGATCACACTCAATACAAGCGGAGGTTTTACCGAAAACAACAGGATCACGTTTACAAAGCCAAACATTCTATTGAAGGAAGATGGCATTATCGGGAAACATTGGCTATACAACGAGTTATATCGGACTGATGAGGGCTATGAGCTCCATGTACTATTCGGTGGGGCTCATTTGGCTGAATTAATCATTTCATGCAGCAGTATAGTCATCGATCAGTATGAGGATATATTAATCTCATAACAACGATAAGGAGTAGATCAATGAAAAGAACTGCTAAATGCTTAATTGTTGTGCTACTGCTTTTTTTGTTCGCTTGTTCTTCAAAGCAATTAAAGCCTATAACATTAACAGAAAAGCTTTCTCCAAAACTAGAGCAAGTGAACAGACTTATTATCCAAAGTGGTAGCACGGGTGAGAGCAGGGAAATTGATGATAAGGCGGTAATTGACGACTGGTTCTCCGCAGTTGGAGATATCGTATTATATCCTCAGGAGGACCAAGAGAAACGAGACGGCTTCTTATATGCAATAAGCTTGTATCACGATGAAAAAAATCTATTTCAATTAAGCTTAAGTTATATTGATGGAGTGTATTATCACGTAGATGATGACATGTATGTTGCAACAGAGCAGCTATTTCAAGATAGTAAGCCATACAGTGCGAAATAACTGGCACGCATAATGAAATAAAGTAGGTAAAAACAAGAAACAAGTGAAATGGAATGGAGCCCTTAACTCTGCAGAAAGCATTCCAATTGTGTTACCAAGCGATATCTCAGCACCTTATAGACCAAGAGATGAAGATTAGAACTTTAATAGACTATTAATTATCATCGATAAGCTACGCAATTATGATATAATTGCAATTGACATCTATTCATTACTACGATGACAGTAGCTTAGGAGGACTTATTAAATGCCGTTAATTGACAAGCCATTAGATGAATTATTAGTTTACGAGGGAATTAATCCAAAGCCTGCAGATCATGCTGAGTACTGGGAACGTGCAATAGCGGAAATGAAAGCGGTTGACCCTAATGTCGAGCTGGTATTAAGTGATTTTCAAGTACCTTTTGCAGAATGCTATGATTTATATTTTACAGGTGTGAGAGGCGCTCGTATTCATGCCAAATATGTTAAGCCTAAGCATGTATCAGAACCTCATCCAGCTGTTGTTCAATTCCATGGTTATTCAGGTCATTGTGGGGATTGGCATGATAAATTAAGCTATGCTGCATTGGGCTTCTCAGTATTCTCGATGGATGTTCGAGGACAAGGTGGCGGATCTGAAGATACTGGCGGGGTAAAAGGTACGACATTAAATGGACATATTGTTCGTGGATTAGATGATCATCCGGACAATTTATTATTCAGACATGTTTTCTTGGACACTGCGCAGCTTGCTGGAATTGCAATTAATATGCCAGAAGTGGATCCAGAGCGTGTTGGCGCAATGGGCGGTTCTCAAGGTGGGGCTTTAACGCTAGCATGTGCAGCACTTGAACCAAGAATTAAGCGACTAGCACCAATTCATCCATTTCTAAGTGACTATCAACGTGTATGGGAAATGGATCTAGCGAAGGATGCATATGCGGAGCTTAGAACATTCTTCCGTCATTTTGATCCACAGCACAAACGTGAAAAGGAAATTTTTACGAAGCTTGGCTATATCGACATTCAATTTTTAGCGGAGCGAATTGAAGGTGAAGTAATGATGGGCGTAGGACTAAGTGATACGGTGTGCCCGCCTTCTACACAATTTGCTACATATAATAAAATTAAAGCGCCGAAATCTCTAGAGATTTACCCTGATTTTGCACATGAGTATTATCCTGGCTTTGGTGATAAAGTGATGCAATTTTTGTTAGGTTTATAATAATATATTAAATCAAAAGTTAAGAGGAGCAAGATTCCTCTTAACTTTTTTTTGACTGGAGCTCGAGATGATAAAATGTCCCTTGTAAATATAGATAATTAATTCCAAAAACAGTATAATTGATCAAATAACTTATTTTGAATCGTTAGATTCTATTAAAAAGCAGGTGTGCATCATGGATCAAATCGCATTAAAATTGACCGTTAGACGCTGGAACGCTAATTTGTATGAGAAGAGCTAAAACGAATGGTTGCACTTGCAGATCAGCGTAGTTGCCTAAGCATTAATTATGATGGTTCAGCAAGACGGGGTAAACTTAAATTAGTACTGTAATTAGGAGGACGAAAGTTGTTATTAAAAGATAAAAATATTGTTGTTATGGGTGTAGCAAATGAGAGAAGCATCGCATGGGGAATTGCAAAATCATTGCATAAACAAGGAGCAAACCTAATTTTTACATATCGCAAGGAGAGATCGCTAGAAAAATTACAAAAGCTACTTCTTGAAAACAAAATAAAGCCGCTTTTAACGGTAGCCTGTGATGTGCTTGATGATGAAAGTGTCATATCCGCATTTAACGAGATTGAGAAACATGCTGGTACAATACATGGGCTTGTTCATTCTGTCGCATTTGCAGATAAGGATGAATTACAAGGCGAATTTGTAAATACGACAAGAGAAGGATATCTATTAGCTCAAAGCTCTAGCGCTTATTCGCTTGTTTTAGTGGCAAGAGAGGCAAAACGGCTTATGTCCGAGGGTGGAAGTATTGTAACTCAGTCTTATATCGGAGCTGAACGAGTTGTTAAAAATTATAATGTGATGGGTGTTGCCAAAGCAGCCTTAGAAGCGAGTGTTAGATATTTAGCAGAGGATTTGGGCAAGTACGGAATAAGGGTGAATGCAATTTCCGCAGGACCAATTCGCACGCTCGCAGCAAAAGGAGTTTCTGGATTCAATGATATTATGTCGACAATCGAAGAAAGAGCTCCACTTAGACGAAATATTGATCAGGATGAGGTTGGAGATGCGACGATGTTTCTAATCAGCAATCTATCGAGAGGGATAACTGGTGAGGTGATCCATGTGGATGCTGGTTACCATATCTTAGGTATGTGATTAGCAACTCATAAATTAGCACGATCACTATCATATTTATGTGAATACCCAGAAAATTGGTTTAACCGAATAACGAGAAGAGGGGATCTTATGAAATTTGTTTTAGTGTTTGGGCCGCAAGCAGTCGGGAAAATGACTGTCGGCAGTGAGCTAGCAAAAATTACGGACTTAAAATTGTTTCATAACCATATGTCGATCGAACTGTTTCACCAATTTTTTGGATACGGTCGTGAAACGATGAGACTTGCAAATAAAGTAAGAGGTGAACTGTTCGAAGCTTTTGCTAAGTCAGATCAATACGGATTGATTTTTACTTATGTATGGGCATTCGATCTACAAGAAGATTGGACCTATGTACAGCAAACTTGCCAACTATTCGAAGAACAGGGCGGGGATATCTATTTTGTTGAGCTTGAAGCTGAGCTTGATACACGTCTAGAACGAAACCGAACCCCTTATAGGTTGGAACAGAAGCCTTCAAAAAGAAATGTTGATCGATCTGAGGCTGATCTACTGAGCACGAAAGAAAAGTATAGGCTCAATTCTTCGCCAGGAGAGATTACAAGAGAGAACTACTTAAGGATCAACAATACTAATTTGGAAGCTGCGGAAGTGGCTTTACTAATTAAGGAGAAGTTTAATCTATAAGATGCTTATTATTTCTGTGCTTGCAATAATAATATTGTCTGTATTACTCGCAATCTCAACATTATGGGTTAAAATTTCAACGATTAAGCTAGAAAGTGACACCGTCGGCTTTAAAGTCATTCATTTGACGGATATTCACGGTAGAGTATCCTTTCTTAACGGTTCGTTAAGTCATATGGTTAATAGACTTAATCCAGATTGTGTGGTGATCACTGGAGATTTAGCGACTAGGAGAAGACAATTCAGTAAAGTATTAAAGGAGATTAAGAGCATTCAATGCTCTCGTATCTACTTTGTACCGGGCAATTACGAGAGAGAATGTATGGCTGGCATTAGAAAAAGACAGTTAACGGAGATAGAATTTCTCGAAATTATCTCTGAATTGCAACAAATAAATGTAGAAGTACTCGTAAATGAGGGTAGACAGCTAGAGATCGACAATAGTAAAACGTTAATTTATGGTTTTGACAACTCCATCTATGGAAATGAGCAACTTACCATGCGCGAGGAAGATTACAATTCTAATGATGGAGTGATCTTGCTTGCACACTCTCCTAGCATAATAAACTACATTCAAAAGAACGGGTTATCATTTGATTTATTGCTTACAGGGCATACTCATGGTGGTCAAATTAGAGTATTAACCAAGACAATTGGTGCTTATAAAAACTACCATGTTGGACTAAAAAGGATAAGTGAGCATGAGAATGTAGGAGGGCGATCAGCTAGAAAGGGTTACTTCTATATTAATAGAGGGCTCGGAACAGTAAAACTGCCAGTCCGCATTGGCTGTATGCCGGAAATTGCAGTTTTCGAATTCAGTTCTAACAATAAATAGGCTCTATTCAAAGTCCAATCGAACTTGAATAGAGCCTTAATTTAGTTAATTATAATTCGCACGCTACACCATCACCATCACGGTCTAGCTTCTTGCTGTAGCCAGGATCACCTTCAAACAACGGTGTTACACCAGCTTCATGCGCTTCAGTGCAATTATTATAATAGACCTCCTCAACTGCTTGTAAATCCTCATCTAGCTTAAGCTCCTGCTTAGAAGAATTAGGGTTTGGCTTTCCAAACAAGCTTGCAGGCTTAGCAACAATAAATAATATCTTTTCTCCGTCTTCATATGCGGATAGCTGATGCCCAACCCAGCTGCCAGCGCCACGATTGTCGCTTGAATCGACATACGCAACACTTGCTCCCGCGCCGCCCTCAGCACACATAGCCATTGGCCATTCATCGCGGTCATAACCATCTCTTGTACTAATACCTTTTAATGATTGCTTACGACGTTCATCAGCACCGTTACGATCAATTGTACAAACGTCTGAATGACCATTCTCGATAGCAGAGAAAATATGCATGGCTGTTTCAGGATAGCTGTCACTTGGAAACTCTAACACATAATCGTATTCATCTGGCTCTGTTTGCACAGATGGCTCAGCTTGCTCTTGGAGAGAGTCCGTCTGAGCATCGTTTTCCTCGACATTGTCAGCTTCACTAAGCTGTTCATCCTTTTCAGCTTGAAGCTCAGCATCATTAGAGACATTTTCAACTGTCTCTGTTTCAGTTACCTCCGGTAATGTAGTGCTTGGTGTTGCTTGCTGACTACATGCTGATAACAATAAGCAAAGTGACAGCCAAATAACTGTTAAATATTTCAACGCTGGTTCCTCCAGTCCTAATTCCTCACAAGAGATATACGCCAAGTAGTAAGTAAAAATGAATATCCTTGCAAAATGAAGACCATTATGCTGTTAGGCGATAATGGTCTAATTAAATAATTGTGAAATTAATGCATATCGCGGAATAAACCAATTACTTTTCCTAGTATTGTTACGTTTTTTAGAATAATAGGCTCCATTGAGGAGTTTTCTGGTTGAAGACGAATATGATCCTTCTCACGATAGAACGTTTTTACAGTCGCTTCGTCATCCTCAGTCATTGCAACTACAATATCTCCATTGTTAGCTGTTTGCTGCTGACGTACGATGACAAGATCTCCATTGTGAATACCAGCCTCAATCATACTATCACCGACTACATTCAAAACAAACACATTATGCTCGCCTACGAAATGAGAGGAAAGAGGGAAGTAATCCTCAATGTTCTCAGTGGCGGTAATCGGAATACCAGCTGTAACCTTACCGATAATCGGTATGTGTTGTACTGGAAATGGAATTACATTATCTGAAGAATCCGATAACATATCATCCTGATCTAAAATTTCAATCGCGCGCGGCTTAGTAGGGTCGCGGCGTATGTATCCCTTCTTTTCCAATCTGTCCAAGTGACCGTGAACAGTAGAGCTTGATAGTAATCCAACTGCTTCGGCTATTTCTCTAACAGCAGGAGGATAACCTTTATCCTTAACTTCTTGCTTTATAAAGTTCAATATTTCTAACTGACGCTTAGAAAGCTTATTCATATAATCAACTCCCATTGTTATTAGGGAAATTATAACATAGAACTCCGGTTCGCACAAACATAAGTTCTTAAGAATATACGTTCTTATTTTTTATCAAAATCCATTGACAAGAAACATATGTTCGCATATTATAAAAGCAGAACAAATGTTTGGGAGTGGTGTTAATGTCAACTTATAATCCATATGCTTATCAAGGCTATGAAGTGAAGAAAGCGCCTGTACATAAATTTGTGATATCTAAGAAAGTAATCAATAAGTGGTTAGCTAGCTTAATGGTTATTGCATTAATTGTAACTAGCTTCTATTTAATTACTGCGAAGGCAGGTTCCTCTCCAGATGATGCTATACATCAAGGAGAGCAGATTGTAACGGTGAGCACAGGTGATACATTGTGGAATATTGCAAGTCGTCATTATGATGTTCGCGATAAAAATTATGTGGTATTTCTTATTAAACAGCGTAACGAGTTAACGAATGATGTAATCAAACCTGGCCAACAGCTGATTCTACCAGAGCATCCTTAATAAAGAAGTTAATATATTTCATCATAGCTTATAAGGCACATGTAAATGCTGTGACTTTATAGGCTTTTTTGTTATAATAGATTTGTTGTGGATTTTTGCATAGTTGTAATTGGTTCAATGAAACTGCCTATCGCAGCATGTAGATGGTTCGTATAGGTGATGAGGGGAGTGGATTGAATGGATATGGAGAAATTGATTGCGCGTATTAATGAATTAGCTCGTAAAAATAAGTCTGTCGGTCTGACAGATCAAGAACAAGCGGAGCGTGCAAAGCTTAGAAAACAATATCTCACGGTGTTTAAATCTAACTTTAAACAGCAGCTAGATACAATTAAATATGTTGAAGATGAGAACCCTGACAGCAAGCCACTACATTAATATGTAGCTGACTATACAGAGATAAAGATAGAGGAGGAGTTTGTTTGTCTCGTTCTTGGGAAAGAAAAGTTAAGAAAAATATGGAGCAGGTGAATAAGCAACGTAAAAAAGCAGGCGTTGGTTCACTTCAGCTTAACCAACCGGTGGCTGAAGACAAGCTTGTTTTTAAGGGGCGTAACATCGTATTGCCAATCGTAATAATCTTCTTTATTGGCATGTATAATTTTCTAATGCTTATGAACCCTGAATATGCAATAGATAGTATGTTTTGGCTAACGAATATTGCTTATTTAGTACTTGCTGCACTATTTTTTTTCCGCAAGCCTTATTTGGCAATTGGCAAGGACTATGTTCAATCTCGTCGTATGATGGGTGACAAGAAGCTTTTTGCTGTTGCAATTAAAGAAATCAAAGTTCAAGGCGGCTACATTATTATTGTTCCAAACAATGGTAGTAGCTGGGCTTTCAATAAAACGTTCAATCGCTTTCCAATTGAAGATATGAAAGTTGAATTGAAGAAGCTAGCAGATAAATTTAATATTACTTGGACTGAATAAAGGTTGATGAAGGAGAGAAACAAGCGTGAAAAAGGCTGTTATGTTTGATCTGGATGATACGTTGCTATGGGATGATCGCAGTGTTAAAGAAGCATTTCGTGTGACATGTGAATATGCATCTGAAAAAAATAAAAATGTAGATCCAGATTTACTTGAGGAAGCAGTTAGAGCTGAAGCAAGAAAAATTTATGAAGCTTTTGAAGCATTTCCATTCACTAAAATGATTGGAATCAATCCATTCGAAGGGCTTTGGGCTCGATTCGCTGAAGGCGAGCAGCAAGAATTCCGTCAGTTAGAGCAATTTGTGCCAGAATACCGTCGTACTGCTTGGATCAATGGTCTGAAGGTGATTGGTATTGATGATGAAAGTCTTGGTGCTGAGCTTGGCGAGATGTTTCCTGCTGAACGTCGCAAACGTCCTCTAGTATATGAAGAAACATTTGCGGTTCTTGATCAGTTAAAGGGCAATTATAAGCTTCTATTACTTACAAATGGTTCACCAGACCTACAAAGAGAAAAGCTTGCTGGAGTTCCTCAGCTTGCTCCATACTTTGACCATATTATTATTTCTGGAGAGTTTGGAAAAGGTAAGCCAGATGCTTCGATTTTCAAGCACGCATTAAGCCGTTTAGAATTATCTCCTGAAGAATGTGTAATGGTTGGTGACAAGCTGACAACCGATATTTTGGGAGCTAATGGAGCAGGAATTGATTCAGTATGGATTAATCGTCATGGTATCGATCGGAATGATGACATCATTCCTACTTATACAATTACTAGCCTTAACGATTTGTTCGAAATTATTTCGAAATAATTCTGTTTATCACAATACCTACAGCATGTCATTCCTCGAAATGGCATGCTGTTTTTATATAAGCTACAGTAGACTAGCAAAACATAAAAAAGCACGAAGCAATATGACTTGCTCCGTGCGTGCTTAATGCATAAGTATTAAGTATTATTTTTTGAATGAAGGGTCCGCATGAGGATGTGCGATCCAGCCTTCTGTTTCGATAAACAGGCGAACTGCAACGATTTTTTTGTTTTCCATAAGTGTAAAGAAGTGCGGTGTATTTTCAGAAACAGAAATAACGTCACCAGCTTGAAGCTCTACATCAAAATAACCAACATCTTCAGAGCCTTTAATGATGAAAATACCTTGTCCAGCAGTAATGGCACGTACTTCATCTTCAGTATGTGTATGAATATTTTCAAATTTTGCAAGCAATTCTTCAAGATTTGGAGTTGCTTCAGAAAGTGTGATAATATCCCAAGTACGGTAGCCACGACGCTCTGCAAGATCACGAATTTCCGCGTCAAACGTGTTAAGAATCTCTTGTTTTTCTTCGTCAGTCAATGTAAACTTTTCTTGCAAGTCTTCGCGAAGCTTTGCAGGATTCCAATGTTCATATAAAACGCCTTGGCTATCTAAAAATGCGCGGACATTTTCTTCTCCTGTGATGCGTTCGTCTGTATTGCGAATTCTAACCTCAGCCATTTATTATTCCACCTTTTCCAATAGGAATTAAATTGTTATAGTAATAATTATAAAACAAAAAACAAAGATTGTCGATTATAATCCTTTCAACTTATGTGAACTTCTGCTAAAATTTGAAATAGTGATTTGGGAAGGGGTATGAATGTGGCAAACAATAAGCTGCAAGATCAGCTACAAAAGCGCATCCTCGTGTTAGATGGTGCGATGGGTACAATGATTCAGCAAGCTGATCTAACAGAAGCAGATTTTGGTGGAGCTGAATTAGATGGATGTAATGAAATTCTGGTATTAACACGACCAGACTTAATTAGTAGTATTCATGAGCAGTATCTTGAAGCTGGCGCAGATATCATCGAAACGAATACATTTGGTGCAACAAGCGTAGTATTGGCGGAATATGATATTCCAGAAAAAGCAAGAGAAATTAACCTTGCAGCTGCTAAGCTAGCTCGTGATGCTGCAGATAAATATAGTACAGAGGATCGTCCTCGCTTTGTTGCAGGAGCACTCGGCCCAACTACGAAAACATTGTCTGTAACTGGCGGTGTAACGTTTGATGAGCTAGTAGAGAGCTACTATGAGCAAACTGTGGCACTAATTGAAGGTGGCGTTGATTCGATTCTACTAGAAACATCGCAGGATACACTAAACGTAAAAGCGGGAAGCATCGGAGTGCGTAACGCATTTGAAGCAACAGGTGTAACGTTACCAATTATGATTTCTGGAACAATTGAACCAATGGGGACAACCCTTGCCGGTCAAACAATTGAATCATTCTACATCTCATTAGAGCATTTAAACCCTATTTCGATTGGGTTAAACTGTGCGACTGGTCCTGAATTTATGCGTGACCATATTCGAACACTAAGTGGCATTGCACGTACGAAAATTTCCTGCTATCCGAATGCTGGTCTGCCAGATGAGAACGGGCAATATCATGAAAGCCCAGAATCGTTGGCGCGCAAGCTTGAGGATTTCGCGCAAAATGGCTGGCTTAATATTGCTGGCGGCTGCTGTGGTACGACGCCTGCACATATTAAGGCAATTGCTGAAACGATGGCGAAGTATGAGCCTCGTCTAGCGGAAGGTGATCATCCAGATGCAGTTTCTGGTATTGATACCGTATTTATCGAAGCCGATAACCGTCCGTTGATGATTGGTGAACGTACCAATATTTCAGGATCTCGTAAATTCAAACGTCTTATCAAAGAAGAGAAGTTTGACGAAGCTTCTGAAATTGCGCGTGGTCAAGTGAAAAACGGCGCACATATTATTGATATTAACTTGCAGGATACTGACATCGATGAAGCTTATGCGGTTAATCAGTTTTTACCGCAGGTGATGAAAAAGATTAAAGCCCCGATTATGATCGACTCAACTTACGATCATATTATTGAGCTTGGTCTGAAATATTCTCAAGGTAAAGCACTTATTAACTCCATCAATCTTGAGGATGGCGAATCGAAGTTTGAAAAGATCGTTCCGCTAATCCATAAGTATGGTGCAGCTGTCGTTATGATTCTAATTGACGAACGTGGACAGGCTGTATCACGTGAAGCTAAGCTAGAAGTGGCAGATCGCGCGTATGACCTGCTAGTGAACAAGTACGGTGTTAATGAGGAAGATATTATATTCGACCCGAATATGTTCCCAGTTGGTTCTGGTGATCCACAATATATCGGTTCAGCAGTAGAGACGCTAGAAGGGATTCGTATGATTAAGGAAAAGTATCCTCGTACGAAAACGATTCTAGGGTTAAGTAATATTTCCTTCGGTTTGCCTGATGCTGGCCGCGAAGTGTTAAACTCCGTGTATTTGTATCATGCGACGAAAGCAGGTCTTGACTATGCGATCGTTAATACAGAAAAGCTTGAGCGCTATGCATCGATTCCAGCAGAGGAGCGCGAGCTTGCTGAGCAGCTCATTTATAACACGAATGATGAAACACTTGCAGCATTTGTCATGGCGTTCCGTGATAAAAAGGTTGAGAAGAAGGAAAAGCTGTCTAATTTATCGCTAGAGGAACGACTAGCCGCTTACGTTGTTGAAGGGACGAAAGAAGGACTAGTCGCCGATCTAGATCTAGCGCGTGAAAAATATGCTCCGCTTGAAATCATTAACGGTCCGTTAATGAAAGGGATGGAGGAAGTTGGGCGTCTGTTCAACAATAATGAGCTTATCGTTGCTGAAGTACTGCAAAGTGCTGAGGTTATGAAGGCATCTGTTAACCATCTTGAGCAATTTATGGAGAAGTCAGAGTCTGCGACTAAAGGTAAAATTATGCTAGCGACTGTTAAAGGCGATGTGCATGATATCGGTAAAAACCTTGTTGAAATTATTCTGGCGAACAATGGCTACAAAATTATTAACCTTGGAATTAAAGTTCCGCCTGAACGAATCATTGAAGCGTATCGTGAAGAGAAGGTTGATGCGATTGGTCTCTCAGGACTTCTTGTTAAGTCAGCGCAGCAGATGGTGCTTACAGCACAGGATCTACGTAATGCAGGGATCGATGCTCCGATTCTTGTCGGTGGTGCAGCGTTAACTCGTAAATTTACACGTACACGCATTTTACCTGAATACGATGGTCTCGTTATATACGCTAAAGATGCGATGGATGGACTAGATATCGCCAATAAATTAACAAACGAGCAGCAGCGTGCAGAGCTTGAACAAGAAATTGCTGCTCAGCGTCTTGCACTAGAGAATGAAGATCAAGGTGGTAAAAAGCTTCCGGCAATGACAAGAGCAGTGCGCTCGAATATTTCGCAGGATGCCCCAGTATTTTCACCGCCAGATACTGAACGTCATATTTTGCGTAACATTCCACTTACACAGGTTCTGCCATATGTAAATATGCAGATGCTACTAGGACATCATCTTGGCGTAAAAGGCCAGGTAGACAAACTGATCGCAGCAGGTGATGAGAAATCAGTTCAGTTGAAGGAAATGATTGATCAAATTTATCGTGAAGGCATGGCAGAGGGCTTCTTGGAAGCCAATGCGATGTATCGCTTCTTCCCTGCACAGTCGTCAGGTAATGATGTCATCATTTACGATCCTGAAGATCATAGTAAGGAAATTAAACGCTTCACCTTCCCACGCCAGCAGGTTGAACCATTCCTATGTCTTGCTGACTTCTTGAAGAGTGTGGAGAGCGGCGTGATGGATTATGTTGGCTTCCTTGTTGTAACTGCGGGTAAAGGAATTCGTGACATTTCTAATGAGTGGAAGGAAAAGGGAGATTATTTGCGCTCTCATGCCTTGCAGGCTTGTGCCTTAGAAACAGCAGAAGGCTTAGCTGAGAAAATCCACCATATGATGCGTGAGCAATGCGGTTACCCTGATGCACCTGAAATGACGATGAAGCAGCGCTTTGGTGCTCGTTATCAAGGTATTCGTGTATCGTTTGGTTATCCTGCATGTCCGAATCTTGAGGATCAAGCACCATTGTTTGAGCTTATGAAGCCAGAAGATATCGGTGTGGAGCTGACAGAAGGCTTCATGATGGAGCCTGAGGCATCAGTATCGGCTATGGTGTTTGCACATCCAGAAGCGAATTACTTTAATGTCGATAAGGCTTAGGATTCTAAAGGGTTCTAGTTGTTAGCGTATAGCGTATGTTTATCGGAAATTTCGGTGAACATACGCTTTTTTGATCAATTATAAAACCCAAGAACGTTGAATTTACAACTTTCTTGGGTTTTAATCGGTTATGATCTATTTTCTAGATCACTTACATAAGACGTTGCTGCTGAGTAGATGTTGTTTTCAGCGAAATATCGTGCAGAGCATGCTCCGTATCTGATGCTTGTTCTTTACGCGCAACAGCAATGTCACCTAAAGCAATGACTCCAACTAAATTTCCGTTATCAACAACAGGTAAGCGACGGACTTGATAATGAGCCATCAGATCAGCTGCTTCATCAATACTATCATTAGGTGAAACAGTGATCAGTTTGTCACTTATTACCTTTTCAATAGCTGTAGATCCAGAATGCTTTTGAGCATAGCCTCTTACAACTAAATCTCGGTCCGTGAGTACACCAATTAACTGTGAACGGTTATGCACATCTACTACGGGAACAAAACCTACATCATTTTCTGCCATAATCACAGCAGCTTCATAAACATTGTCCTGCAAAGTGACGGTTTTAACCTCTGTCGTCATTAAACTCTTTACTGTTTTCAAAGTTCCTAACACCTGCTTCTTCGTTATTTAAATCAGCAAGTAGTGTACGTAGTAGGAGAAGATAATATACAATGGTGATATGGATTAGAAATTATCGGAGGCAGTGTTTATGGATTTCATTACGGAAAAGTGATTGGTGCGATGGGGATCCTTCTGATAGTCGCCGTTATATGGTCATTATTAGGTACACCGAATGCACTATTTCAGCTGCAAGGCGCATATCGACTTATTTTGGATGTAGTTATATTTGCAGGAGCATCAAAAGAAAATATGTCAAATGTTTTTCAAATATGAACAGCTGTCTCTCTCGGATCATCAGGATACGAAGTAGAACAGCTTTTTTACTGTTTACTATTGAATCCCGAACATGCATTCGATAAACTAGAGAGTAGAATATTGTAACGGAGAAGAAGTAGAAAGAATTGCTGAAAGGTGAGAGCTTACGATGAATGAATGGACGGGTAAAGCGAGAAATATGGCTGAGTGGCTGGAGAATCTGAAGGGGCAAGAGGAAATTATGCAGAATGTGACAGAATGGCGTACGATTCAGCCACGTGAAGCCTCTTATGCACCGCTGCCAGATGAGCTGCATCCTGAGCTGAAAAAAGCGTTAAAGGCGAAAGGGATTGAGCAGTTGTATAGTCATCAGGCACAAGCGTTTCAAGCCGCAATGAGTGGTGGTCATATTGTCACAGTTACGCCGACAGCTTCAGGCAAAACGATGTGCTATAACTTACCTGTACTTCAGGAGATCGTGAATAACAATGAAGCTCGTGCACTGTATCTATTTCCTACGAAAGCGTTGGCGCAGGATCAGGTGACGGAGCTGCAGCAATTTGCCGATCTCATGGATTGTGACCTGAAAACTCATACCTATGATGGTGATACAGCACCGAGCATACGTACGGCCATTCGTAACGCTGGTCATATTGTGGTAACCAATCCAGACATGCTGCATTCGGCGATTTTACCGCATCATACAAAATGGGTTAGATTATTTGAAAATATTAAATATATTGTCATAGATGAAGTGCATGCTTATCGAGGTGTTTTTGGCTCTCATGTCGCCAATGTAATACGGCGCTTGCTAAGAATTTGTGAATTCTATGGGTCAAGCCCGCAGTTTTTATGTGCATCTGCAACGATTGAAAATCCAGGAGAGCATGCTTCTCGATTGATTGGTAGACCAGTTCAGGTCATTGATAACAATGGTGCACCTTCTGGTGAAAAGCATTTTATCTTTTATAATCCTCCTGTTGTCAATGAGCAGCTAAGCATTCGTCGCAGCAGCGTTTTTGAAACGAAAAAGCTCGCAAGTGCACTAATCAAGCAAGGTCTTCAGACAATTGTGTTTGCTCGCAGCCGTGTTCGTGTAGAGCTATTGCTAACTTATTTGCAGGATTTAACGGAGCACAAGGTGAATGACGGAACAATCCGCGGTTATCGTGGCGGATATTTGCCTAAGTTACGGAGAGAAATTGAGCAAGGGCTGCGTGATGGCTCGATTAAAGCGGTAGTAAGTACGAATGCACTTGAGCTAGGTATTGATATCGGTCAATTGCAAGCGTGCGTGTTGAACGGCTATCCAGGCACGATTGCAAGCACTTGGCAGCAGTCCGGTCGTGCAGGGCGTCGTAACGAGATTTCTGTAACCTTTCTCGTTGCTAGCAGTAGCCCTCTCGATCAATATATGGTGAAAAATCCAGATTACTTCTTTAATCGACCACCTGAGCAGGCTCTGATCGATCCTGATAACTTACTTATTTTAATCGATCATGTCAAATGCGCAGCCTATGAGCTACCGTTTAAGCGCGGGGAGCAATTCGGCGCAGAATCACTAGAGGATATGATGGAGTTTTTAACTGAAGAAAAGGTGCTCCATCATGTTGGCGATACATGGTATTGGATGGAGCAATCGTTCCCAGCTCAAAACATATCACTTCGTAGCGCCGCGGGTGAAAACTTCATTATTATTGATATAAGCAATCGTAACAAAGTCATTGGTGAGGTTGATCGGTTTAGCGCACCGACACTTATTCATGAAGAAGCGATCTATATCCACGAAGGTGTACAGTATCAAGTAGAGAAGCTAGATTATGATGAGAAGAAAGCGTACGTGCGTGAAGTTGATGTAGATTATTATACGGATGCGAATCTCGCTGTCGAGCTAAAGGTGCTGCATGTTGATAAGCAAAAAAGCTATGGACAGCTGGAGCAATATTATGGTGAGGTAACGGTCAATGCGCAGCCGACGATTTTTAAAAAAATACGTTTGCGCACGCATGAGAATATTGGATCAGGCCCAATCCATCTGCCAGAGGAAGAGCTTCATACAGCAAGCTACTGGTTTACATTTTCTGACGAGCTAACCTCTTCGATGACGAAGGAGCAGATGCAATCGGCGTTAATGGGATTGGCCAATGTGTTGAGCAATATCGCTCCGCTTTATTTGATGTGTGATCCATTCGATATACGTGTTGTGCCTCAAGTGAAGGCTGTTCATTCTGGGAAGCCAACGATATTTTTCTATGATCGTTATCCAGGCGGAATAGGTCTGAGTAAGCGACTTTATGAAATTCATACTCAACTATTACGTAATGCACAGCAGCTAATCAGTGGCTGTGGCTGTGTTAGTGGATGTCCAGCCTGCGTTGGTCCACTTGAAGAGGTTGGAATTTGGGGGAAGCAAACGGCATTAAAGCTGCTGACAGAATAAATGGTACCTAGGTTCGATTTTAATATTTAACGATGTTAATGAAAGGAGGGAGTATTCCGGTGAATATGCTACGAGCTCGATTACAGCGGCTGCAAGGAAAGACTGGTAATAAGGATCAGGAGTTGGCGCAGCAGGAGGAGCGAAATCAGGAACAGGACGTGGATTGGGCGCAGCGAGAGGAGCGAGCTCAGCAACAGAATCAAGAGCGGGCAACACAAGCGGAGCGAGCTCAGCAACAGGATCAGGAGCGGGCGCAGCAAGCGGAGCCAGCTAAGCAGCAGGAGCAGATAAACAGTAACTCCTCACCTTCCAGCTCATTACTTCAAATAACTACGCTGCCTGCACATGAGCCATTTGCTCAGCAATGGTCAGACATGTCAGTGCAGCTAGCTAGCAATGAATTTGGCAGCTTTCTGCTACGAACACTGCATGTTGATGCGTCCGGATCAATTGGTATGCATGCATTTGGTGAATGGCAGCAGGCGGGGATGTTTTTGAATGCCTTTCATCCAGATATTAATGCACAATTTACCGAGTATCTGTTTCTCGACCTTGAAACGACAGGGCTTGGCAGCGGAGCAGGAAATGTGCCATTTATGGTTGGACTAGCCTTTTGGGATGGGGATGGCTTTACAGTACAGCAGGCGCTCATTCGCCATCCTGCAGAGGAACGGGCGATGCTTGCATATATTCATCATCTGACCGCACATTTTACCCATCTTGTTACGTATAATGGAAAAAGCTTCGATTGGCCGCTTATGCATAGTCGCTTTGTTATGAACGGCATGCGTCAAAAAATATGGGAGCCGTTGCACGTCGATTTGCTTCATCCTTCACGTGCAATTTGGCGTAATACGTTAGAGTCGTGCAAGCTAAGTCATATTGAAAAAATGCGGCTGGGCATCGTTCGAGTTGATGATTTACCTGGCTCAGAAGCGCCAGCACGTTATTTTCAATTTTTGAATGATGGCCATCCTGATACGTTACTGGACGTATTTCGGCATAATGAAATCGATATGCTCTCTCTTGTAACTTTAGCGATACGCTTTGGGCATTTATTAAGTAATAGAGATATTGTAACGGTTGTGCAGCAGCCGAGCGAACCAGAGGAAATGGTGCGTACAGGCTTATGGCTTGAGAAGATGGGGGCTACTTATTATTCTGAGCAACTCTTCCAGCTAGCCGTTCATATCCCACGTCAGCGCACAGCGACGCTAATGCTGCTAGCGATGCGTGATAAAAAGGTAAATAATATAAACCGCGCGCTACACATCTGGGAAACAATTATCACCTACAACAATGTATTTGTGACACGTGAGCAGGTTGAGGCTGCGATTGAGCTATCGATGTATTATGAGCATAAGGTTAAGCAATTGGACATGGCGCTGCAATATGCAGAGAAGGCACAGGAGCTATTGCATGATATGGTCACGAGCAATCGCCGATCCGCAGCACAAAAGAAAAAAGAGCTTGAACAGCTAGAGAAACGGTTAGCACGGCTAAAAAAGAAGTGCAACAGCACTGTATAGAAACGCAAATGTATGTTATCTTGGTAATGAAGATATTTGTTTGTTATATTAAATATTCAAGAATACTTTCCGGTATAAACTGTGATTTATATAGTAGGAGACTAAAATTATGACAGCATTGCATACACGTTACAAAACGCTACTCATTGATTTGGATGGAACGGTTTATCATGGTGATACGCCGATCGATGGAGCAAGTGAACTGATCGACAGCTTGAACAGTCAGCAATGGAGCTATCGCTTTGTGACGAACAACTCATCGGCTACACCTCAGCAGGTTGCTGATCGGATGTGCAAGATGGGGATTAAGGTTACCGCCGAGCATATTTGCACCTCTGCACAGGCTACTGCGGCGTATATCAAAGAGCATTATAACGATGCACGTGTAATGATGATTGGCGAGCATGGATTACGCTCAGCTCTGGAAGATCAATCGATAGAGATTGTTGAACACAATCCAACGGTCGTCGTACAAGGGATTGATCGTCAATACTCGTATGAAAAAGGGAAGCTTGCAGTCCAAGCAATTCGAGCAGGAGCAGACTTTATTATGACTAATCCTGATTTACTGCTGCCTAGTAATGATGGGCTTATCCCTGGTGCTGGCTCAATTGGAGCGATGCTCGAAGCGGCAAGCGGCAAAAAACCAATCATTATTGGTAAGCCTTCACGGATTTTAGTGCAATATGCACTAGATCAGCTGCAATGTGAAGCATCAGATGCGCTGCTTATTGGAGATAATATGCTTACAGATATTTCTTCTGGTCTGCAGGCTGGATGTGATACGGTATTGCTATATACAGGGGTTACTACAATTGAAAACTATGAATATTATCGTCAGTTAGCGAATTGCGAGCCGACTTATCGCTATACGAATTTACAAGAGCTAAAAGCAGCATTGACTAAGTAGTATTAAACTTAATTCCACGAACCATGTCACGGTATTTAGGAGGCACTAAGTAATGTATGAATTACCTGAATTAGAAGTAATAAAAGCATTGATTGCTGAAAAATATGCGGGAGCAATCATTACAAAAATTATATGTAATACGAAGACAATAACAGGTAAAAAAACGAAGATGTGTGAAGAGCTGCAAGGGGCAACAATTTGGTTCGTAGAGCGCCGTGCAGGACATCTTGTGCTTCATCTTGATAGTGGAAAGCGTCTCGTGATCTATCTAGCACATAGCTCAACCTTTTATGGTGGAGAAGCAGGCGAAGCTTTGCCGTCAAGTCGAGATTTTGTCGTTCAGTTTGGCGATCGCTATATGGCTTTTGGTAAACTACCCGAGCAAGCGATTCAGCTTATTACGGTACGCGAGGTAGAGGAGCTGCTGAAGGCGTGTGCGCTTGATCCGTTAGATAAACGCTTCACGCTGGACTATTTATGGGGACAGCTTCAGAAAAAACGTAGCTCACTAAAAACCTTCTTGCTTGATGCATCCGTTATGTCTGGTATTGGCGCTGTTTACAGTGATGAAATATTGTTCGCTGCAAAGCTGCATCCAGCACGCAAGGCGAACAGCTTGAACAAGGATGAAGCAGCGCAGTTTTACGAAGCTATTCGCGAAACGCTGAAAGCTGCAATTGCTGATGGCGGCATGCGTATTCAGCCGCTTTATGCGCATGATAGCTTAACTGGCAGCTATTCCGATAAATTAGCTGTTTTTGGTCGTGATGGGCAAAATGCCTTAGATAGCAATGATCCTGTAGAGCTAATCTCTGTAGCGAAGCAAAAATGCTACGTTTGCCCTACACAGCAGACGCTTAGCAGCAGATCAACGTCTCTATCAAGCTAGAATATGAACATTTAACATTTAAAGGAGTCTTGGAGCATGATACATGTGTATTTAGATGATTATCGACTTTGTCCTGATGGGTTCGTTTATGCCAGAAATGCCGATGAGTGCAAGCTATTAATTGATTTGGAGCAAATTGATATTTTGTCGCTTGATTATGATTTAGGCTGGAATGAACCGACAGGCTACGAAGTCGTAAGACATCTAATCGCAGGTGGCAAATTTCCAAGACGAATTTATTTGCATACCTCCAGCATGTATGGCAGACAGCAAATGTACGATGCACTTCGCCAAGTTATTTCAGCGGACGTAGAATTGTATGCTCGCCCGATGACAAGACAAGAGCTAGAACTAGCGGCGCAGCAAGTTAATAATGAAAGAGGCAATGTATGAGCAAGTGGATAGGTACATCAAATCACGGATTTTCTCCGTATGGTATGGATGAGCTGCGTAAGCTGTTTCCGAAAATTCAGTTTAAGCAGATTATCCCCGGTGAAGTATATCAATTTGAAGTTGAAGAAGAAAATGATGAGACGCTCGGCAAATTAGCCCATGCGGAGCTTATTTTCGTTAGGCATATTCAGCCGATCGATCGTCAGCTGTCGATATCAGGAGACGCTGAGACTGATGCTGGGAACATTAAGGAAATGATTTCCTATATTGAAAGCTCTGTAGCGGGTAAACAAATAGCTGTTCATATTCGTACGAGCACTAAGCATCAGCTATCGATCAGTAAGCAACAATTAAAGGAAGTATTTGATACTGCGCTAACGGAAGTAGGAGCTACAGTCGTTGTTCAGCAGCCGCAGCTTATTGTTGCTGTATTCGCTCACGAGGATCAACTGCTAATAGGATTTGCTACACCTGAGGAAATGGGCTCGGATTGGCCGGGTGGTGCTATCCGTTTCCAGCGGGAAGCGGAACAAATTTCACGTGCCAAATTCAAGCTGCTTGAAGCAGAAAAGGTGTTTGGCTTAGACTATAGCAAGTACAAGTCAGCCATTGATGTTGGAGCGGCTCCTGGCGGCTGGACAAGCTTATTGCTGGAGCGCGGTTTGAAGGTAACGGCGATTGACCCAGCAGCGATGGATGAGCGTATCGTGAAGCATCCAGGGTTAACTCATTTACGGATGAATGCATCAGCGGTAAAATTACCGAAGGCTAGTCATGATTTGCTTGTATGTGATATGAGCTGGAGTCCATTAGAAATGAGCAAGCTTATTTTACAGCTTAAGGCTGCCTTAAAATCACATGGTTTTGCAATTATTACAGTCAAGCTTATGCACAAAAAAGCGCTGCAAAGCATTCGCGAGGTTAAGGATCGCTTAAGCTCAGCATTTACAATTTTAGCTGCCAAGCAATTGTTCCATAATCGTGAGGAGATTACGTTATTTCTTCAGAAAAAGGACTAACTTATTCAGAAAAGCATTCTGAATCAGACATTATCGTCTGGTTTAGAGTGCTTTTTTATTGCTCGAACAATCAATGTGATGATGTGGAGGGATTAGTTATGATGATTAGTGAAGGGACTGTGATCAACGATCGTTATGAAGTAGCTGGAAAGGTTGCAGATGGCGGTATGGGACAGCTATATATCGTTAGAGATCTGCAATTAAACGGTGTAACTAGGGCACTAAAACTGCTGAAATCGCAGCATGGGAGCCCATCCGTGCAGCAATCAATTCAGCGGGAAGCTTACTTGCTTATGCGTCTACAGCATCGCTGCTTGCCACAGCTATTTGATTATCATATATGTGAAGCAACACATACCGCGTTTATTGTCATGGAATGGATTGATGGCGTTCATCTCGGACAGTGGTTAAAGCAGTATAGCAAGTCGCTAAATTTATCATTTATATATTTTGTAGCCATTGAGATAGCCGATGCATTATGTTATTTGCACGCACAGCAGCCGGCCATTATACATCGTGACTTAAAGCCATCGAACATCATGCTTAGTAAGGATGGGGCGATAAAGCTGATTGATTTTGGGATTAGTAAGCAAATCCATGCCGAGCCACAGCATACGATCGCATTTGGAACGAAGGGCTACGCTGCTCCAGAACAATTACTCGGCAAGGGTACCGATGAGCGAAGTGATATTTACAGCTTTGGCGCAGTTTTACTTACCTTGCTTGGAATTGATCCTATTACGGTCTATGGAAGCAATAATGGAGCAGCAACGCTTCGTCAGCGATTTCTTGCATTAGCCAACACCATGCGATTTGCTGTGCCTAAAGCTTTACGTGAGTTAATTATCGATTGTATGCAGGAAGAGCCGCAGCATCGACCGCAATCTGCGACAGAGCTAAAAGCACGGCTAAGAGAGATTACTAGAGAAGATCGATCCAATCTCGAAAGTATTGATCGCTCAATAGCAGAAACGCATATTAAGCAGCAATTGTCTAGATCAGATCATAATAGAGGGAAAATCATCGCGGTTATTGGTGCACATGGTGGGGCAGGAAGTACAATGGTGGCGTTGGCACTCGCAAATTGGTATAAGCTGCGACACACTCCCACTACATTTATCGAGCACCGTCATAATGGCGCCGAATTATTCTATAGCCTACAAGCATCAAGTAATGGACTTGAGCTCAATGATGAGCGAAGCTTCCAACATGCGTTGGAGCAGGACGAGTTACACCAGCTTCAGGGAGGTGTATTATCAGTAACAGCAGAAGAAGGGAACTACTTTCTTTGCAATCCACTGCATCGGCTCACAGTGGAGCAACGCTTTGAGCTTACAATACAACTGGCGCAACAAAGTGCCCTCCAGCGTGATGTAATGATCGACTATTCAGCAAATTGGGAAACCTCCCATATTAATGCGATCGTGCAGCATGCCGATTATATCGTAATTGTAAATAGCCCGTGGATCATTACTCAAGCACCAGCGCAAATGAATAAGCTGTCTCCATTACTGCAAGCAGCTAATAAGTGCAGAGTGAAGGTTGTCTGGATAAGTAATAGAGACCAAAGCTTTCGCGGTCGCAAGAGCTGGCTTGAGCTTCACGGTGGACTGGAGCATATAATTATTCCTGAAATAAATAGTAAAGTAGTACTAGATAATTTATGGGGGAAGGCTAGTTTTCCGCCCTATTATGCAACCATAAAAACGCTACAAAAATATTTAATGCCATTAATGAAAAAAGTGATTAACTTGCAATAAAGGTATTTCTTCTATTATGATGAAAGTAACAGTTTTGAAAGGGGTGCAACACGATGGGCGATAAAATATTAGTCGTGGAAGATGAAGCGGGAATAGCACGAATATTACAGCTAGAGTTAGAACATGAAGGCTATGAAGTTGGACTTGCATCCGATGGTAAGCAAGGATATGAGATGATTAATAGTGGTGAGTATCAGCTCGTCTTACTTGATGTGATGCTTCCTAAAATGAGTGGGATAGAAGTGCTGCGTCAAATTCGACAATCGGGCAATCTTATTCCGATCATATTGTTGACAGCTCGTGATACTGTGCCAGATAAGGTGAGTGGTTTCGAGCATGGTGCGAACGACTATATAACGAAGCCTTTTGCGGTAGAGGAGCTCTTAGCAAGGGTTCGGAATATATTGCGAATCTTTCAACAGAATCCGAAGGAGTCTGAGGGCTCAGATCTTATTACGCTTGGTGATTTGACCGTTGAGCTACGAACGCGTAAAGTAACGCGCAAGGATAATCTAATTGAGCTAACACCGCGCGAATTTGAGCTGCTTGTATTTTTGCTGGAGCATGTTAATGAAGAGAAATCACGTGAAGAAATATTGTCAGAGGTATGGGGCTACGACTTTATCGGCGAGACGAATCTCGTTGATGTGTACATTCGTTATCTTCGACAAAAACTGGACAAGGGGTACCGCTACAAGCTAATCCATACAGTACGTGGCGTTGGTTATATGATCAAGGAGCCAGATTAATGACACTGCGAAAACGATTTACGTTATTTACAATTTTTTGGTTAATTTTAATATTAATCTTTTTTAATATCTTCGTATACTTTTATGTCATTAAAATTACTACCGAGAGCGAAGAAGAGATTATCGCGAACAAGGTCAAAATTATGCTAGAGAATCCACGGATTCAAAGTGGACGAGGCCTTAACACTGCAGATCTGCTCAATGAATACTACAATGTGAATGAGATGATTCGCATTGTCAGTCCTAATAATCGTGTTGTAAATATTGTTGGTTCGAATGAAATATTGCTAGAGCTGCCTGCAGAGTATAGCAAGTATCAAGCTTCAGGAATGTATACAAAAAGCGGCGAGCGCATTATCTATTATCGCGTACCTTTATTCGAGGATGGAGAAGTCATCGCCATGCTTGAGGTTACTCGAATCCTGGATGAGTTAGATGACTATCTGCAAATCCTTATTGCTGCACTTAGCGTTACGAGTGGTGGGGCGATTTTGTTCGCGATCTTCGGTACGTATTGGTTTACGTCAAGATTAACTGAGCCGATCTCACAAATGGTTACGACGATGCGTGAAATCGACCGCAGCGGTAAGCTTAGAAAAATTGAGCTTGGCGAGCGAGAAGAATCTGCCGAGCTGCAGCAGCTAATAAGAGCGTTTAATCAGATGATCGATCGCTTAGATCGTACGTTTGAACGTCAAAAGTTCTTTATAGCGGATGCATCACATGAGCTGAAAACACCGCTAACCGTTATTTCCAGCTATGCAAATATGCTGAAGCGTTGGGGCGCAGATGATGAGAATGTCCGTAAAGAAGCGATTGATTCTATCGCCAGAGAAACGACACGCTTACAAAGCTTAACGAAGTCGATGCTTACACTAGCAGAAGCAGAGCAAGAGGATTGGCTGTCGCTGGAAACGTTCGATGTCGTACCTGTTATCGAGGAAATAGCCACAATGATGGAGACAACCTTCCAACGCTCCATCCGAGTAAAGGCATTCTCTCACAATGTACGAATGGTTGGCGATAAGGACAAAATTCAGCAGCTGCTCGTTATTTTAATAGACAATGCGATCAAGTACTCTAAGGAGCCAATTGATATTTCAGTTGCGCTATCGAAAGGAATTGTCCGAATTGAAGTGAAGGATAAGGGAATTGGTATTCCTGAGAATGAAATCTCTCATCTGTTTGAACGGTTCTATCGTGTCGATGGCGCACGTGCTCGTTCAACGGGAGGCGTCGGCTTAGGACTTGCCATTGCGAAACGGATTATCGATTTGCATGAAGGTAAGGTAGAGGTGTTCAGTATCGTTAATCTAGGAACGACCATTACACTTCAGTTCAAACAACGTAAATAATCAGTTGAAAAGAGGCTAACGATGAAATATAGAGTAGGTGCGGTTCAATATAAGCTACAAGATATTGAATCCTTTGAGCAGTTTGCGCATCAGGTCGAGCATTATGTTCGTAATGCGACAGAGTATGGTGTTCAGCTGCTGTTATTTCCTGAGTTTATGACAACGCAATTACTATCGATTCCTAATGAGCAAGGGCAAGCTCAATCTATTGAGCAGCTGCCTAGCTATACAGAGGACTACATTAATTTGTTTACTGATTTAGCTGCAAAATACAATTTACATATTATTGGAGGTACCCATGTAGTCGCTATGGCTGATGGGTCAAGACGTAACGCAGCGCATTATTTTTCTCCACAAGGAGAATTACAGGTTCAGCATAAAATTCATTTGACACCAACAGAGGTGGAAGAATGGGAAATGAGTCCTGGCGATGGCGTGGCTGTATTTGATACGCCATTTGGCAAAATTGCAATGCTTACCTGTTACGATATTGAGTTTCCAGAAATCGTGCGAATGGCAAGAGCACAGGGGGCAGATGTGATCTATTGCCCTTCCTGCACCGATGATCGTCATGGCTTCCATCGTGTACGTTATTGCTGTCATGCTCGTACAATTGAAAATCAAATCTATGTCGTGACAACAGGTACGGTTGGTGCGTTAAGAAGGGTTGATTTTATGCGTGCGAACTACGGCCAAGCAGCAATACTTGCGCCAAATGATATTCCATTCCCACCTGGTGGTATTATTGCTGAAGGTGTTATCAATGATGATATGTTAATTGTCGGAGATCTTGATCTCTCCTTGCTTGAAGAGGTGCGCAAAAAAGGGTCGGTTATGACTTGGCGTGATCGTCGCACGGATTTGTATACTGACTGGTCATAAGTGATCGGCTTGTCAGATTGTAAGGAAGGAGTTGTCTAGTGATGTATAAACAGCTGTATGTTCTGCAGGATGGAAAGCCGGAGCTCGTTACGATTAGAAATTATACGATGAGTGATGCAGAGCAGCTAATCGATGTACAACGACAGAGTTTTCCTCCTCCTTTTCCTGAAGAGCTATGGTGGAATATGGAGCAGCTTCAGGAGCATGTAAATCGATTCCCACAAGGTGCGCTTTGTGTGGAAGCTAATGGTACGATCGTTGGCTCAATGACTGGACTTATTGTCGAGCTATCGCAATACGGTCATCAGCATAGCTGGAGTGAGATTACAGATGATGGCTATATCCGTAATCATGATGCTGGCGGAGATACGCTATATGTTGTAGATATTTGCGTCATTCCTTCCTATCGGAAATCAGGAATCGGTAAATGGTTAATGCAGTCGATGTACGAAACAGTCGTGCAGCTTGGGCTAACCTCGTTGCTTGGTGGTGGAAGAATGCCAGGATATGGTCAGTATGCTGGGCAGCTCACTGCACAGCAATATGTTGATAAAGTACTGGCAGGAGAACTGAAGGACCCTGTCATTACATTTTTATTACGCTGTGGACGTGTTCCAGTTGGCATAGCAGAGGAATATTTAGAAGATGAGCAGTCTTGTAATTACGCTACGATTATGCAATGGCGTAACCCATTTAAGAAGTGAGCAGAGACGAAGTCAATTAGGAGGGAACTCATTGTTAACTTATTATCGCATTCAATCAATAGACGATCCACATTTTCAAGCACTACACCAATTGCTAGGTACGATTTTCCCACCTGAAGAGGTATTAGCATATGAATTATGGCGTGAGCCGCTGCAAGATGAGGGGATTCATGTGTACGTAGCGCTTCATGAAGGCAAGGTTGTCGGTGCTACAGAATATCGTTATTATCCGCAGCTCGCAGTGGCGATGACTGACTTCACGATCATCGGTCAAGCTAGTTTAGGAATCGGACGTTTCTTATATCGTCAGCGTGAGAAGGATCTACAGCGTCTGGCTGAAGCTTCTGGTACTACGTCACTGGGCATGTTTGCTGAAGTTTATGACCCATTCCGTGCACAGGTTCATGAATTTGGCGGTGTTTCACCAATGAATCCAATTGTACGAAGAGAGGTTCTTTCTCATATCGGCTATAAGAAGCTTAATTTCCCATATGTACATCCATCGTGGGATCTTGAAGGCAATGCTGTTACGGAGCTTGATCTATGCTTCTTACCAACTGACGAGGAGCAAAGCGAGCTACCAGCAAGCTTAATTGCGACTTTCTTAGAGACCTATTACACAGCCATAGCTAATAAGCCGCAGCAATGGCTAGATATGGTGCAAGCATTAAAAGCAAAGCAAAGCGTGGAACTACTCCCGCTTTAATCATCAGAGAACCTACTTCAGCATGCATATGCTTCTCCTATATTTATCGTTGCGGTGCTCGTAGCGAAGTAATTAAGATCTGCAATCTCCTTCCACTTTGAAGGAGATTGCTTCTTTTGCTCAATGATATAGATTGTAAATTTGCTAGATTACAAGTCGAGGAGTCGTGTGCATTGAACAGCCTCATCTCTTATTTCGCCAACCTCAAAATAAAGTATAAAATTTTCGTGCTTATTGCCATTCTAATGGCGACCGTTATTTTTCTTACTAACATTGTTCATAGCTTAGCTTTTCGTGCATACGATGAGCTTGTTTATCAGCAAGCCTCACAGGCGCTTAACGTATCTTCTCTTAATATGGAAAGTGAATTAAAAAAGATAACAGCACTATCGTACAATGTTGTAACCGATTCTGCTATTCAGGAATATTTGTGGGATATTCGTAATGCAGAGACGGAATACGTGAACTACATTTCGTATACGAAGGTTCGTCAGCGTTTGGTTGACCTGGGAGCGTTAGACAAGTATGTATTATCGCTTCAGCTCTATGATGTGAACGATACAGAATATACTGTTGGAGCAAGGCCGATTGCTATGAATGAAGCTCGGATTGAGCGAATAAGGAAAGAAGCGATTAGTAACGGGGGCGCTATCTCTTGGACTTCTCCAGATCAGGAAGATGATGCGCTAATTGCACTTCGACATATACGTCGCTATCAGGATGTTTCCTTGGATGGACTAGGTGTACTAGCGATTCGGATTGATGTTAATCGACTATTCTCCGATTATGTTAATGGAATCGATCATGAGAAAGCTTTTTTTATCATTGTAAAAGATAATAATGAAGTGGTTTATTCTGATAAAATTGACCTAGAATTGAAAACGCTTGCGAATATGCGGGATGAAGGCAATCGTTATAGTATTGTTCGCAGTGAAGGGAAGACGTATTTTCTAACTTACCGTACCTCATCACTTACGGATTGGACATACTATACCGTAATGCCTTATGACAATATATTTTACACGACAGATCAAGCTAAAAAGATGGTATTGTTCATTTATTTAGCATTATTTTTATTCGCCACGATCGTTGCATTCCAGCTTTCTAAACGTATGACCGACCCGCTTGAAAAGCTTACGAATAAGATGCGCAGAGTGCAGCTAGGTAATTTTGAATATGAGGAAGATGGTAATGAGCCATTAGCGATGGATGAGGTTGGGCAGATTCAACGACATTTTCGTATTATGCTTGAACGAATCAATGAGCTTATTCATGAAAATTATGTAAAGCAGCTGATGATTAAGGATACACAGTTTAAAGCGCTGCAAGCACAGATCAATCCACATTTTTTATACAACACGCTAGAATCAATTAATTGGATGGCGAAAATGAGCAAGCAGGAACGTATCTCACAAATGGTTGAGTCATTAGGTTATTTGCTTCGCTTATCGCTTAATGTACAATCTGCGACTATTACGTTGCAAAAGGAATTAGAAATCATCAATCATTATCTAATTATTCAGCAGCACCGCTTTGAAGAACGACTGAACTATTCCCTGCAGGTCCCAACTCATCTTCTTGGCTGTGAACTGCCGAAGCTGTCAGTCCAACCGATTATTGAAAATGCGATTCACTACGCGCTGGAACCGAATATCGAGCCTTGTACGATTAATATATCTGCAGAGGTATTTGATGATCGCCTACTCGTATCCGTATCAGATAATGGACCTGGTATGACGGAAACCTTTTTAGAACAACGAAGTCGTGGTGAGGTAAAACCGAAGGGCACTGGCATTGGTTTAAGTAATATCGATGACCGCATTAAGATGCTATACGGCGATGAATATGGAATCAACATTGAGAGCAAAAGCGGTCAGGGAACAAAAGTAACACTCATACTACCGTATATTGTGAGGGATGAAGATGTTCAAAGTACTACTAGTGGATGATGAGCGCATTATATTAGAAGGAATTTCTACAATGATTGATTGGCATGCTTGTCAGTCTGAGCTAATTGGTACTTGCCGCAATGGAGTCGAGGCATTGGCGTTTATTCAAGAGCATAAGCCAGATATTGTGATTTCAGATATTAAAATGCCTGGTATGGATGGGTTAAAGCTGGTAGAAACCGTTCATGCGTTAAATGAAGATATCGCGTTTATTTTGTTATCTGGATTTGATGATTTTCAATATGCAAGAACGGCAATGCAGTTTGGCGTTAAGCACTATTTATTGAAGCCATGCAATGAGAATAGCATTATGCATGCCTTAAAAGAAGCGATTGATGATTTGCGAAGTAAGCGAACCAAGGAACAATTTATGATAAATTTACAGTCCGAGCTTGCCAAAGCATTGCCAATTGCCAAGGAACAATTTTTGAAGGAGCTTGTTACGAATAAAACGTACGGTGATCGCGAATGGGAAGAGTACCGCAGACTCTTTCATATTACGGAACAACCGAAAACCGTTCAGCTAATTCTATTTCATCTAGAAGGAATCTATGAGTATGAGCATTTGTTTGCGGTAAAAAATATTGCTGAGGATGTACTTGGGCATGATCTCGTATTGTTAGGAACGACGATCGGGAAGCAGGTATTGCTGCTGCTGAAGGAAAGCTATGAGCAGGGCTGGTTATCGTCACGCTTAGAAGTCATAAAGCGTACGTATTTAACATTTTATAAGCTAGACCTAACAATTGCCGTTAGTGATGCGGAGCCAATTAATGCAGTACGTAGGTTATATCATGAAACGCTGGAGTGTATTAATTATCGTTATTATTTGGGCGAAGGAGCAATTATTTTCAAAAAAGATATTGCTGATGTGATGACCGATACACCGACGTTTTATTTTGATGATGAACAGTTATCCATCTATATTAAGTCTGGAGACTGGGATTCAGCACGCAAAGAGCTTTCACGATTCTTTCATTTGTTGACTGAGCAAAGACTAGACATCGCGATGAGTAAATCCTATGCGCTTTCCTTATTAGTAGCGATAACCCGTTTATGTAGAAGAGAGGATATTACGCACTATATGCATTCCATTGCGAAGCTAGAGGAGCTGCATTCTTTACCATTAATCAAGCAATATATTCTCTCAGTTGCTGAGCAAATTACCGATGCAAATATGAAAATGCAAAAAAATAAGCATTCCTCGATTATTAATCGCGTATTCGAGGTTGTGGAGCAATACTTAGGTAATTCAGAGCTATCGCTAAACTGGATCGCTGGTGAAGTGCTGTTTATGAATGCTGATTATTTAGGTAAACTGTTTAAAAAGGAGACTGGTGAAAAGTTCTCTAACTATGTGATGCGATTACGCATTGAGAAAGCGATAGAGGTTATTGAATCTTCTCCGGATGTAAAAGTGTTTGAACTGGCAGAGCAGCTTGGTTTCGGGGATAATCCACAATATTTTAGTCAAGTGTTTAAAAAGTATACAGGACAGACACCAACAGAGTACATAAAAACACCTAGCTAAGCGATAAACAGAGGAAATCATTCGAAAGTTTGAAGACCTCTGTTTTTTTAACAAAATACCCGTTTTTTTTGATTTAAACCAAAGGTAGCGCTCTTTATAATATTTATATTAATGGGATATTCTGTCTGATTGTTGCCGGTTATTCCTCTATCCGATATTGTGATGAGCTGCTACAATGAAGTACTACTAAGCTCCTAAACCGTGAACACTTTATCCATCCAACAATGGAAGGGGAGTATCCAATGAGATATGTAGCGACTAAGCTCACCGTAGCACTTGTACTATTACTCGCATTATTGGTTGCTTGTAATAGCAATATTTTATACCCAAGTATAAAAAACAACTCAGGCTCTAATGAAATCAGTGTGGAGCCAATAACATTACGTATTGCTTGGTGGGGAGAGGATTCTCGTCATGATTATACGAAGAAGGTAATCGAGCTGTATGAATCTCAGAATAGTCATGTAACAATTGAAATGGAATATGCTGCGAAATACGATGACTATTGGAAAAAGATGGCTCCTCAAGCTGCGGCTGCGGAAATGCCGGACATTATTCAAATTGATACTAGCTATTACGCGCAATACGCGGGTAAACATTTATTTACTGACTTAACACCATATTTCGGTAGCGAAATAGATATTACTAATATTAATGCTGCAGTGCTTCAATCGGGCTATTATAGAGATGGAAACTATGGTATGCCAGTTGGAATCAATGCACTGGGCTTTCACTATAATCCAGAAATATTACAGGAGCTTGGTATTGAAAAAATTCCCCAACATTGGACATGGGACGATTATGAAGCTCTCGCGCTAAAAGCGCAAGATGAAGGGATATTCTTCGATGATGGCATGAGACCTGAAATATTTTTCGCTTATTTCTTGCGAACAAAGGGTGAAACATTATATAACGCTGAGGGTACAGCACTCGGCTATAGCGATGATTCCTTATTCGTAGATTTCTTTGGGCGGTTGATTAGGCTTGTACATAGTAAAGCGACTCCAACCGCAGAAGCGAAAGCGAAAATAAAAAGCTTTGAAGAGACTTTTCTATACCAATCTAAGCAAATTGGGATATGGCAATGGTCCAATCAATATTTAGCGATGCAGGAAGCAATGAATCGACCAATGGATATCGCACCGATGGTAGGACCTAATATGGAACAAGGGTTATATCTAAAGTCTAGTATGTTTTTCTCCATTGCAGAAACTTCTAAGTTGAAGTCAGAAGCTGCTAAGTTTATCGATTTCTGGGTTAATGATATCGAAGCCAATAAGTTGATTCTTGGAGAGCGTGGTGTACCTGTTTCATCAGTCGTGCAAGAGGAGATCAAGCCTTATCTATCCGAGGTTCAACAGCAAGTATTTCAATACGTAGCTTGGTCGGAACAGAATAGCTCACCAGCTGATCCAGTTGATCCCGTCGGTTCAGCAGGAATAATCGATTTGCTGAAAAAGCTTTGGGAACAGATGGAATACGAGCTGATATCGGTAGAGCAGGGGGCAGAGCTATTTCGTGAGGAAGCCAACAAAATATTAGAGAAAAATAAATAAGTTAAAAAGGGTAGGAGTTGCAAGTATGAAAATTATATTTCGGGGCACGAGTGATGCACATCGTGTACCTCGTTTATATTGTGAATGCGAAATTTGTCAGGAGGCTCGTACGACTGGCATAAATCGTCGATATCGCTCCTCTGTGCAATTGGCGGTAAATGAAGATTCTCCGCCGTTATGGATTGATTGTGGCCCGGATTGGTATGAACAAATGATGGATGGAAATGAACGTGTTATCGAACATATGCTCATTACACATGCACATTATGATCATATCGGTGGCCTGCCGCAATGGTATGATCAATTTCGCTACATTGAGATCAAGCCGAAGCTATATGCAGCAGAAGAGGTTATCGGAGAAATAAACACTAGATTCCCTTGGCTAGCTAGTGGAATTGAATTTATTGCTCTTGATAGCGGCTACGAATTTGGTGATTGGCTGCTTAGAACATGGCGTGTCAATCATGGTCGTAATGGTTATTCGTACGCATTTCGTTTTGATCATAGATTAAAGCCGTTAAGTTTCGTCTATTGCCCTGATAGCATTGCTTTAAGTACGCAGCAGCAGAAGCCGTTCTATGATGTGGATGTATTAATTATTGGAGCAAGCTATTACAAGGAGCCTTTTCCTTTTGAAACACGTTCCCTTTATGATGTAACTGAGCTTATTGAACTGAACAAACAATGGAAGCCCAAGCAATTATGGATTACTCATATGTCGCATGATATCGATATAAGGAAGTCGTTGCCCGAACACATGAATTATGCACAAACTGGGACAGTAATTGAGCTGTAAGCATATTGGCGATAGGGTACTAACAAGGATACTATCGCCAAATTGTTAAATTTCCAGTCTCCCTAATATCATGCTAACTAAGGAAAGGTGATATGTTATGAAGAAACTTCCTTTAATGCTGCAGCTTGCATTAATTTTGTTTTGTGTCATGATCATACCGACAATTGTGATGACATTGTATAGCGGAACGCAAATATTAGGCTATTCTGAAAAAGCAATCGCCCAGTCCACACTGGATGGATTAGATTCTAATCAAAGACTAAATGAAAGCGCTTTAAATACAGTTATGCAGGACACAGTGCGTGTCGCTTCTTCCAGTCTATATGATGGAATTAGACAATATCGTTCTTACGCACAGCTAAATAGTGACTATAACCGTGTTGAGCACGCATTATCGATATTACGTGAGCTTCAACGTATTGCTCGCAGTAATGATGGAATATACTCCGCGTATTTTCACCTCAATGATGCAGATTATATCGTTGCATCTGATGAAGGAATTATACCCATTGAACGGTATGAATCAATAGAGTGGCTGCAAAATTCGTTAAGCAATAAAGTTGGGATTGGCGGAGTATGGCAACCTAGAAAAATGGAAAACGGCGAGATGGTAATGTCCTATGTGCTTCCGTTAAATCGTCTATCGACTTCAACGAAGGGTGTGCTCGTTGTTAACTTAAAGGAGACACAAATTGAGCAAAATATGGTTTCATCGAATCAAGAAGATTTAGGCTATACAATTATTGGCCTAAATAATGGGAAAATCATTTCTCATAGCGATAAAAATTTATTGTTAACTCCAGCTGCAGAGCAACCATTTATGGAGCAATTACTGCAGCGGCAAGCAAAAAAGGGCTACGCCTTTCATGAACTAGACGGTGAGCGCTTACTATATACTTGGAAAAAATCTGATGACTTAAATTGGCTTTATGTCAATCAATATTCAATGGATCATCTTATGACACAAACGAAGGCGGTTCAGCGTGGAATCGTTATTTTTACGGCGATCATCATTTTAGTAGGCATTGTGATTACTGCATTAATTGCGACATGGGTTTCGCGACCACTACGAAAATTGGCTGGTCATATTCGCGCACAAGGCAATATGGCTTTTGCAGATCGTAATGAGCTTTCCTTCCTGGATTCAGCGTTTCGTCGAATGCAAGAGGAAGAAGATAAGCTTAATCAACTAATTGAAGAGCGTGAGCAGGATGCTTGCAGCTTAGCGGTGCATCATCTGTTGCGTGGTGATCAGCTTAAATCTTCTCAAAAGGAGCTATTGCATGAAATGTTCCCAGAGAAGCATTATGTTGTAGCTGTTATATCGATTGATCACTATAATCGCTATCGTAATAATACAAGTCCTGAAGCTCGTTCGTATCATCGCTATGCCTTTATTTCTAGCTATGAAAAGCAGTTAGCCTCGTTAGTTATTAATAAAAGCGTCTATTACGGTGAAGGCAGAATCGCGCTCCTCTTGAACTTCGATGAGGGGATGCTAGCTAAGGATCGTAAGCTAACGCAAGTGCTGACCTGCATCCAAGCAGAAGCAATGGACTTGTTCGGTCATAGCGTAACCATTGGGGTTAGCAGCATGACGGAGCAAGCATTGGAGGTTCACAGCAAGCTTATTGAAGCGATGGAGCTCATAAAACAACGAATTATCGCAGGTAATGGACAAATTCTATATTGGAATAGTGAACAGCAAGGTAATCAGAAGTATGTTTATCCGCAAAATAGCGAGCGTCGTCTTATAAATTACATTGATATCGGTGATATTGATAGCATTGTTGCTGAGCTAGATGCGATACATGAGCTCATTCAATCAACTAAGTCGATTTCTTATGACAACATTTTGTTCATTTATAACCAGTTAATTGGTGTGACGGTTAAGTATTTGAATGAGAAAAACATTAATACTTCAGCGATCTTCGCTGAACGTGGCAATATTTATTCTATTATTGCTTCTATGGATACATTGGATGAAATAACAGCGTACTTGAAGCATTTTTATACGGAAATTAGCAAGTTTATTTCTACCAGCAATCATTCAGAAGTTAATTATTTTGAAAAAATACAGTCGTACTTGGATCAGCACTATAGTGAGGATATTGTATTTGACGATATGGCAAAGGAAATTGGCATTAGTTACTCCTATATGCGAAAGCTGTTTTATGAAGGAACAGGTAAAAGCTTAATAGACTATGTGAATTACAAACGAATTGAGGCGGCGAAGGATTTACTTATTCGTTCGACGTTAAATGTAGCGCAAATTGCTGCCGAGGTTGGTTATAACAACATCCAAAGCTTCAATCGATTCTTCAGAAAATATGAAGGAGTAACGCCAAGTAGTTACAAAGGCTCAAAAATAAATGGTTAATATTGATTACAGGCTTTGGAAATGATTACGCTTACTTTAGTCCTAAATGTATACATGCTGACCATGCGGAAAGCTGATTTCACCTAGCATAGCGGGCTCTCGGAATTGAAATGTTTTTGGTTGGTGAAACCTGAAAAACCCAGTAATATCAAGGGTTTCAAGCGATTATCAAAAGTGAAGGGTACAATCAAAATCTACAATTTACGGATTGGCAGATGTTCTGTAATATGTGAATCAGCTTCTCCGTTCAATCAGCAAGCCGCTATGAAATTGATTAGGGGATGTATACCAAAGGAGGGAAGGTGAGAATGTGAAAATTGCAAACGCTTTAAAAACTAAAAATGTCGATGGAAAAGGAATCCTTTACTATCTAAAACGTGATTTGCAATTATACCTTATGGTGTTAGTCCCAATCTTTTTTGTAGTTCTTTTTAAGTACGCACCAATGTTTGGCATAGTCATTGCATTTAAGGATTACAAAATTGCAAAGGGATTCTGGGGTAGTGAATGGGTTGGATTCGAAGTATTTTTAGACATGTTTGCAAAAAGAGATTTTTTAAGAGCAGTTCGTAACACCTTAATACTGAACATCTTAGATTTGATCCTAAGCTTCACCGCACCAATCGTACTTGCGTTATTACTTAATGAAATCAAAAGTGTAAAAATGAAAAGAGTAAATCAAACATTACTCTACTTACCACATTTTCTTTCGTGGGTAATTATCGGAGCAATTGCATACCAGTTGCTAAGCGTAGGTAATGGTATTGTTAACAACATAATCGAAGGACTAGGTGGAACAAGAATTCCATTCCTTCAATCAGATACTCATTGGTTAATTAGTTACCTCTTGATCGGTGTTTGGCAAAGTATGGGGTGGGGGACGATCATTTACCTCGCGGCCATTAGCTCGATTAACCCAGAGCTTTATGAAGCAGCAACCGTTGACGGTGCAAACCGTTGGCGCAAGATGTGGAATGTTACGCTGCCAGGTATTCGAGTAACGATTGTTACATTACTTATTATGAACCTTGGAAGATTAATGGGGGGCTCATTTGAAAGAATCTATGCGATGGCGAATAAAGCCACAACGGAATATACAACAACAATAGAGGTATTAGTATATCGTTGGGGTATTGAGGGCGGTAATTTTAGTAGAGCAACGGCTCTAGGATTATTCCAAGCTGTTATCGGCCTAATACTCGTATTATTAGCTGACCGTGTAGCGAAAAAACTTGGCGAGGACGGCTTACTGTAGAAAGGAGACAAGCTATGAAACTATCGAATAACCAATTGATGGCGAGTCGGTCCAAGCGGATAGATGTCTGGGATATCGTAATCAATGCTTTTGTCATCATTCTATCTCTTGCATGCTTGTTGCCCTTGCTTCACATATTAGCTAAATCGTTAAGTACGGATGCCTATGTCATCGCTAATAAAGTAACGCTTTGGCCTCAAGGGTTCACCTTGGAAGCATACAATCGAGTGTTTGCCGACGCCTCAATTCTTCGTTCGTTATATGTATCGGTATTTGTAACCGTCGCATTTACGGTATTAGGGATGATTATTACGATACTTGGTGCTTATCCATTGTCTCGTAAACAATTAAAGGGACGAGGATTTCTAACATTTATGTTCCTGTTCACCCTATATTTTAGCGGTGGTATTATCCCTGAATATATGATGGTTAATAATCTAGGATTGCTAGATACCGTATGGTCCATTATTTTACCACCTGCATTTAGTGCGTTTAACTTCTTAATTATGAGGAGTGCAATATATAGCTCTATACCAGTTAGCTTGGAAGAATCGGCACGTATTGATGGTGCAGGACATTTCAGAGTACTAGTGAATATTGTATTGCCTTTATCCAAGCCGATCATTGCTACACTTTCACTATTCTATGCTGTTGGTCGTTGGAACACCTATATGGATGCATTGTTCTATATTAAACAAAATGTTGATATTCGACCATTGCAGCTGAAATTGTATTATTTGATCGTTCAATCAAGTGAAAGCTTTCAGTTAGAAGCAACTGTTGTGCAGCTAACGAATCCAGATGTTTTGAAATCAGCGTGTGTTATCTTTGCAACAGCACCAATTATTATCGTATACCCGTTCGTACAGAAATACTTTGTAAACGGTGTCATGCTAGGTGCTGTCAAAGAATAATAAATAAATTTTTTAATCAAAAAGGGAGGGTTTTGCAATGAATTTGAAAAAAAGTGCAATTGTATTAATGTCTTTAGCTCTAGGTACAAGTATGTTAGCAGCATGTAGCGGCAACAACGGTAATGAGAAAAGCAATACTGGCTCTACTTCAACTCCAAAACCTGCAACCACAGACAGTTCAACTCCAGAACCAGCTGGAACAGATTATTCTCAAGGATTTCCTGAAAAGGTTACGATCGAAATTCCAGTTTACGATCGCGCCTTTGAGGGCTGGAACGTAGCAGATAACTACTATACACGTTGGGTTCAGAAGGAATTTGGTGACAAGTATAACGTAGAGGTTAAATATGTACCAATCTCTCGTAGTAATGAAGTTCAAGATTTCCAACAATTGCTAGCTGCGCATAAAGCACCAGATATTATCTTCCATTATGATATGCCGCAACAAATCGCTTATTATAGCGAAGGCGTATTGCAAGAAATCGATTGGGAAGAAATTAAAACATATGCTCCAACTTATTGGAGTAAGCTAGGTACGACAATCGAGCAATACGGTATTATTAATGATGAGCAAATCTTCTTCTTCGCTGAAAGACCTGATGCGGATAACTTTACAACGCTTATTCGTAAGGACTGGGTTGAGAAGGTTGGTATGAAGGTTGAAGATTTAACAACACTAGAGAAAATGAATGAATTGCTGGCAAAATGGAAGGACGCTGGTCTAGGTACACTTGGCGGAACGCTAACTCGCAATAACTACACGTATAGCTATGGTTTCCGTGATTGGCCAATTGATGAGAAAGAGCGCGCACTTTATTCTGATCTATCCGTTGCTGACTTTACAACTTCAGCTACTGAAGGCTGGTTGCGTAACCTAAACTTCCAATACAACAATGGTCTAATCGATCGTGAATTCTACCTAAGAGATGACGAGAACAAAGCAAAAGCTGAGTTCGTTGCTGGCAGAACTGGTACATTTGGTAGCTATATCACTAGTAACTCTGATGTAATTTCTGCAACACTTGCTAACAACCCTGAGGCTGAGTTTGCAATTCTTCCTCCTGGTTCCGGTGTACCTGAAGGTAAAGTACCTCAAGGTCGTGCTTACTGGCCATTTGGTTTCATCATGGGTATCAACCATGAGACTCCTGAGCTAGAGCGTATCGCTGTATGGATGTTCTTAGAGTGGATGATTCAACCGGATAACCTATTCTTCTTGCAAAATGGTGTTGAAGGTGAAAACTATACACTAGATGCAGAAGGTATCCCTCAAAAAGTAGCTGATTTTGCTGGTGATTCTAAGCTTTCTAACAACAATAACAAAGACTACTGGGCACTTGTAATTGAAGGCGTAGTGTATGAAGATCCAGCAGTTAACAAAATCTCTCAAATTCGTAACTGGGCTCCTCCAGGATATGAGTACCTAGTTGAAGATCTATTGAAATACAGAGAGGAAACAGCTCCATACCGTACTCCTGATGCATTGTTCACTGAAGTTGTAGAAACAGTTGCTGAGTACAAAGCAGATCTTAACGAGCTATTCCAAGAGCTATATATTAAAGTAGCTACAGCTCCAGTTGATCAATTCGATGCTGAGTATGAGAAAGCTAAGCAAATCTTCCTAGATGCTGGTTACCAAGAAATTATTGATGAAAAACAAAAAATCATCGATGCTGGTAACTACAGATAATAGAGTGTAACTGTTCAAAGCCCTTGCGAATGCAAGGGCTTTGTTCGGTTTTGCGGGCTAGGCTAGTCATTCGCTTGAATGACTAGCAATTGTCCACTAGCTATTGAGATTGTGCCTAGCTCTTCGATTAGCTCATTGCTGATGCCTAATGACAGTCCTCTTGTTAAACTTAATGGCTCATCTCGGAGCGGATATTTGAAGCCGCGAAGCTTAATCTCTTTAACTTCTCTCGTATGAGGCAGTAGTGATACATAACGATAGTGAGCTCGTTCAATGGTAAGTGGAGCTGTATTGTCCATCATTTGAATACAATTATGTTCATCAATTAAACGCATTGGGACTTGCTCTTTAAGAGCTGCTTCAAGAATATGTACATTGCTTAAGGAATGATCGAAGCGTGTACCAAGCGCACCAATGAGCATAACCAGCTGCGGCTTAAGCTTTAATGCGTGCATAACTGCAAGATGAGTATCGGTATAATTTTTATCGATTGCATCAAAGCCCATGAATGATCCACTATTTTGTTGGATTGCTTCATATTGCTGTGGTGTTACGGAGTCAAAGTCTCCAATGGATAGATGTGGAGAGATGCCGTGCTCTACCAAAAAGGCGGCACCGTGATCTACGCCAATTATGTAATCCCCTTGCTTCATATAAGGAAGCGCCCATTGTCCTAGTTGGCCTCCACTACAAATTGTTACAATCATCAGTTGATTATCTCCTCTAAAGCTTTATCTACTTTTCTTTTCTCCTAATATCGTAACAAGTTATTACGGAACAAACAACAGTCTATCCTTTAGTTGTTCATGCATGGGGATTTAGGTATAGTAGTAGTTGGATAACATTACATGAGGAAATGAGGGTGTATTTTGAAACAGAAGGTGTTATTTGTATGCCTTGGGAATATTTGTCGTTCACCAATGGCAGAAGCGGTTATGCGTCATTTAGTACAGGAAGAGGGTTTGTCTCATTTGATCGAGATTGATTCTGCAGGAACTGGGGACTGGCATATTGGCAAGCAGCCGCATGAAGGCACTCGTAAATTATTAGATAAAAAAAACATTTCATATACAGGGATGAAGGCGCGTCAAGTTACTGCCGATGATCTTCACCAGTTTACGTATATCGTTTGTATGGACAATCAGAATTTGAAAGATGTGCAGCGAGTGTTTAAACAAGCGGCGGGTGAGGGACAACGTGGCAAAGTAATTACGTTTATGAGTTTAGTAGCGGGTTCACATGTTACAGAGGTGCCAGATCCATATTATACAGGAAATTTTGATGAAGTGTACGAGCTAGTTGCTCAGGGCTGTCGTGCATTACTTAATGAAATTAAAGGAGAATTATCGGAGTAAGATGGAGCTTCGTTGGAGCAAGCTAAGTGGCTGATTAGCCACCTAGCATCTCCTACTGAAGATGTTGTTATAGCGTGTTATAGTCAGTGCGTTACGCAAGCTTAGTATTGCGGAATAAAGTAACGGATCGCTTGTGGCACTTCCTTCTGCCAAAAGCCCCATTGATGCTTGCCGTCTTTTTCTTCATAATGAATGATTGCGTTGCGTTCTTGCAGTAGAGCATGCATAGTGCGATTAAGCTCGACAAAATTGTATACGCCGCGATCAGTTTCATATGCATCTTCTTGCAAGCCGACGATCATAAAAATATTGAGCCAGTCGAGATCGCCAGTAGCTGCAACAATCGCTTGTGATGCTTCATAATAAGCTCCGGACATACTAATGATACGTGTAAACAAATCTGGATGCTGCAAGGCAATATGTAGCGATACGGTTCCGCCAAGTGAATCTCCTGCTAAAATACGCTCCTCGGGTGTATTACGAACAGGGTATTTGCTTTCAATAAAAGGAAGCAGTTCTAACGCAAAAAAATCTACATAAGCCTGATGTCTTGTACCGTCTGGGGAATATTCCTCCGTGCGGACGGACTTATCGACATCAACACCTACGATGATGAACGGCTCGATCCCTTCATCTAATATTAGCTGCTGTGCAGAGGTAGCAATTCTGCCGAAGTTAAAAAAATCTTCACCGTCCTGGCAGTAGATTACGGGATAGCTTAACACTTCGTTATAGCCTGGCGGAAGATAGATGCGTAAGTTGCGTGCTCCTTCCAATAAATACTGACTGTCGATGGAATCCTTAACAATGGTGCGTTTGAGATAGCGGTTGTCTGTCATGCGAAAAACTCCTTTAAACTAGTAGTATGGAATATTGCTTATTTGGGAAAATAAAGGTTGGCTGTTGAAAAATTGCACAATTTCATAAAACAGAGTTGAATTGATTGGTATATCGTTCCAAAACAAGCTTTGTATTATACTGTTATATAAATAATTGAACGCTGTTATATATACAATTTGGCAGTGAATTGATGAGAATTCGCTAAAATTAGAGAGTTTTCACTTTTTTACTTTGACCATCGGCATTGAACAGCGGTATAATAATTCTATAACAGAGACACACAATTTTCAAATATTATAAGATGAGGTGAGCGTTCTCAATGAGCAAATTGCCATATGAGGTTCAAACTGAGCCGGTTACACCGCTATCTGTGCTAACACTTGATGGTGAAGTAGCACATCCAGAGTATATGCCAGAGTTGACTGACGATCAATTAAAAGAAATTATGTACCGCATGGTATTCACACGTACTTGGGATGAGCGTGCGATCAACCTTGGACGTCAAGGTCGTCTTGGCTTCTATGCACCAGTGTCAGGTCAAGAAGCATCGATGATCGGTAGTGAATTCGCATTAAATAAAGAAGACTTTATTTGTCCGGGTTACCGTGACATGCCGCAAATCGTATGGCATGGTCTACCTCTTTACCAAGCATTCCTATACTCTCGCGGTCATCAACATGGTGGTCAAATCCCTGAGGGTGTAAATGTACTAATGCCACAAATCATTATTGGCGCTCAAGTGCTTCATGCAATGGGTGTTGCGATGGCGTTCAAAAAGAAAAACGAAAAACGTGTAGCAATCACTTACACTGGTGACGGTGGTTCATCTGAGGGCGATTTCTACGAAGCATTGAACTTTGCTGGCGCATTTAAGCTTCCTGCAATTTTCGTAGTACAAAACAACGGCTATGCAATCACTACTCCTTATGCTAAGCAAACAGCTGCTTTATCTGTAGCCCATAAAGCAGTTGCAGCAGGTATTAAAGGTGCACAAGTTGATGGTATGGACGTTCTTGCGGTTATTAAAGCGGTACAGGATGCTGCTAAACGTGGTTATGACGGAGAAGGCGCAACTTTGCTTGAGCTTATCACTTACCGTTACCGTCCACATTCCCTTGCAGACGATACTACAAAATATCGTACAAAAGAGGAAGAAGCAGAAAAAGCATTGCTTGATCCACTTACTCGCTTCGGTAAGTTCCTTGAGAAAAAAGGACTTTGGACTGAAGAAGACACAGCTCGCGTAAAAGAAGAAGCAAAAGCGGCTGTTGCAGAACATATCAAAAAAGCTGAGCAAACAGAGAAAATGACTGTTTCTGGACTTATTGATTCTATGTTCGAAACTACACCGCAGCATTTGCAAGCTCAAAAAGCTGATTTCGAGTAATAGGGAGGATTAATCGACAATGGCACAAATGAATATGTTAGAAGCAATTCGCGATGCGATGCGTATTGAACTTACTCGTGATCCTAATGTCGTCATCTTCGGTGAGGATGTAGGTCATGTCGGCGGTGTATTCCGCGTAACTGAAGGATTACAAAAAGAATTTGGCGAGGAACGTGTATTTGATACTCCACTAGCAGAATCAGCTATCGCTGGTATGGCTGTAGGTATGGGGATTCAAGGCTTCCGTCCAGTAGCAGAAATTCAATTCGTAGGCTTTATTTTTGAAGCACTAGACCAAATGTTTGTACAAGCTGCGCGCATGCGTTTCCGTTCTGGAGGACGTTACAACTCTCCAATCGTATTCCGTACACCTTACGGCGGTGGCGTTAAAGCTGCTGAGCTTCACACAGACTCCTTGGAAGGTTTGGCAATCCAAACTCCGGGTATTAAAGTTGTAATTCCATCTAATCCATACGATGCTAAAGGTCTTATGATCTCTGCAATTCGTGATAATGACCCAGTATTCTTCATGGAGCACTTGAACCTTTACCGTGCATTCCGTGATGAAGTGCCTGAGGGTGAATATACAGTTGAAATCGGTAAAGCAAACGTAGTTAAAGAAGGTAAGGATGTAACGATTCTTGCTTACGGTATGATGGTTCACACTGCGAAAAAAGCAGCTGATGAGCTTGAAAAAGAAGGCATTAACGTTGAAATTATCGACCTTCGTACGTTGCTTCCACTTGATATCGATACAATTGTTGCATCAATTAAGAAAACAAATCGTTGTATCGTTGTTCAAGAGGCTCAAAAAACTTCTGGTGCTGCAGCTGAAATTATTGCTCAAATTAACGAGCATGCGATTCTGCACCTTGAAGCTCCAGTGCTTCGTGTAGCTGGTCCAGATACTGTGTATCCATTTGCACAAATCGAAGATCAATGGCTTCCAACACCAGCACGTATCATTAAAGCAGTTAAAGACACACTAAGCTTCTAATCATAAATTAGAGCTCAACATAAACGTATGAACTAATGTGAATCTGCCCTCAAATTTGTTGCAAGTTTGAGGGCATGGTTAACAAACAAGGAGGTTGTATCGGTGGCTAAATTTGAATACCGATTTCCGGAGCTAGGCGAAGGTCTGCACGAAGGTGAAATAGTTAAAGTATGTATTACTCCTGGTCAAGTTGTTACTGACGATGATGTAATCATGGAAGTACAAAATGATAAGGCAGTAGTTGAAGTACCATGTCCTGTCAACGGTAAAGTAGTTGAAGTACTGATGAAGGATGGAGATGTGAAAAAGGTTGGCGAGGTTGTAGCGATCATCGAAGCTGAGGGAGAACTTCCTGCTGGCGCTGAAGCTGCTGCTCCTGCAGAAGCACCTGCTCCAGCGGCAGCTGCTCCACAAGCATCTGGATCTTCTAATTTCGAATACCGTTTCCCAGAGCTAGGTGAAGGTCTACACGAAGGTGAGATCGTTAAAGTTCTAGTTGCTCCTGGTCAAACAGTAACTGACGATGACATTATTATGGAAGTACAAAACGACAAAGCGGTTGTTGAAGTACCTTGTCCAGTAAACGGTAAAGTTGTCGAAGTATTTATGAAGGACGGAGACGTTAAAAAAGTAGGCGAGGTTGTAGCGATCATCGCGGTTGAGGGAGAACTTCCTGAGCAAGCTGGCGGTCAAGCAGCAGCTCCAGCGGCAGCGGCTCCAGCACCTGCAGCAGCGGCAGCTCCAGCAGCTAAAGCTTCTAATGGTCCTGTTCTTGCTACTCCATCAGTTCGTAAATTTGCTCGTGAAAAAGGCGTTGACCTTGCTAGCGTTGTAGGCACTGGTAAAAACGGCCGTATCACTCGTGATGATGTAGCTAACTTCAATGGCGCAGCAGCACCTGCGGCAGCTCCAACAGCTCCAGCAGCGGCAGCAGCACCTGCGGCACAAGCAGCAGCTCCAGCTCCTGAAAAAGCTAAAGCAGCGGCACCTTCTGCTAATCCTTACCGTCCTGAAGATCGTGTACCATTCAAAGGTATCCGTAAAGTTATTGCTGGCGCAATGAGCAAATCCGTGTACACTGCTCCACATGTAACAATTATGGATGAAGTAGATGTAACTGAGCTTGTAGCACTTCGTGCTAAATATAAACCTTACGCTGAGAAGAAAGGTTCTAAACTAACTTATCTTCCATTCATCGTAAAAGCATTAGTATCTGCTTGTCGTGAGTTCCCAATTATGAACGCTATGCTTGATGAAGCTAATCAAGAGATCGTTTATAAAAAATACTACAATATCGGTATCGCTACTGATACAGAAAACGGTCTAATCGTTCCTGTTATCGAAGATGCTGATCGTAAAAACATCTTTGCAATTGCAGATAAAATTAAAGACCTTGCTATTCGTGGCCGTGACGGTAAACTTGCTGGTAACGAGCTTAAAGGTTCTACAATTACGATTTCTAACATCGGTTCTGCTGGCGGTATGTTCTTTACTCCAGTTATCAACTTCCCTGAGGTTGCTATCCTTGGTACAGGACGTATCTCTGAAAAAGCAATCGTTCGTGATGGCGAGCTAGTTGCTGCTCCAGTAATGGCGCTTTCTCTAAGCTTTGACCACCGTCTAATTGATGGTGCAACTGCTCAAAACTTCATGAATCATATTAAAAAGCTATTGGCTCAACCAGAGCTATTCATTATGGAGGTGTAACACATGGTAGTAGGTGATGCTTCACTAGATATTGATACTCTAGTCATCGGTGCGGGTCCTGGTGGTTACGTTGCTGCAATTCGTGCAGCACAACTTGGTCAAAAGGTGCTTTGTGTAGATAAAGCAAACGTTGGCGGTGTGTGTTTGAACGTTGGTTGTATTCCTTCTAAGGCGTTGATTTCTGCTTCTCATCAATATGAGAATGCACTTCATGCTGATACATTCGGTATTGAAATTAGCAAGCCCAATGTAGATTGGAACAAAGTACAGGAATTCAAAAACGGTATCGTTTCTAAACTAACTGGTGGTGTTGCGGCACTTCTTAAAGCTAATAAAGTTGAGTACTTTAACGGCGAAGTTATGTTCATTAACGAAAACGAGGCTCGCGTATTTAACGATCAAGAAGCGCCACGTTACCGTTTCAAAAACTGTATCATTGCTACTGGTTCTCGTCCGATTGAGCTTAAAGCATTCCCTTACAAAGGACGTATCGTTTCTTCTACAGAAGCTTTGAGCTTGCCTGAGATTCCAAAAAGCATCGTAGTAATCGGCGGTGGCTATATCGGTATCGAGCTTAGCCAAATGTACTCTAACTACGGTACGCAAGTAACAGTAATTGAAGGTTCTGATTCAATCCTACCTGGATTTGACAAAGACGTTTCTGCTGTTGTTGCTAAGAAATTTAAAGCTAAAGGTGCTAACATCATCACTGGTGCTCAAGCTAAATCCGCAACTCAAACAGATAAAGATGTTACTGTAACGTACACTGTTGGTGATAAAGAAGAATCAGTAACAGCTGATTACTTGCTTGTAACAGTTGGTCGTCGTCCTAACACTGATGGTGAGCTTGGTCTTGACCTAATCGGTATTGAAATGGCTGACCGTGGTCTTATCAAAGTTGACGAGTTCGGACGCACTAACCATAAGCACATCTATGCTATCGGTGATATCGTTCCTGGTCTTGCACTTGCACACAAAGCTATGTACGAAGGTCGTGTAGCAGCTGAGCATATTGCTGGTCTTGCTACTGCTGTAGACTACAAAGCAATTCCTGCAGTTTGCTTCTCTGATCCAGAGATCGGCAGTGTAGGTATCAGTGAAAGTGAAGCAAAAGCTCAAGGTCTAAACATCAAAGTTGGTAAATTCAACTATGGCGTTAACGGTCGTGCAATGAGCTTGAACGCAACTGAAGGCTTCGTTAAACTTATCGGCGATGCAGAAACAGGCCTATTGCTTGGTGCTCAAATCGTTGGTATCGAAGCTTCTAACTTGATCGCTGAGCTTGCTCTAGGTATTGAGATGGGGGCAACAATTGAAGACATCGCTCTTACAATCCATGCACATCCAACTCTTGGTGAAATCGTGCTTGATGCAGCAGAAATGCTACTTGGTCATCCAATCCACGCGATTGCTAAGAAATAAGCTTAGCTAACTAAGCCTATAAATAGATTTAGTTTCAGGTTGCATATAATGAACATATGCAACCTGAAACTTTTTAAACTGGACTATAGGAGTGAAAATAAGTGGAAATAAAAAACTCTTCACATTCAATGACGATCATGACGCAATTAATATTTCCATCAGATACCAATCATTATGATACAATGTTTGGTGGCCGTTTAGTAGAATATATGGATAAGGCCGCGGCTATCGCAGCTATGCGTCATGCACGCACAAGATCAGTAACAGCTTCAATGGACAGTATTGATTTTCTAGCACCGATTATGGTGGGAGAGGTTATAGAGATTAAAGCGTTTGTCACATGGACACATCGTAGCTCAATGGAGATATATGTTGCGGTAACAAGTGAGAATTTGTTTAGCGGAGAAAAGAGAAACAATGTGCAAGCATTTTTTACCTTCGTTGCGTTAGATGAACAAGGCAAGCCAACACAAATTGCCGAAATACAACCTGTTAGTGAATTTGAACAAAAGCTGTTTGCTACTGCACCAGATCGCTATGCACAGCGTAAAAAGCGCAAGCAGGAAAGAATAACTGAATAAAGAGTAGGGGAAAAGTTAATGCCGTTAATTACTAGAAATAGATACGTGCGTCTCGCTTTTCCTTTAATATTTCTACTGCTTCGCGGAAGCGAAGAGCGTGCACGATTTCACGTTCACGTAAAAACTTCAAGCTGTCCTGCAAATCTACATCATCTGTTGAGTCAATGAGCCATTGATAGGTTGCTCTTGCCTTTTCCTCAGCAGCAATATCCTCATACAAATCAGCGATTGGATCGCCTTTCGCTTGAATGTAGGAAGCGGTCCATGGTACACCTGCTGCATTTTGATAGAACAAAGCACTATCATGATTAACGAAGTGTGGCCCTAGCCCAGCCGCAATAAGCTGGTCTGGTGTTGCATCCTTGGTGAGCTTATAAATCATTGTAGCGATCATCTCGAGATGCGCGAATTCCTCTGTTCCAATATCCGTAAGCAAGCCAATCACCTTATCTGGAATTGTATATCGCTGGTTAAGATAACGTAGAGCAGCGGCAAGCTCACCATCTGCACCACCGTATTGCTCGATTAACAGCTTTGCCATCATCGGGTCGCATTTGCTTACTTTAACGGGATATTGCAGCTTTTTTTCATAAATCCACATAGCCAGCCTCCAGTTTTCATTCATTTTGATGCTGGTATAAACCAACAGCTTACTTTTTATTTACTTCAGATGCAGATCACTACTCCTTTCTTACCTGAAACGACAACTGTGCCCACCTGTAATGGCAAAGGCACATCACACCTGCCATGGCCAAGGTGTATCATTCCAGCGCCAAGTGTCTGGTGAAGTACTATGACCGAAATGCATCAGTGGGCCATAATTGGCTTCAAAATGCATAGCGACCTTCTTGCGCAGCTCAGCATATTGATTGTATTGCTGGAGTGCTGCAGCATCTTGAGGGTGAGTGTCAAGGTACAGGTTCAACTCTACAAGCACAAAATCAATTACCTGTAGCTCATGTAATAGCTTGTAAAACGCATCATCAAGCTGAATACTCATGTTTTCTTATTCACACTCCTTTCTCAAAACTACTCAGGCAGACGTGTTTTTTCCATAAGGACTGAAGAGCGGCTGCCAAAGCGTTCCGACCCTCAGTGCATCATATGGCTGAAACTGTGGCCAATCCGGCGGTTGAAAATTAACAAACAGGTTTGGCGGAACAACATAGCTCTTCACTCCAATCGGAGGGCACGGATCAAACGGCCCGCGAAACGGCTCCCAATAACGTACTTGATCGTCCATAACGGTCTCCTTTCATTATGCAGTTACTTTACAATATGATGAAAGAAAGGTTGATTATGCTTAATTGATGGGGAAGTGAGGGTGGAATTATATTGGTGATATCTTTCGTAAGCATAAGTGTGTGCCATATCACCGGTGAATGTATTAATACTTGAATATCTTGGTTAATAACGTTAAACTTAATCAAACAAGTTCGATTATACGAAGGAGTGTAAAATGCGAAATATAGGCCTAGATGTGGCTAGAAGTGTCGCAATTCTAATGGTGCTGATAAGTCACAGTAGAATTTATTTTGTACAATATGTTGATTTACAATGGATTTCATTTAACGGGTTTTTAGGTGTTGAGTTATTTTTTGTTTTAAGTGGATTTTTGATTGGTAGGATAATAATTAATAGCATTGTAGAAAAGCCCTCAATTGCAAATTTACTAACATTCTACAAGAGACGTTGGTACAGAACGTTACCATTATATTTTTTAATGGTTTTTATATTATTTTTATTAGGAAAACAATTTCATTGGACTAATTTGTTTTTTCTACAAAACTTTAACGAGGTTGGTATAAGCTTCTTTCCAGTTTCTTGGAGTTTATCCGTTGAAGAGTGGTTTTATTTAACGGTACCGTTTATTTTATTAGTAATATTCGCTTTCATAAAAGTTAAAAATAAAGGTTTATTGTTTATTATTATTACTACTTTACTGCTATTATTATTCAATGCAATTCGAGCATATGAAGTAATAGTTAATAATCCAACGTGGGATTATGGTGTACGGAAACAAATCTACTTAAGATTAGATAGTATCCTAACAGGTGTTCTAGTAGCAGGTATTAATGTTTATTTTAAGAAATTTTATGACTCGATAAAAGCGTCTTATCTCTACTTAATTTCGATTTCTGGTTTATTTGTTTGTGTATATTATTATGTATTTGAGTTAGATGCAGGTAAGGAAATCATTAATTCATCTTTCTTTGGTCGTTCATTACTATTTAGTTTTGTCTCTCTATTCTTTGGTTTACTAATTGCAGCTCTTGAAAAAACTGATTTTTCGAATTACAAATTTACGAAGTTGGTCACTTTTTTGAGTGTAACGAGTTATGCAGTATATCTCGTACATCACGAGTTATTCATGTATGCATCTAGATTTAACGATAGATCTGTGCTATGGAGTTGGTTCTTACTAGCCCTTACACTGATACTAAGCTACATAATTTCATTCGTGCTGCATAAGTACTTCGAAAAACCAATAATGGATTTACGAGATAAAAAGTTGTTAAAGAATAAGAGTAGTAAAAATCTAGAGCATTCCGTATGAATGCTCACATATTGATGATAAACGGAGTTTAGGATCAACGATTCTAAACTCCGTTTTAGCATTTTTATATGTAGAAGTGTAAAACAAGCTACCTTTATTCACTCTGATGATGCTTATTCTGGACGTTGCCACGACCAGTTCGCCATCTTTTTCAAATTCATTGCAATAAACCTGCATGGACAATTTTTTAGCTCCTCTAAGGGTTGTCCAACGAATGCCATGCTTTTCTTTTGCGTCTGCAAATGTTAATCCTGCGAAAGGGTAAAAAATGTACTTAACGGCAATTTATCGAAATCCTCATATCCTAAAGAATGGAGTAACTGATCCAGAGCCTCGTCATAATCCTCGTGCTTTTCAATGCTTACAGTCACATTACAATGTGCTAATGCAAGATGGTCGGAGAAATGTTGTGCGACTTGATAGAATAAATGCTGTTCAGATTCATCCAGTGATTCGTTATAATAAACATAGGTTGTGATATGATTTTTTTGCGGATCAAATTCAAGCCCATTCTTTAACCAAGGATAATCCTCTTTAGTACTCGGTCGATGCTCGTCTACAACTATAATGCGACAACATTTATTATTATGAGTAACATCCCATGCTTCTAAATCCCGTAAACGAATAATTCTATTAAACCCACCAAGAAAACCAATATCCAAATTATTTCTTCCTTTCAATAGGGGATGCATTCATAGAATCCCCTAATCGCAAGTAGTATTTGGTAAAATGAGCTCAGAAAACCTTTCTCTGATATATCACGATTGTTATTAACCAAGAAATACTGTATGAGAAGATAACGAATACAGTAGCTGAACTATACAGGGTAACATCTGATAAACGATTGACGATGTCTGTAATAAACGGTAATTGTTCAACGATATAGAAATAAAGACTTGGTCCAGTGAAAATTAAAAAGATTAAAGTAATCATAAGTACTGTAGAGATATGACCAGGTTTTATGATATAAAATAAAGGAAATGCGGTAGCTGAGAACAAGATAAACAATCCACTACCAATAGCCATTTGTGAAATAGTGAAGGATTGACCGAAAATTACTAGCAATAAATTTGTTATCACCATCGAGATTATCATAAAAATAATTGCGCCTATGTAGCGAGCAGTAACGATTTCCTTTCTAGTATAGGGTAACGAATTTAGCAATATATTCGTCTGAGTCTTTTCATCATAAGCGTAGGCATTAAATGGAATGAGAATACTTGATAGCAAATAAATTAAAGCAGGGTTTTTACCTGTTATAATAAAAAGAAGAATAAAAGGAACATAAAATATCAGCTGCTTCTTTTGCAATATTAAGTCTCGTCTAATTAAGTTGTACATATTGCTTTGCTCCTTTCAAGTAATACATAATATCCTCAAGGCTTGCTTGCTCCACAACAACTGTATCACCAAAAAGGTTATCGACTTCTGATAATCTGTTCGTTAGCGCAGAAAATGTGTTGCTCCATCGTTCGATATGTATAAAGTATTTAGCCGTATCGCGATCAAGTAAATCTAACCCACCCTTGATGATGAAGTATTGTTCAGTTAATGTTTCAAGAGCTTCGTTGAACAGCACATGGCCATATTGCATAAGGGCGATGTAGTCAGCAATACGTTCTAAATCAGTTGTTATATGTGTAGAAAACAAAATTGAGCGCTGTTCATCTAGCATTATTTGCTGTAGTAGATGAAGAAATTCGCGTCTAAACATGGGATCGAGACCGGCTGTAGGTTCATCCATAATAATTAGCTCTGAGTGATGGGATAAAGCAAGCGCTAGTGACGCCTTCATTTGCATTCCTTTAGAGAACGTTTTAATCGACTTATTCAATGGCAATTCAAATCGGTCAATATACTGAGAGAACAAAGCTTCATCCCATCTCTTATAGGCTGGTGCTACGATACGCTTGATATCTTTAAGATTTAAACCTTCATAAAATACATTACTGTCATAAACAAAACCAATACGTTCTTTAATTTCTTTTTCGTGCGTTTTGTAATCTAATCCAAAGACCTTAATATCACCGTTATCAGGTTTAATAAGATTCATAATAAGCTTAATAGTTGTGGATTTTCCTGCACCATTACCACCAATGAGACCGGTAATATACCCTTTTTTTATATCTAAATTCACATTGAGTTCAAAGCCTTTGAATTTCCTCGAAAGATTTCTTAGTTCTATAACATTCTCGCTCATAATGTTACTCCTCGTATAATAATTGTAATAATTCAGTTAACTCAGTGATGGATAATCCGATTTCCTTAGAATTGAAAATAACATTGGCTAGTTGTTCTTCAATCACTTTTAATTTCTTTTCTTTGATGAGTTCAAGATTTTGTTCTGCTATAAACGAGCCTTTACCGACAATGGAGTAAATGAATCCTTCTTTCTCTAATTCTTCATAAGCACGCTTCGTCGTTATGACGCTTACCTGTAACTCCTGTGCTAGATTTCGCATAGAGGGAATGGGTTCACCTTCCTTGAGTTCACCAGATAGAATCAACGATTTAATTTGTGATGTGATTTGCTCGTAAATGGATTCCTTAGAATTATTGGAGATAATGATTTTCATAGTTAACCTCACTTTTGAAAAATGTTTCGAATACAACCGAAAAGACCTGGTATCAGACAAAATATAATAAAGAACATCGTTATTAAATTGAAGTGAGGCACTTCATAAAAACCAAACCATTGATTAAAGAAGTCTGAGCTCATAAATTTGAGCAGTAGCTCGTTAGTGATATCTTTATATCGTGGATGCCAATCAATAACGGTAAAGATATAAAAAATAAGCTGTGATAATAAGAAAAGACCAATTAATGTTACCCAACGTTTATTGAAGAATGGGACTGCTTTAACCTTTTGTGACATAGTTACCTCCACACCAGTTAATATAATGTATATATTGTATATAACACATATATACATTATATACAAAATCGAGTCAAGCATAAATTAAAACATAAATTGAAAGTGAGGTAGGATATACCAAATATATGCAGAAATTTAAAAGGAGCATGTAAAGATGAGCGAAGGAGGTGTATGGATGAAATTGAATATTATCTTTTTGATAGTAGGTATAATATTATCAGTAATCTCAAAATGGCTTCAATTCAAAGAGCCGCAGCACACGTTGCTGGGAAATATCATCGTGTTTCCAGCGGCTACTTTTTTTGTTCTAGCGATATTGTGGACGGTCCCTAAGTTTAAAATAGCATTGGCAGGTGGGCAAACCTCTTCGTTAGCGATGTGGCTGGCGGTTTTGTCTTGTATTGCGGTAGCATTGTTTCAATTAACAACGATGCTTGTATTCGGTAAAAAGATCATGTGGGGGATATGGTTATTCATACCGTTTATTGGGTTGGTTACGGCCATCCTAAAAATCTTAATGTCGCTACGAGTATTAATGAAATAAAGGGAGTTCACAGAATTTCACAAGGAAAAGCTGTGAACTACACTGTAAGACGGCTGTTTATTTAATGTTGTTTTCATAATTGTGTATTCTGTTGCTTGCCACTCTAGGTTAGGTAGCGAGCTATTGTGTAATATTTCCTGGAGATTCATAGTTGCCTTATCTGCTGCATTCTTTGTTAGATGATTGCTATTAGTGACATTCTCATAATGACGCGCAACAGTGATATGTGGTTGGTACCTGCGTTCCTCAGCAGTGAAACCTACCTTTTCAGTCTTATCGAGCACCTTTTTATGCAATTGTGTTAATGCTTGCAGTTCCCCGCTTACAGATGCCCATAATATTCTCGGAGCAGCTGGTGGACCAAAGCTGCCAAATTTGGATAGCTGCAATTGAAATGGGGCGTGCTTAATGCTTGCTAAATGATGCTTCATCTGCTCTAATTGTTCGTTACTTGTATCACCAAGAAATTGTAACGTAATATGTAAATCTTCAGGATGAGTCCATTTGCGAAAAGGCAGTATGGATTTGTTTTGCAGCTGCCATCGCTGCAGCTCTTCTTTAATATGAGGAGGAAGCGGGAGTGCAACAAACAGCCTTTGCATTGCTGAATTTGATTGTCCTTCAGTTGAATTTGTAAAACTTTTGTTTCTGTTAGTGAAGCTCGATTTGTGCGTCATAATATCAACAGAACTCCTTTGCTCCAAAATAATCGTTTTTTATATTATGACCACTTCTGGTAGAAGCTATCAATAGCTGAGATGATTTAGATAAAAACCACAAAGAATAATGATGTCGAAAGAAGTACGAAATCCAACAAATTTAACGGTTTTCGTTTATAATAGATAGGTGAATACATTTGGAGGTCGAATAACATGGCTAATGAGCTAGAGAGAACGTATTTAGATTTTCTACAATATATTTTGGATCATGGCACTAAAAAAGAGGACCGTACTGGAACAGGGACCATTAGTGTATTTGGTTATCAAATGCGCTTTGATTTATCTAAAGGATTCCCGTTGTTCACGACGAGAAGAACGTCGTTTAAGCTTATTGCAAGCGAGCTTCTATGGTTTATTAAAGGTGATACAAACATCCGTTATTTATTGCAGCACAATAATCATATATGGGATGAATGGGCGTTCAAAAAATGGGTGGAATCTGATGAATATAACGGTCCCGATATGACCGATTTTGGAAATAGATGCTTAGTGGACGAGCAATTCAATGCTCTGTATCAGCAAGAGATGGAGAAGTTTTGCGAACGTATTCTAAGCGATGATGAGTTTGCCCAGAAATATGGTGATCTTGGAAATGTTTACGGTAAACAATGGAGACATTGGACTGATTCAGAGGGGAATGAAATCGATCAGCTACAGGATGTCATTGACCAAATTAAAAAGAATCCGGATTCTCGTCGATTAATTGTAAGTGCATGGAATCCAGAGGATGTTGTTAATGCAGGGGCGAAGGGCAGTAAAGCAGCATTGCCACCTTGTCATACAATGTTCCAATTCTATGTAACGAACGGTAAGCTAAGCCTACAGCTATATCAACGCAGTGGAGATAGCTTCTTAGGCATCAATTATAATATTCCTTCTTATTCATTACTACTGCACCTTATAGCGAAGGAGTGTAACCTAGAAGTTGGGGAGTTTATTCATACAATTGGTGATGCACATATTTATTTGAACCATATTGATCAAGTGAAGGAACAGCTGTCACGTGAGCTAAGAGAACTGCCAACGCTAAGCATTAATCCAGACAAGCAGTCGATCTTTGACATAGAGCTTGAGGATTTGAAAATTGAAGGCTATAATCCGCATCCATCAATTAAGGCGCCAATCGCGGTGTAATTGCTTGTATTTAATGACATAAACTATATACAATAGTACCCTTAAAGTAAGACTAGTACTGTTTTTGGTGGGTAGAGGAGTGTAAATAATGACCATATCACTCATTGCAGCAATGAGTAAAGAGCGAGCAATTGGTGCGAACAACCAAATGCTTTGGCATCTGCCGAAGGAGCTTGCACATTTCAAACGAACGACGTTAAATAAGACAGTATTAATGGGACGCAAAACGTTCGAATCGATCGGAAGTAAACCATTGCCTAATCGTCGTAATGTCATCCTAACAAGACAAGCTGATCTTGAAATAGAAGGCTGTGAAATCATTCATTCCGTTGAAGAAGCCTTGCAAAAGTACGGGCAGGATGGGGAACTAATGATCACTGGTGGAGCTGAGATTTATCAGCTATTTATGCCAATTGTAGACCGTATCTACATTACGAAGGTTGATGTAAATATTGCAAATGCAGATGCGTACTTCCCTGAGATTAATGAGAATGAATTTCAGTTAATTAGCTCTGAGCATGTAGATAATGACGAGAAGAATAAATATAGCTTTACGATTTGTATTTATGATCGTGTAAAATAGTGCAAATAATCCAAACACCAAAAATACAATGAATTTATACAAAAAGTGCAAATGATTGTGTTGATAGTCCATTACTGAAATAGTGCTCCAAATGATAGCATAAGTGTATAAGTTGCGGATACACTGCCTCGAATGAGGATGAATACATTTCAGTTGTATTTGCTCACAAATACACTGAAGATGCTAATGGAGGAATGCTATCATGTCTATGCCTACTGGATTTATGGACTATAAACGCGAAGTGCCAGCAGATCGTGACCCTTTGCAGCGTGTAAGCGACTGGAGAGAGTTTCATAAGCACTTGCCGGAACAACAATTACAAACACAAGGCGCACGCTGCATGGACTGTGGTACGCCTTACTGTCATACAGGAATAGAAATCGGTAATACGGTATCAGGTTGCCCTGTTAATAATTTAATTCCAGAGTGGAATAATCTTGTTTATCGTGGTCAATGGAAGGATGCGCTAGAGCGTCTTCATAAAACAAATAACTTCCCAGAGTTTACAGGTCGTGTATGTCCTGCTCCGTGTGAAGGATCTTGTACAGTTGGCTTAATCGGTGATGCAGTAACGATTAAAACGATCGAAGAAGCGATTATCGAACGCGGTTTTGCTGAAGGATGGGTAACACCTCAACCGCCAAAAGTTCGTACTGGTAAAAAAGTAGCGGTTGTAGGTTCAGGCCCTGCAGGTCTTGCTGCAGCAGCACAGCTTAACAAAGCTGGTCACACAGTTACTGTTTTCGAGCGTGCAGATCGTATCGGTGGTTTGTTAACATACGGTATTCCAACAGTGAAGCTAGAGAAGCATATCGTTGACCGTCGCGTTAATTTGTTAAAACAAGAAGGAATCAATTTCGTAACGAATACGGAAATTGGTAAAGATATTGCTGCTGCTGATCTATTAAAAGAATTCGATGCAGTTGTACTTGCGCTAGGTGCTACAAAAGCTCGTTCAGTAAACATCGAAGGCTCTGATCTTAAAGGCATCTATCCTGCAATGGATTATTTGAATAGTACTATTAAGAGCTATTTGGATACGAATTTGCAAGATGGCACATATATCAGTGCTAAAGGTAAAAACGTTGTCGTTATCGGTGGCGGTGATACTGGTACTGACTGTGTGGCAACTGCATTGCGTCACGGCTGTAAATCGATCGTTCAATTCGGTACAGTGGCGAAAGCTCCTGAAAAACGCGATCCGATCAGCAATCCGTGGCCGCAATTCCCTAATGTGTATACGTTAGACTATGCACATGAGGAAGCGAAAGCGATTTTCGGTGAAGATCCTCGTCAATTCTCTATCCTAACGAAAAAATTCGTTGGTGATGAGAATGGTAACCTAAAAGAGCTTCACACGGTTAAAATCGAACGCTATGTCGATGAGCAAGGTCGCAAAATCTACAAAGAAATCGAAGGCACAGAGCAAGTTTGGCCAGTTGATATTGCATTGATTGCAATTGGTTTCGAAGGTCCAGAAGCGACTATTATTGAACAGCTTGAGCTTGCTACAGATACTCGTTCTAACATCAAAGCTCGTTATGGCGACTATCGCACAAGCGTAGATAAAGTATTTGCAGCTGGGGATGTTCGCAGAGGTCAAAGCTTAGTAGTTTGGGCGATTAACGAGGGACGTCAAGCAGCGCGTGAAGTTGATAAATATTTGATGGGAAGCTCTATGCTGCCTTAATCATATCGTAAATGAAATAAGTCAATTATAAGCAAGAGCATTGCTAGTGGAGAATACGCTCCATTGGCGATGCTCTTTTATGTTAATATAAACATTATCCTTGATTTATCCTGTACTAATTGGCAAAATGATTGTACGATTGATAGTAGTATACTATTACATAAGACTAGGTTCGTAATCTATTAAATTCTGATATAAAAGTGAGGGGATATGATGGGGCAACGGGATGTATTAAGTATAGATTCTGTTGATCGTATTCGTTTTTATGTCAAGAAGAAGTATGTGGATTTGCCCAAAGAAAAGCATGCCGAAATTGTTGCTGATGCCATCGTTAAAATTATTACCAGGCAGCTACCTCCATTTTCTAAGGAGCTGCAGGATGATATTTGTCAGCAATTAATTGGAGATGTCATCGTTGCTCAAGGGCGTCCAGTGAGCTTAGAGGATATTGAACGGATCAGCTCGCAACAAGTGGAGCAAAATGAGCTAGCTAAGCAGCAGCTTGCCGAGTGGCGGATTGGGCATGGCTTAATTGAAGCGCCAACCGTTAGTAATAATCAAAGGGCCTCATTAGCGGACAAGCTGAGTGCGTTTTGGGAGAGGCAACGCAAGGTTATCGCATACAGCGTTGGCTGTATAGTCATAATTGGTGGTGTATTCACAGCACAATATATTCAGCAACGAGTGACCGCAGCTTCTACTACTAGTGATGTGGCAGTCAATGTTCAAGCGAATGGACTTGAATTGTTAAGTGAAGTAGAAGAGCTGCCATCTAACGACCTGCCTCAGCATTATCAATATCAAGAGGTTAATCACGAGAAGCTGAAGGAGTATCTTACAACACGGACATCGTTGTTAGCTGAGCCTCGTTATTATGATGTCATTATGGAAACAGCGAAGCAGTTTAATGTATCACCAGTACTATTGTTTGCAATAACAGGGCAAGAACAAGGCTTTGTGCCACGCGATCACGAGAGAGCAGAAGAAATTGCCAACAACCCGTTTAATGTATTTCACAGCTGGCAGGATTATAATACAACGATAGAGCAATCCTCTCAGATTGCAGCACGTACACTTGTGAATTTAAGTAAGGATCGACCTGAAGATATCGAAGCTATTACATGGATTAATCGTAAGTATGCAGAAGACCCGAATTGGTCGAATGGTGTTACAAGTCTATTTGCGACAATATCTAATTATATAAATGATTAACGGTATTAACTAAAGGGGTAAGTATGAAGACATTAATAATCGCGGAAAAGCCAGATATGGGGCGTAATATCGCGGCTGCAATAGAGCGAAAAGCGAAAAACATGCGTAGCTATATTGAGGGCGAGCAATATATTATAACGTGGGCGATTGGTCATCTCGTTTCATTAGCTGAGCCTGATGCCTACGATGATCGCTATAAAAAGTGGAATATCTCGCATTTGCCCATTATTCCCGAGAAATTTAAACTAATTGCAAATAAGCGTACGGCGGATCAGTTAAAAATGATTAAAGAGCTGGCTGCTCGCTGTGATCGCATTGTTAATGCATGCGATGCGGGACGTGAGGGACAATATATATTCTCGCTTATCCAACGCTACTTAAAATTAACGCAGCCTGTTGAGCGCTTATGGATTTCGGATTTGACTGCAGAAACGATCGTAAAGGGATTTAATGAGCTAAAACCCGAGCAAGAGTATGTGAATTTAACCAAAGCTGCCTCGGCCCGAAGCGAAGCGGATTGGTTAATCGGGATGAATGGTACACGTGCATTTACAACGAAGCATAATGAGCTATTGTCTGTTGGTAGAGTGCAGACACCTGTGCTTGCGTTAATTTACGATCGTGAAGCAGAAATAGCGGCTTTCCAATCGCAAACCTACTATATGATTGAGGCTAGCTTCAAGCAAGGGAAAAGTAGTTATAAAGGGATATGGCAAGGCGATAAGCTAACTGATGCTGAAAAAGCAAATGCAATTGCAGAGGAAGTAAAGGGAAAGTCAGGAGTAATAGAGCAGTACGATGCGAAGGATAGTAAGGAATATCCGCATCGATTGTATGATTTAACGCTTCTGCAGCGTGAAGCGAATAGCAAGCTAAACTTCTCAGCGAAAAAAACATTGGATATTGCACAGAGCTTGTATGAAAAGCATAAGGTAATTACTTATCCACGTACGAACTCCAACTATGTTAACGAACAGAATATTAATGAGATGCATAAGGCGTTACAAGCATTGCAAGGTACTTCTTATGGTCAATGGGTGCAGGGTGCTAATCGATCATTCGTTCATGCTGGTAATAAAAGTATCTGTAATCCTGCCAAGGTTGAAGATCATCATGCGATATTACCAACTGCGAAAAGAGCAACTTCATTATCTGCCGATGAACAGAAGCTATATGATTTGATCGTTAAACGCTTTTTGTCACAATATTATCCACCAGCAACGTATATACAGCATCAGGTTTTGACCAAGGTTGAGCAGCATCGTTTCAAAACGAACATTAAGCAGCTGCTAGATCTTGGCTGGAAGGTTATTTATGGTGATCAGGAAGAAACAAATAACAAACGCAAGCGCAAAGGGAATGAAGAGGAAGAGGAAGTAGTTGTACAAAGCGATAGCTTTGAGCTTGATGCTAAGTCGGGCGTGCAATGTACTTCTGCTAAAGCTAAGGAAAAAGCGACTCAACCACCGAAATCCTATACCGAAGGTACATTGCTGAAAGCGATGGAGAGTGCTGGTAAGCAGATTGAAGATGATGATATGCGCGAGGCTATGAAGGATTGTGGTCTTGGTACACCAGCTACACGTGCAGCAACGATTGAGCGCTTAAAGCAGGTTGGTTATATCGTGATGAAGGGCAAGTCGATCACAATTGCTAATAAAGGCAAGACGGCAATTGAATTGATTCGCGGCGCAGGAGTTGAATTGCTTACATCACCTGAAATGACAGGGATGTGGGAAAAGCGTCTTAATGAAATTGCGCGAGGTAAAGCATCTTCCGATCAGTTTATGGAAAACGTCAAGAAGTTTGCTTCGATGATTGTGGATAAAGTGATGCAGCAGCAAGCCGTTGCTAAAGATCATTTTGCCCAACCAGACAAACCAGCAGCAAAGAAATCTACTCGAGGCAAGTCGGGTTCAACAAGTAAGTCGACAACAGGGAGCCAAAGCGAAGGTGCAGCTAAGTCTAGAACTCGGGCATCGGCAACAGCAAGTAAAAGTACGGGAGCAAGTAAAGTTGGAGCGACAAGTAGTTCAGTTGCCGTCAGTCATGAGATAGCTAGTGTGTCACAGTCCAATGGACAATCAATGAATAGGGCTGCACCACAAGGAAATTCCTCAAGTGTTGCTACCAAAGCATTACAGACTGTAGGAGTATGTCCTCGAGCGAACTGTGGAGGTCAAATTATTGTTGGCAAAAAAGGATACGGCTGTTCTCATTTTAGAGAGGGCTGTGATTTTGTGATTTGGCGCGAGGCCTACGGAATTTCTCTTTCTCCACAGCATATTCAAAGCCTACTAAGATCAGGGAGTACAGGACAAATCCATATTACTAACGAGCAAGGTCAGCGTGAGCTTGTTAATATCATATTAGGGGATCGTTACAGTGGTAAGCTGACGTTGCAGAGAGTAGAGGGATAAAAGCTCTGGAACTTGATTAACCACATTAAGTAACGTGCGTATTGTATCAAAAAAGACCATTCAGCCTCCAATAAGAGTGCTGAATGGTCTTTTTTGTTTCATCGATTACATCGAAGTGATAAAAGAGATTAAACACCATAAAAAAATGATCGATAACGACAATAAAATTAATAGTAATACAGGCACTGTGAATTTACGTTTAATTGTGTACACAATCGAAATAATAAGTCCGCAAATAGGAACGCCTAGCCAGAAAATATCTTGCAGCAGTTCACTTTGTGAACCGATTACCCCAAGAATATTTGTAACGAAAGATATATACCACAGCAGCTGTAGATACAACCCAATTTTTAATAAACCTTCATAGCCTCTCAATGTAAGCCCTCCAAATTGCCAATTAGAATAAAACATCCACCCCAGCCTATGGCAACGGTTAAGTCGTCATAGTAGGGTGGATATGGTTTGTTAACGTCATTAATTACTTTGAACCAGCGATAATTGCTGGAATTTGCTGAAGGGATTGTACAGATAGAAAACGCCCCCTTGGCTGCACATTAACATCGATAATATTGTGATGCCATTCGTCAGGAATTTCAACGTGGATGGCATGAATGCCTGCATGGAGTGCTGGAACGATATCATTTCGAATAGAATTGCCAATCATCCACGTTCTTGCACGCTCAAATGGCTGTGCACGTAACAATTGCTCCAGTGCATCAATATTTTTAACTTGGCGAACATAGACACGTTCATCGAAAAATCGTCTAAGTCCCATATCTTCTATCTTACGCAATTGAATATGAGGCTCGCCCCCAGTGTACAGATGAAGCTCATGACCTTGCTGGTGAAGCTGCATTAACGTTTCCTCCATATGAGGATAGGCTTCTGTTTCGTGATTATAAACATCCATTCCCGTTTGCCATAGCCATTCACGATGTGCGTCAGATTGAGAAATCCCAAACTTTTGACAATAGAAGTTGTAGGTTTCAATAAATGAATGCGGAAAATGCTCACTCTTAAATCCAGTTTGCAGTATTAATTCTGTATCGAACGTAGTCTGCTTATGCTTTACTTCCTCAGCTGAAAGATTAGCGTCTTGGAACCAAGCAACAAGCTGATTCGCAAATGTGTCAATTGCACGAAAGAAATAACGGTTGCAATAAATAAGTGTATCGTCAAGATCAAATAATAGTTGCTGTGACATAGTTGTAAACTCCTAATGATTGTAATTGCCGTAGAGTGATGATGCAAAGTAAGTTGAATAAAGAAGGGATAAGTGAGCTAAGACATATAAGACTGTTAATCTACTAAGCAGCATCAATAAAAGCATGTATCAACAATCTACCTTATTATGCATCGGTCGTCAATTCCAACTATTAGGATATTTTATTGCATCAATCGAATAAATAACTTATGCATATCGCTCTCTTGCCTGCTGTAATATATTTTTGATGAAGGAAATCCGATGCTTTACATAAAACTCCTTACTATCACTGCGAAGCTGAGAAGGAGAGACCAGCTCCCCCGTATCATTGTTTTCAATAATAAGTTTCCCATCATTGTAAAACGTAAAGGTTAAGTCGCGCTTAGGTGGAATTTTTTCAATAAAGCGAAAACGTTGACAAGTTTGAGTCATGCTGATCAATCCTCCTCGTATATTTCATAGTAAAATTAAGAACAAGTGTTCTGTTAATATTATAACAAACATTTGTTCGTATGGAAAGAGGGAGATATTTATCGTAAACTAATTAATAGAAGCGTTTGCACTTATGGAAAGGATGACGACATGTTACGGATACAAAATCTTTCTAAATCTATACCTGGTGGACCAAAGCTATTAAAAAATATAACATTTGATGCGTATGAAGGTGATTTTATTGCTGTTAAAGGAGCGAGTGGCAGCGGAAAGTCTACCTTACTTAAATGTTTAGCGCTGCAGGAAAACTGGACAACAGGAAAATACATCTTCAATGGCAAAAATGTTTTTGAAGGTGGCTTTCGTGCGAAGATGCAGGTGAAGCGAGAGGTTGCTTATTTGGAGGAGAAGCCATTTCTATTTCCAGATAAAACTGCATTGAAAAATGTTATTATCGGTGCTGTCGGTCAAACTCCTGCGTGGAGACGCTGGACGGGCATGGTGCGTAATGACGACTACATGGGCGCGATGGATTTGATCGAAAAGCGTGGCTTACTTGATAAGGCGAAGATGAAGGCGAAGCATTTGTCTGGTGGAGAGCAGCAGCGGATTGCGATAGCGCGTGCGTTAGTGCATGGTGCAAAGGTTATTGTAGCTGACGAACCAGTTGCGGGACTTGATCCACATAATGCGGATGCTGTGCTAAGTGAGCTAAAGCAGTTATGCAAGGAGCAAGGTATTATTGTTATTGCAGTTTTGCATCAAGGCGATTGGGCCGAACGTTATGCCGATCGCATTCTTGGGCTTAATGGCGGAGAGCTGGTGCTTGATGTTTATGGTCGTCGACTGACTGAGCGGGAAAAGAATATGATCTAGCTAAAACATAATTAGTAGTGATTTAAGGGAGCGTGCGAAAGCACGCTTTTTTATTTATATGAGAATTGCCTTGAAAGATAGGTTGCGAGATTAAATTGAAAGTAATAGATTGATAGAAATTGACATGCACCCCTTCTCCTAAACATATACATGACATTAGTGATGGTTACACTCACAAGGAAAAGACATCGATATGCTTAGGAGGTAGGAAGATGATTCTTGTAACATTGTTTATGCTGCTGGTATCTATTGCGGTTGCCAGCATGCTAGTCATTACGATAAAGGTGCAAAGAGGCTTACGGAGCATCAATTATATTAGCGGTGTAAGATACGGAAAAGTGGTTCAGCAGCTGCAGGATAAGCATGAGCTGCATCGTTTCGGTTTTGGCCAATATTTTAGAAGACAGTATGGGGAGCTTTCTATATTCAGCATTGCCATGAATGCGATCGGGACTTTTCCAATTATGCTGCTGCTCCTCGCGCCGATCATTCAGCAGGGAGGTATGGGTGCAGGCTTATTTATCTATTGTGGGGTAGGTTTAGTGTTTATTATTATATTGGCGTTAATCGCTCAATATCTTTCTGCACAGCCGACTGCCGGAGGACTATACCATGCAGCACTGCGAGAAGGAGGGAGGTGGCTAGGTAGCATAGTTGGCAGCCTACAGCTAATTGGGCAGCTATTGTTGATGCTAGGTTATAGTGTGGGCTTTGTATACTTCTTACGCCTGCTTCTTCCCGAAACAGTATCCTGGCTACAACAGCCTAATGGGATGATATTTACTGTGGTACTTTGTCTAGTGGCTCAGTTGCTTATTGCTGGCTTCAAAAGCACAACGTATCGATTATTCCATATTGGGGCTTTTCTTATCCAAGGGGGCGGTATTGCTTTGCTAATATTAGCTGTCATTATTGGCTGGCGTACCGAAAGCTATAGTGGGCTGCATCTATTTATGACTGACGCTGGAGTTACTGGCTGGTTTCCTTCATTGACTGAGATGACACCGATGAATTGGGGACTGATGATCGCTTTAGTATGCAGATTTTTTATCGGAGGAGATGTCAGCTCGCAGCATGCAGAGGAAACGCTTGAGCCAAAGGTCAAGATTGCTTGGGCAACATTGCTGTCAACAAGCTACTCATTTATGATTGGTCTGATGCTTATGCTTATACTCTCCATGTTTTATATGAATGCAGCATACACCTCGAGCGTCAGTGGGGGAGAGATGTGGTTAGTGCACTTACTACAGAGCAATAGCTTTATTGGTTATAGCTTACTCATACTTGCTCTAATTAGCTGCTGGAGCTCAAGCTCAACATTACTTCATAGCGCGTCTCGTTCGTTAATGGCGATGGGGCGAGATGGTATGATTCCATTCCAGCATTCGCTTTCGATGATGAATTATATTAAGCAAGTCCCGCAGCGGGCTTATTTTGGTGTCGTCATATTAGCTTTGGCATTTGTCGTACCGCTTCACTATATTTCTGCCCAGCAGCTATTATTGCATCTAACTCTGTTGGCGGTGGTAAGCTACTGCTTTCTATATGTAATAATCTTTTTCTTTGTCCCATTAATCAGTCGCACGGCGATCTGGAAGATGGAAGGCTGGGAGAGAGGCATCCGCTTTTGCGGTATGCTGCTCTTGACGATGCTTGCTAGTGCAGCGATCGCATGTTTACCATTAATGACGCTAAGTGTCATTATCGTACCGACACTGCTACTTGCGTTGTATGTGGTTGTGTACAGCATAGTAATTAAGGGGCAAAGCAATAAATTTTTTGGGCATGATAACAGCGCGAGCCGCGATTTATTCGAAATGGAAGGGGAAATGCCGCTGCAATAATTTGATTATTTCCCAGGCAAGCGCATAGATTTACAAATATCGTCTTCTATTCGACGGTAAGTCGCTGCTAGCTTGAATGATGAATGTGTCGAAATTTCACAAAACTTTCGTTATTTTTGCCAATTGAGTCATAATCCCGCTATAATAGAGCTAGGTGGTGATTAAATGGGAAATGAAGTTGAACAAAACAACAAACTAGGGGAAATAGACAACAAAAACTCACAAACCGCAACGATTGTTTCCTTTCATGTCGGTAAGCCGCAAGAGGTCGCTTACGGCAATAAACCGGTACTGACTGCAATATTTAAGCAGCCCTCCGATAAAACACATCGGATTAGCTTCACTGGTGTTGAAGGAGATGCTCAAGGGGATACCGTTAATCATGGCGGGCATGACAAAGCGATATGTGTTTATTTACTGCCGAGCTATAGCTATTGGCAAGGATTAGGGCGAGAGCTTAGGCCAGGCGCATTTGGCGAAAATATGACAGTAAGTCATTGGACAGAAGAAAATGTGTACATAGGTGATGTATATTCGGTAGGGGAGCTTGTCGTACAGGTAAGCCAGCCGCGACAACCATGCTTTAAATTAGGGATACGTAATGAATGGCCAGAGCTTGTTCAGTTATCTCGAGAGAGTGGATACACAGGCTTCTATTTCCGAGTATTAGAAGAAGGCGAAGCCGCACAAGGGATGGAAGTGAAGCTAGTTCGACGTGCCGAGGACTCTCTATCTATTAAAGAAGCGAATGCGATCATGTACGGGAAAGATAGCACAGCCCAGCAGCTGGAGCGACTAGCTAGCATCGATGCACTTGCCGACGCATGGAAAACAAGTATTCAGAAAAAAATATCTCGATTAAAGTCAGATCAATAGAACTGTAAGAAGATTGCAGGGATTGGAATGACCTGGCACTTGGCCAAGAAGGAGTTGTACCATGTGCAAGCAAGCTGAATTGGACGTTTGTAACGAAGTGCTTTCATATTATGAATGGCAAGGCACACCGCGCATCATTCCTGGTCCAAGTGGAATGAATAATACAACCTTGGTTGTTGAAGATGATGTAAGTAAATCAATAGTTAGACTTTATAACGGGCATGAGGATAAGGAAAAGCTGCAATTTGAGCATCTCATGCTGTCCAAGCTACAGCAATGTAATTTACCGATTAGCACGCCATCACTCAAGCTCAATAAGCAACAAGCGACAATTACGGTGACGAGAAGCGGTAAGCTAGCTGCAGCCTTTCATTATATTGAGGGTGAGCGACCTTCTGTAGACAATTTGGAGCAGATGATTAGTCTCGCAAGAGCAGCTGCTGAACTTAGCAAGGCGCTATCCACGCTTACGATCGATGAGCAGCCGGCCTATTCGCCGTATTATGAGCTAGAGAGTAATTATGCACCAATAGATCATTCTAGCTTACTGGAGCTGTTAGGTCATGAAGAGCTAGTAGATTTAGAGGAGCAATTGCTGCATATCCAAGGTGAACGATTACAGCTTGAGGCATTGAAGCCTCAGTTCCAAGCACTCCCGCATCAGTGGATTCATGGTGATCTCAATAACACCAACTGCTTGGCGATTCATAATGACATTGTCGCTTTGCTAGATTTTGAGTTTGTCACGTTAGACTTGCGCGTCATGGAGCTTGCTGTTCTATTAACGGAAATGATTAGTCGCGATCGCGAAAAGGATCAATCGCAAATGAAATTAAATGCCATGCTGCAAGCTTTTCATGAGATTGTGCAGCTTAATGAACAAGAGCTGTTGCTGTTGCCTCAGTTAATTAAGCTACGTTGTGTCGATGTCGTGATGCATTTTATTAACCGCTTTAATCAAGGGCTCGATGCTCCTCATGTTTTACGTCGCATTATAGAAGATGCCCATGTAGTATTATGCCAGATGAATGATATTAAGCTATCAATACGATAAAAATGTAGGGATACGGAGGCGTTCCGATGGGAAATAGAGTTATAGGGCAAATTTATGAAGTGGTTAACGATAATATTGGGAAAGTAATTGTAGGGAAAGAGGATGTTACACGCCTACTCGTTATTGCCCTTATTACGAATGGTCATGTACTGCTAGAGGATGTACCAGGGACAGGTAAAACGATGCTAGCCAAGTCACTAGCTAGCTCTCTTTCATTGCAATTTAAGCGCATACAATTTACACCGGACTTGCTGCCATCGGACTTAAGCGGCATTCAATATTATAACCAACGTAGTGGCGAATTTGAGTTTCGTGCAGGTCCTATCTTCAGTAATATCTTACTTGCTGATGAGATCAATCGAGCAACACCGCGTACACAATCCAGCTTGCTAGAGTGTATGGAGGAAAAACAAGTCAGTGTAGACGGCATGACGATGAAGCTAGAAGCGCCATTTTTGGTTATTGCTACACAGAATCCCGTGGAGCAGCAAGGGACCTTTCCGCTGCCAGAAGCACAGCTAGACCGTTTCTTATTTAAAATTAAAATGGGCTACCCTACAAGTGAAGAAGGGGTAGAGCTGCTAAGACGATTTAAGGATAAGGATCCACTACAGCAGCTAGAGCCTGTTATTTCAAGGGAATTGCTGCTTGAAGCAACGCAAAGCTATAGTGCGATTGAGGTGCATGATGATCTGTTGCGCTATATTGTTGATTTAGTAGAAGCTACGCGAGCGCGTGATGAAGTGCTGGTCGGTGTATCACCTCGTGGAAGTCAAGCATTGCTGCGCGCGTCACAGGTGCAGGCCGCATTAATGGGCAGAGGGTATGTTACGCCTGATGATATTAAGACGATGGCGATTCCTACTCTTGCGCATCGCTTAGCATTAAAAGGAATCAACCGCAGTACAGCGGCAGCAGAGAAAGTGATCCAGCAAGTTCTACAGCAGGTCACTGTACCTGCAGAACCACTTCCTGAAAGAGTGTAGCGCTATGATTATTTTCTGGTTTATCGTCATTTCGATTGGTATCGTCGGTCTGCAATCGGTTATTTTTAAGAAAAATGTGCTGCGTAAGGTGGAATATAAACGATATTTTACGGACTCAACTTGTTTTCAGGATGAGCATATTAATATGATTGAAGTATTAGAAAATCGTAAGCGCTTGCCGATCCCATGGCTGTATGTGGAGTCCTCGTTAGAGGCATCGTTACAATTTAGTGGACAAGATAATTTTTCGATAAGTAGAGGAGAATATGATCAGAACCATGGTAGCTTCTTTACGTTATCGGGGTATCAACGTATTCGCCGTACACATGGGATCACGCCTCGGCGAAGAGGAATCTATTCTTTGCGTACAGTTACACTAACGAGCGGTGACCTACTAAGCTTAAATCGAGTTTCTCAGCAAATTTCTTTAAATTCAACGATTAAAGTATACCCCAAGCCTATTCCATTGCCGATTGGTCATCTTCCATATCATTCGTGGCAGGGCGATCATATTGTGAAGCGCTTTATATTACCCGATCCATTCGTCGTCGCTGGAACACGACCTTATCAGTATGGCGATTCACTGCGACATGTAAACTGGAAGGCGACGGCTCGTTCGAATCAAATGCAGGTGCATCAATATGAATTCACAGCTAATCGTAAGCTGCTTGTTGTCGTTAACATTGAAGATAATGAGGAAATGTGGCGTGCAGTTACGAATATTGAATTGATTGAGCGGCTCATTAATTATGCAGCTGGCATAACCGAGCAGGTGATCTCTCAAGGTATGGAGGCTGGCTTTGCAGCAAACTCCAGCGGTGTTGACAGCAGTGAGAGCACTTTGTTACTGCCTGCCGCTGGACAAGGTCAATGGCATGCGATATTAGAGCTAATGGCAGGCTTGCAGCTCATTCGAACAGAACCATTACCAGATATGCTAGTACGTTTATCGAAGGAAGGCTTAAGCGGCTATGATATATTAATTTTAAGCTCATACTGGAATGAAGCTACCGCAGAAGCGGCGCAATTGCTGCGTTTGCGACAAAATGCTGTACTGGCATTGCATATGGATGAGCTTGAGAACTGGCAGGAAGGAGAGGAGGAGCAAGATGATACGCACTATTCCGTTCCTTCTTAAACCATTGCTGCGCGGTGCTATTGAGTTATTATTTTATGCTCCGATCTGGTTAGCGTTAGCGATTTATACGTTGACACCGAATGTACTAATTATTTGGGGGATATTACTACTTATTGTCTATTGCATTCCGCAATATATATGGTATTCTGGCAAATCGATGAGATACGGTGTGCGACTGCTGCTTGTGCTGATGTTTGGGATCGCTCCTACTGTTCTATTAGCAGGTATAACGGAGTTGTCGATTTGGGCGCTGCTAGCTTGCTGCTTTGTCGGAATTGTGTTTGCAGCCAGCAGCTTTCGCTCGCTAGCCCATAGCTGGCATAATAGCTTTTCATCAGTCATTATGACTGTGATGATTATTGCAGCTCTTGCTTTACAATTTTTAAAGGTAATTGTACTGCACGAGCTGGTGGCTTATAACAGCGTGTTTTTTAGCTTGGGGATAGCCGCTTGTATTCTATATTTATTTATTCAAAATGAGCGAACGATTCGGGATCAGCAGATGATCGATGGTGCATCTGCAACGATTCGACGTTCAGTAGCGATGAACCGTATCTATATTACATGCATCACTTTATTTGTCGCGGCAATTGCAATATTCCGAACTGCTCAGCAGCAAATAGAACAGTGGGTTAAGCAATTTTTTGCTTGGTTGTTCCGCGAGCGTGAGCAGGGCGATGCACCGCCTCCAGAGCAAACCCCTCCACCGCAACAAGACGGAATGGGGGATATGTTACCGCAAGGTGAGACGGCAAAGTTTTGGATTATATTAGAGAAGATCATTCAATGGACATTTACGGCATTAATCATTGCCGCAGTGTTTGTTGGTATCTATTATTTCGTGACCAAAATCGTGCCAAAGCTAATCAAACTGCTTCAACAAATATTGAATCAACGCTCTTTGCTACAGCAAACCAATGAAGGCTATCAGGATGAGATTGAAGGGATTGTTCCCGAAAAAAGCGATTCTCGACGCCAAAAGCGCCAAAGTACGAAGCACGCTTCACTTAAGCATTGGCGAAAGCTAAATGGTATAGACAAACTTAAGGTGTTATTTGTGCATACGCTAGCTGATGGGTTACGTCGTGGTGAGCCAATCAAGGTTAGCAATACAGCAAAGCAAAACTTAAACCTATTAATGAAGGATAAGCCGTCTACAGATGTATATGGTGATTTACAACGACAATACGATAATATGCGCTATGGCAAGCTAGAGCCGGATGAAGGCAAGCTACAGCAATTGCGTGAGCAGATCGAGGAGCTTCATAGCAAGCAGCTACAAGGGGATAAGAAGCCGTAAGCTTCAAAAGTCTAGTGAAGTAGCTGGCAGGGAGTAGGATTAGAACAATAATAACCTAGCTAGATTGGTGAGTGTATACCAGTTCTGGCTAGGTTATTGTAATTTAGCACTGAAAAGTAAAGATATCGTTGGTGAGCTGCTTCAGCCGATTCCTTGGAGATCACGACATTCTGAAGTGACGACTATACTTACTTAGTTAACCTCGCCTAATGTTTGCAGATGAGCAGCGATTTTATCACCGTGGAAGCGTCCTGACTCAATAAAAATTTCATTGGCATCGGTTTTACGCGATACAACTACTCCAGCCAAATATATCCCTGCGACATTGCTTTCCATCGTATCAGGGTCAAAGGTCGGATGGCCTTCTGGCTCGAAGGTCACGCCTGCGCCAGTTAAAAATTGATGGTCTGGATGAAAGCCAGTTAGCGCCAGCACAAAATCATTAGCAAGCGTTACAGTACCCTCTGGGGTTGCGACTTTGATATTAGATTGATTAATTTCCTGCACCTGAGACGAGAAGAGCATTTTCACTTTACCAGTATTCACCTTAGATTCGATTACAGGTCTAACCCAAGGCTTAATGCTGCCCGAATAATCACTGCCGCGATACACGATTGTTACATGTGCACCAACTCGTTCAAGCTCCAGGGCAGCGTCAATAGACGAGTTACTGCCCCCGATGATTGCTACTTCTAAGCCTGTGTAAGGATGTGCTTCACGGAAGAAATGACTAACCTTCGGCAGCTCCTCTCCAGGAATACCGAGCATATTAGGATGATCGAAGTACCCTGTAGCAACGATCACGTATTTTGCCTCATATTGATATGGTACATCATATTGATTAACGGCATTAAGTATAAACCCATTTTCTGTTTTCTCCACGCCGTTTACTGTCATATAAGGCTGAACTCTTACGTCATGACGTTGTGCAGCAAGCCGATAGTAGTTCAATGCTTCTAATCGAGTTGGCTTATCATTCGCACTTGTAAATGGAATATCACCAATCTCTAGTCGCTCTGCCGTACTAAAAAAGCTCATATATGTAGGGTATTGTGAGATCGAATGAACGATATTGCGTTTTTCTATAATAAGTGGCTTAATGCCAATACGTTGCAACGAAATAGCTGCTGCTAAACCGCATGGACCTGCTCCAATAATAATTGTGTGTTCTTTAATCATACTACGTTATGCCTCCTCATCCTTGCTCGTTTTATTGTACTCCTAAGCTAGCAGAGGAGCAAGCTTACTTATTCATCCCATATATTCAAGCTCATTGGCTTTCGAAAATCACACGGGAACAGACTATTCTTCCTTCTCACGATCAATCGCTTCAGCCATCGTCTTGTCTGTCAAATGTGCATAAATTTGCGTTGTTTCAGGGGAAGCATGACCTAGCTGCTCCTGAGTTTTATAAATATCGTTGCGCAAATAATAGTCAGTTGCAAAGGAATGACGCAGCTTATGCACAGACAGGTAGGGCTTACCAAAATGCGTTGCGTATTTAATGACCATCGCTTGAATCGCTCGCTTGGTCATACGCGAGCCTTCGTTTTTACCGTTGGCAATCGCGAGAAACAATGCTTTTTCTCGTTTAGAGGCTTTGTAGGAAGTTTCGCGTTGCTCTAAATATCGCTGCAGATCCTCGGTTGCAGCACTGCGGAAATATACCGGCGTCTTAAACGTCTCATCATTTTTACCTTTACGGAAAACGTACACTAGCTTTTTCTTCATATCGATGTCGTCAATATTTAGATTGACAACCTCAGATACACGCAAGCCCGAATGCAGGATTAAGCTAATGATGCAGCTATCTCGTACAGCATTAAGCGTATACGAGTACATCGCTTGCTTATTGCGCGTCATATGCTTGCCATAGTCACAGCGAACAAAGTGCAGAAATTCATCGATCTCATGCTCCTGTAATAGCTTACCTTCAAGCTTAGCTGCTGTGTCCTTCGCTTTATGAGTACGTTTAATCGCGACCTTTGCCATGACATTACGCTTAAGCAGCGGGTAGAAATTTTCATCCTCGGCGATTTGGCTAAGATAATGAAATAATGAACGTAGCGACGATAATTTGCGCGTAATGGTAGTTCTGCTATTACGCTCTTCCTTGTATGTTGATAGAAATAGCTTATATCCATCAATGGCTTCCATTCGCAATTGCTCAAGCTCTAATAAGCTAATCTCTTGCAACGATGTAGCTTGAGATAGACCTTCAGCCATCAGCCAGCGAAAAAAGGTTTCATAATCTCGAATATACTCTAGCAATGAGGAAGGCGACAGATCAGGTAGCTTATATTGGATAAACTGCTCAACGTACCAAGGCATAGTTGGAAGCTTGCGATCAAGCTCTTGACGATCCTTAACTTTTATAATGTTCATTCACTTGCGCTCCTCTATCATCCATCTCTATAAAACAAAAAGGTTATTTAGTCAATATTGTACCAAGTGGCGGCTTGGGGTACAATAATTGAGTATTGCATTGCTAAGCTTTCTTAGTGATGAACGTCACGTAGAGATGTACGTTACATAATAAGGAACGATATATAGAAAAGGGGGTAGACAATTTGAAGGTTGAAATCTGGTCGGATTTTGTATGTCCATTCTGCTACATTGGTAAAAAGAACTATGAGCAGGCTCTTGCACAGCTTCCGTTTCGAGAGCAGATGATAACTGATTATAAGAGCTTTGAGCTTGATCCGAATGTTGACCCACAGAACGCAGGACCAACGATTGACACGTTAGCCGCAAAATATGGAATGAGCAAGGAAAAAGCGCATGAAATGACTGCTGGAGTAGCCCAGCGCGCTGCCCAAGTTGGCTTAACCTTCCATTTTGACAATATGGTTGATGTGAATACATTTGATTGTCATCGTATTATGCAATATGCTGCTTCACTTGGTAAGGCGCATGAGCTGGCTGAGGTGCTGTTCTATGCACATTTTACCGAAAATAAAAACTTATCGGATCATGCCGTGCTAACTGAGCTTGCTGCTTCAGTTGGCGTTGATGTAGCAGATGTACTTGCAAATTCGCAGCAATATAGCGATCAAGTACGAGGTGAAGAACGTGAAGCTCAGCAGCTTGGCGTTCGAGGCGTGCCGTTTTTTGTCATTGACCGTAAATATGCAATTAGTGGTGCACAGCCAGTTGAGGTGTTTGTGGAGACGCTTAACCAAGCATGGAGCGAGCGTTCAGGCGGTTTACAATCGCTACAAAGTGATCAATCGACCGACGATAGCTGTGGAACAGATGGATGTAAAGTATAAAATAGGAAGGTGACTTCTTCATGTTATTATTTGTTGGTTCATATGCCGGAACAAGCGACAGCGGAGTAGAGCTTTTTCATTTTGACGAGGAAACTGTCAACTTTAAGAAGCAGGCAGAATATGTAGGACTAAAAAACCCTACTTTTGTGAATGTTAATCCAAGTACTAGCAGCTTGTACGCTATCTGTGATCAGGTAAATGAGGATGGCAGCAGATCTGGAGCGCTTGCTCATTTCCGATATACAAGCGACAGCTTGCAATTAGTGTCAATCAAGTCAACAGAAACTGGCCCAACATGTCATGTACAGCGCGATGAGCAGGCTCAATATCTGATCGTAACGAGCTATCATGGCGGGATGATCGGATTAATTGGACTCAATGAGGACGGTAGCCTTGGCGAGGTCGTTGATGTCGTGCAGCATGTTGGTACAAGTGTTGATCCAGAGCGCCAGGATCGCCCGCATCCGCATTCTAGCTTCTTCAGCAACGATGGCAAATATCTATATGTGCAGGATCTAGGAATCGATAAACTGCTCGTGTATAAGCTAGATACATTTGCTCAAAAGCTGATTGCTGCTGGAGAGGTTAAGTTACCTGCTGGGGCAGGTCCAAGACATTTGGCATTCCATCCGCAAAAGCCAGTAGCTTATGTTATTAATGAATTAAATTCGACTGTATCTGTGTTCGGCTATGATGCAACAACAGGACAACTGGAGTCATTGCAGCATATTTCAACATTGCCAGAGGATTTTGCAGGGGAAAATGGCACTGCTGAAATTGTAGTTTCGCAGGATGGACGTTTTGTGTATGGCTCTAACCGTGGACATGATAGCATTGTCGTGTTTGCCGTTGATGAGCAAGGGACATTATCGCCTGTTCAGCATATTTCATCTGGTGGCGGACATCCAAGACACTTTACGTTGACACCATCAGGTCGTCATCTATTAGTTGCTAATCGTGATGACAACAATATCGTAGTGCTTGCACGTGACGAAGCAAGCGGGAAGCTGACGGCAACAGGTAAGGAAGCTTTTTCAACTAAGCCTGTATGCCTTATTCCAATTGAACAATAATCTAGAAATTTAATTATGAGTGAGGAATTAATGTAACGTGAGTACGACAAATTCAACTTCAGACCTTAAACCGACAAAAATTCTTAAATGTAAAAATTCTGAATGCAAAGCTTGGGTTCGTGAGGAGTTTGCGCAGCCAGATCAAACTTGTCCAATTTGCAAAGGGCCGATGATGCGCAGCATGCGTCATCTACCTGCAGTACAGAACAAAGTTCCGCGTCAACCGCGAAAACCAAAGGATGAGTTTAGCTTGTAGGCTACAGTACTTCAGTTATAGTATAGCGTAACGTACAAAGCAACGAAATAAAGCTTGTCATATATAAGCAAAAGCAGCAACGAACAGCAAGGCTAGGCGGTTTCTTAAGATAATGCCTCCCAGCACATGCGAACGCTGCTGCTTTTTGTTATGCTTGTGATGATTACTTTAGTTGAACGTAACGATGCTAGATGTGGTATTATAGAGGTATTACGAATTAAAGAGGACAAGAAGATATGCGAACATTTAAGAAATTTTATATAGAGACAACAAGTATTTGTAACCTTTCCTGTTATTTTTGCCCGCCAACTGAGCGAGCAAAGGGTTTTTTATCAATTGAGCAATATACGCGTACATTAGAGCAAATAAAGCCCTTTACGAACTATATCTATTTTCATGTTAAGGGCGAGCCGTTGCTTCATCCGAAAATCGATGTTTTGCTAGATATTGCGCATGAGCATGGATTTAAGGTGAACATTACGACGAATGGCACACTTATTCGTAAAAATACTGAGAAATTGCTAGGTAAGCCTGCGTTACGACAAATGAATTTCTCCTTACACAGCTTTGATGGTGATCCGGGAAGTCGTGATTTGAAGCAGTATTTGGCGGATATTTTACAATTTGTCGCATTAGCTAGAGAGTCATCAGATATGATTACTTCGTTCCGCTTGTGGAACTTGTCTGAGGATAATGAGGAAAATGTGAAAAGCAAACGGAATCGCGAGCTGCTTGCGATGATCGAGGAAGCCTTTCAGCTGCCTTATGAAATACAGGAAATGTATAAGCCTGGAACTGGCTCTGGCATGAAGATTGCTGACCGTGTTTACTTAAACCAGGATCCGCAATTCCGCTGGCCGGCACTAGATGAACCAGAGGACGACGGAGTAGGCTTCTGTCATGCACTGCGCAACCAAGCGGGTGTGTTAATTGACGGTACAGTTATTCCTTGCTGTCTTGATGGTGAAGGGATATTGGATCTAGGCAATATTAACAATGATAGCTTTGAAGACATTATTAACGGTGAACGTGCAACAGCAATTTACGATGGTTTTTCACGTCGACAAGCAGTAGAGGAGCTATGTCGCAAATGCGGATACCGTCAACGTTTTGGAAAGCAGTCGAAGCGTGAGCTAGTAACAAGCGGGGCTCAAGACTAACCAAGCTAGTAGAGTTATGACGCTTACCATGTATGGATTGTATACCGGTTGCCCAAGCCATTTTGAAGATTGATTAATGACATTAATTATTACAAAATAATGATATAAGAGTAAAAGCCTTCTCATGCGTATTGCAGCGCTGAGAGGGCTTTATTCATTAGTACTAAAACTGTCGACTATCACGTTGCTCCTGTAAAAAGTCACTTGGCGGCTGACCGTAGGTTCGTTTAAACAAACGTTGAAAATAGCTTACATCCGCATAGCCGAGATATTCTGAAATTTCCGTAATCGATAAGAGGGAAGCTGAGAGCATATACATCGCTGTTTTCATACGTACTGCATGGACATATTCGCTAATCGTTTGCCCTGTTCCTTTCTTAAATAAGGAGGCTGCATAGCTAGGACTTCGCCGTATATAGTCTCCTAGCACATCCTTCGTAATTTTTTGCCGATAATGCGATTGAATGAACTGCTTCATCCGCTCGATATGCATTAACGAAGCGGGAGCCAGCTCACCACGATCTAATTCACGCTGCCATAGTGCAAAGGTATCGAGCAGGAAGGAGGCGATCCTCAGCTCGATATACGGCAATTCCTCACCAGCTTCCTTCCAAATTAATCGCAGCTGTTCAATGCTTCGATCGTAGATGCCGGCATTGCTATACAGCCATTGCGAATATTGCAGCTGAGGCAGTTTATCAATAAGAATTGGCGTTACTTTAAATCCAATGCAATATTTCTGATGCAGGTTTTGGTTTGTCGACGACTCTATATAATGACATTGCTGGGGAGCCAGCACAAAGCTGCCTTTGTTAGCAATAAGCAGCTCGCCATTGTCCAGCTGAAAGCTGCAGCTTCCGTAAGTAATGATATAAAAATGATATTGCAGCTCCTCATGGTATACTTCCTTCTGCCATTGTGCGCCTTGATGATAATCAATTGTAAGCTGCTGGAGCATCCCTTCACCTCAGTATACTATTTTTCATCCATTATACTATATTTCATGTACGTGAGGCGAGAAAAGGTCTACAATTAATACTATCAATGTTGATAAAAATGAAAAACGACCTCACGAAGGAGTACTGAAATGAACCACACGAAAATTGTATGTACAATGGGACCATCAAGCAACTCGATCTCAATTCTTAAAGAAATGATGTTAGCAGGCATGAGCGTAGCTCGTCTAAACATGGCGCATGGTGAGCTAACTGATCATAGCGACCGCATTAAGCTTGTACGTGAAGCAGCAGACGCAGCTGGTAAAGTTGTAGCAACAATGATGGATATTAAAGGCCCAGAAATTCGTATCGGCACTCTAGAAGAAGCTAGCTACGAGTTGAAAACAGGCGATACATTCACATTAACAACCGATCCTATCGTTGGTAACGGTGAGCGCGTTAGCGTTAACTATCCAGATATGACGAAAGTAATTAAAGCTGGCGATGTGATTCTAATCGATGACGGTTTGATTGAATTGCATGTGAAGGAAGTAGAAGGCAGCAACATGCACTGTGAAGTGATGAACGGTGGGGCATTGAAGCCTCGTAAAGGCGTTAATCTACCAGGCATCAGCACAACATTGCCAGGGGTTACTGAGCGCGATATTATGCATATTCAATTCGGTATTCAAGAAGGCATTGATATGATCGCGATGTCATTCGTTCGTAAAGCTGAAGATGTACTAGAGGTTCGTCAAATTCTTGAAGATAACCATGCAGAGCATATTCAAATTATTTCTAAAATCGAAAACCAAGAGGGTGTAGATAATCTTGATGCGATTATCGAGGCTTCTGACGGAATTATGGTAGCACGTGGTGACCTTGGTGTAGAAATTCCTGCCGAGGATGTACCAATGATTCAAAAGGTTATGATCGATAAATGTAATCAAGCTGGTAAGCCAGTTATCGTAGCAACACAAATGCTAGATTCTATGCAAGTTAACCCTCGTCCAACTCGTGCTGAAGTAAGTGACGTTGCCAATGCAGTACTACAAGGCGCAGATGCAATTATGCTTTCAGGCGAATCAGCTGCAGGTAAATATCCACTTGAATCAGTAAAAATGATGGCAATGATCGCTGAACGTACAGAATCAACTGTAGATCATAACGAAAACTACAAAAAACTAATGAACACAGAATCTACTTCTGTTACAGAGGTTATTTCTCAAGCGGTAGTTAACAGCTCATTGCAAATCGGTGCAAAAGCGATTCTTACACCTACAGAAAGCGGCTTTACAGCACGTATGGTATCCAAATACCGTCCGAAAGCTCCGATTATTGCAATTACTCCAAATGAGAAAACATTGCGTCGTCTTACATTAGTACGTAGCGTTATTCCGATTAAAGGCGAATATGTTTCAACTACTGATGAAATGTTCAGCTCTGCAATTCGTAACAGCGTTCGTACCAATCATGTTGAGGCAGGCGATTATGTAGTCATTTCTGCTGGTATTCCAAGCGGACGTGCTGGTGCAACGAATTTGATCAAAATACACCAAGTTGAATAGTTGAGGCAGCAGCTTCTTCTTTAAAAGTAATAACAAAAGGGTTGTTCAGCTCGTCAGTTTTTACTGGCTTCTGAACAACCCTTTTCAGTTATTTGTATTTATTTACAGTTATTTATTGATTATGGAGTACTGTGGATATTGAAACTCGTTGCGATAGCAGTTCGTTGATTCGTCATAGATGGATTGCGAGAGCTGATGAGATATTTCGAATATAGGTAATGATGGTTCAATATGCAGCGTCGAACCAAAAAACGAACAATTCACAAATTCAAAATCCATGCACGTAATTAAAATGACGCAGTTCGTAAAAATACAGTTTTTGAAGGCAAATCCATCAAAGCAAATCGTCTCATTTTGAAAATGTTCATTCATAATTAAGCTTAGTTCCATTAATTAGTCACCTCAACAAGTTAGTTTCGATATGCTTTTATGTTATCAAAGCCTATAAACAAAGTTTGTCGCTTTCTGTATGAGAGAACGCATATACTTATCGACAAAATGTTGGAATAATAGATTGATAGATTGAGATTTTGCATTATTTTGCTCCAAACAGTTGAGTAACATGCTGAATTGCGCGTATAATATAGCGAGATATGAACAAAGGATAGGGTGTTGTCATGAGTATATTAAATGTTGAACGCTTAAGTCATGGCTTTGGTGATCGTGCAATTTTTAGCGATGTATCTTTTCGCTTATTAAAAGGTGAGCATATCGGATTAATTGGCGCGAATGGTGAAGGTAAATCTACCTTTATGAATATTATTACAGGAAAGCTACAGCCAGATGAAGGAAAAGTGGAATGGTCACGTCGTATGCGTGTTGGTTATCTTGATCAGCATGCTGTGCTGCAAAAAGGAATGACTATCCGCGACGTGCTTAAAAGTGCATTTCAGTACTTGTTTGATCTAGAGCAGGAAATGAACGATATGTACTTGAAAATGGGTGACGTGTCGCCTGAGGAGCTTGAGAGGCTGCTTGAAGAGGTAGGTAACATTCAAGATACGTTAACGAACCAAGACTTTTACTTAATTGATGCGAAGGTCGATGAAACGGCTCGTGGTCTTGGCTTAACTGATATCGGTCTTGATAAGGATGTTAATGATTTAAGTGGTGGACAGCGTACAAAGGTATTGCTGGCTAAGCTGCTATTGGAAAAGCCAGATATTCTATTGCTGGACGAGCCGACGAACTATTTGGATGAGCAGCATATTGAATGGTTAAAGCGTTATTTACAGGAATATGAAAATGCATTCATCCTTATATCGCATGATATTCCATTCTTAAACAGCGTAATTAACTTGATTTACCATATGGAAAATCAAAAGCTAGAGCGCTATGTGGGCGACTATGAACATTTCCAACAAGTACATGAAATGAAGAAGCAGCAGCTTGAAGCAGCGTATAAACGCCAGCAGCAGGAAATTGCCGAGCTGAAGGATTTCGTTGCACGTAATAAGGCAAGTGTTGCAACACGTAATATGGCGATGTCTAGACAGAAAAAGCTAGATAAGATGGAAGTCATCGAGCTTGCTAAGGAAAAACCGAAGCCGCAATTTAACTTTAAAGAAGGCCGTACATCTGGCAAATTAATTTTTGAGACGAAGCAGCTTGTAATCGGTTATGGAGAGCCGCTTTCTCGTCCGCTTGATCTTCGTATGGAGCGCGGTCAAAAAATCGCCCTAGTCGGTGCGAACGGTATCGGTAAATCTACGTTGCTTAAATCTATACTAGGATTAATACCTGCCGTTAGTGGTGAGGTAGAACGTGGCGAAAATCTGCAAATTGGTTATTTCGAGCAGGAAGCGAAAGGCGACAACTATAACACCTGTATCGAGGAAGTGTGGCAGGAGTTTCCTTCCTATACTCAATTTGAAGTTCGTGCAGCACTTGCAAAATGCGGCTTGACGACTAAGCATATTGAGAGCAAAATCCAAGTGCTAAGCGGAGGCGAAAAAGCGAAGGTTCGTCTATGTAAAATTATTAATCATGACTCCAACTTACTTGTACTCGATGAGCCGACGAACCATCTTGATGTAGATGCGAAGGATGAACTGAAACGCGCATTAAAGGCATATAAAGGTTCAATCCTATTAATTTCCCATGAACCAGAATTTTATCGCGATATTGTTACTGAAACTTGGAACTGTGAGTCTTGGACTACGAAGGTATTTTAAGTCTGGTAACCATACAATCGGTATTAATACAACAAAAATCCTCTTAACCATCGGGTTAGAGGATTTTTGTTGTAATGGGTGTTACTTGCTAAAATATATATCTATTAAAACCAATGTATGGAATATTGACATATTTATCTAAATATTGTTTCGAAATAATTGAACGTGTGGTATAAATAATTATAAGATTATTGTTTTGTATGAGGAGGAGTACATATTTATAAGGCTTCCTTCAAAATAAAAGGTTTCATTTTGTGCGTAATAATGTTGCTCGTGTTAACAGCTTGTGACAAGGAGCAAAATATCAAGACTGATCAAGCCGCTCATTTTGGTAATGGGGTTGAATACGATCAGCGAGAGCAGCTGTTACTCCAATTTATCGAAACCAAGCTGTCCAGTGAGGACGGTATGATCTATACCAATTATGTGGATAGTGAACAGAATGAGCAGGTAGCTACTGGTCATGAAGTGTTAAGTGAATCAATGGGTTTAGCGATGCGCTATTATGCACGTGCAGGTTTACAGGAAGCATTTCAGAATACATTGACTGCGCTCAATGATCATTTTAATTTAGATAGTGGCTATAGCTATCGATATAGTCCAAAGCATGATGAAGCTTACACCGTAAACGCAGCGGTTGATGATCTTAGAGTCATACGAGCGCTATATGAAGCAGTGGAGCAGTTTGGTAATGATCAGTACAAGCAATATGCAGAGCAGCTGGCAACTCGCTTTTTCTCACATAATGTGAGCGATGAGAGACTATATGATTTTTATGACGACTCATACGATGTTCATAATAATTTCATAACGTTATGTTATGTTGATTTACGGACGCTCAAATTAATGGATTACAATAACGAGCATAGCAAGCTCATTCAAGCAACGACAGAGCTTATTCTTAATGGATATATTTCCGACGAATTTCCGTTTTACGAAACTCGCTACATGTACGATGAAGGAGTCTATCAATCAGAGCATATTAATACGATTGAATCTTTGCTCACAATCTTATCGCTAGTGGAGGTTGATCAGCATAAATCAGCCAGCATCGACTTCATTAAAGAACGAGTGGAGCGAGGAGAATTATTTGGTCGTTATTCACATGATGGGAAGCCGTTAACAGATGTACAGTCTACGGCGATCTATGCGATAACGGCAATGATTGGATCGGAGCTAGGTGATCAACAATTATATGAAGCAAGTATCAACAGAATGGAGCAATATCAAATTCTACAAAATGATCACGAATTGTACGGTGCATATGGCAACAGTGATTCGCTGCAAGTTTTTTCCTTCGATAATTTGCAAGCTTTACTGGCATATACGTACTAAACATAAGAAGATGGAAGGCAGGTGGCAACGATGAAGCTGAATGATATTGTTTCGAAATTAGAGCAGCGATTTTATACGACACCTGCCTTTATCGCTGCCATTGGTGTTTTTATCGTAACCATCTTTGCGCTTTTTGTCCCCCCCTATATCGGGATGGCTGATAACGGTGACTATTTCCGTATCTTATATAGCAATGGGCTATATTTTCATGATCCAGATTATATTAATCAATACTTAGGCTACTTTGTAAAGCAATATGGGATATTACAATATTACAATGAAAATGGTGCGACGATATTTTCATCACAGTCGATCTTTATTAAGCTAGCGACTGTGCTCAATGAATGGTTTTATAGCAGTGAAGTATTTGATATTAGATTTCAAGCAGGACTTTATCTCGTATTGTACAGCATTGGGATCTATTTATTAGTAGAGGCATTGACCTGGAAGCTTGATCTTAAACGTGGCTATATCATAAGCCTATTAACGATATTGATCTACGCTGATACAGCGTATACGGCTTATTTTAGTTCATTTTATAGTGAAAGTGTTGTTTTTATCGCATTGATTTACTTGGTTGCAGCTGTATTACTGCTCTATCGTAGTCGATACAACGATTATGTTATGATCATTGTATTTACGTTAGCCAGCTTATTATTGACGACAAGTAAGCAGCAAAACGCTCCAGTTGGCGTTATCATCGCTTTAGCAGGTCTGTTGCTGCTGCTGGTGAAGAAAAGCAAGCCCTTTAAGGGACTTACCGCTTTTTGTTTATTAGTAATTATGCTAGCTGGTATCGGATCTTATGCACTAATTAGTGATGAATTTAAGAACATTAATAAATACCATGCCATGAACCGTGGCATTATGTTGAATTCGGATGATCCAGAGAGTTCACTAGAAAACTTTGATATCGATCGACAGTATTCTGTGCTTAGTGGAGATATTTATTACTTACCATTTACTACAGTCGACGTAAACTCCAATATTCTCATTGAGAACTTCTACGATAAATACGGATATGTATCGATTCTACTATATTATATGACTCATCCTGATCAAGCCATTGAGATGTTAAATTTGGCTGCGAAAAATGGCTTTGCTATTCGACCTGCTGCGATGGGCAATTTCGAAGCATCCGCAGGTAGGGCGTTTGGCGAGCAGACTACCTTCTTTTCAATGTATAGCGGATTTAAAGAGCTTATTGCTCCGAAAAACTTTGGCTTTATTATCATATGGATCATTGTCGTCGTCGGCTTGTTTATCCCTAGCTTTTTTACAGCTCTTAAAGAGCGAGATCGAAAAGGAATGATTACTCTTCCATTTATGATTACGTTAATTATTATTGGGCTATCTGCAATTGTGGTTTCGATCGTCGGAGCGGGAGATGCCGATTTGGCAAAGCATCAGTTTTTGTTTACTGCCTGCTTTGATGTCATTACCTTTGTTACGATATCTGGAATAATTGCTCGTAAGCTGTGGTGAGGAGGAGGGAGGATCATACGATGAGACGACGTTTAACGATTACAACTCTTTTGATGCTACTATTCTTCTCCTGTAGTGGGTTCTTCCATTCTAATGAGGTGAGAGCAGAGCAAAATAAAAACGTGCTGCTAATATACGATAGTCTTGCGTTAGGAACGAGTAGAGAGGGTAACATTGATGCGTTGAAAAGGCTACTTGTGACATTCGGCGATGATGTCACTACAATAAATTCAGAAAATTATCAGAACGATATGGTATATGAATATTCATATGTCATTATTATGCGAAATAATAGTGGTCAGCATTTTATGACAGATGAGCTTATCGAAGATATAAAGCAATTTAAGGGGAAGTATTTGCACATCGGTGCTGATCCGCCTGCTTCGATGACAGATGCATTGAAGCTTAAGCTTGATACGAAAAAAGATGCAATTGCTAAGTTAACGCTTGATCATTTTAGTGGTGTGCTTCAATTAGAGGAAGAGCTAAATTTGGTGATAAGCTATGATGAGGGCATCCAAACCTTCGGAACGGTTCAATTAAGTGGTGACCAGGTGACCTTTCCTTATTCGCTGAACAAAGATAATTACACGTATGTTTCGTATTATAAGGGAAAGGATCTCAGTGAGTGGGCATTAGGCTATGTCATAAGTGATTGGCTAGACAAAGAACAAACTGGCAATATGTACTTAATGCTTACTGAAGTTTATCCCTTTTCAGATTTACAGCAGCTACGAGATATTAGCGATATTCTATATCAGTCAGGTATACCTTTTCTCGTGACTGCGAATCCGCTATTTAATAATTTTGATTATCCAGCCGCACAGCGTTATGTTGAAACGTTGAACTATATGCAATCGCGTAATGGTTCCATCATTGTCGATGCACCGGCAGTTTCGTCACAAACAATTAGTGCGGATCTATCGACGTTAAAGAATGATATCGCTGCATTTATTAATTTCTTAGCGGATAACGGAGTAGCGCCGTTAGCTGCGAGTGCAGAGCTATATTGGTTTGAGGATGACTACTATATTCCACAAGGGTTGAGCTTTTATGATTCTGCAATCGTGCTTCCTAACGAGAAGATTATGAGGAATCAACCTAACGATACGTTACAGGCATTTGCTTCTTCAATTTATACGATGGATTTAGATAACTGGCAGCAATATGCGAAGCGGGATCAAATTATTGAAAATATGCCGATTAATATCGCCTTAATGATTGATACGCAAGAGCATAGTGAGGATATGAATGAACTGCTGCAGTGGCTAGCTAAATCTTGGATATTGTTCGCTGATTATAAGACTTTCCCACATACTGTTACAACGGATGCGACAAATATTACTGCACATCAAGGCTTGTTAACTATTAATGAGCAAATGCTAAAGCTGAAGGATACGTATGAAGAGATTGAACCTGTTTCAACTGATCTTGTTCAAACAGAAGCAAGTTTGCAAGGATTCTTTTCGATACAAAATAAAATTTTTATCGTAATTATAATCTTTGTATTAATATTCTTTTCAATATTACTCGTAATCGGCTATCGCATGTATCGAAAAAAATATTAGTTTTAGGAGACGCCAATGACTGTAGCAGATATTATTATGTTGTTTTCAGTAGTTAGCATATGGACGTTGTTGCTCGTTAATGTTGTATTAATCATTGCAGGTTACTTTTATTACATGAAAAATGAACAACGACCAATCCCTTCGATTGAAGGAGAGTATCCATTTGTTTCAATAATGGTGCCTGCACATAATGAAGGAAAAGTTATCATTCAAACCGTTCGTTCATTGTTAGCACTAGATTATCCACATGATCGATATGAAATAATTGTTATTAATGATAATTCTTCTGATAACAGCAGTGAGCTTTTGCAACAGCTACAGGATCAGCATCAAGGGAGACAATTGATTGTTATTAATACGGATGCAACAACAGGTGGTAAAGGGAAATCCAACGCGCTGAATATCGGCTTCAAGCAAAGTAAAGGTGAAATTATAGCGATCTATGATGCGGATAATACTCCTGAGAAAAAAGCACTGCTCTATTTAGTAGCTGAGCTAGTGAATGATGATTCTCTAGGAGCGGTCATTGGAAAATTCCGAACACGTAATCGAGACGTCAATTTATTAACTCGCTTTATTAATATTGAAACGTTAAGCTTTCAATGGATGGCACAAGCGGGTAGATGGAATTTGTTTAAGCTTTGTACCATTCCAGGCACGAATTTTATATTACGCCGCAGCATTATCGAAGCGATTGGTGGCTGGGATACGAGAGCAATTGCAGAGGATACGGAAATTAGCTTTCAAATTTATCGACTCGGTTATCGAATTAAATTTCAACCGAAATCTGTAACGTGGGAACAAGAGCCGCAAACGTTGAAGGTATGGTTTAAACAGCGTTCACGATGGGCGAAAGGTAATATATATGTTATTGTAAAGAACATCCCGTTATTGTTTAATCCTTCGGCTAAGAAGGTACGTTTTGATATATTGTACTTTTTATCTATATACTTTTTACTGCTATCATCGTTAATTTTGTCAGATTCAATTCTTATTATGAATGCACTAGGTTATGTTGAAACAACGATCGCAAGCTTCAGTTCATTCTTATGGTTGCTGGCCATTGTGTTATTTATTGTAGGGACATTCATTACCCTTGTAACAGAAAAAGGGGAAATGAAGTTTTCGAATCTATGGATCATCATGCTGATGTACATTACCTATTGTCAGATGTGGATGATCGTTGCAGCGTTAGGCGTATACAACTATTTCAAGGATCTGGTGTTTAAGCGAGAAGTAAAATGGTATAAAACGGAGAGATTTTAGAATGACTTAAATAAGGAAGCGAGATTATGATGAAAAAGAGAGCATATTATGCAACATTTCTGTTTCTATTCCTACTACTGTGTGGCATATCTCAGCAGCAACAGGTTTACGCAGAAGAGGGTACGCAAGAGACATATATTCAAAACGTGTCTGCCGTCTCCTTATCTGGTGTGCAATCTATTAACTATCAATACTTTCAAATAGAAGATTATTGGAATGTCGATCAGGTGACAATTAATTTGGAATATGATTTTTCATCGCTTGTCATTGAAGAAAAATCTAGCTTGACATTATTTATGAATGGCACGCCGTTTCATTCGTTCCGAACCAATAAGGAGCATACAGACAATATTTCAGTCGTTGTTCCACGTGAGCTTTTAATTGATGGGGTTAATACATTGATGCTTGATGGAAGACGAACAACGGATGAGGAAGAGCAGCTATACAATGTATGTAAAACAGAGGATTATAACGATAATTGGTTAACTTTAAAGGAAACCTCACATATTGCGATTTCGTATCACGATCAACCGATGGACAATAGCATTAATGCATTCTTTTCTCGATTTGTAGGCTTAGATACGGTAAAGTCGAGCGATCATGTGATTACTGTAGGAGGCTCCTCCTCGGCAGCAGAGCTTGAGTCAGCAATATATAGCATTGCTGGTTTCAGTAAAGCGAAGGATGACGGCAATCAGCAAATTCCTTTGTTAAAACAAAACGATGCACAGGCTGCTGCTAAGAGCTACAGAGTTCACATTAGCAAATATGATGCTCTATCTGATGAGATTAAAAGCAAGCTAGGTACCGTCGAAGTAGAAAAGCGCGCATTAATGAAGCTAATTACATTAAAAGGGCAATCGGTGTTAGTTGTTACGTCTAATCAAGATGATATGCTAGTGAAGGCAGGGCGATATATTGCCAATCAAGAGCTAATGGAGCAAACTGCTTCTAATGAAAAGTGGATTGATGCCAATACCGATATATTATCACCGTCTGTAACGATTAGCCGAATGATTAAACTAACAGAAACTGGAGATAAAATTCTTGGTCCAATGCACCGTGAGAAAAGCTATTTTATCTCATTGCCAGCCAATCAATCCATTGCGGAAGCAAGTAAAATTAGACTTGATATGCGATATGCACAAAACTTAGATTTTAACCGATCTCTAGTGACAGTGCTGATTAACAATAAACCGATTGGAAGTAAAAAGCTGTCGGATGTTGCTGCCAACAGTGATGTACTTGAGTTATCTATACCGAAAAACTTAGACGTCAACGGTAACTTTACTGTAACGGTAGCTTTTGATTTAGAAATTTCAAGCTTAATTTGTACAGTTGAGCAGGATCAGATGCCTTGGGCATATATTGATTCGTCCTCAATATTGCAATTGAATACAGTGGATCGTCATGATTTATTATTTAATTATTATCCTTCTAACTTTATGCGTAATGGCAGCTTTAACTCCATTGCAGTTGTATTGCCAGCAGAGCTAAGTAACAACGATTACGCTTCAGTAGCGAATATTTTTCATTTGCTAGGCAGATATGCTCAAACCAATCATGGTGAAGTAAATGTTTATTTTGATGATGTTGATGTGTCGCAGCTGCAAAATAAGCAAATTATCGTCATCGGCTCTTACAAAAATAATAAGCTGATTCGTCATCTTAATGATTATTTGTACTTTAAATATTCTTTAGATGGAGAAGGCTTTGTATCCAATGAGAAGAAAAGTATAGAGCTTGAGTACGGGAAAACGATTGGTTCGTTGCAGTTAATTAGCTCGCCATATAGCGAAAATTATGGGATGCTTATTATAAGCGGAGCGCAGCCACAGTCCTACGAGCTGGCCTCACAATTGCTTGTATCGGAAAGTAAGCTATGGCAATTGTACGGTGATGGTATGATTGTTGATAAAAACGGTCAAGTATCGGCTTTTCGCTATAAGGAATTAGTAAGTCAAAGCTCCCCGGTAGTGAATATTTTAGAGCGTAAAGATGTAATGACATTTGTAGTATCTGCGATGTTAACATTATCGTTAGCTATTGTTGCATTACTACTATTAACACGTAAATACTGGCGTAAGCGGAGGAAGAACAATGAGACGATTTCAAAACAGCTTCATTTCTGATATAGCCTTTCTATTGTTTATTGGAGCTTGTATCGTCATCTTGATGTATATCTCTAACGATCAAAATAATTACGTCCTAAATATGATATTTCTCAATACGGCGTTTCTCATTGCAATAATTACGTATTTTACTTCGATCATAACCGGTCTCATTCTAAATCTACTGTTTGTGTTCGGTTATGGCTCGTACACGCTATATCAGGTTGCAACGATAGGGGATGCAATTGGATCAACCAATTACTTCTGGCTGCTATTAACACCGATTATTACGTTGCTTTCGTGGTTGTTCACGCAAAGTAATCGTCTTCTACAAGAAGAGAACGAAAAGCTTCGAAATCAAAACTCGACGTTAGCAACGATTGATGAGACAACGAAGCTGAAAAATGTACTTTCCTTTCAGCAGGATTTGAGAACCTTTATGGCGTTGTCAGTTCGATACAAAATCCCTTTGACGATTCTCGTCATTAACGTAAAGTATTGGGATGAGATCAAACGCTTTATGAACGCTGAGAAATTCTCCAATATATTATTAGAGGTTTCCGATATCAGTCAATCATTGGTGCGTACGAATGATTCGCTGTACTTATTTAATAACGAGCCTCCAACCTGGGGAGTTGTATTGTTTACTGATTTAGAGGGCTCACAAATTGTGATTCGAAGACTAAAAGATAAAATCAACGAGCTGAATGTATATGAGTTTAAAGATAAATATAATGTTGATCTCCAGCTAAGAATTGGAGCAGCTCAATTTGAAGGAGGCAGCACGATCGCTCCACTTGAGTTAATTGCCCAGGCAAAACGCACAATGGAGTACGATGTGTAGTGTAAGTAGGAAAAGATTAAGTTAAAGGTAACCATGGACAGAGTTGCGGCTAAATGTCAGCCTGCAGCATAGGACATGGTTATTTTTTTGTGATGATTGAAAATAATACATATAAATAGTTATGTAAACTTTAATATGAGACAAATCATTTAGTTGAAATATATATGTCAATAGTTTAGTAACATTAACACAAATAAGTGTGAATATAACGGTTATCCTACATTTGGTCAAGTAGCATAATTACAGGCAGAAGCGTTGGAGCTAAGTATGTAGGCCCCCGCCAATGTGTTTGCTGATTGAAATGGGGAGGAGGGGAGGGAGGGGAGGTTTGAGCTTAAAGAGGAAGGTAAATAAAGAGAGAGCAGCAATCCGAACGATATTTCGAAATTAGTAAATTAGTGGATAAGGAGTTAAAGGAGTTAAGCAGTGGTGGAAAAAAGCGTTAAGAGATGTGAAATGAGAACAAAGAGGGAAAGAAGCGAAAATTATCAACGTATAATTAATTATGTAAACTTAATGGCGTTAAATAAACTTATCTTAGTTTAAAGGAAGTAATACTCGACGCGACCAAAATGAGCGAACAACGATATACTTCAAATGATTACAAATATAAAAGCAATAATAAATAAAAAGAATTTCACCAATATTGAATCAATCTGCTAAAATCTATATTCAAATAATTTATACGTAAAAATAATTATGTAAACAATGTCCCGTATAAAATTATTAGTAATAAGGACGCCATCATATCACACACCCAAAATTAATTGCAAGCCCCAAAATATCACTCGTCAAAAAGTACAAACTATCCTTATACTCGAAAATTTTAGGAAGTACCTGTTTTTTTATTACAACAATCAGTGTTATAATGAACATGTATATTTTAATCAGAAAGTGGGAGCAAGATGGGTCGCAAATGGAATAATATTAAAGAAAAAAAAGCATCTAAAGATGCAAATACAAGTCGAGTGTATGCCAAGTTTGGTATTGAGATTTATGTAGCAGCTAAAAAGGGCGAGCCTGATCCAGAAGCGAATCGTGCATTAAAAGTTGTCCTTGAGCGTGCAAAAACGTATAACGTACCAAAAGCAATTATTGACCGTGCATTAGAAAAAGCAAAAGGTAGCTCTGATGAAATTTATTCCGAGCTTCGTTATGAAGGATTCGGCCCAAGTGGTTCAATGGTTATCGTTGATGCGCTAACGAATAATGTAAATCGTACTGCACCTGAAGTTCGTTCTGTGTTCAATAAAAATGGCGGAAATATGGGTGTGAGTGGTTCTGTTTCGTATATGTTCACTCAAACAGCGGTTATCGGTATTTCAGGAAAAACTGAAGAAGAAGTAATGGAGCTTCTAATTGAAGCTGATGTTGATGTCCGCGATATTCTTGTTGAAGATGAGGATGTTGTTGTATATGCTGAGCCAGAGCAATTTCAAGCATTACAAGAAGCATTTATTGCAGCAGGGATTACTGAGTTTAATGTAGCTGAAATTACAATGCTTCCAAACAATGAAGTTGAGCTGACAGGTGATGCACGTGTACAATTTGAGAAATTAATTGATGCATTAGAAGATTTGGACGATGTGCAGCAAGTCTATCACAACGTTAATCTTGAAGATTAATTTAATTTATACTTACGTAGGAATAACCAATAAACAGATGTGCCAATTCTTCGACTCATCAAGAGAGGGAAGGATTGGCACATTGTGCAATAATTGATAACCCAACTAAAAGTGAAGGAGAATTTGTATGCATATTGAAACAATTCAGTTGTGGGATGAATTTCCTGAGGTCACATTAACGGCATATATTCCATATGAGGTAGCTAGTGATCAGCCTGCAAAACGTAAACCAGCACTATTAGTACTGCCAGGGGGAGCATATCTTTATACTTCTGATCGTGAAGCAGAACCCATTGCTTTGCGCTTCGCTTCATTAGGTTATCGTACATTTGTTTTACATTACAATACATATTTTGGTGCTGCTCCATACCCCAAAGAAAAGGAAGCAAATCCGAATACGGCAGTGAAATTCCCTCAGCCACTATTCGATGCTGCGAAAGCGATTTCAACGATTAGAGCTCGAGCTGAGGAATGGAATATTCACACTGATCAAATTGCTGTTGTTGGTTTTTCTGCAGGTGGGCATCTAGCAGCTAGCATCGGGGTGCATTGGGATAAAGATTATGTAGCCGAGCATCTAGGGCAAGATAATGAACAGTTTAAGCCGAATGCGCTGCTTCTTGCGTATCCACTAATCGACAACAAGCTAGCATTGGATTTAATGTCGGAGCAAGATAAAGAGAAATACAAGGACTTATATGCACTCATTAATAACGCTATGTTTGGCGGACAAGAAGCTAATGATGAGCAGCTTAAACAGCTAAGCCCAATTCATTATGTCGGTCCTCACACGCCTCCTACATTTTTATGGCATACATCCGAGGATGATCTTGTATTATCCGCACATTCGTTAAGCTTTGCGCTTGAGCTCAACAAACATCGTATTCCGCATGAGCTGCATATTTTTGAGAAGGGTGGACATGGCTTGGCATTAGCGGACGTAACAACCTCGTCCAATGCTAGTCAAATTAACCCTGCAGCATCGAAGTGGGTAGAGCTAGCACATCAATGGTTAGCATTACATTTTACAGAATAAAGAGGTAGTGTGAGGTCGCTATTCACAGTTCAAGTGAACTGGAATAGCGGCCTTTTTTATTTATAGAGCAATTAGCATCGCATATCATACAAGAATATGATTTCGATTGGAATATGGAGGAAGAAGTGTGGTATAAAAAGTGCGCAAAATATAGATTTTGCGCACTTTTTGATTAGAGCGACTTTATTCTAGCTATTCGGACATTCTACCTGTTCCAATTGTCGTTAATTTAGCGCTTTTTGGCGAGCTTTACTATTAATTAATTTGTAAGGAGCTGTAGTTTTATGCCGTTAGAGCAATATGATGAGCCAATTACCGCCTTTACGTTGTGGATGAAGCAGGCTGGATATTCCGATACTACAAAAAAGGAGTATGCTAGAGAGGTACGTAACTTTTTAATGTATTTGGATGGATTGTCACTTGAGCGAATTAAAAAGCTTACGATAGTTAGCTATCTCGTTCAGGAGAAGGAAAATGTATCGGAAGGAGCACGCAATCGTAGCTTAGCTGCGCTTCGCAGCTTTTTTAAGGCGATGATTGATTTTGAGCTAATGAGCAGCAATCCTGCTCAAGAGGTTAAGAAATCGAAGATGGAGCGTAATCGAAAGCCTGTCTATCTAGAACAAGCTCAGCTATCGCAAACAGTAAAGTACATACAAGGGAAATACCGCAATCGAAATATCGCTCTGCTGCTGTTAATGGCTTATTCAGGACTTCGGGTTGGAGAAGTACATCGACTTAATCTTTCTCATTACGATGAGGACAAGGGTGTTATTACGGTGCTCGGTAAAGGTCGTAAGTGGAATGATGTGCCGCTAGCACCAGAGGTGAATCGTTATATGAAGGCGGTTAAGCATGAAAGGTTAGAGCCTTATCGTAAGCAGGATGATGCATTTTTTATTTCTCAGAAGGGAAGAAGACTTTCAATACGGCAAATTCAAAAAATAATTGGAGAGATGTTTGAGGGGATGAAGGCTGAGCAGGCAGAGCTTCAAGGAATGAAGCTAAGCTGTCACAAACTTCGTCATTCCTTCGCAACATTAATGTTACGAAACCAGATTGATATTCGGATCGTAAAAGAACTGATGGGGCATACATCGATTGAAACGACGATGATCTATACACATATTCATGACGAAGAAAAGAAGCAGGCGATGTCTCACATCGAGCTGCCTCCATTGTTTAATCCAAATAACGTGCTCTAATTTGTGGGGTAGGGAGTAGGCAAGACTGTTGCTTTCCAAACCAGCGATAACGATTTTTAGCGAAGGCACGATAGAGAGGATTGCGAATAAAGCCGGGTACGATTAATAGAAGCTGAACAAGCGGCCATGCTCGATGCAAATATTTACTGGCACGGAGTACTGCAGCGGAATATAGATAGGCTTTACCTTTATCGATCAAAATTAGCGAGTCGATATCCTTTGGAATGCTGTAATGTTGTGTTAATAAAACTCCAACCTCACCTTGCTGTGCAGCAAAGTGAATATGCGCATGGGGATCACGTGGAATGATCCACTGCACGGCTCCGTTACAGAAAGAGCATTCCCCGTCATAGAGCAGAATCGTTTTATCGTTATGCTTATCAATGTTCTCGATGTTCATCTAAAACCCTCATTTCTATTTAGGATGACAACGATAGAGACTATTATTACTATATCAGAAAGGATGAGTATACGCCTGTGATTGTTGGTCTTATTATAGCACTTATTGTGTATGCAGCCCTGGTGTTTTATATCGGGTGGAGTGGTTATCGCGGCTTTGGCGTTAAAAATAAAGTGTTTCTTATAGCCTACAGCATCATTTTAGGGCTACTTTCGATTTCCTTTATATTAGGAAGAGTCGTTGGCGGCTCCACTATTTTGACGATTATCGGGAATTATTGGCTCGCATTATTCAGCTTATCGCTAATGATATTGCCTGTCGTGCAGCTTATTATGCTTATTTTACGCTTTACAAGGCTGGATCGCAACAAGACAAGAGTTACCGCAACAATCTTAACGCTAGTCATCTTGCTTAGTGTACTGGGCTATGGAAGCTATATGGCCTATACACCAACTGTTAACTCTTACAGTATTAAAATAAACAAGGAATATAAGCAGGATCTTAACGTAGTGATGTTTTCAGACATGCATTTTGGTTACCTATCTGGAGCAAAGCATGCGGAGCGTTTAGTGCAAGAGGTCAATGCAATTAAGCCAGATCTTATCATTATTCCAGGTGATATTATCGATGATGACCTGGATATTGTGCAGGAGAAAGATATATTCTCGATACTGTCAGGGCTAGAGGCACCACTTGGAGTATATGGATCATTAGGTAATCATGATCGCTATCGTGGTAATATGGATGAGCTTATTACAGCAATAGAGAGCTCGAACATGGACATTTTGTATGATGAAGGAATGATTGTCGACGAAGGTATCGTGCTAATTGGGAGAAAGGATCACTCTGAGGGTGTAAGAATGGAAACCTCTGAACTCACTGCTCAATTTGATGAACAATTGCCGATCATTTTACTCGATCATCAGCCATATCAATATGCTGAAGCAGAGGCAGCAGGTGTGGATTTAGTCGTCTCAGGACATACGCACTATGGACAAATTATGCCAGGTAATCTGATCACAGGTGCACTTTTTGAAAATGATTGGGGTTATCTGCAAAAAGGAGCACTACATACGATTGTTTCTTCAGGTTATGGCTTCTGGGGACCACCAATTCGTATTGGCTCGCAGTCAGAAATTGTGCAAATCCACATTGATTTCGATAATTAATGGCATTAATGTTTAATGAAAGGTGAGTTAGCAATGCACTGCAAATCATGTCGGGCACCAATCGAAGCAGGTACTCAGCAATGTCCGCAATGTAGAATCTCAAAGCCACAAGCGATCAGCAAGTCCAAGAAAAAGCTGCTATTTGTTATTGCACTAGCAGCAGTCATTCTTATTATCGTCATCCCAATGGTTGCTTCACTACTATGGATGCAAAGTAAATAGCTTGATATTCCATGTAATAAAACTCGCGAGTTGGCTTGCCAGCTCGCGATTTTACTTTAAAAGCGAGGTAGGGGGGTGATGAGTTAGCTATAGTTTCATTCCCCTTGCTGAGGTTTTTTCTCGTTAGTGTTGCCGTAAGCGCCCCACAGAATTAGTAAAGTGACAGAGATCAGGATAACAAGCAATGGACAAACTAATATTAGAAACTTATCGAGGTTCATAGCCATGTCTACCTTTCACATAATCTGAATTAAACAGAAAGAGGCGAAGCAGAAGATAGAGCGAAGGCAGTAGCAGTGCTAAGCCTAATATGAAAACAACGATCAAGGCAAGAGCCATATTGGCATTGGTGAAATTATCGTAGATCGTCACAAAAGGATACAAAATATACGGTAAATGCCCTGCGCCATAACCGTAAAAAGCAAAGCCAAATTGGGCAATGACGAAAATAAATGCCCAACCAAGCTGTTTATTGCGAAAAACTAGTGTAAAGGCAATTGCAAAGCATATAAGTGACAAGGCGAACATCCACCATAAATCCAGCAAATTGTCAAAATGCTCCCGATTATGGTTGTAAATCGAGAAAAAAACAAATAAACTGCATAAAATCGTTGGAAAGCTCCAAATGAGCGCGTAGTTACGAACGACCGTATAAGCGCCCTTATCTGATGCTTTATCTGCATAGTAGGTGAGAAACATCGCAGATATATAAAGCACGCTAACTAAAGCGAGCAATACAACACTCCAAGAATAGGGGCTTGAAAATAGCTTTCCAGCTTCAAAAACTACATTTCCTGTGCTAGTTACTGTAATGTATCCACCCTCAGATATGGTGAGCACAGTGGATAGTGCTGCAGGAATGAGTAATCCGCTTGCACCATACAACAAATTGTATAGCGAGTTCGTCGTTTTGCCGTAAAAGGTAAACGCATAATAGGAGCCACGCACGGCTAGCAGTATAATGGCAACGCTACCGGGGATTAATAATGCCGTCCCCAGATAATAGCCGATGTCGGGGAAAAAACCAATGATTCCTACGAAAAAGAATACAAGAAATACATTGGTAACTTCCCAAACTGGAGACAGATAACGTTCAATCATATTGTGAATAAGATGTCTGGATCCGCTTATTGTGCTGTAATACATAAAGAATCCGGCACCAAAATCAATGGAAGCTACAATGAGATAGCCGAACAGAAACGTCCACAATACCGTAATCCCTAATAATTCATAGTTCATCGCAATCTCCACCTCAGCTTATTTTATCGTATAGCGCCAATTCATCCTCGACCTTATTGCGCTTGAACATACGTATGAGCACCCTAGCAGATGAGATGCCAAGTATGAGATAAAGCAAGAAAAACAGCAGCAGCATCAGATCAACATGATCTGATTTCGTTGCACCTTCAGCAGTTGTCATAATACCGCGCACAACCCAAGGCTGTCGACCCACCTCTGAAAATATCCATCCGTGCTCTATCGTTAGCATTGCAGCAGGTGCGGCTATAACAACTAATGTTAGCAGCCATTTGGAATAAATATTTCCACGCTTGCGAACAAGCTGGAATATAAACAGAAATGTGATTAGCACAAGCAACCCGACGAGCCCCATTTTTAGATCAAATATGTAATGCACCCATAGCGGAGCCCAATGCTCCTGGGGAAATTGATCGAGTCCTACGACTTCTGCAGAAGGGTTACTATACGCTAATATGCTCAAGCCATAAGGGATTTTCAGTGCGTACTTTACAGAATAATCATCCTGCAATACTCCGCCTAAAATGAGTGGAGCATAGCTTTCTGTTTGGAAGTGCCACTCTGTTGCTGCTAGCTTTTCAGGCTGGTACACAGCTAAGTATTTACCAGACAAATCACCAATAATAACGGTTGCAATCATAAAGACAAAAGAGCATATCATCGTAAATTTGAGTGCTTTGCGATGATAGTTGTTTTTTTGTCCTTTTAGTAATGCAAAGGCAGCAATTGCCGCTAAAATAAGCCCACAGGTAAGATAAGCAGAGTCAAGCACGTGGGCTATTTTACTTGGCATAGCTGGACTAAGCATTGCTTTCAGTGGATTAACATCAGTGATTGTACCGTTATTGATCGTAAAACCGACCGGGTAGTTCATAAACGCATTTACAATCGTAATAAATATCGCAGATGCTCCCGATCCGATTACGACAGGAATTAGGAATATTAAATGCGTTTTCGGATTTTTGAATCTATCCCATGTATAGATGTAGATGCCTAAAAATATCGCTTCAAAGAAAAAGGCGAAGGTTTCCATAAACAACGGCAAGGCAATTGATTGACCTGCCACCTGCATAAAGCTTGGCCATAGGAGACTAAGCTGTAGTCCAATTGCTGTGCCAGTCACGACACCAACTGCGACCGTAATGACATATCCACGTGCCCAGCGTCTAGCAAGCAGTATGTAGTGAAAGTCATTTTTCCTAATTCCAATCCATTCTGCTAGTCCAATATATAGCGGAACTCCTACGCCGATTGTGGCGAAAATGATATGAAAGCCTAAAGTTAATGACGTTAACATTCTACTAAAGACCACTGGATCATATGTATAAAGCAAACTCATCATAACTACTCCTCGTCATAAATAATGTCTAAGCAGTGAGAGGAGCATAATGCCCCCAACGGTGAAGCAGGTGATAATCAATCTGCGTTCTTGCAGCTTAATTTTGGAGTTTTGTTGTTTCTCCTGTTGTTCTTTCATACCTTATTCACTCCGTATTCATATGCGTGATCCTTTTATGATGCCAGTGTAAACCAAATTTATACATCGAGCTTTCGGTAAGCTGATGTGAATGACACATTAATCGGAATTATGCTATCATTAGTTGTAATTTAATGCACGGATTAGAAGAATAAGCATCAGAGTTTGTAAGAGTGGAGTGAATGGGAAGGATGAAGTCCTACATTTGGATAGCAGCAGGAGGCGCTTCGGGTGCTTTGTTAAGAGCGCTTATTAGTCAATATTATCCGCTAGAATTTGGCTTTCATATTGTAGCAATTAATATTATTGGTAGCTTTTTATTGGCGTTGATCTATACTTATTTTTCTGCGAGTAGTAAGGTCGGCCAGCAAATGCGCTGGATGCTTGGTGTAGGTCTAATGGGGGGATTTACGACGATGTCGACCTTTTCTGTCGATGTAGTGAAGCTACTTGACGCTCAACAGTATGGTGTTGCCGTGCTTTATGTTCTTTCTAGTGTAATTGGTGGATTATTAGCTACGGCATTAGGTGTGAAATTAGTAAGTCAACGAGGGGAGAGCGGTAAATGATACTTCTCGGAACAGCAATATGTGGGGCGATTGGAGCAATGGTACGTTATTATATCGGTCAGCTGATGACCTGGTACCGTAACTTTCCGCTAGCGACAGTATGTATTAACATTTCGGGCTCGGCATTGCTTGGATTATTATATGGTTTACATAATATCGATGTGGTAAATAGTTTGTTGTGGCAATTATTAGGCGTGGGGCTACTCGGGGCATATACGACCTTTTCAACCTTCAGCTATGAGCTATATACGTTAATAAAGCAGAATCGTAAGTTAGCTGCAGTTATTTATTTGCTTACAACGTTACTAGGGGGAGTATTGGCGGCATTTTGCTGTATTTCTCTAGTAGATCTTATACAACGTTAAGTATTTACTATAATTTTTAAATATGTTCGAATATCTGTAAGTAATCGTATTGACTAAACCCTTTAAATGATTAATAATGAACGCGTGTACACTAATCGTATTCTACTATTTTAATTTGAGGGGAGCTAATTGAAATGGAAAATCACGCAAAGCCGAAACAACCATTAATTACACATATTTATACAGCAGATCCATCCGCACATGTTTTTAATAATCGAATTTATATTTATCCATCCCATGATCTCGATCATGATGGACCAAGCAATGACAACGGTGATCAATATAAAATGGAGGATTACCATGTCTTTTCAATGGAAAGTATGGACGGAGAGGTCATCGACCATGGCGAAGTATTACATATTCGTGATGTGAAATGGGCAAGTAAGCAAATGTGGGCGCCAGATTGTGCATTCAAAAATGATATGTATTATTTATACTTTCCAGCTCGTGATCACGATGAAATTTTTCGTATTGGAGTAGCGACTAGTCAAAAACCAGAGGGTCCATTTATTCCTCAAGAAAATTATATACAGGGCAGTTTTTCAATTGATCCAGCTGTTTTTGTTGACGAAGATGATCGCGCTTACATGTATTTTGGTGGCCTATGGGGAGGTCAACTAGAAAAATGGCAAAGTGGACAATTTGTCGCAAATGAGAAAGATCCTGATGTTAATGGACCAGCTTTAGGACCAATGGTAGCTGAGCTAGCTGATAATATGCTTGAATTTAAAAGCGCTCCTCAACAGATAACTATTGTTGATGAGAATGGGAATCCTATAACTGCTGGAGACGAAGAGCGAAGATATTTTGAAGGTCCGTGGCTTCACAAATACAATGGCAAATATTATTTAAGCTATTCCACTGGCAGCACTCATTATCTTGTTTATGCAATAAGTGATTCTCCATTTGGGCCGTTTGTTTATAAAGGAAGAATATTAGAACCAGTAATAGGATGGACAACTCATCATTCAATCGTATCATTTAACGATAAATGGTATTTATTTTATCATGATAGTTCACTTTCCAATGGAGTAAACCATAAACGCTGTGTGAAGTTCACTGAGCTGCACTATAATGAGGACGGAACGATCATTACCATTCATCCATATGATTGAGCCACCATGACTCCTTGTTATTAGTGATTACATAAGACCTATCCACTTGGATTAAGATGGATAGGTCTTTTTAAGGATATTTTAAAACTTTTTGAAACGAATAGTGGAACAGATAATTACGTTTGTACTGGATCAGCCAATAATATATACTGCTCATTTGGATGATTGAAGTCTGACATAATTAATAGTAATTGCTCCTTGCCTAAGTAGCGACTTATGCTTACTAACTCAGTTTGTACTTTTTCAATTTTAGTGATTGTGTAATGAAAATCACCATAAGGTAAGTTCAGCACAATCATATGATTCACTCTACATTCTTTAATACGGTATCCAACGCTTTCATATTTACCAAATAAGATGATTTGTTCTTGATCTGATGGCCATGCCGAGTTGGAATAATGCGCCAGCCCTTTTTGCAAAGTATTGAAATTATTTCCTTCAAACAATGCTGTATGCAAATCGATAAATGGAATGTTTACAGCACCTACTTTTTCTCCGAATACTGGATTAAATTCACTTCGCTCAATATCGGAGCTATTGTTATTATTTGACTCCTTATTATTTTTGCTTTGCAATGAACGATTTTCCTCCTTTTCGAACATCTCTTTGTTAGCTCGATTACTCTTTTGCGACTCGAATTCAGTTGCTTCTGTTGGTTGCTTCTGCATATTTTTATCATTGGCTTGTTGATCGTGATTAGGCTTTGAAGTATTGGATTGAGGTTTGCTTTTCTCATCCTCATCGGCAACTGTTTCGGGTAATGAATTATTGTTAAGTGGAGGTGCTGACTGTATTCTGAACATTCTGTTAAACCACTCCAATAATCTTCGTTGAAATAATAGAAATAGACTGCTCAAGCTTAATAAGGAATACAGCAGCATTTCGCCAGTTTTTGAAGTTTCTTGTTTAGGTAATTCAGTGCTTTTTTGAAAACTTGATTCGTTAGGAGGTGATTTAGGTGTAGGTTCAGGTGTCGGAGCAAGAGTTGTTGTTGGCTCGGGTGTAGGAGTTGGCTCAGGTGATAGAGTGGGTGTAGGCGTAGGTTCGAGTGTTGGAATAGGCGTAGGTTCGAGTGTTGGAATAGGCGTAGGTTCAGGTGATGGAGTAGGTTCGGGTGTTTGAATAGGCATTGGCTCGGGTGTAGGAGTTGGCTCAGGTGTTGGAGTGGGTGTCGGCACTGGTGTTGGCGTAGGTTCGGGTGTCGGAGTTGGCGTAGGTTCAGGAGTAGGAGTAGAAGTTGGCTCGGTTGTTGGAATAGGCGTTGGCTCAGGTGATGGTGTTGGTGTTGGTTCAAGTGATGGAGTGGGCGTAGGCACAGGTGTAGGAGTAGAGGTAGGCTCAGGTGTAGGAGTAGAGGTAGGCTCAGGTGTCGGAGTTGGCGTAGGTTCTGGTGTTAGTGTCGGTTCAAGTGTCGGAATAGTCGTTGGAATCGGAGTAGGCTCGGATGTTGGAGTAGGTGGAGGTTCTGGTGTAGGGGTGGGTGTCGGTGTTGGAGTAGGCGTTGGCTCGGGTGTTGGAGTGGGAGTTGGCTCAGGTGATGGAGTGGGTGTAGGCGTAGGTTCGGGTGTCGGACTCGGTGTTGGCTCAGGAGTAGGTTCGGGTGTTGGAGTGGGAGTTGGCTCAGGTGATGGAGTCGGTGTTGGTGTGGGTTCAAGTGTCGGAGTAGGCGTTGGCTCGGGTGTTGTAATAGGAGTAGGCGTTGGCTCTGGTGTCGGAGTTGGCGTAGGTTCAAGTGTCGGTGTAGGAGTTGGAGTAGGATTCGATGTTGGAGTAGGCGTAGATTCAGGAGTTGGCGTAGGTTCTGGTGTTGCTGTGGGCGTAGGCTCTAGCGCTGGTACTGAAATTATCGCTATAGCTGGCTCAGTTGCCATCACACTTAGATCAACGATTTGTTTTGTTACTTCAGCTCTAAAGATATATTGGCCACTTTCCGATGGAGGAATGTAATCGAGCGTTATATTTAGCTCAAATTTATAATCAGACGAACCAAGTAGTACAACTGATAATAAACTATAAATGTCGATATAAACTTGGTTAAGTTCAGGATTTAAATGTATTTTCGTAGCACTTACTGTCCCGGTAGATCTTGCGATGCCTAATCCGAGTGCCCCCAGTATTGGCACATCATACTCAGCTGATAACCTCGACTTAAAGTTAGTTCCTTCTTGTTGCATTATAGCTCCTAGTTCTGGTGGAAGCTCGAAAATAACATAACTATTTGAGATTAATAGCAAATTTATCGAACCTGAGGCTAAGTAGTTTAATGAAATCATTTGTTGCAAGCCATTGTTACTTATGTTTGCCGAAAGTGAAGAGTTCGCTAATAAGCTAACATCTAACAGACCTGAAGCATGCGAGATAGAAGTGAACGAGTCGCCACTGATTGAGCTAAGCCTTTGCACTAGCGGATATTTCGAGATTGGCAAGCTGGATAGCGGCGCTATAACTGATGATGTTACTAACAATGATCCTGCAACCTTAATTGCTGTCTTTCGAGCAATAGTTCTTCTTTTTGCTTTCAGTTTTCGCGTTATGGTTATCTTTCTAGTTACTCTCATTGGCATCCCTCATTCGGAACTCTATTATTATTCTGTAACTATAGTATTCAATATTTATTAGTTTGTCCGATGAAAAAGCGGACAAGTATAAATGTGAAGGTAATGAGAGTAATATCCGTGCAATATCCACGAAAGAAGAAAGAACCTATCCCATCGTAGCTTACCGAAGGAATAGGTTCTCAGCATTAACGAATTGTTTTTAACGCTTTGCTCCAGTTTAACAATTGGTCGAGCATCTCGTTAATATTCTTTGCATGCATCTCTTGTGGTTTAAACTCTGTGAAGTTTACGAAATCAGTAAACAGCGATAGAGCAGGGTGAGTACGCACATCGGCTACAAGCAGCTCACCAAGGATACCACGTAAATGCTCAGCAGCACGAGCTCCTCCAACAGATCCATAGCTTACGATACCTGCCGCTTTGTTATTCCACGCTTCACGAGCATAATCCAAGGCATTTTTCAGCGCACCACTAATACTATGGTTATATTCACTTACAATAAAGATAAACCCATCAAGCTCAGCAAGCTTGCCGTTCCAGCGTGTCGCTTGTTCAGTTGCATCAGCTTCACCAAGCAATGGCAAATTGTAGTCTTTGATATCTACGATCTCATATTGTGCACCACCATGCTGATCCGCAAGGGATTTGACCCATTGTCCAACCTGTGGGCTAACGCGACCTTCACGTGTGCTTCCTAAAATAATGCCTATTTTTAATTGGGACATTGTCAACCTCCGACACATTTTCATTAGATTTTACTTCAATAATAGTATTTCAGTAATTATTTGTAATTATTCATTTACAATAGGGAAATGTTTCTATTAGAATGGTCGTTAAGGTATCATTTAATAGTTTAGTTCAATTAAAGGAGAGTATTATGATCATTCATTCCGTTATTTTTTCGTTAAAGCATGAAAAGACTTCCGATGAGGCGCAAACATTCCTTCGAGATGGTCAGAATCTACTGAGCTCTATTCCAAGTGTGAAGAACTTTCAAGTTTTCAATCAGGTTAGCGCCAAAAACAATTATCAATATGGATTTTCAATGGAGTTCGATTCACAAGCTGATTATGATGCTTATAACGAGCATCCCATTCATACCTCTTTCGTTGAGGATCGCTGGAAGGTAGAGGTAACAGACTTTTTAGAGATCGATTATGAGAGCTATCGTTTTTAGTTTATTGCTACGTTAGTACGTCCACACTATCGCTTCATAGCATCAACTAATCGGCTATCAGACAAGGATAGCTGATTTTTTATTTAAAAAATTACAATTAATAGAATCTACTATTAGTACTTGGTACTAATTTATGATATGATATAAGAAGGTTATGGATCATTTTCGGGAGGTGTTTTTCATTCAATCCAAAGCAACAATTACTGCTATCGGCTCATATGTACCAGAAAAGGTAATGACGAATGAAGATTTTGCTCGCATAATAGACACCAATGATGAATGGATTGTAACAAGAACAGGGATTAGAGAGCGTCGCATCGCATCTGAAGAGGAATATACTAGCGATCTCGGCTATAAGGCAGTATTAGATTTAGTTGCTCGCTACAATAAGAGCATTGACGATGTAGACTTAATTATCTGTTGTACATTTAGTCCAGATGCCGCAACTCCTAGCTCCGCAGCGCTAATCCAAGAAAAGCTCGGATTGGAATCGACAGGGGCAATTGATCTCAATGCTGCTTGTGCAGGCTTTACTTACGGCTTGCATATCGCTAATGGGTTAATTACTGCTGGCTTGCATAAAAAAGTTCTAGTCATTGGTGCTGAAACACTTAGTAAGCTGACCGATTACACTGACCGTACCACTTGCATCTTATTTGGTGATGGAGCAGGGGCAGCACTGGTGGAGTTTGATGAGCTCAATCCAAGCTTTATTAGCTATCATATGGGAACAGATGGGGCTAAAAGCAAAAACCTATACTGTAGCAGCCTAACACCTCAGTTATTTAACGAGCCGATTAATCATAAAAATAAAATTGTACAAAATGGGAGAGAGGTATACCGCTGGGCAGTTACGACCGTTCCAGAGGGTGTGCGTAACGTGCTCTCTCTAGCAAATACATCAATTGAGCAAGTGGATTGGTTTATCCCACATAGTGCGAACTTAAGAATGATTGAATCAATGTGTGAACGACTCGACCTCAGCTTAGATAAAACGTTATATAGTCTTGAGTACTATGGCAATACATCCTCCGCAACCATTCCACTAGCATTAGATATGGGGGTTAAGGATGGTCGAGTGAAGCAAGGAGATCATTTACTGCTTTATGGCTTCGGCGGAGGATTAACTCATGCAGGCTTGTTGATTAAATGGCAGTTGTCTTGATCTATCACGATAAATTTTCACAGAAAGCTGGATTATTATTGCCAATTAAGAAGCTAATATGGTAAAATCCATGTAACTTATGAATTGGAGTGATCGGTGTAATGTACATTTCTTGCTAATGGAGACTTTAGAAGCAACATACGTAATAGCTTTGTTTCTGTCTAAGAGACAGCTTATTTCGTGCGGCTTCAATGAACCATGTGCAAGAAAGTTACATTACAGACTCCTATTCTACACCCTTACTTCAGTTTGCTTGTTAAGCATGCTGAGGTTAGCTGTATGCAGATAGAGCTGTAAGAAAGTAACTTTCTTGCAGCTCTATTTTTGTTGTAACAGTAAAGGGGGATATGCTTATGTCATTAATATCCGTTAACCAATTAACGTTCGCTTATGAAGGTAGCTATGATAATATTTTTGAGAATGTGAGCTTCCAGATCGATTCCAATTGGAAGCTGGGCTTCACCGGGCGAAATGGTCGAGGGAAGACGACATTTCTTAATCTATTGCTCGGTAAGCATGAATATAGTGGAACTATTTCGAGTAGTTTACAATTTGAATACTTTCCTTTCTCAGTAAGCGACGACCAAAAGTTGACGATCGAGCTTATTGATGAAATAAATAGTGATTACGAATATTGGCAGCTGGCAAGAGAACTGAACATGCTAGGAGTAGGTGAAGAGCTGCTTTATCGTCCGTTCGCTTCACTATCTGGTGGAGAGCAATGTAAAATAATGCTGGCTGCGCTCTTTTTGAAAGAACATCAGTTTCTTCTTATCGATGAGCCGACGAATCATCTTGATCGAGAAGGAAGAGCGATGGTTAGCCAATATTTACAGAAGAAAAAAGGATTTATTCTCGTTTCGCATGACCGAGCATTTCTTGATCAGTGTGTCGATCATATTTTATCAATTAATAAAAGTAATATTGAGATTCAGCGTGGTAACTTTTCAACCTGGTGGGCTAATAAGCAGCAACAGGATCAATATGAGCTTGCGCAAAACGAAAAGCTAAAAAAAGATATTAAACGTCTTGAGGCAGCAGCTAAACGCACAAGTCATTGGTCGGATGAAGTGGAGAAATCCAAAAATGGCACACTCAATTCTGGCTCAAAAATAGATAAAGGATATGTCGGCCATAAAGCAGCTAAAATGATGAAGCGCTCTAAAGTGCTAGAGCATCGTCAACAGGACGCGATAGATGAAAAGTCTAAGCTGCTGAAAAATATTGAAAATAGTGTGCCGATTAAGATGACGCCGTTGCGCTATCATAAGCAGCAGCTGGGGGAAATGAATCAGCTTGTGCTCTATCAAGGGAATGAAGAAATATGTAAGCCAATTAGCTTCGTCATAGAGCAGGGTGACAGAATTGCAATCACTGGCAAGAACGGCTCTGGCAAATCCACGCTACTCAAGCTAATTTGTGGAGAGAATATTTCGTATCGTGGCAGCTTCTCACTGGGCAGTCAATTAATGATTTCTTATGTATCACAGCTGACCTCACATTTAATCGGCAATCTAAAGGATTATGCTGTCCAGCACGGACTTGATGAGCCGCTATTTAAATCATTGCTGCGAAAGCTAGACTTCTCTCGGTTACAATTTGAGAAGGATATGTCTAGCTTTAGTGGGGGACAGAAGAAAAAGGTGTTGATTGCAAGAAGCATTTGTGAGCCTGTACATTTGTATGTATGGGATGAACCGCTTAATTTTATTGATGTCATCTCACGAATGCAAATCGAGCAATTGCTGCTTGAATACGAGCCAACCTTACTTTTTGTAGAGCATGATCGTATGTTTACTGACCAGCTAGCTACGAAGGTAATCGAGCTTTAAGCTAGGCAAGGGTAGGCATGAATGATTGCTAACCCAACATAGCTGCAGAAGCAATTACTTCACTTGAGCGATGAAGATAAACAATAGTTTGCAATACCAATAAGCTCTGATACCATGTCATTTACGACATCCATCAGAGCTTATTGTGATATTAATGCTCTTTAACAGCTATTTTTCGAAAATCCGACGTTTCCCCAATCACTAAGCTGCCCTCAATCATTCTTTGGTCATTAACCTGCCAAGTATGGGAGCTTTTATCCTTGCGGCGGATATAGACATAGTTATAAGGCGTAGTAGCCAGGATCGTGTAGCCTTTTGCTGCGCAATCACGTAAAAATTGAACATCTTCTCCAAGTGAAATATCAGAGAAGCGTACTCTCTTCACTATTCTTTTTCGAAAGAGAATGGTTCCTCCTTGAACGAAAGCTACCTGCTTATTCATTTCAAGAGGAGATCGAAGCAGAACCCTTTTGCTCGCTGCAAGATAGACAAAGCAGGCATGCTTACCGACAACCTCACTGCCGCTGCGAAGCAACGCTTTTACTTGCTCGCGTAAATAGTAAGGGGAATAGTAATCATCATTGTCGAACTTCGCTATTATCGGGTACTTTGCCTTTAGTATGCCACAGTTTAAGCATTGACCTAAGGATACCTTCTCTGAAATTTTATAGACGGTAACATTAGGAAACGCGGCAGCCTTCTGACGCCATTCTTTTAAACTAATGCTGTCTTTATTAATGATAATGATTAATTCTTTACGCTTATAGAGCTGTCTTTCATAATTGCGCAAAATATTCATAAGAAAATCAGGATGATTACTACATGTAATAATCGTAACTCCAGGTGCTGACAACCGTTTTTCCTCCATTCGCATCTAAATCAACTTGCTAATTGCATCATATTCAAACGGTTACAGGATGTTCGATGGAGGAGAAGATAAGTTTTATTTGTATCACAAATGTGCTGTTTGAACGAGATTATTTAGACAATTATGATAAAACTTTGTGAAATCAGTATGAAATTCAAACTGCAATACTGAAACTTAACGAAGAAACTGGTATACTGCTGATGGAGTTCATTTTGAACTGACTTTCCGTAGTGCTGTTCAAGCAGCCACACAGTCATCCTCTTAACATCTACGATAACACTGCTGGAACTGCTCCTGTACAAGCTGTTTGAGATATCTACATGGATAGAAACAACTCGGTATGATATGCTAATTCAGAAGTACAAGTATACAAGTCCATACATAGCTTCAGACATAAAGAAATCGTACAAATGGAAGGAGAGAGCGAAGATTAACGGGGGGAAATTTACTAGAATAGTTACAATAATCAGCGTAACGGCATTGTTATTAGGTGGTTGTTCTCAATCTAATACGAAAATGAACAACGCAGTTAATTCGAATCATAGTTCGTCTGCTAAGCAAGAGCTAATTGTCGCCATCGGTGGTGAGCCAGACGAAGGTTTTGACCCTACCACAGGCTGGGGTAGATATGGATCACCATTATTTCAAAGCACGCTATTAAAACGAGATAGTGATATGAGCATTACTGGTGATTTAGCGACCAATTATGAGGTCAGTGATGATGGGCTGAGCTGGACAGTAGAGCTGCGCGAGGATGTATTATTTAGCGATGGTGAACCTTTAACAGCTAGTGATGTTGTATTTACTTTTCAACAAGCGAAGAACAGTCAGTCTGTTCTTGATTTAACGAATCTCGTCGAGGTAACAGCGTCAGGTGATTTTGAAGTAACGTTCCAACTAGCGACCGCTCAATCTACATTCGTCGATCTATTAGTATCGATCGGCATTGTACCAGAGCATGCGTATAATGAAGAATACAGCAAACAGCCTATTGGCTCTGGGCCATATAAATTTGTTCAGTGGGATCGTGGGCAGCAATTAATTGTTGCGCAAAATGAGCTGTATTATGGTGAGCAGTCTCCGTTTACTCAGCTAACATTTCTATTTTTAGCAGAGGATGCTGCGTTTGCGGCCGCGAAAGCTGGTACAATTGACATTGCAGCAATTCCATCTTCGTTAAGTAAGCAATTAGTGAAGGGAATGCGTCTTGAAGCAATTGAAACGGTTGATAATCGCGGCATTATGTTCCCATACGTGCCATCAGGTACAGCGACTGATGATGGATTTCCGATTGGTAACGATGTCACAAGTGATCTAGCGATTCGACAAGCAGTCAACGTGGCAATTGACCGTCAGCTTTTAGTTGATGGTATATTGGAAGGGTATGGAAGCCCTGCTTATTCCATTAGCGATAAGCTGCCATGGTGGAACGAGGCTACTGTTGTCGAGGATAACAAGCCGGAGCTAGCGCAGCAATTACTTGCTGATGCTGAATGGAAGGATACTAATGGCGATGGCATATTGGAGAAGAATGGTGTTGAGGCGAGGTTTAATCTGTTATATCCTGCTGGTGATGAGATTAGACAATCTTTAGCGTTAGCAGTTGCTGATATGATTAAGCCAATTGGCATAGCAATCGATGTGCAAGGCAAGAGCTGGAATGAGATTGGCACAGCGATGCATTCCAATGCCGTGCTACTAGGCTGGGGTAGTCTTGATCCGCTAGAGATGTATCATGTATATAGCAGCCAATTTGCAGGTGTTGGTTATTATAATCCTGGATTCTACATCAATGAAAGTGTAGACAATTATATGAAGCAAGCGCTCGCAGCTACTGACGAGAATGCAGCAATTGAGCTGTGGAAGAAGGCGCAATGGGATGGGAATACAGGACTAAGTACGCAAGGCGATGCACCTTGGGCGTGGCTCGTCAATATTCATCATCTTTATCTTGTGAATGATAAGCTCGATATTGGAGAGCAGCATATTCACCCACATGGTCATGGTTGGCCAATAACAAGCAACATTGAACAATGGAAATGGATGGAGTAAGATATGCACATAACTAGACTACTCATCATTGGGCTAGTTAAGCTCGTGTTACTGCTTGCTGCTGTTAGTATCATTACCTTCGTATTGATGAGTATTTCACCGATCGATCCAGTTCAAGCTTATATTGGTGCCGACATGCTGCGCGTAGGGGAGGAGCAGCGTGCAGCGATTGCCGTATATTGGGGACTTGACCAGCCTCCCTGGGGTAGATTTCTGCACTGGGTGAATGCGATTCTTCATGGCGATTTTGGTACGTCGATGATTTACCGCGAGCCTGTTCTAGATTTTATAGGGGAGCGCTTTGCACATTCTATCGTGCTGCTGCTGATTTCGTGGTCGTTATCTGGAATTATCGGCTTTGCAGCAGGCTCAATTGCCGCGATGAAGCAGGGCTCATGGCTTGATCGCATCATTCAATGGTACTGTTATGCCCTGTCGTCAACACCGACCTTTTGGGCGGGGTTATTGCTGCTTATTATATTTACCGTGTGGTTACCGATTTTTCCGGTTGGTTTGGCGGTACCAGCAGGCGTGAATGCTCAAGACGTGAGTTTGCTAGATCGGTTGTATCATCTCATCCTTCCAGCTTGTACATTAAGCTTGATTGGGATATCGAATATTGCCCTACATACAAGAGAAAAGTTAATTGAGGTGTTGGATAGCGATTATGTTCGATTTGCTAGAGCACAAGGGGAGCATGGCTTCACCTTATGGCGTCGTCATGGACTTCGCAATATTTTGTTACCTGCGATTACGCTGCAATTCGCCTCGTTTAGCGAATTATTCGGTGGGGTAGTCTTAATTGAGCAAGTATTCTCTTATCCCGGGCTAGGACAAGCGGTTGTTGAAGCAAGCACGAAGGGTGATGTCCCACTATTGATGGGCATCGTTATCTTTAGTGCGTTGTTCGTATTTGTAGGCAATGGAATTGCAGAATGGCTTTATCGTCTCGTCGATCCTCGAATTAAGGAGGGCTACGAGCGTGAAGCGTAACATTTTTCTTTCTATTGGTATTTCCGCAGTTATATTGCTAATGCCTTTTCTGTTATCGCTAGTGCTCGGAAATGAAGGATTAAGTACAAAGCTCACCGCGCGAAACCTTGCTCCTAGCTTGCAGCACTGGTTCGGAACGGATTGGCTTGGTCGAGATATGCTTACTCGCACGGTGAAGGGGTTAACGCTTAGTATCGGTGTCGGACTAATCGCTGCGACAATTAGTGGACTAATTGCTGCTGCACTAGGGCTTATGGCCGCGACACTTGGCCAATGGGTCGATCGAGCTGTTACCTGGCTTATTGATCTCTGCCTTAGCGTTCCACATCTCGTGTTGCTTCTGCTAATATCCTTCGTATTGGGTGGTGGCACGAAGGGGGTTATCGTTGCCGTTGCGCTTTCACATTGGCCAAGCTTAGCAAGATTGATGCGTGCAGAAATTCTTGCGTTAAAGTCAAGTCAGTATGTTCTAATCTCGAAGCAAATGGGTCGGTCATCCTGGTGGATTGCAACTAGACATATGCTGCCTCATTTATTACCGCAATTTATTGTTGGTACACTGTTGCTATTCCCGCATGCGATTTTACATGAAGCAGCGATTACATTTCTTGGAATGGGGCTTTCCCCGCATCAGCCAGCGATCGGCATTATATTATCAGAATCTATGAAATATTTATCAACTGGTATGTGGTGGCTGGCTTTGTTCCCAGGATTGTGTTTATTCCTCATCGTACGGGCATTTGATAGGCTAGCGCGAAATTTAGTGAAATTAATTACACCAGAAAGTATTCGTCAAAGGGGAGGAGACAGTAGATGACGCTACTAAACATAAGTAATCTATCGATCTCATTTACAATGTATGATCGTTGGCTTCGTAAAAGTATTCAACCGACAATTAGCGATCTATCTCTGTCAATTGAAGCTGGCGAGATCATCGCAGTTGTAGGTGCGAGTGGATCGGGGAAGAGCCTGCTCGCTCATGCGATTCTTGGTTTGTTGCCCTCTAATGCAAGCGTTTCTGGAGAAATTTCCTATCAAGGGAAGCCGCTAACGTCACATACAATAGCAAAGCTCAGAGGTCATGAGATTGCCTTGATCCCACAGTCTGTCAATTATCTCGATCCATTAATGAAGGTTGGCAAGCAGGTGGAAAATGCGGTGCGCGTCGGTGAGCCGAAAAAAGTGAGGGAAAGCATATTCCGCAGCTTTTCGTTACCTCAGCATACCGCGAATCGTTATCCTTTTCAGCTTTCAGGTGGGATGGCAAGACGAACGCTTGTTGCGACTGCAGCGGTAAGTGGTGCGAAGCTGCTTATTGCTGATGAGCCGACTCCTGGGCTGCATGATGCCGTCGTACAAGAAACGCTGGTAACGTTAAAGCGACTTGCTGCAGAAGGGGCAGGGATTTTATTTATTACCCATGATCTCGCTGCTGCTGTGCAAATTTCTAGCAAAGTTGCAGTGCTCAATGAAGGCAGGCTGGTTGACCTAGCCCCTGCATCAAGCTTTACAGAGGATGGGCTGCAGCTACAGCATCCATACACGCGTGCGTTGTGGCTATCTTTACCACAGCATCAATTTACGGAAGCTAGGGTGGTGGATTATTGATGCTAGAGGCAATATCCATTAGTAAGCGTCATCCTGCGCATGGTAAGGAGTGGCTATTTCGAGAGTTTAGCTTATACCTTGCAAGTGGAGAGATTGTTGGATTACAAGGGGAGAGCGGTAGTGGTAAGTCTACCCTTTGTCGCATATTAGCTGGTATGGAGGGAGCTGAACATGGGGATGTTCTGCTCAACGGTGAGAGCCGTTTGAAGCAAACACGTCGGAAGGGCTATCAGCCTGTACAGCTTGTTTTTCAGCATCCTGAAAAAGCGGTAAATCCACGCTGGCGAGTAAACAGTATTTTATATGAAGGCTGGCAGCCTGAGCCAAGTCTTCTCGAGGAGCTGCATATAGAGGGCAGCTGGCTGCAGCGTTATCCGATGGAGCTGTCTGGTGGGCAGCTACAACGAATATGTATCGCGCGTGCATTAAGCCCCAGCACACAATTTTTACTTGCCGATGAGATGACAACGATGCTTGATGCTATCACACAAGCACAAATATGGCGTACCATGCTCTCGATCGTTGAAGAGCGAAAGCTTGGTATGCTCGTCGTAAGTCATGATCAGCATTTATTATCACGAATTTGTCATCGCGTCGTCTCGCTATAATATTGCCTCTTATGTCGCTACTTTCATGTGATATAAGAGGCTTTACTTTGTTATACATGGTTTCAATTCTATCAAAATGATGGTACACTATACGCTGTGCTTTTAACTAAAATATTATTGTTTTAACAAACATCAAGAGGTGGAGAGATGATAGAGAAAATAAAGAAGGATTGGTTTGGAAACATTCGTGGCGACATACTTTCAGGAATTGTCGTTGCTCTCGCACTAATCCCAGAAGCATTAGCCTTTGCAATCATTGCAGGGGTTGATCCGATGGTTAGTCTTTACGCATGCTTTTGCATCGCGATCATCATTTCCTTTGTTGGCGGTCGTTCGGGGATGATTTCCGCTGCTACAGGTGCTATGGCGTTATTAATGATGCCACTTATAAAGGAGCATGGCTTACAGTATCTATTAGCTGCAACGATTTTAACAGGCATTCTGCAATTTTTATTCGGTGTATTTAAAATAGCGAATTTGATGAAGTTCATTCCACGAGCTGTTATGCTTGGCTTCGTCAATGCGTTAGGGATATTGATCTTTACAACACAGCTCCAGCATATTGTAGGGATTTCAGCGATGACCTATGTGTTTGTAGCCATTACGCTAGCAATCGTATATATCCTGCCAAGATATATTAAAGTCATTCCAGCACCGCTTATTGCCATTATTGTATTAACAGCGGTCGTTATTTTCGGGGGCTTCGATTTACGCACAGTAGGTGATATGGGCAATATCTCGCAAACATTGCCAACCTTTTTAATACCTGATATCCCATTTAATTTGGACACATTGCTAATCATCTTACCTTATTCATTTGCTCTTGCCATTGTTGGTTTACTGGAATCATTACTTACTAGCTCACTTATTGATGATATGACCGACACAACAAGTAATAAAAATAAGGAAGCGAGAGGGCAAGGGATTGCGAATATCGTCACAGGATTTTTCGGCGGTATGGCAGGCTGTGCATTGATCGGACAATCGATCATTAATATGAAATCAGGTGGCAGAGGAAGACTATCGACATTCGTCTCTGGTGCATTTCTAATGTTCCTTATCATTGTGATGGGGGATCTGGTATTGAAGGTTCCGATGCCGGTGCTGGCAGGAATTATGGTAATGGTTGCATTTACGACGTTTGACTGGTCATCGTTCCGCTTTATGCGTCAAGCACCTAAAACAGATGTGTTCGTTATGCTTGTGGTCATTGCCGTTGTACTATGGACACATGATTTATCTAAGGGTGTCATTGCTGGTGTCATTCTTAGTGCGATATTCTTCGTTGCCAAAATTTCTAAAATAAAAGTGTCCCAGCAGCTTAAAGGGAACACGCAGCTTTATAAGGTGGACGGGCAATTATTCTTTGCTTCTACAACAGGCTTTATTAATTCCTTCGATACTTCAGTAAACCAGCGGCAGATTACGATTGATTTTACTGACGCTCATATATGGGATGATTCAGCAGTTGGGGCAGTAGAGAAGCTGTTAACGAAGTATAGAGATAATGATAATCACGTGAAAATTATCGGGTTAAATTCTGCAAGCAAGCAGCTTGTTGAACGTATACTTGATCAGGGACAATCAAAGCCAAAGCTTGCTAATCATTAATGCTAAAAATGGGAGGGGAATGTATGTACAACCACATTATGCTTGCCGTAGATGGTTCAGAGCATAGCTTGCGCGCGACGCAGCATGGAATATATCTTGCCTCTATGCAGCCACAGTGTACGATTGAAGTGGTGTTTGTCGCTGATTTTGACAAAGCGAAAAGCGAGGTGCTGCATGCTGGATTTGGTGAGCAGCTTCAAGTGACACGTCGTAAACGATTGGAGCCGATTGAAGACTTATTAAAGCAGCATAGTCTAGCTTATAAGGTTCACATTCTGCATGGCGAGCCAGCACCAACGGTTGTGCAGTTTGCCAATCAGCATGAAGTTGATCTTGTGATTATCGGTAGTCGAGGACTAAACGCATTGCAAGAAATGGTGCTCGGAAGCGTTAGTCATAAGGTTGTTAAACGTGCGAACTGCCCTGTTTTAGTAGTGAAATAAGCTAAGCTTAAGTTGAAGGCTATCTCTTACGTTGCGGTTAATTAGCAATGGGGATAGCCTTTTTTACGCTTATTAAAAGCTTAGCCACGTGGCGCCCATAACATAATCGCTACGCCTACTAAGCATACGGCGGCACCAAGGCAATCATATAAATCAGGTGCTTTCTTATCAACTAGCCAGCCCCATAACACGGCAAGTACGATAAACACACCTCCATATGCAGCATATACTCGTCCAAAGTTCGGAAAGCTTTGAAATGTAGGAATGATTCCGTAAATAACTAACACTAATCCACCTATGCCTCCATACCACCAAGGCTTACCTTCTCTAAGCCATAGCCATACTAAATATCCGCCGCCGATTTCTGCTATTCCTGCAGCAATAAAAATAAGGATCGATAAAATCATGGGTAATTGGTTCCTCCTAGCAATAGTAATTGCAAAATTGTAGTTTGTTCGTCCGATAGCTATGTCAACATTATAAAATATTGCACAGAATTTAAAAATTTAGCAATACTCTGTGGGCAATTTATTGTCTAAAGTATAATTGAAAGCGATTACAAATTGTTTTTAAGCATTCTATAGTGGCGTATGTCGCTTTCCTAATGGCGCTTGATTCAATGATAGGAAGGAGGCGACGCTTAGGGATTGGTTCTGTTATGTGCAATGCAGCAAAGAGACGCATCTAATAATAATTAGTTAGAAGGAGATGAAGTGGTAATGAAGAAGCTGTTGTTGGTATTTGTTCTTTTGTTCAGCTTAGTTGTAGGAAGCTCAGGTACATCAGCACCAACGGTAGAGGCTGCCAGCCTAAACACGCCATTCGTTCATCCAGGCTTATTGCATACTCAGGCTGACATTAATCGAATGAAACAAATGATCAACTCACAAACACAACCATATTGGGATGGCTGGAATGCGTTATTGAATAGTCCACTTTCTCATTCAGGCTGGACCCCTCGAGCAACGGATACGATTATTCGTGGCGGGACAGGACAAAACTTTGCACTGTTATATGTAGATATCGCACGGGCTTATCAAAACGCACTAATTTGGAAAATTAATGGTAGTACGGCACACGGAGATACTGCTCGTAATATTCTTAATGCGTGGTCATCAACGCTGACGACAATTACAGGTAATGCAGACCGATATCTTGCATCAGGAATTTATGGCTATCAAATGGCTAACGCAGCGGAGTTAATGCGTGATTATCCAGGCTTTGATGTTCAAGCGATGAAGGATTTGCTGCTTGATGTATTTTACAAGCCATTAGCAGAGCGTTTCTTAATTGGTAATGAATTTGGTGGCGATCATAATGGAGCTTACATTCAAAACTATTGGGCCAACTGGGATTTAGCCAATATGGCAGCAACGGTGGCCATCGGTATTTTTACAGATCGTCGTGATATTTATGATATTGGTATTGAATATTTTAAACATGGTGCGGGTAACGGCTCGATCTATAATGCAATTCCGTTCCTTCATCCCAATGGTTTGGCACAATGGCAGGAGTCAGGTCGAGATCAAGCCCATTCACAGCTTGGAATTGGCTTAATGGCTACGATGGCGGAGATGGCTTGGAATCAAGGTGATGACCTATATGGCTGGGCAGATAATCGCTTTATGAAGGCAGCCGAATATGTAGCTAAGTACAATAATGGTGATTCTGTTCCATTTGCAACGTATGAGTGGGGGAGTGGCACGAATGGAGCTGTACAAACACACTCGGTTATTTCCGATGCTAGTCGGAATGAGATACGTCCGATATGGGAAATGATCTACAATCATTATGCTAATCGCAGGGGACTATCTGTTCCTAATGTTGCTGCTCGCGCGGCATCAAATCGTCCAGAGGGCGGACCTAACACGGCTTATGCGTCTACCTTCGATCATCTTGGCTTCGGAACGTTACTTTACTCAAGACCAGCGAACAGCGGAACAAGCGCAACATTACCTAGTGGCAATATTCCTAACGGTACGTACCGAATCATTCTCAGACTGGATGGTAAAGCGTTAGAGGCAGCAGGCACAGCCAATGGAGCGAAGGTACAGAAATCAACGTATACAGGCAGTAATAATCAGCTGTGGAATGTCATGCATCTCGGAGGTGGTCAATATAGTGTGACCAATGTACAGAGTGGTTTGTCATTAGATATAGCGAGCAATTCACTTGACCACGGAGCGAAGTTTCAGCTATGGAGCAGCAATGGTGGCAACAATCAGAAATTTGCCTTTATTCCAGCTGACAGCGGATATCATCGAATAACGCCTGTACATTCCAATAAGCCAGCTGACGTGACTGGAGTATCCACCGCAGAGGGCGTACAAATCCAGCAATGGCGTTATACTACAGGCAGTCATCAGCAATGGCGACTAGAGCCAGTGAATGTAACAACCTCGCTGCAGTCGTTCAACTTCCCAGATCGTAAGCTTCGTCATAGCAATTATCGACTACGGATCGACCAAAATATAAGCCCTGCTGCAGATGCTAACTTCAAAATGGTAGCTGGCTTAGCAGATGCAAGAGGCGTTTCGTTTGAGTCGGTTAACTTCCCTGGACGGTATCTATCTGTACGCGCTAACGGCGAAGTATGGCTAGATCAAAGCGACAATTCTTCCGCATTTAACAATAATGCGACCTTCCGTCGTGTAGCAGGCTTAGCTGATCCACAAAAATCTTCTTATCAGATGTGGATTGATAGCTCTCGCTATTTGCGACACTCAAATTATTTACTTTTCGCCCAGTCAGGCTCAGGCGCAACCTTTAACGAGGATGCAACCTTTACTGAGCTAATTCCTTAGAGAGCGTATTAAGGCACATTCGTCGCTGACGAGTGTGTCTTTTTGTTGTTGTGCGCCACGCATGGCGCGTAACTAGGCGGTGAAAGTCCGCTATGGGGGCTGGCAGTTGCCAACCATTAGCCAAGAGCAAGGGTGTCCATCGTGAGATGGAATCTGAAGGAAGCTGGAGGC
>Ga0180216_1000079_pt1 | contig 124493 bp, 110 predicted proteins | sample eDN3rd37CBELigMG_FD_128879 | JGI IMG/M metagenome (GOLD analysis project Ga0180216, IMG submission 128879) | Enriched Miracle-Growth compost microbial communities from Emeryville, California, USA - eDNA 3rd pass 37_C BE-Lig MG (version 2)... ... | reverse complement strand
TGCACGGTGAGATCGGAATGATCACACCCGCCGAGAAAGAAAACGCCTACTATTCCCTTGAACCCCAACCGGCACACGCCGAGTTGGCAATTCAGAGCCTCTAACAAACCCGGGGCGATTCAGCTACCGGGCTATCGGCCCCGACAGCACCTGCTCCGCCGACGAGGGTCAGACCAGCGGCGAGAGCACATGCAGCTCCGACGATGGAAAATTTCGAGAATCTTGCTCTTCCAACAACAGGCATTTTTAGCGCCTCCTTGCGTCGTCGGAAGTCAGGTTTACGCCCTTCGGGTCGCCGTCGTCAAGAGCTTCTGAAGAATTTTTGGGTTTGGCTTGCCCATTGAAGAAGAGATTGGGAACGCGGACCTGAACTTATAAAAAATCAGCTGGACGCTGTGCCAAGCCGTCAGTGCAGCAGGGCGCCGGACTTATTCAGCACGTTCTTCTCGCCGGCTTCGATCTTCACGGCGAAGCGATTCTGCTTGGGCGGCATGGGGCAGTTGAAGTTGTAGCTGAAGGCGCAGGGCGGCAGGTAGGCCCGATTGAAGTCGAGGGTGATCGTGCCGTCGGCATTCGGCGCCACCATCATGAAGCGGCCGACCCCGTAGGTCTCGTCACCGCTCGTCGCATCGGCGAACACGAGCAGCAGCGCCCGGCCCTCCTTGAAGGCCACCAGGCTGTAGTCGACCCCGTCCTTGCTGAAGGAGATCTCCCCCGGCACCACCTTCTCGCGCGTCTTGCCCGCATCCTTGAGGTGCTCGACCCCGACGGTCAGCCCGCCGGGCACCTCGGTCCATGCCGCCTGGATGACCCAGCCGGGGTTGTAGGGATAGGCGTCGATGCCGCCGAAGTCCCGGATCGCCTCGGACTCGGCATCCCACACTCGCAGGGCGTAGCCTTCATCCCCGGCGATGACGAACCCCGTGACCGTCTCGCTGAACACGATCGAGCTCGGGCTCTCGGAGTCCCTGCCGCGGACGACCACCTCGCCGTCCACGAGCGCACCGTCGACGCGGATGCCGTCAGCCGCCTGCGCCGTCACCTTGAGCCCCGACTGCCCGGCCGGCAAAGGCGACCAGCGGCCCGGAACGCCATAGATGCTCTGCTCGGAGTCCACCCACTGGGTGTTGATGAGCGCCAAGTTGCCCTGGGGCTGAGTGACCGCCTGCTCCCGGCGCTGACGGTAGACGGCGAGGAGCTCTTCGGGCGTGCTGGCGGTGGTCGTGTCGGTCATGAGTCCCATCCTGGTCGAGGTCACTGACCTCAACCGAAAGAGACACGGGTTTATTGCAAGCCAGATGGCCGCTCTTGCCCGGCTAGCTCCGCCGGGCGACGAGCTCGTACTTCTGTACCTTGCCGGTGGTCGTCATGGGCAGCTCCTCAACAGCGAGGAAGCGGATCTCACGGGGCACCTTGAAGGGGGCCAGCTGCTCCGAGCAGTGGCGGATGATCTCGCGCTCGGTGAGCGCGGCACCCTCGGTCAGCACCACCCAGGCGCAGCCGACCTGGCCCATCCGCTCGTCGCCGACGCCGGCGACGAAGGCCTGCTCGATCGAGGGATGCTGGGTGAGCAGGTCCTCGATCTCCTTCGGTGCGACCAGCTCGCCGCCGACCTTGAACAGCTCGCTGCTGCGGCCGGTCAGCTGCAGATAGCCGTCCTCCCGGATGTGACCGAGATCCCCGGTGCGCAGCCAGCCTTCGGCGTCGATCAGCTGGGCGGTGCGCTCCGGCTCGTTGTAATATCCCCGGGTGACGATCGGTCCGCGCACCGAGAGCTCGCCTTCCTCGCCCGCCAGCAGTGGTTCGCCGGTGAAGGGGTCGACGGTGCGGTACTCGGCCAGGCGCCCGTTCATCCCCTCGGTGGCAGCGACCCCGCCGAGCTTGCAGCAGCCGACGGTCTCCGACACGGTGATCAACGGATCGCCCGGCTGCGTGAGCGCCGTAGCGGCCGAGACCTCGGTCTGGCCGTAGCCGGTGGCCACGGTGCGGGGGCGCAGCTCCTGCTGCACCCGCTCCCAGAGCCGCACCGGGGCCGGTGCCGCCGCGGAGAAGACCGACTCCAGCGAGGAGAGATCGTAGCTCTGCTTCGTGGCCTGCTCGACGACCGCGACGCTCATGGTCGGCACGAAGAGCACCTCGTTCACCCGGTGGCGTTCGATCGTCTCCAGCGTCGTCCGCGGGCTGAACACCCGGTGCGGCACGACCGCACCGCCGACGAAGAGCACCGCCAGCAGTCCCTCGATATAGCCGAAGACATGGTAGAGCGGCAGCGAGAAGCCGATGCGCCAGCCGTCGAAGAAGGCCCGGGAGTAGGCCGAGCCATAGGCGCTGCGCAGCACCATGTCGTGGGTGAGCATGACGCCGATCGCATGGCCGGTCGTGCCGGAGGTGAAGACGAGGTCGCAGAGGTCGTCGGCTCGCAGCGCGCCCTCCCGTGCGAGCAGCTCCTCCTCGCCGCCCTCGTCGCCGAGAGCTGCCAGGGCCTCCAGGTCGAACGCACCCGCGCGCGTCCCGGAGGGCACGAGCACGACCCGGCGGAGACGGGGCAGTTCGTCGCTGACGGCGCCATCCTCCCAGCCGGGGATGAGACCGTCCAGTGTGACCAGGAAGTCGGTGGCCATCGAGGCGTCGATGGTGATGAGCACCGTCGCATCCGACTTCGCCAGCGCGGCCGTGAGGTCCCGGGCCCGGTAGGAGTAGTTCAGGGGAACCGCCACGGCGCCGACCCGGGCGATCGCGAGCTTCACCGGGACGAACTCCGGTCGATTGTCGATGACCAGGGCGACATGGTCGCCGGCCTGCACGCCCAGCGCGATGAGCCCGCGGGCCAGGCGACGGGACCACTCCCGCATCTCCGCGTAACTGTAGCTGCGCTCGTCGGTGATCACATAGGAACGGTCGCCGTATTCCTCGGCGACCGCGTCGAATCGGGCGGATAGGCTCATGGGCTCCCAGACGGGGTGCCGGAGCTCCAATTGCTGACGTCGGGTCGCGATCTCATCCATAACGGCCGAGTATATTCCCGGGCGGCCGCCTAGCGCACCGGCCGATCCGATGGTTCCTCTGGTGCTGCGCCGCGGCCAGCGATAGCATGCGAAGATGAGAGATCTGAGCCTGACTCGTAGCTCACGCAGACAGCTCCTCTTCACCATCGCGGGCGTGCTGATCGTCGCCGGCATCGCCCTCGGCGCCGTCTACCTGAACGCCCAGGTCCGCGCCACCTATGCTGCCGCAGCCGAGGAGGCCGAGGTGGCGCATGCTCAGGAGCTCTCGGCCGGCACCCATGAACTCCTGGTCAATGCCCGGAACTCCGCCGAGCGCCAGCTCGGGCTGGCCGAGGTGGTGCTGGAGAAGACCCGTGAGCGTGCGGGCCAGGAGGTCCTCGATGCCATCGAACGATCCAGCGCCGCGCTGAGAGCCCAGCTGCAGACGGATGAGCCCGACGCGATCACGAAGGCGACCGCGGGCCTCACCACGGCCATCCAGCGGGCCCTGAGCAGCACGGACTTCACCGTCGTCGTGGAGTCGGCCACCGGGCGATCGCCCAGCACCGGGCGATCCCCTGTCGCGGGGGCCATGGACCCGCCCCCGCAGACCGGCCTCGTCTATGGCACCCCGTATTCCGGGACGGCCAGCGTGACCACCGGATACGACTGCGCGGCGCCGGCGCTCACCGGCGCGGTCTTCAGCAAGTCCGGGAAGCCCTTCGACGTCCTTGCCGTCAATTCGGGGACAGTGATCGAGGTGCATGCGGCAGTCGACTCGTTCTGGGGCAAGTATGTCGTGGTGAGCCACCTGGACGGGATCGAATCCGCCTACGCCCACCTCGCCTCCATCTCGGTGTCTGTCGGCCAGGTGGTCTTCCAGGGACAGAAGCTCGGGGTGGCCGGCTCGACGGGCGACGGCAGCTGCGGCACGCTCGGGGTGGGGTTGCATCTGGCCATGGCGAAAACCTGGACGGGGTTCGACGGCTGGCTCATCGATCCCGAGGCGTTCCTGAGGAGCCACGGGGTCATCGGCTGGTGAGACCGCCTGCGTCGATGGGCCCCCCGTCGAGCTAACGGAACAGCCGTCTGCGGCCGCGCGGCCACGCCACGACACGATAACGAAGTCGTAAATCGCTCTTGCGCTTAATTTGTTCGTAAGCTTTACTAACTAGCATGAGCACGACGGGAACGACCCCGAGAACCGCGAAAGCGGCACCTCTCGCCTCCGGCAGGGTGCTCCGTCCCAGCACGAAGGTGCTGCCCGAGGACGCTCGACGGCACAACCGCTCGCTCGTGCTGCAGACCCTCTACCGCTCGGGGCCGCTCAGCCGTGCGGACATAGCCCGGCGCACCGGCCTCACCCGCGTCACGGTCTCGGAGCTCGTGGCGCAGTTCATCGCCGAGCGGCTCATCGTGGAACTGGGGCAGCGCGAAGACTCCCGGCCCGGAAAGCCCGCCACCCTGATCGAGATCGACCCTTCGGCCTTCCAGATCATCGGCCTCGACCTCAGCGACCACGCCGCGTTCCGTGGTGCCGTCATGGACCTGAAAGGCCGCATCGCACGGCGGGTGGAGGTTCCGCTCGAGCGCGCACTCGGGGAGGATGCGACCGCGAAGGCGATCGCGCTGGTGGAGGGCCTGCTCTCCCTGGCGTCCTCCCCCATCCTGGGCATCGGCGTCGGCTCACCCGGCATCGTGGCCCCGACCGGGACCGTGATCACGGCGCCGAACCTCGGCTGGACCGGCGAGCCCCTGCAGGAGGACCTCGCCGCCCGATTCGGCCTTCCCGTGCGAGTGGGCAACGACGCTCGCGCTGCGGTGCTCGCCGAGCACAGCTTCGGGGGCGCCGACAGCGACATGATGCTGATCAGGGTGGGACACGGACTCGGCTCCGGCCTGCTGCTCGGCGGCTCCCCGCTCTTCGGCAGCCGCTTCGCCGCCGGAGAGATCGGACATGTCGTGGTCGACCCCGTGGGCGGCGAGGTCTGCGCCTGCGGCAAGACCGGCTGCCTGGAGACCTGGGTCTCTGTCCCCCGGCTGGCCGCCCGCCTGGCCGCGGGAGACGCCTCCTCCGATGGCGTGGCGACCCGGGAAGGCGTGCTCCGGGAAGCCGGCCACCATCTCGGGGTGGCGCTCGCTCCCGTGGTCGGCGCCCTCAACCTCTCGGAGATCGTGTTGAGCGGTCCCGAAGAATTGCTCGATGGCCCCCTCGCCGAGGCGGCCATCGCCACCATCCGCGACCGGACGATGGCCGATCTCCATGGCGATCTGACATTGCGGATGACCACCCTCGGCGAGGACATCGTCATGCGCGGCGCCGCCGTGATGGTCCTCTCCGGGCAGCTAGGAGTCTCTTAGCGACGGAAATGCACCAACGGTGTGACGCTCAGGCACATCGCTTCCGATGAAAGGAAAGGTAATGAACAAGAAGTTCGTTGGCCTCGCCGCCCTGGCGACGGCCTCAGCCCTTGTCCTGGCCGGATGCTCCGGCGGAACCGGCACCCCGAATCCCACGAACAGCGGCGACGACGGAGTCGACGGGGCGGGCAAGACGATCACCCTGTGGCTCGCCGGCGGGGACACTCCCGACACCCTGCGCGACTACCTGAAGACCGAGTTCAACAAGAAGACGGGCGCGACGCTCAAGATCGAGCAGCAGGACTGGGGCGACCTGGTCACGAAGCTGACCACCGCGCTGCCGGACGCCAACAACACGCCGGATGTGACCGAGATCGGCAACACGCAATCGCCGACCTTCACGAACGTCGGCGCCTTCCTGGACATCTCCGATATGTACCAGGAGCTCGGCGGCAGCGATCTGCTCCAATCCTTCGTCGATGTGGGCAAGGTCGGGGACAAGCTCTACACCGTGCCGTACTACTTCGGCTCCCGCTATGTGTTCTACCGCAAGGACATCTGGCAGAAGGCCGGGATCACCACGGTGCCGACGACGCTGGATGAGTTCAACAGCGATGTCGCGACCATCGCCGCCAAGAACCCGAAGATCTCGGGCTTCTACCTCGGCGGCCAGGACTGGCGCGACGGTATCAGCTGGATCTTCGCCAACGGCGGGGAGATCGCCAAGGTCGACAGCAGCGGTCATTGGACGGCGACCCTCGACGACCCGAACACCCAGAAGGGCCTGGAGCAGCTGCAGGCGATCTACAAGAACGCTTCCCGGGCGCCGAACGACGCCAAGGACAGCAACCAGTACATCTACCTGAACGACTCGGACACGATCGCCGGCACCGACGGCAAAGCCGACACCAAGGTGACCCTCTCGGCCGCCACGATCATGGCCCCGAGCTGGGCGCACTGGTCGATCGGCGACCTCTCCGAGAAGGACGGCAAGCCGGTCCGCACCTGGAACGACGACACCTTCGGCGTCTTCGCTCTGCCCGGGAACGACGGCAAGCCCGCCCAGGTATTCGCGGGGGGCTCGAACATCGGCATCTCCGCCACCACCAAGAACCCCGAGCTGGCCAAGGAGCTGTTGAAGATCATCTTCTCCCCCGAGTACCAGCAGATGCTCGGCAAGAACGGCCTCGGCCCGGCGAACACGAAGTACGTCTCCTCCCTGGGCGACGACGAGTTCGCCAAGGCTCTGATCGCCTCGGCCTCCAACTCGAAGCTCACCCCGGCCGCCCCCGGCTGGGCCGCCATCGAGGGCGCCAACATCATGGAGGAGTTCTTCAGCAAGATCGCCGGGTCGACCGACCTGATGGCCCTTGCCAAGGAGTACAACGCCAAGATCACGCCTATGCTCAATCAGAAATAGTCGGCACACCGCCTCGGGGCTCGAGAGCGTCGGCTTCTCGGGCCCCGAGGCACCACCCGGACTCGGATCGATCAGAGAGGACGATCGTGACCAGCAGCGAAGCATCGCGCTCCTCCGCCCTCCTGACCGGGACCGGTCTGCGGCGCGAACGCGCCGTAGACGATACGCTCGCGCCGCGTCGGCGGACCCGGCGGCGGATCGCCCCCTATGTGCTCCTGATCCCCGCGGTGGGCATCCTCGTCATCGCGCTGGGCTACCCCCTGATCTGGCAGCTCATCACCTCGATGCAGAAGTTCGGGCTCGCCCAGCAATTCGGCAAGCCGGCCGACTTCGTCTGGTTCGCCAACTACATCGCCCTGGCGACCGATCCCTATATGTGGACGGTCATCGGCAGGTCGCTGGCGTTCTGCTTCGTGGCAGCCGGATGCACCATGGTCGTCGGAACGCTCTTCGGCGTGCTCATGAGCACCGTCAACCGCGGGGTCCGGATCGTCCTGCAGATCTCCATGCTGCTGGTCTGGGCCATGCCGGTGGTCGCCGCCATGACGATCTGGACCTGGCTCTTCGATTGGCACCGCGGCATGGTCAACTGGCTGCTGACCGGCATGGGCCTCGACTTCCACGACCACAGCTGGCTGCAGAACCCGATCTCGTTCTTCGCCGTCGGCGCACTGGTCGTGATCTGGATGAGCACGCCCTTCGTCGCCTTCTGCGTCTACGCGGGGCTCGTGCAGGTGCCCGGGGAGGTGCTGGAGGCGGCCGAGATGGACGGCGCCGGGGCACGGCAGCGCTTCTGGGGCATCATCGTGCCGATGATCCGTCCCATCCTCGCGATCGTGCTGCTGCTCCAGGTGATCTGGGACCTCCGGGTGTTCACCCAGATCAAGCTGCTGCAGGATGCCGGATCGATCGCCTCGGAGACGAACGTGCTCGGAACCTACATCTACCAGCTCGGCACCGGCTCCAGCGACTTCGGCACGGCATCTGCGGTGTCGATCTTCGTGCTGCTGCTCACCATCATGCTGAGCGCGTTCTATGTGCGCAGCCTGGTGAGAGAGGATGACGAGCCGTGACCGCCTCCATCCGGTCCCCGCGGCGGGCGAAGCCGCGCACGAGCCGCCTGCTGCTGAACCTCCTGGCCGTGGTCGCGGCGCTGGTCTGGATCTTCCCGGTCTACTGGATGGTCAACTCGGCGCTGCTGCCGAATGTGCTCCTGCAATCGGGGACCCCGGCGTTCCTGCCCTTCGGCGGCTCGCTCGACAACTTCGTCGCCGTGGTCGGCGGCGGGACGTTCCTTCCCGCCCTCGGCATGAGCGTCATGATCGCCGGCATCACCGTCGTCTGCTGCCTGTTCTTCGCGTTCCTCGCTGCGCTGGCGATCAGCAGGTTCCGTTTCCGGGGCCGCAAGTCCTTCGTCTTGGCGGTGCTCTTCGTGCAGATGCTGCCGGCCGAGGGGCTCTTCATCGCCCAGTACAAGATGATGGCGAGCGTGCACCTGCTCAACACGGTGCTCGGCATCAGCGTGCTCTACATCGCCGCAGTGGTCCCCTTCACCATCTGGATGCTGCGCGGCTTCATCGCGGGCATCCCGGCCGACCTGGAGGAGGCTGCCATGGTGGACGGCCTGAGCCGCACCCAGGCCTTCCTGCGGATCACCTTCCCGCTGCTGGCCCCCGGCCTGGTGGCATCCGGAGTGTATGCCTTCCTCCAGGCATGGAACGAGTTCACGGTCGCTCTGGTGATCCTGCAGAAGAACGCCGACCAGACCCTGCCCCTCTGGCTGCGGGGTTTCATCCAGCAGAGCACGAGCAAGGCCATCGATTGGGGTCAGGTGATGGCCGCGTCCACGCTCGTCGCCGTGCCGGTGATCGTCTTCTTCCTCTTCGTCCAGGGCCGGATGACCAGCGGTCTCGTCAGCGGCGCGGTGAAAGGGTGAGGCCCACCGCCTCCGGCGTGCTGCTCGTCGGCTTCACCGGCCCCACCCTGCCCGGATGGCTGCGGGAGCGCCTGGAGCAGGGCCTGGCCGGGGTGTGCCTCTTCGGCTCCAACGTCGTCTCGCATGCGCAATTGCGAGGCCTGACCGACGCGATCCGCGCGGCGAATCCGCGGGCCCTGGTCGCCGTCGACGAGGAGGGCGGCGATGTCACCCGTCTCCATCACGACCGCGGCTCGCCCTACCCCGGCAATGCCGTTCTGGGCCGTATCGACGACACCGCGTACACGCGATCCGTCGCCGCGGCCGTGGGAGCGGAGCTGCGGGCGGCCGGCTGCCGCGTCGACCTGGCCCCGGATGCCGACGTCAACTCCAACCCGGAGAACCCGGTCATCGGCGCGCGCAGCTTCGGGGTCGATCCGGAGGCCGTCGCCCGGCACGTCGCGGCGTGGGTCCGCGGACTCCAGCAGACCGGTGTCGCGGCGACCGCGAAGCACTTCCCCGGCCACGGCGACACCGCCCAGGACTCGCATCTTGCGGTCCCCGTCGTGGACGCCCCGCTCGAGGTGCTGCGGGCGCGGGAGCTCGTGCCGTTCCAGGCCGCGATCGAGGCCGGGGTCGCGCTGATCATGACGTCCCACATCGTGCTCCAGCAGGTGGACGCCGCGGCGCCGGCCACCTTCTCCCGGCCCATCCTGCAGGGCCTGCTGCGCGACGAGCTGGGCTTCCAGGGCGTGATCGTCTCGGACGCCCTCGACATGCACGGCGCGAGCGGCGCGAACGGCCTCGCGGACGCCGCTGTGCGCGCCCTCGCCGCCGGCTGCGACCTCCTCTGCCTGGGATCGGAGAAGACCGAGGCGGATGTCGCCGCCATCGAATCGGCGATCGACGCCGCCCTCGCCAGCGGTGCGCTCGCCCCCGGCCGGCTCGCCGAGGCATCGTCCCGGGTCTCAGGGCTGGCGCGATCGCTCGCCGACCCGGATGACCGCGACGGACCGGGCGGAGACGCCGGAGCGGGTGACCGCGACGAGGCAGCGGCCCGCGGCGCCGGCGGCCCGACCGATCCGGGTGGGGAGCCGGCCTTCGACCTCGCACGGACGGTCGCGGCCTTCGAGATCCGCCCCGGCATCCGCATCGAGCGGGAGCGGCAGCTCGTCGTGCTCGACACCGTCGCCAACATCGCGATCGGCAGCTCCCCCTGGGGCCCTGCCGCGGCCGGGGCCGCCGTGGTGCGGATCGACGAGCGGGATCCCCGGCTCCCCGACGGCTCGGCTCAGCCGGTGCTCGTGGGCCGAGACAACCATCGTCACGCCTGGGTGCGCACTCTGGTCGACGAGGCGCGGCGGCGACACCCCTCCACCGTCGTCGTCGACATGGGCTGGCCAGCCCCCGGTGGAGCATATGCGGACATCGCGACCTTCGGGGCCTCCCGTCACGTCGGGCAGGCCCTGCTGCAATGGCTCTCGGCGAAGGCCGGTGCGGAGAGGACGGATGCGCAGTGCGGCTAGGGATCGACATCGGCGGCACGAAGACCCACGCCGTGGTCGTCGAGGACGGCGGGAGACCGTTGCAACAGGTGCGGCTGGCGACCGGGCACGGCCCGAGCGGTGTGCTGGCGTCTGCACGGCTGGCCGCCGAACGCCTCGCGGCGGCGGCCGAGATCCCGGTCTCCGGATTCCGTTCGGTGGGCATCGGGGTGCCCGGCACGGTCGACGCCGGATCCGGCAGGGTGAGCCACGCGGTGAACCTGGAGGTCGAGGAGCTCGCCCTCCGCGAGGAGCTGGAGGCGGTGCTCGGGCTGCCGGTCCGCGTCGAGAACGATGTGAACGCCGCAGCCTATGGGGCTTTCCGGCTCCTCGACTGCGCCCCGGAGAGCTCCATGGCCTACCTGAACCTCGGGACCGGGCTGGCGGCGGGCCTTGTGCTGCACGGCCGGCTCTGGCGAGGGTCTCGCGGCGCAGCGGGCGAGATCGGGCACATCCCCATCGACCCGAACGGACCCCTATGCTCCTGCGGTCAGCGGGGCTGTCTCGAGACGGTCGCCTCGGGGGCCGCCCTCTCACGCCAATGGCCCGGCGGCGGTACCCATCCGGTGCAGGAGCTGTTCGCGGCGGCGGAGGACGGCGACGCCGAAGCGGCGGCCGTCCGCAGCCGATTGGTGCGCAATATCGCCTCCGCCGTGCGATTGCTGGTCTTGACCGTCGACGTGGACGCCGTGGCCATCGGCGGCGGCATCAGCGCTGCCGGGGACGGGCTCCTCTCGGCGGTCCGGTCGGCGCTGCTCGCCCAGGGCACGTCCTCCCCCTTCCTCTCCTCCCTCCAGCTGCCGCGGAGGGTGCGGCTCGTCCCCCCGGACCTGCCGGTCGCGGCCGTCGGCGCCGCCCTCGTCGGGCTCGCGGAGGGCTGACGGCCAGTCCATCCGCGGGATCGCACGGTCCGCCTGCACCGCTCGGATCTCTCATCGCCGATCGAAGCCGGCTGATTAGAGTGTGAGTGCGCGGAACATGCGCCGGTGACGATTGGAGCAGACCATGGACCGGAGTCAGGTGGATCAGCTGGATCGACGCGAGGTCGTCATCCTCGCCGGAGCCCGCACACCGTTGGGCAAGCTGAACGGCGCCCTGTCCAGCCTCACGGCCGTCGAACTCGGGGCAGCGGCCCTGCGTGCCGCCATCGAGAGATCCGGGGTGGACGCCGGCGACATCGACGCGGTCATCGTCGGCCAGGTGCTCCAGGCCGGTGCGGGTCAGGGCCCGGCCCGGCAGAGCTCGATCGCCGCGGGCATCGGCTGGGACGTTCCCGCCACCACGATCAACAAGCTGTGCCTCTCGGGGCTGACGGCTGTCATCGACGGGGCCCGGCTCATCCGCACCGGTGAGGCGGAGGTGGTCGCGGTCGGCGGACAGGAGTCGATGAGCAATGCGCCGCATCTGCTGATGGGCACGCGCAAGGGTTGGCCCTACGGCTCGGTCCCGGCCCTCGACCATATGGCACACGACGGGCTGACGGATGCCTTCGACCGGGACTCCATGGGCCTCTCGACGGAGCGGCACAACGCTCCCCTGGACATCTCGCGGGAGGACCAGGATGCTGTGGCCGCGGCCTCGCATCAGCGCGCGGCCGCCGCGGCGGACATCCTCGCGGAGGAGATCGTGCCGGTGACCGTCAAGAGCCGCAAGGGCGAGACCGTGGTGCAGGCGGATGAGGGCATCCGGCCGGAGAGCACCGCGGAGTCGCTCGCGAAGCTGCGGCCCGCATTCGACGCCGAGGGCACGATCACGGCCGGCAACTCCTCGCAGATCAGCGACGGGGCAGCGGCGATGATCCTCGCCAGCCGGGAGTATGCGGAGGCGCACGGCCTGGGATGGCTCGCCGTGGTCGGCGCCGCCGGCCAGGTCGCGGGCCCCGACAACTCCCTGCAGGCGCAGCCCGCGCACGCCGTCGAGGCCGCGCTGCGGCGCGCCGGCTGGGCGGTCGGCGACCTCGACTTCGTGGAGATCAACGAGGCCTTCGCCGCGGTCGCGCTGCACTCCACCCGTCAGCTCGGGCTGGATGCGAAGGACGTGAACATCCATGGCGGGGCGATCGCCCTCGGCCACCCGATCGGCGCATCCGGGGCACGCCTGGCATTGCACGCCGCCTACGAGCTGAGCCGCCGTGGCAAGGGCAAGGCCGCCGTCTCGCTCTGCGGCGGCGGCGGCCAGGGCGAGGCGTTGCTGCTCAGCCGGTAGCGGTCAGCTCTCCGCGGCCTGCGCCTCTTTTTCTACTGCTTGGCCTCGTCGGGGTCGAGCGTAGTCATCCAGTCGAGCACACGCTCGAGCGGGAGCACATCTGCGTATTTGCGATCCATGTCGAAGAGATTGATCGCATGCGGAGCCTCGTGCCGGTCGTAGGTGCACTCCTCCGGCACGATCACATGGAAGCGATAGCTCGCCCCGTCCACGACTGTTGCCCGAATGCATCCGCTCGTGCTCTCCCCCACGACGATGAGCGTGTCCACACCCAATGAGGTGAGGTGACCGATGAGCGGGGTGGAGAAGAACGCGCTCGGCGCGGGCTTCTCGATGAGGAACTCCCCCGGCTGGATGGCCAGCTCGGGCAGCGGGTCGAAGTCACGGGCCCGCCGGGCAGCCGTCTCCGGATCGAGCACCGATTCCCGTGCCGCTTTCCTGCGCTTGATCGACCGGACCGATGCCCCCATGGGGATGCTGAACTCGCCGATCAGGGCGGTGACATGGACGATGGGGATCGCTGCACGGCGCGCGGCGGCGAGGATGACCTGGATATGCCGGATGGCCTCCCAGCCGTCCATGCCCGTGCTCATGGGCCAATCCTTGACTGACTCCAGAAGCGGCAGGGGTTCGTCGCCGAGGACGCCCCGATAGTTGTCGACGAGAATCAGCGCCGGCCGCACTCCGAAGCCGATCGGACGATACGGTGACACAGCGAGATGCTCGCGATCGCGATCACTCAGGTAGCGATCCCAGACCCGTTCCATCCTGGTCTCCTCTCTTCGTCTCCGATTTCACGAGCCGAGGGGCTGCCCTATCCGGTCGGCGAACAGATCCGCAGGCAGCTTCCGAACCTCGGAGAGGATGTCGTCGACCGGCATCACATCGCCATAGCGCGATTCGATGTCGAAGAGCGCGATGGCATGGGAGGACTCAGCCCGATCGAAGGTCGCCTCCTCGGCCACGACCACTCCGTAGTTGCTGGAGAAGGCGTCGACGACGGTGGCTCGCACGCATCCGGAGGTCGATGAGCCGCAGACCACCACCGAATCCGCGCCGAGAGCGGTGAGATAGGCGACCATCGGCGTCGAGAAGAAGGCGCTGGGGCCCGGCTTCTCTATCACGATGTCCGATTCCTGCGGTGCGACCTCGTCGACGATGTCCTGACCCGTCCGTCCGTTGACGGGCGCGATCTCCCCGAGCCTGCTCGAGCGCCAGTTCCGCTTGCCGAAGCCATCGGCTCGACGGGGCAGTCCCTTGGTGTAGACCACCGGAAGCCGGCGCTGCCGGAACCCGTCGATCAGCCGTTGCAGGTGCGGGATCGCCGCCCAGGCATAGGGGCCGCAGCTCGTGCGCCAGCGCGCTATCGACTCCAGGAGCCCCGCCTGCGGATCGTCGCCCGTCATCCCGTAGGTCACGTCCACCACCACGAGCACCGGCCGTTGTCCGACCCCGTGGAAGGCACCGAAGCCACTCGCCTCGATCACCTGCCGATCCTGCTCGGTGATGAAGTCGTCCCAGATCGCCATTCTGTCTCCTGCCCTAGACTCCGGCGCCGACGCTCTGCCGGTCGCGCCTCGATATCCGCCTCACGAGCTTCCAGCCTCCGCTACCGATCATGGCCAGGAACACGACGATCCAGATGCCGGCGGCGATGGGGCTGGAGACGAAGTACAGCGGGTCCCCGCCCGAGATGAACAGCCCCTGGCTGAAGTACTTCTCGATGAGGGGGCCGAGCACGAGCCCGACCAGGAGGGAGGCGAGACTGAACCCGAACTTTCGGAGCATATAGCCGACGATCCCGAAGATCATGATCACGTAGATGTCGATCATGTTGTAGTTGAGGCTGTAGGACCCCACGCAGGCCACGAGGATGACGATCGGGATGAGCATATAGCGCGGTGTGCGCAGAACGTTCACCCAGACGCCCACCAGCGGCAGGTTCATGACGAGAAGCATGATGTTCGCCACATACATCGCAGCGATGACCGACCAGAAGATGTCCGGGTGCTGGGTCATCAGAAGCGGCCCGGGCTGGATCCCCTGCACGACCATGGCGGCCAGCATCAGGGCGAGGGTCGCCGAGAACGGCAGGCCGAGAACCAGGATCGGCACGAGGCTCCCCAGCGCGGCCGAGTTGTTCGCGGCCTCCGGGCCGGCGATGCCCTCGACAGCCCCGGTTCCGATCTTGTGCCGGTTCTTCGAGACCGTCTTCTCCAGCTTGTACGAGGCGAAGGTCGACAGGGTCGCGGAAGGGACCGGGAGAAGGCCGAAGAGGAAGCCCACGAATGACCCTCTCAGCCACGGTGCCGTCGCCCGCCCCCACTCATCCCTCGTGGGCAGCAGCTCGCGGAGCCGCACGTGCATCGGCTTCCTCGTGCCGTCCTTGTCCTCGAGCATCAGCATGAGCTCGGATATGCCGTAGAGGCCGACAGCCACCGAGGCGAGAGCGAAGCCGAGCGAGAGGTCGAGGTTGCCGAAGATGAAGCGATCGAAGCCGGTGGCGGCCTCGGCGCCGACGGTGGCAAGGCCGATCCCGATGATCATGGGGAAGAGGCCGTCGCCCAGAGATCCGCCGGAGATCCGAGCGAGGGCCAGCAGGCCGCCTGCGGTGAGAGCGAAATACTCGGCCGGGCCGAAATTGAGCGCGAAGCCGGCCAGAGGCTTGGCCATCGTCATGAGCAGGATCAGCGCGATGGTCCCCGCGATGAAGGAGCCGATCGCCATGATGGTCAAGGCGGCACCGCCTCGGCCCTGCTGGGTCATCTTGTATCCGTCGAAGGTGGCCACGATCGCGGAGCCCTCGCCCGGGATGTTGAGCAGCACCGATGTCGTGGATCCGCCGTATTGGCCGCCCAGGTAGATGCCGGCGATCATGATCAGGCCGACGGCCGGGGAGTAGTTGAACGTGATCGGCAGGATGAGCGCCGCGCCGGCGACGGGGCCGATACCCGGGAGCACGCCGACGAGGGTGCCGGCGAGCGCGCCGAGAAAAGCCGCGAGCAGCAGCTCGGGCGTGAAGGCGAGTCCTAATCCGTAGAGGATTCCCTCGATTGGGTCCATGTCTATACCTAGGTTCCTCGGTCGTGGCCTACCAGATGCCGCGGGGCAGCTGGATCGACAGCAGCGTGATGAATAGCCAGGAGATGGTGACGGCGGCCGCCACACCGTAGAGGATCGACCGGATCCAGCCGTGTGGGCTCAAGAACTTGATCATGGCTATCGAATAGAGCGAGGCTGCCAGATATTGCCCCAGAATCGGGAGGACGATGACGTAGAGGCAGCTCAACCCGAAGAAGATGAGCACGAGTCGCAGCTGGACCCCGCGAGGGAACTCGACCTCTTCGTCGGTCGAGGCCTTGGCAAGGATCGCCTCGATGACGACGATGAAGGAGATCACGATCGCCACGATGCCGACACCACGGGGATAGAGACCGGCTCCGGGCTTCGCCAGCGTTCCGACGGGGATCTCGAAGGCCTGCCAGGTGTAGCCTGCGGAGACCAGCAGGCCGAGCGCACCGATGACGAGCCGCCCTCTCCTCCTCAGGTCCATTTTCGACACATTGAGCACGGACACTGTGCTGCCTCTCTTCGTCGTGAGCGATATCTCGGATCAGGCTGGGCCCGGCGTCGACTTGCAACGACCGGGCCCAGCCCTCATATCTGTCTATCGGATGGACTCTACTTCGAGTAGAGGTCGAGGCCCGCCTCCGTCAGCAGACGAACGCCCTCTGCTGCATCGTCGAGCATGGCCCGCAGTGCCGCCTCCGATTCCTCGGGGCCTGTCGAGTTCGGCGAGTATCCCATCTTGTCGACCCAGGCGAGGAATTCGTCGCCTGTGACGATCTTCTTGTTCACCTCGACGAGATAGTCGTACAGCTCCTTCTCCATGTCCGCCGGAGCGTAGAAGAAGTAGGTGGTGTTCGCCAGCTTCGAGATCGGGTACCCCTGTGCGCTGAACGGCTTGGAGTCGGCCACCTGCGCGTGAGGCTTGTCACCACTGTGTCCGAGCGAGATCAGGTCTCCCGACTGGATCAATCCGAGCTGTCCCGACACGGTGGCGTTCATGGCATCGACATGCCCGCCGAGCACCGCCAGAGCTGCCTCGCCCGATCCGCCGCTGAACGGCACGATCTTGACATCGATCCCGGCGACGTCCATCAACGAGGCGACCCCCATGGCGTTGGCACCGGTCACGCTCGGGACACCGACCGTGATCTCGCCGGGCCGGGCCAGGGCGTCCTTGCGGAAGTCCTCGAACGTCTTCCACGGGGACTTCGAGCTCACCAGGATGCCGTTCTGCATGTCGACCACGCTGCCCAGCGTCGTCCAGTCGTCTGGATTGGAGTACGAGAGGGTCCCCTTGCCCAGGACGGGCGTGATGGAGAGCTCGGAACCCGCGGCGAGTGCGAGCGTGTAGCCGTCGGCCGGCTTGGACAGCAGCTCACCCGTCGCCAGTGCCCCGGAGCCGCCGGGCTTGTTCAGCACCTGCACCTTGACGCCCAGCTCCTTCTCGAGCAGTCGAGCGTACTCCCGGGCGAGCGAGTCGCCGGCACCCCCGGTGCCATAGCCGATGTAGAGGTCGATCGAGCGGGTCGGGTAGTCGAGCTTCTTCTCGTCACCGTCTCCGGAAGCAGCCGGAGTGCATCCGGCGCTGCCCAAGCTGACCACTGCAGCCAACGCAATGGCTGCGATCCCTTTAATGCGCTTGCTGTGTCTCATTGCACCTCATCTTTGAGCGATCGGTTGAATTGCCATGACATGAGTCTTCCGTCGTTTCGCGACTTCATATCTCATGCATCACATCGTAGGATAGCAAATGTCGAAGGGTCAAGTCCTACTTGCCGACCGCGAGGAGCCCGGCCCCAAAGACCGGCAGAGCCGTGCGACAGCGGAGTTCCGCAGGCGATGGAGAACGCTAGCCGAGATGCTCGATCAGTGGCGGGACAGTGCGTCACGACGAGGAGCATCCGGTGACTGATCAGAGCACGCGTGAAGGCTTGCCATCCAGATAGCCGCGGATGTCTTCGACGGCGTCCCCGAAGAAGACCCGGTAGTTCTGATCCGTCACATATCCCAGATGGGGCGTGAGCAGAGTGCTCTCGGAAGAGCGGAGCCAGTGGTCGGCGGGCAGTGGCTCTGCATCGTAGACGTCGACGCCGAAGCCGGCGATCCATCTGCCCTCGAGAGCTGTCCTCAGCGCGCTCTCGTCGATGAGCCCGGCGCGGGCCGTGTTGACCAGGATCGAGTCTGGCCGCATAGCCCTCAGCTCCGGCTCGGCCACCACGTGACGCGTCGCTTCGGAGAGCACCAGGTGCAGGGTGACCACCCGGGATTCGGAGAAGAGCTCCCTCTTGTCGACGAGCCGTGCTCCACCCTGTGCGGCCCGCTCCGCCGTGAGGTTCGGGCTCCATGCCACGACCTCCATGCCGAACGCCGCGCCGATCGCGGCCATCTTGGAGCCGAGACTGCCGAGGCCCACGATCCCCAGCATCTCTCCCCGGAGGTCGCCGCTGACCGTCTCTTGCCATCCTCCGGCTCGCATCCGGGAATCCTCGGCCGGCAGGTTCTTCATGAGGCCCAGGATGTGGGCCCAGGCCAGTTCAGCAGTCGTGCCAGGCTTGGATCGTGTCCCGCAGACGAGGATGCCCAGCTCTCTGGCCGCCTCGATGTCGATGGAGAAATTGCGCATCCCTGTCGTGACGAGCAGGCGCAGACTCGTCAGCCGTTCCAGGAGCTCCCGCGGGAAGGCCGTCCGCTCGCGCATCGCTACGACGATCTCTACCTCCGAGAGCCTCGCCACGAGTTCGTCGCCGACGAGATGCTCGGCGACGAACTCGACCGAGGCCTCGGGCAGCGCGCCGCTCCAATCGGCTCGAGACTCCGCCGCATGCTGATAGTCGTCCAGGACGACCACGCGGATGGTCATGAGGAGCAGACCTCCTTGAGGAACGATATCGATTCGGCGTTGAAGCGATCGGGATACTCGAGCTGCGGAAAATGACCGCACTCCTCGAAGACGGTCAGGCGGGAGCCCGCGATCGCCGAGTGTATCCCCTCCGCTTCGGGCACAGCACCCATGGGGTTGAAGCGGCCCCAGAAGATCTGAGTGGGAGCGGAGATCCGAGTCATCCTCTCCACGGTCAGCAGGTTGCGCCTCCGTACCTGCATGTCCTGCATGCACAGCAGATGGTGCAGAGCCTCCTGGAAAGCCGGCCGATGATAGATGCGGTAGCGTGCCTCGACCAGCTCGGGGCTGGCATGGGAGGGGTCGAAGAAAAGCCCGGCAAGCCGCTGTCGGGTGTGCTCGGGATCGGGGTCGGTGACGGCAAGGGTCGTGGTGGTGCGGATCCGGTCCATCACCTCGGGCACAGCGAGCGTGCCGCCGGAGGAGACCAGCTGCAGGCTCGACACCCTATCCGGATGCTCGCTGGCGAACCAGGCCGCGACCCAGCCGCCCAAGGACTCCCCGATGAGATGCACGCGCTCTGCTCCCACCGCGTCGAGGTAGTCACCCACGTGCCGGACATAGTCGGGAACCTCGAGATCGCGCTCGGCGGAAGCGGAATAGCCGTGACCGACCATGTCCATGGCATGTGCGGCGAATCCGTGACGGGCGAACTCTCCGACATTGGGGGTGAAGACCTCGAGATGGCTTGTCGTTCCATGCAGGAACAGCACCATGGGCCCCTCGCCCACCTGCAGGGCGCGTGTGCGCACACCGGCAGCATCGACGAAGGCGAGCCGGAAGGGCTGATCCGACAGGCCGGTCCAGATGCTCAATCGAGGCGCCTCGCGAACGGCTTCGACGGGTCGGGGACAGGGGCGCAGATATTCAAGTGGATCGTCTCCTCCTCCGTCTCGTTCCAGTTCTGATGCGGGACCCCCGCCGGGAAGACCACCAGGCTTCCGGCAGGAGCCTCGAAGCGCAGGCCCTCCACCTCCACCGTCATCGTGCCGGAGAGCACATAGAAGACCTGATCGACCTCGTGCACGTGCAGCCCTTCGGGCGAGCCGCCTCCGGCCGGAGTGCGCACATACGACACCGTCACGTTCTTCGCACCCGAATCATGGGAGAGCAGCTTCTGCGAGAGCCTCTCGTCGGGTCCGAGAGCCTGGAATCTCGGGAAGTCGACCGTGCGGAGGTAGTCGGAGAGTTCAGCCATGGTCAATTCCTTTCGGTTGGTTCATCCCACGGTGAGTGAGTGCCCGCGGGCAATGGCACATCGAATGTGTTGAGCACGAACGACGAGAGCGTGTAGTACCCCGTCAGGACGACGAGGTCGACAAGGCTGCGTTCCCCGAGGATAACCCGCGCCCTCGAGTAGTCCTGGTCGGATACTCTGCCATGTGCGAGCAGACCGCGGACCAGCGAGTAGATCACCCTGTCCCGTTCCCGCGTGAGATTCGGTGTCGAGCCGCTGCCGATCTCAGCGACGATCGCATCGTCGATGCCCGCCCTCTTGGCGTAGTCGACGTGGCGAAGCCACGCGAAGCGGGCTCGCCAGTGGCCGGCGACGGTGACGATGACCAGCTCGGTGTCATATTGATCGAGCGACGATCCGTAACGCAGCCTTGCCCCGAGCTCGGAGACCGCGAGTCCGATGTCCGGCGATCTCAGCAGCACATCGAAGGGGCCGGTGAGATGGCCCTCCTCGCGCACGGCCGTTTGCGCCCGCGGGCCGGCGGCGATCGCGTCCCACATCTCCCGTTGCGCGGAGTCGAGCATCTCGTAGCTCAGGGGACGCAGCCGTGCCTCCGGCATCGCCTAGGCCTTCTGCTGAAGGCGGGCGCGCGCCGCCTTGGCCGCCTCCGCCTCTTCGCGAGCCTCCGCCTCCGACGGGGCGCGACCGATCTGGACACTCTGGCCGCCGTCCACAGGCAGTGTCACGCCGGTCACGAACGACGCCTCTTCCGAAGCCAGCCACAGGGCGGCATTGGCCACGTCCCAGGCCGTGCCCATCCTGCGCCGCAGCGGGACCTCCTTGTCTCTCATGGCCACGACCTCTTCGTAGGTGAGATCGAACTTGCGCATCCGGTTCTCGACCGCTGTCGGGGTGTTGAGCAGTCCCGGGAGGATCACATTGGCCCGGACGCCGTACTCCGCATTGCGGATCGCCACATGCTGCGTGAGGGCGACCACCGCGGCCTTCGACGTCTTGTAGCCGACATAGGGATAGTTGTTGAAGGCTGCGGCAGAGGAGATGTTGATGATGGATCCCGAGCCCTGCTCCCGCATGATCGGAAGCACATGCTTGCAGGTGAGCACCATGGAGCGCAGGTTGATGTTGAGCACCCGGTCGAAGGCGTCGATGGTGATCTCGGTGATGGTCGCATCACCAGCCGCGATGCTCACTCCCACATTGTTGTGCAGCACATCGATGCTCCCCCAGAGACTGTGGCAGCCATCGACGGCCGCGACGATGGTGTCCTCGTCGGTGACGTCTGCGACGAACGCCTCAGCCGTGCCTCCCGCGTCCCGGATGGAGTTCACGGTCTCCTCCGCGGCTTCCTTGTTGTTGTCGACGCAGAACACCTTTGCGCCTTCACGGGCGAAGGTGAGGGCGGTCGCCTTGCCGTTGCCGATGGTGCGCCCCGGCTGCTGACCAGCGCCGAAGATGATCGCTACCTTGTTCTCGAGTCTCATTGCCACTTTGCCACTGCTCCTTGATTCCGGTGTTCTCTATCGCTGTCTGATGCGCCGTGATCGTCTGGTCAGTCCCGAGCTGGGGCGGGTGCCAGCAGAGGTGTGCGCAGATCGACGAAGGTCTGCTCCGTCGATGTCTCCGCCACGATGAGCGACGGAAGCCCGCTCGCGACAGCCTCCGTCAATGCCTCGCGGAGCTGCTCCGGGGTCGCGACGCGATGGGCGACGAAGCCGGAGGCCTCCCCGATGCCGGCATAATCGAAGCGCCGCAGATCGGAGTTGAACTCCAGCTCCCCACGCATGCGCTGACTGTGCCGCACCCAGCCGAGGATGCCGTTGTCGAGAACGAGCACGATGATGGGCAGGTTCTCCTCCGCCGCAGTCAGCAGGGCCGGGAGCGACATGCTGAAGCCGCCGTCACCGCAGACGGCTGCCACCACCCGATCGGGCGCGAACGCCTTCGCACCGACCGCGGCCGGGATGCCGTAGCCCATGCCGCCCGCTCCCGCCGGCTGCAGATAGGACCCTCCCTCCCTCGACACGAAGTAACGACCCATGAGCAGGCGGTTCTCCCCCGCGTCGGTGCAGACGATCGCGTCGTCCGGCAGTGCGGAGCGCAGTTCCGCGATCACGCGCTGCGGGTGGATGGGGCTGGACTCCGATGCGGAATGCGCCGCATCCTCAGCGAAACGCGCTCGCGCTCGGTCGAGCCGCGACACGCGTTCCGCCACGACCTCGCCACTGGGTGCCGTGACGGCCAACCTCTGAAGCAGGTCGACGAGCCCGGCCGAGATGTCGGCCACGACGACCTCGTCCGTCGGCATCGTCCACGACACGTTCAAAGGCTCCACATCCACCTGGATGATGCGCTGTTTGGCCGGATCGAAGAGGCCGATATGCTCATTGGCTGTGTCGCTGGGGCCCAGTTTGCTGCCGAGCACCAGCAGCAGATCGGCGGATGCGATCGTGTCGTTGGCCAGCGGCCACCCGAAGTTGCCGAAGACGCCCGCCGCATTGGGGTGATCCTCAGGGAAGGTGCCCTTGCCCGCGGGGCTTGTGACCACGGCGGCACCGGTCGCCTCGGCCAATTGCTTCACCAGCGTCTCAGCGCCGGATAGCCGCACTCCTCCCCCGGCGACGATGACCGGCGAACTCGCCGAGATCAGCGCCTCGGCCACAGCGCTCATATCCGGGAGGGCTTCCTTCGGGTCGCTGAGGTAGTGCCTGGTCCCGTACAGACGCGGGACCGATTCCGGGCCGACGGTGCCTGCCAGGGAGCTGGAGCCGAACAGCACTGCGACCGGGCCGGGTTGACCCGCTTCGGCATGCTTGATCGCGAACTGCACCGACTGCACCGCCTCGGCCGGAGTGCGGGCGACGAAGACGCGCTTGGTGACCGCAGCGAAGGCGGAGCGCGCGTCCCAGGTGTTGTAGTCGGCCGTGCCCGCCTGATAGGGCGCGTGCTGAGAGTAGTGTCCCCCATCGGTGAGGTCGACCAGCAGCAGCATCGGCGTTCCGCTGGCCTGGGCTTCGAGGATGCCGACGAGTCCCTGCCCGAGCACCCAGGCGCCCTGCCCCATGGCGACGCCTATCTTGCCCGACGCGCGTGCGTATGCTTCCGCGGCCGAAGTCGAATGCGCCTCATTGCGCACCAGCACGGTCCTGACAGTGCTGGTGTGATGGGCCAAGCGGCTGAAGATCCTCCCCGTGTCGCCCCCCGAGAGTCCGAAGACGGTGTCGACACCTGCATCCTGCAGGACGCGGACCACGCCCTCGGTGACGGGGATCTCGGTATCGGTGAACGGTTTCGCAGGCATGCTGTGCTCCAGGTGGTTAGGGAAGGTGCTCGATCATGAAATCCGCCGCCGCCGAGGCGACCCGACGCATGACGACATCGCTGTATCCGCCGTTGTGCGGAGTCAGGATGGCATTGGGTGCCGAGAGCAGGGGCGAGCCGACCGGCGGCTCCTCTTCGAACACATCGACTCCCGCGGCCCGGATCTTGCCCGAATGGAGCGCGGCGGCCAGCGCCTGCTCGTCGACGACCTCGCCACGAGCGGTGTTGACGAGGACGACATCGTCGCGCATCCTGGCGATCTCGGCGGCTCCGATCAGCCCTCTGGTCTCCGCCGTGAGGGGAACGTGCACGCTGATGAAGTCGGCCCGTTCGAGGAGCTCGTCCAGCGACACACAAGGGACCCCATCCGTCATATCGCCCGGGGATCCGCTCCGGCGGTAGACGATCACGTCCATGCCGAAGCCTCGGGCTTTCGGCACCATCGCTGACCCGATCGCACCGTAGCCGATCAGGCCGAGCGTCCGTCCGCCGAGCTGTTTGCCAGGGAATCTGGTCCACTCGTCCTTGCGCATCGAGGCGTCGGATTCGACGATGCGAAGGGCTGCGGCCAGCAGGAGCGCAAAAGCATGCTCGGCCACGGCGTCGGCGTTGAGCCCGGCCAGGTTGGCGATGATCACACCGCGCCTCTCGGCCTCCTCGACATCGATATTGTCGAGACCGGTCCCCACCCTGAGCACATAGCGCAACCCGGGAGCCGCCTCGAAGAGTGCGCGGTCGACGGGCTGCAAGCCCACCACCAATCCGTGGATGCCTGCGGCGATATCGTGCCAGCGAGCCAGGCCGTCCGGTTGTCGCATGAGCCGGTCGTATCCCGCCAGGTCTATCGCCGTCTCGATGCCGGCGGCAGCCAATCGTGCGCGGGCTTCGCTGTCGTTCCCCACGATCCTCGTGAGCAGGGCCACGGATGTCATCGTCTCAGCCGCCCTTCCATCGTCGTGTTCCGACCGCCGTTCATCCCGTGCTGCGGCATCACATGTATCCCAGCTGTTCGAGCACAGCATGCGTCCCGCCGCCCGCGATGGTCTCCAACAGCATCGGCGGCATCCCCTCGCCCTGAGCCGTGCGCCCGGTCTCGAGGTTCGCGAAAGCACCCGTCGCTATGTCCACGCTCACGCGGTCCCCTTCGGTCACCATGCCGAGGACACCGGGACACTCGAGGATGGGTAGGGCGTAGCTGACGCAGTTCCTGAAGAAGATCTCGGCTGCCGACTCACAGACGACCGCGGCGATCCCCAGACGACGGAGCATGGTGGGGGCGGGCCTGCTCGACCCGACTCCGAAACCTCGGCCGGTGATCAGGATGTCGCCCTCTTCGACGAGCGAGGCCCAGCCTGGCCGGATCGTCGCCAGCACCAATGCCTCCTGCTCGCGAGGCGGGAGGTCGTAGCCGCGATGAGGCATCATCGCGTCGGTGTTGATGTACTCATCGGGGATGACCCACGCCTTGCCGGTGCGCATCCAGTCTTCGGCGGTCAACGCGCATCCCCCATATCGACGAGATGAGACAACGGATCGACGATGTGACCAGCGAGGGCGGACGCGGCCACCGTCGCGGATGACCCCATGTAGATCTCCGCATCGGGGCTGCCCATGCGCCCACGGAAGTTGCGGGTGCTGGAGGTGATGCACACCTCTCCCGCTGCCAGGACTCCCATATGGCCTCCGGCACAGGCACCGCAGGTCGAGCTGGTCACCAGAGCGCCGGCGGTCACGAGATCTTCGACGTATCCGAGCCTGACCGCTTCGAGGTAGATCGCCTGGGACCCCGGGGTCACGATGAAGCGCACTCCATCGGCGACCTTCTTGCCCCGCACGATGTCCGCCGCCGTCTTGAGGTCCGTGATCTTGCCGTTGGCGCATGAGCCGATGAACGCCTGATCGATCTTGATCCTCTGGCCGCTGATCTCCTGGGCGCTGCGGACATTGCGATTCATCCCGTGGGGAAGGGCGACTCCGGGCCGGAGGAGGCTGAGGTCGATCGTGTGGGTGGCGACATATTCCGCATCGGGGTCGGGTTCAACCGGCTCATACGCAGCATCGGTGACGGAGGCGATGTGCTCCCGGAGCAGCCGATCGACGGGCATCATGACGAAGTTCGCATTGAGCTCCGTGCACATCGTCGAGAGGGTGGCGCGATCGTCGAGAGGCATGGTCTCCAGACCGGGTCCGCAGAACTCGATGTCATGGCCCTGTTGGCTTCCATAGACCTGAGCGATGTGCAGGAAGACATCCTTGCCGAACACTCCCAGTGGAAGCGCCCCCTCCAGGCGGAAGCGGACGGCCGGCGACACCTTGTACCAGGTCTTGCCGGTGCAGGCGAGCTGGATGATGTCGGCCATGCCCAGCCCTCGAGCCGCGCAGTTGAGCACCCCTGCCGCACTCGTATGCGAATCGTTGGAGGCCACCAATTGGCCCGGCAGCGCCAGGCACTCCTGAAAGATCAGCTGGTGCTCGATGCCCCCTTTGCCGACATCGGCTATCGTACGGAACCCGAGACGCTTCGCGTGCTCGCGGGCCCTCTTCTGCGCGGTCGCATATTTGATGTTGGGGGCGGGAACCGCATGGTCCATGAGCACGGCGATGCGTTCCGGATGAGCCACTTTCTTGATGTCCTTAGGGAGCCGGGTCGGTTCCAGGTTGAACACCGTGTCGGCGAGCACTATCAGGTCCACGTCCGTGACGACGATCTGCCCGGGTCGCACCGAAGCCAATCCGCTCCTGGCTGCGAGCACCTTTTGGGCCATGGTCATCCCCATGGATGCTCCATGACTGAACGGTACGAGACGCCTTCATCGCCATTTCGCACTTCATATCTCATACGTCACATCCTATAGAAATCCCACTGCTTCTGCCAAACGATCAAGACCTGCTCGAACTGACAGGATTCCGAAGGGACGGAAATCCAGGGATCCGGCACTCCGCGACATCGCCGGAAGATATGACGACCGCGCCGGGCGTGCCAGTGGAGATGATGTCGCCCGGCTCCAGCGGCATCACCTCGCTGTGGAAGCTCACCAGTTGCTGCGGCGAGAAAGTCATATTGCCCACTCGATTGCTCCGCAGCACTCTGCCGTTGAGGACAGTGCTCACCTCGAGCGATCCGAGCCCATCGGGCGCGATCTCGTCGATCGTCGCGATATGGGGGCCGAAGGAGAAGAATCCGGGAAAGTTCTTCGCGCGGGTCAGGAATCGCGGATTGCGCTGCAGGATGTCCTCTGCCGTCTGGTCGAGAACGGGAACGAGTCCGAAGACATAGTCGAGAGCCTCGTGCTCGTCGACATCGCGGCAATGCCGACCGATGACGAGCCCGACCTCGGCCTCCGCGGTGACCCGGGCGCTCTGATGCGGCAGAACGATCGGATCCTGAGGACCGACGATGGTGTGATCGGCCTTGATGAAGGACGCGGGCTCCTCCGGTACGGACTCGGAGAGGTCCTCGGCATGGTCGCGGTAGTTCAGCCCGATGCCCCAGATCATGCGCGGATGCAGGTACGGTGCCGCGAACCGCAGCGAGTCGGCGGCGGCGAAGACGGTGTCATCCGCCGCCTCCGCCGCATCGCGGGCATCCGGAGCCGCCCCGCTCCTGATCAGGTCGAGTAGGTCTCCGGCGAATCCCGGAAGCAGCGAGGCGATGCTCGCCACCCCCCGCCGCGGGTGGACGAGGGCCGCCTGACGTTCCCCGGACGGGCTGAGCGTGGTGGCGAAACGCATGGGACGTCCTTCCTTCGACGCTAATAGGACTTGATCAGACCGCCGTCGCAGCGGAGCTGCGAGCCGGTGACGTAGGAGGCACCTTCGGAGGCGAGGAACGCAACGAGAGCGGCGAACTCCGCGGCCTCCCCGTAGCGCCCAGCCGGGATGGTCGCACGCGACCGCTCCGCTACCTCCTCGGCGGTGACACCTTGGGCTGCAGCGGCGACCGAATCCAGGCTCTGCACCCGGTCGGTGCGGATCCGGCCGGGAAGCACCATGTTCACGGTCACCCCATCGCCGGCGACCTCACCAGCGAGCGTCTTCAGATATCCGGCGAGAGCGGCCCGCCCCAGGTTCGACGCCGCCAGCCCGGGGAGCGGCTGTTGGACTCCGGAGGAGCCGACCGCGATGATCCTCCCCCATCGTCGCTCGCGCATGCTCGGCAGAATCCGGTGTACCAGATCCACGGCAGGCAGCAGAAGCAGCTCGATGGCGGCACGTGCCCCTTCCGCTCCGAGATCCGCAGCGGTTCCTGGGGCCGGGCCGCCACCGTTGATCACGAGAACGTCGACCTGCCCGAAAGCGGCCTCGGCAGCAGTGACGACGGCCTCTGCGGCCGCAGGCTCTGTGAGGTCCGCGGGGACGGCTGCAGCGGCGGTCAGAGACGCGGCGACCTCTTCCAACCGCGACGCCCGCCGGGCAGTGAGGACGACGTTCATCCCCTGCGCGGACAGTGCGCGCGCCGAGGCTTCCCCCAGGCCGGAGGTGGCGCCGCAGACCAGCGCCGTGCGGATTCCGCTCATCATCGCTCCAGAAAGTTCAGCATCTCATATATGGACTTCGTATACTGGACCTAACCAGATTCGCTCAGAGGCAGTCAACTCGGAGATCGGCCACTATCGGATACGACTGTGGGCGTATATCATATGCGTGAGTGAACTTTAGATTCGGCACACAGCACTGAGATGGAAGTACGATTTTGAGCACCCTTGAACCCATCGTTAGCCGCCCCGCGAGTCTCACCGACATCGTCCAGGAAGCAATCCGCGAAGCGATAGTCTCGCGGCGCCTCGCGCCCGGCGAGCGCATCACCGAGGCCGCGCTCGCCAAACAGCTCGAGGTCAGCAAGACCCCCGTGCGGGAGGCGCTGCTCAAGCTCGAGTACATCGGGTTGATCGAGCCCGATGGAGGACGTGGGGGACGCGTGATCACCCCCTCTGCCGACGCGATCCGCTCGGCGTATCAGGTGCGCGTGGGGTTGGAGACCCAGGGCGTTAGAATCCTCGCCGAGCGCGAGGGCCGTGGCACCGCACAGGCACGCGAAGACGCCGAGGCATGCTTGCGCGCCGCCGAGGTCGATGACCGCACCGGCTTCCGGGAGTTCGACCGCAGGTTCCACATCCGTCTCGCCGAGGCCACGGAGAATCCTCTGCTGGCGCGCCTGATCCACGACTCCTTCGATCTGACCTGGACGCTGCGCGATCGGGAGGTCCCCGTCACGGACGACTCCCTGCACTGCGCCCATCAGCACATGGAGGTCATGGAGTCCATCGAGGCCGGTGCTCCTGAAGAGGCCGATCTGGCGATGCGCCGGCATATCGAGACCGTGCAGGAGCTGGTCCTGACCACCTTCTCGGCTCAGCTGCTACAGGTCGCCGGCCGCACCTCCTAGCCGGCGAGCAGGTCGAGCCCCGGAGTGATCGACTCCTGATCGACGAGGCTCCACCAGAACTCCAACCCGGCCTCCACTTTGTCCGGGCCAAGGTCGACCAATAGACGGTACTTCTCGCTCGTCTCGTCGTGACTCATACGGTTCAAGGCATGACCTCGGGCCTTGTCCTGATATATCTCGATCGTCTTTCCGTCATCGAGATGGGCTTTCACCTTCATCGCGATGACCTCGGGGAAGAGAGCATTGAGCTCATCGTCCTCCCCCACGGTGATCTTGTTCATGACGACCCGGATGTCGTCGGCCAGGTATTGGTCGGGGTCGAACGTCGCCAAGGTGATCCCCCCGTCGACCAGCGCACGGGCGAAGATGTACGGCAGACTGTGGTCGGCCGTCTCCCGGGTGCGAGGATCCCACTTGTCCTTCTCGCTCCCGGTCTCATGCCATGCCGACCAATAGGTGTAGAGGTTGACCTCTCTGATCTTGTCGATGTCGACCTTCTCCCGAAGCTCGCGGGCGGCCCATACGGCCACCTGCGTGTTGAACTCGACAGGCCAGTACTTCAGGTGGGCGTTGGTGCCCGTCATGAACGATCCGCCCTGATCGGGGAAGGGCTGGAATTCGAAGGGCTTGGAGGTGACGATCTCCCAGACGCCGTGCCGTCCCTCGAAGGGCCGCTCGGGCCCGGTCAATCCCTTTTCCGCCAGAGCAGTCAGGAACACCGTCTCGCGCACGGCCTCGGCAGTCGCGGCTCCCTTCCACGACGAGATCGTGCCCGCACGGGTGGCGCGGAGCGAGATACAGGTCACCGCAGCCAGCGAGACCGCATGGGCCGTCCTCTCCACCCCTAAGCCGAGCAGGTTCCCGAGGCCGGCGGCCAGCGCGATGCCCACGGTCACACCCTGGTCGTAGCCGTACTTGCGCACATAGGCCGACTCCCCGAAGCGGGCGAACACCTCATAGGCGGCCACGAAGGCCGTCAGCAACTCCCGCCCCGTCGATCCCCGCCCAGATGCCACGGCCAGGAGGCCGCCAAGACAGTCGCTCGGATGGCCGCCGGGCACCATGGTGTCGCTGTAATCGAAATAGCGGATCATCGCCGTGTTCACGAAGCCGGCGAGGTCGGCGGCCACGACATCCGCTGAGCCGATCATCCGTCCAGCGAAGTCGCCCTCGACGGGATGAGCCAGAGAGCGAGCCAACCTCGCCGCATCGGTATCGCGCGCTCCATATCCGCATGCGAGCGAATCGACGATGTGCTGCACGGCGATCTGCCGGATCTCCTCCGGTATGTCCTCATAGCGGAGTCCACAGGCGAACTCGCTGATCTGCCGGTTCATCGCATCCATACCGCTCCTCCGTCGTCAAATATTTCATATCTGATGTGTCAGATTCTAGCTTATATCATTCTGATTCGGCAGCGCGGCGGGTGAGTAACTCGGCCAGATGGATTCCCTGGACACCAGCCAATTGACTCGCCTGGGTACGACATGAGAGACCATCGGCAAGGAACACGCTCCCCGCCGGCGCTGCGCGCAGCGCCGGCAGGAGGGCGTTCTCGGCGACCGCGACCGAGACCTCGTAGTGTCCGCGTTCCATACCGAAATTGCCCGCGAGACCACAGCAACCGGCCAGCACGGTGCTGGTCGCGCCCAGCTCGGTGAGCAAGGCCCGGTCGGCATCGAAACCCATCACCGAGTGGTGATGACAATGCGGCTGGATCACCAGCTCGACCCCGTCGAGATCAGGGCGCGCCCAATCCTCGCCTGGGCCGATCGGCTGGGGGGCCCTCAGCAGTTCTGCCAATGTGTACACCTGTGTGGAGAGGTCCCTGGCCGCCTCGCTGTCCGGGAGCAGGTCCAGCAGATCGGATCGCAGCACCGCAGTGCAGGAAGGCTCGACCCCGAGGACGGGGACCCCCTCCTTCACGAAGGGGGCCAGCCCCTCGACCAGGGCGAGGAGCTTGCGTCGCGCGGTGTCGAGCTGTCCTGTGGATATCCAGGTCAGACCGCAACAGAGCCCGGACGGGGGGGATAGCACCTCATAGCCCGCGGATTCCAGCAATGAGAGCGTCGCCTGCGCGACCGACGGCGAGAAGTTGTCGGAGAATGTGTCTGCCCATAGCACGACTCTGCGCTTCGCTGTCGGAGCGGGGTGCGGCCTGCGATGACGCAGCCACCTGCGGAAGGGCCGATCGGCGAAGCGCGGAATGGACCGCCGCGAGTCCATGCCGCCGAGCACCAGGACGAGCTTCTCGATGGCCCGTACCGACAGGACAGCATTCGCGAGACGGGGCATGACGGTGGCCCACCGCGCCCATCGGGGCATCCACCCCAGTGTGTAGTGGTTGATGGGGCGCAGCCGGTGACGGAACGTGCGATGCAGCACTTCGGACTTGTAGGCGGCCATGTCCACGCCCGCCGGGCAGTCGCGCGAGCAGGCCTTGCACGAGAGGCAGAGGTCCAGCGAGTCGTGAACTTCGGGGGATCCCCATCCTCCACCGATGAGATCGCCGTTGATCATCTCCTGCAGTACGCGGGCCCGGCCGCGCGTGGAATCCTTCTCATCCCGGGTCGCGAGATAGGACGGGCACATGAACCCGCCCTGCTCACGGTTGTCGGCCCGGCATTTGCCCACACCGACGCAGCGATGCACGGCCATGGATAGATCGCCGCGGTCGTCATCGAAGGCGAACCCCGTCCGACGCGGAACGGTGTGCTTCTGCGGGAGGCGGAGATCGTGATCGAGAGGGGCAGGCCGCACGATGATCTCGGGGTTGAGCAGATCATCCGGGTCGAAGAGGTTCTTGAAGGCTCCGAAGAGTTCGATGGCCCGCGGCGAGTACATACGGGTGAGCAGCTCGCTCCTGGCCCGGCCGTCGCCGTGCTCTCCCGAGAGCGAACCGCCGTGCCGGGCGATCAGCGCTGCCGCGTCGAGCATGAAGTCCTTCAAGGCGCGCCCGTCCGTCGCCAGGGGGATGTCCAGTCGCACATGGACGCAACCGTCCCCGAAGTGACCGAACGGCACGCCATCGAGATCGTGCTCCGTCATCAGGGCATCGAAATCCCGAAGATAGGCTCCCAGATTCTCCGGTGGCACTGCTGCATCCTCCAGGCCAGGCCAGGCCTGTCTTCCGGCTGCCGTCCTGCCGACCAAACCGGCGCCGTCTTCCCGAATCCTCCAGATGGCCTCCGCCTCCGGGCCGGAGTCGTGGATGACTATGTCCGTGGAGCGAGCGGCTGCGGCCAGGACCGCTGCGCGCTCCCTCGCGCTCGCACGGTCATCGCCCGCCACCTCGACGAGCAGCCAGCCGGATCCCGCGGGCAGAGACGGTACCCTCCCCTCGCCGCGGCTGCGGCGCACGACATCGACGATCCGATGGTCCAACCCCTCTACAGCCATCGGTCGATGCGTCAGCAGCGCCGGAGCATCGTCGGCTGCGGAGGCCATATCCGGATAGCCGATGACCACGAGCACAGGATCGCGTGGCGCCTCCACCAATTTGAGGGTCGCGCTCGTTACGATGCCGCAGGTGCCCTCGGTGCCCACGAAGGCCCGAGCCAGATCCCGGCCGTTCTCCGGCAGCAGGTGCTCGAGCGAATAGCCGGAGATCTGCCGTCGGAACCCGCCGAACTCGGTGCGGATGACATCGAGGCTGCCCATGACCAGGTCATCGAGGCCGGCCACGGTGTCCAGCCCCTGCCCCAGCCTCAGCTGCCGCCCCTGCCCGTCGATGACGTCCAGGGACAGGACGTTATCGGAGGTCCGGCCGTGCGAGAGGGCCCGATGCCCGCAAGCATTGTTGCCGATCATCCCGCCGATCGTGCAACGGGCCCAGGTGGACGGATCCGGCCCGAAGCGCAGACCGTGAGGCGCCGCAGCCGCCTGCAGGGCCCCGAGGACGACACCGGGCTCGACCACCGCTGTCCGAGCTCCCGCATCGAGACTATGGATGCGGCCGAGATGCCGGGAGAGATCGAGCACGATGCCGGAGCCGATCGCGTTCCCGGCCACCGAGGTCCCTCCCCCGCGCGCCGTGACCGGGATGCCCAGCTCACGCGCGACGGCGACGGCCGCGGCGATCTCGTCGGCATGCCGGGGGAAAGCCACCGCCACCGGAACAACCCGATAGTTGGATGCATCCGTCGAGTACTCTGCCCGACGTCGCGTGGAGCCGTCGACCTCGGATATTCCTGCGGCCCTCAGGGCTGCGGCGACATCCTCGACACCGACGCCGGAGCTCATCTCGCTGACCACGCGGGCGGTTCTCATGGCTGACATGCTAGCGCTGCCCTTCGAGATTCAGACACCATATCACTTGCACAACGTAGCAAATTTCGGATGTAGTATTCGATATATGAATCACGGATGTTTCATCGACGGCCATTGGATCGCCCCTCGTGATGGCGACTACAAGGAGGACGTCAACCCCTCCGATCATTCGGACGTCATCGGCAGATTCCTGCGGGCGCCGGTGGGCACGGTCGATGACGCCGTCGATGCCGCCCGGCGGGCGCTGCCCGCCTGGAGCCGCACCTCTCCCCTGGTACGTTCCCAGCTCCTCGAGGAGGTGTCCAAGGAGATCTCGGCTCAATCCGACGGTCTTGCAGAGCTCCTGGCCCGCGAGGAGGGCAAGACCCGGGAGGAAGCCCTCGGCGAGGTGCACCGGGCGAGCCAACTGTTCCGCTTCTTCAGCGGTGAAGCACTCCGCAGCACGGGCGAATACCAGGAGTCCACGCGGCCCGGCGTCTCTGTACGGATCCAGCGCGAACCCGTCGGGGTCGTCGGCATCATCACCCCCTGGAACTTCCCGCTCGCGATCCCGGCATGGAAGATGGGGCCTGCCCTGGCCTTCGGGAACACTGTGGTGATCAAGCCTGCCGAACTGGTGCCCGCCACAGCGCATGCGCTCTTCTCCATCCTCGAGCGCGTCGGGTTCCCTGCCGGAGTCGTCAACCTCGTGACCGGTCCCGGGTCCGCCGTGGGCGAGGCGCTTATCGCGCACCCGGGCATCGACGCGATCTCCTTCACCGGATCCGAGAGTGTCGGACACCATGTCGCCGCCACCGGGGCTGCCAATATGATCCGCGTGCAGTTGGAGATGGGGGGAAAGAACCCGCTGCTGGTGCTTGCCGATGCCGACCTCGAGCTTGCGGCCGACATCGCCATCGACGGAGCCTTCCACCAGACCGGTCAGCGCTGCACCGCATCGAGCCGGCTCATCGTCGAAGACGCGGCCCACGACCGCTTCGTCGAGCTCCTCCTGGACCGGATGCGGACCCTTCGGGTCGGCCATGCCCTGCATCCGGAAACCACGATGGGACCGGTCGTCGACGAGAGGCAATTGGCCGAGGACCTGCGATACATCGCCTCCGCCTCCGCCGAGGGAGGCAAGGTGTACGGAGGCGAGCGGGTCGACCGCGAACACCCCGGCAACTACCTGGCTCCGGCTCTCGTGGTCGGTCTCGGGAACGACGCGCTCATCAACCGCGAGGAGGTCTTCGGTCCGGTGGCCTCAGTGATCCGCGTCTCCGATTACGAGGAGGGCCTCTCCGTCGCAAACGAGACGGTCTACGGCCTCAGCGCAGGCATCTGCACGACCTCGCTCAGCAAGGCCGAACACTTCCAGGCCAATGCCGAGGTCGGCATGGTGATGGTCAACCTGCCCACTGCCGGAGTCGACCCCCACGTGCCTTTCGGAGGCCGCAAGAGGTCGAGCTACGGGCCGAGGGAACAGGGGTCGCACGCCCGGCACTTCTTCACGCAGACCAAGACGAGCTACGTGCGTCCTTGATGCGTTTCGCCCCCTTCACACCGGCTGCCAGCAACCGTCAGGAGGTCAGCTCTCCGCGGCCTGCGCCTCACGCTCCCGCTTGCTCGATTCATGCTCTCTAAGAGCAGACCTCACCGCACCTTTGATGATGTAGTAGAGCGCGCAGCCGAAGACCGCGAGAACGAGAACCAGCAGGGCGAATGCGGAGAACGGGTCAGAAGGCATGGATCCGAGCCTAGTCACGGCCGAGCGGTTGTTTCCAGTGATATGAGAGATCGGCTACCGTTGACGCGTGGATCGCATCGACCATGCTTGATGTCATCAGCCAGCTCATCGCCGAAACCCACGGCTTCAAGCATGTGCAACGGATCGGCGACGAGATTCTGACGGGAAGCGGTGGCGAAGCCCTATCGCTGGCCGATGAGCTGTTCGCGTCCGACGTCTACCAGGCGCGGATGTGCGCCGTGCACATCTACGGCATGCTGAGTGCGACGCATGACACCGCGTACGAGGCGCTCACTCAGAAAGTGGTGTTCGACAGGGATTGGCGCGTGCAGGAGATGCTGGCGAAGGCTTTCGACCGGTATTGCGCCGATATCGGATATGAGGTCGCGGTGCCGGTCATCCGCGCATGGCTGTCATCGACGAATGCCAACCAGCGGCGTGCTGCCAGCGAGGGTTTGCGCATCTGGACGAGCCGCCCGTATTTCCGGGACAGACCGGACGAGGCGATTACGCTCCTTGCCGCGCTCAAGGCGGATGAGAGCAGATATGTCCGAACCTCGGTGGGCAATGCCCTCCGCGACATCAGCAGGGCGCATCAGGAACTCGTCCGTGCGGAACTCCGGCTGTGGGACACGGACGACCCAACCGTTCTGGAAACCCACAGATCAGCGAGCAGGTTCATCCGATAAGCGTGGATCACTCGTCGGCTGCGTCCGCAACCCGCCCAGGCCATCCCATAGCGCCCCGAAGGGCGCACTGTCGATGGGCTATTCGGTGGGGCACATCGGTGGGGCGACCGGGACTTGAACCCGGGACCGACGGATTATGAGTCCGTTGCTCTAACCGGCTGAGCTATCGCCCCGTGACACCGGCGGGGGCGCTACGCTGCGCTCCCGCCGAGTGTCACTTCGGTGACCGGATCGGTCACCGGTTCACCACGATACAGGCTCTCGAAGGTGCTCAGCGTGCGCTGGATGTCGTGGGCCTTGATGTACGCCAGGCTGGCCTTCTTCATCCGGGCGAGGCGCTCATCCGGCGCCGTCAGCACATCCGTGAGCCGGGCCGCCAGCTCGTCCACGTTCCCCGGTTCGAAGAGGTACCCGTTCTCGCCGTCGTGCACCAGGTGCGGCAGGGCCATGGCATTGGCGGCGACCACCGGCAGGCCCGAGGCCATCGCCTCCATGGTCGCTATGCTCTGCAGCTCGGCAGTGGACGGGATTGCGAAGACCGTGGCGCGGGTGTAGAGCGCGCGCAGCTCCTCGTCGGTGACATAGCCGGGAAAACTCACCCGAGAGCGGATGCCCAGCTCTTCGGCGAGCTGCTGCAGGCTGTGGAACAGATCGCCGCCTCCCACGATGTCGAGCTGCACATCCAGAGCCGGGTCGAGCGAGGCGACCGCGCGCAGGAGCACGTCGATCTGCTTCTCCCCCGTGACCCGGCCGACGAAGATCACCCGGTTCTGGGTGCGCGGCGAGAAGTCGGGGGTGTAGTTGGCTGCATCGATGCCGCAGGAGATCGCATGCACCCCGGTGAGCCCGGTCTCGGCCTCCAGGAAGGCCGCCGCACGACGGGTGGGCGAGGTGACCGCCCCGCAGAGGGCGAAGGTCTTGGCGGCATCCCGCCAGGCCGTGCGGATCGCGAAGTCGCGGAGGAACTTCGGGATGAGCGTGTGCTCGATCATGTTCTCGGGCATGAAGTGGTTCGTGCCGATGATGCGGATGCCCCGCTGTGCCGCCTGCCTCGCCAGACCGCGGCCGACCACGATGTGCGATTGCAGATGCACGACATCCGGCTTCACCGCATCGAGGATCTTCGCCGCGTTCGCCTGGCTCCGCCAGGGCAGGGCGAAGCGCAGCCAATCGTGCGGGTACCAGCGCCAGGAGCGCAGCCGGTGCACCGTGAAGGACTCGCCGTCGTGCTCCTCCGCCCAGGTGCCGTGCTTGCGGCTGGCGGCCGGCGCGACGATGTGCACCTCGTGTCCGCGACCGGTCAGGCCGGCAGCCAGGCGCGAGGCGAAGTTCGCCGCCCCGTTGACATCGGGCGGGAAGGTGTCGGCTCCGATCACGACCTTCAGGGGGCGAGCTCCCGGACTATGCGGATCGTCAGGCAATTGCGTCGGTATCCCTTGCAGTGTTCGCGCTCTGCCGTTCCAGCAGAGGAAAGCTAGAAACCAAACTAGCCTAACCTCTGGCCTGGGGATGGTGTTTGGCCAATTGCAGCACGCCGTAGATCGCGATGATCCCCGTCACGAAGAAGGAGACGATCGCATAGAGCGGCGCCGCCGCCGCCTCGCCGAGCACGACGACGCCGATCGAGACGGCCACCAGCGGGTCGATGACGGTGAGGCCCGCGATCACCAGATCGGGCGGCCCCGAGGAGTAGGCCGTCTGCACGAAGTACCCGCCCAGCGCCGCCGCGATCAGCAGAACCGCCACGCAGCTGAGGGTCAGCCAGTCGAAGTTGTTCTGCAGGATGCGCCGGATGACCACCTTCGCCAGGGTCACCACGAAACCGTAGAGCGCCCCGGCCGCCACGATGTAGAAGATGGCCTTGAAGCGCTTGCGCAGATAGGCGAAGGCCAGGCCGAAGAGCACCACGACCACGCCGAGGATGATCAGGATGGTCAGCAGCTGCCGATCGGTGATCTCCGTCTCGACGGCGGTGAAGGCCGCGATCGTGACGAAGAGCCCGACTCCGCCGACGCAGAGCAGGATGGCCCGGATCGAGAGCCGGTCGAGCCGGGTCTTCGAGATGCGGGCGTTGAGGATCGCGGTGATCACCAGGGCGACGGCCCCCAGCGGCTGCACCACGATCAGCGGGGAGAACGCCAGGCTGGTGAGCTGGAAGACGACGGCGAGCCCGAGCAGCAGCGTGCCGATCACCCAGGAGGGCCGCCGCAGCAGGGACCAGAGCTGGCCGACGCTGAGCCCCCCGCCGCGGCCGGTGGTGCGCGTGTCGACCTTGTTGACGCCGCGGTGCTGGAACTGCGCGCCGAGGGAGAGGAAGATCGCCCCGGTGAGGGCGATCGGTATGCCGACCGCCTGCAACGGGGTGAGCGAGGTGAAATGTACGCTCAACTCGGTGAAGACTAACGGCACTTGACGACTTTATCCGCTGACAGCGGGATATTGTAGGCGAATGGCCGTCCTCCCCATACGAATCACAGGCGACCCGACGCTCCACTCCCCCGCTGCACCGGTGACGGCTTTCGATCGGGAGCTGGCCGCGCTCGTGGCGGACATGTTCGACACCATGGCGGCGGCACCGGGCGTCGGCCTGGCCGCCCCGCAGGTGGGCGTGCCGCTGCGGGTCTTCGTCTACGACTACACCGACGACGCCGGCACGGAGCGGCGGGGGGCGGCGGTCAACCCCCGGTTGTGGATCGCTCCCCCGGCCGTGGGCCCCGCGGATGCGGAGAGCGAGTCCGAGGGCTGCCTCTCGATCCCCGGCGAGCGGTTCCCCCTGCGGCGGGGGGTCTCCGCGATCCTCGAGGCCTTCGACGTGGACGGACGACCGTTCGAGTTGCGCGCGGAGGGGTGGCTGGCCCGCATCTTCCAGCACGAGTTCGACCACCTCGAGGGCGTGCTCTACGCCGACCGGCTGGAACGCGAGCACGGCACGGCGATCGCCAAGATCATCCGCAAGAGAGGTTGGGGCACGCCGGGAAATAGCTGGCTCCCCGGAGTAGACGATCTGGAAGGATGATCAGGTGATCGTCACCCTGCTCGGCGCGGCCGTGTTCATCGCGTTATCGGCTTGGGGATTCATCGAGAACGGCTTCGGCGGCCTGCTCCTGGTCGCGGGCATCCTCGGGGCGGTCACGGCGGGCTACGCGTTCGCGCTCGGCCGACCGTCGTGGGCGCGCTTCCCCTCGCGCGTCTGGTCAGGGGTCACCCTGCTGATCTTCGCCGTGCTCGCCTTCCTCGGCGCCTCCTTCATCCCCGCGAAATGATCGCCGGCATCGTGCCGCGGCGGTCCGCCCGGGTCGTCTCCATGCTGCTGGGCGCCCTGATCGCGGCTGCGGCCACCGGATGCGCCCCCGCTCCCCTCGCTGCCGAGCATCCGTCCAGCAGCGCCGGCTCGGCCCCTCCCGCTGGAGCACCCGGCGCGGACGCGGAGCCGCTGGACCCCGGCACCGTCACCACGCCGAGCGGAGAGCCCTCGGTGGTCATCGCCGATCGCACCGTCACGGACACGCTGGCCATGACGCTCCTGCTGACCCTGCGGGTGAAGCCCAAGGCGTCGAAGGCGGGCTACGACCGCGAGAGGGGCTTCGGCGAGGCCTGGCTGGACGTCGACCGCAACGGCTGCGACACCAGGAACGACATCCTGCAACGCGACCTGAAGGACCTCGTGCTCTCCGGCGACTGCCGGGTCGTCTCCGGCACTCTGGCCGACCCGTACACGGCGACGACGATCGATTTCGTCCGCGGCGCCTCCACGTCATGGCATGTGCAGATCGACCACGTGGTGGCGCTGGCCAATGCCTGGCAGGACGGCGCCCAGGAGCTGACCGCCGCCCAGCGGATCTCCCTGGCCAACGATCCGCTCAACCTGCTCGCGGTCGACGGCTCCGCGAACGCCCAGAAGGGCGACAAGGATGCGGCGAGCTGGCTGCCCGCCAACACGGCGTACCGATGCCCCTATGTCGCCCGGCAGGTCTCGGTGAAGGCGACGTACAACCTCTGGGTCACCCCGGAGGAGCGGGATGCCATCGCGAGAGTGCTCGAGGACTGTCCGGCTCAGAAGGCCGCCTCCTCCGCGTTCGCTCCCGCCCCGGCGGAGACGAGCGGGCCCGCGCAGCCCGGCACGACGCAGCCCGGCACGACGCAGCCCGGCACGATGCAGCCCGGCACGGCGCAGCCCTCGCCGGCCGAGAGTCCGGTGCCCAAGTCCTCCTATGAGAACTGCACGGAGGTCTGGAACACGATCGGTCGTCCCATCTCCGCGGGGGACCCCGGCTACAGCGTCAAGCTCGACCGGGACGGGGACGGCGTGGGCTGCGAGGGCGATCCGCGATGAGCGGCACGGCACGGCTCTCGGCCGCCTCGGATATCCAGGATTAAAATACATTCATGCATGGAGACAAAGTCCCTGGATCTTCTCGCCCGGCCGCCGGCGCCCCGGAGCGACCCGTCGGCGCTGATAGCGTGGCGTGATGAGCGCAGGCGAGGGGAAGAACCCGGAGAACAAGTTCGTGCGGCGGCGCAAGGCGACCCGCGCTGAGCTGCTGCGTCTCGGCATCGAGCGGTTCCCCTTGAAGGGATATTCGAGCACGACGATCGATGACCTGGTGCGTGAGAGCGGCTACACCCGTGGGGCGTTCTACTTCCACTTCACCGGCAAGGAGGAGTTCTTCCTCGAGGTGCTTCGCGCCCGTATCGATCTGCGCGATGAGTGGTGGACCGTCGTGCGAGATCCGAAGGTCACCGACACGCTCTCCGCCATCCTCGCCGGCCTGGGCCGGCTCCGCGAGATCGAGGACGACGATGTCTGGCCGCTGCTCGTCGTCGACTTCTTCCAGACCATCCGGGAGCAGGGCGAGTACCTGGAGCAGCTCCGTGAACTCTACACCCAGTGGATCGCCGAGCTGGCGATCTTCGTGCGGGAGATCCAGGGACGGGGATTCGCTCGGCTCGACCTGGATCCGGAGACCCTCGCCGCTGAGATCCTCGCGACCGCCGAGGGACATGCGATGCATCACGCCCTCTACGAGACGCCCTCCGAGCTTCTCGTCGACGCCCTCCTGCGCGTCATCGCCCCGGCACCCGCCGTCTAGGCTCACCCTCCCGGGATCCTGCACTCCCTCTCCAGCACGATCGAGGCGATGCACCGGCATCGCATCCAGCGACTCCTGCGCGGCAGAATCCGAAGGTCATATTCATACATACATCAATGTATGTAGTAGCATGACGATGCGCCCAGGGCTCCCGACACGAGAGAGGTCGCCCCATGATGACCCCCCGCATCCGCCTCGTCCCGACCGGAGCGCTCCCCCTCGCACGTCTCGGAGCGGCGGCGATCGCAGCGGTGGCCCTGGGCGCCTTCGGCATGCTCGCCGCATCCCCGGCCCAGGCCGACCCGACGACCGTGAGCGTCGCCGACGATGCCGACCTCGCGTCCACGTTCGCCACGGCATCCGGTGGGGCGACGGTCACCGCGACGCTCACCGCCGACATCGACGTCGACGGCACGCTGACCCTCGCCGCGGGCGCACTCACGCTGCAGCTCGCCGGTCACGCGCTCACCGTCTACGGGCTCGGTGGGCCCGACGTCGGCGCGGGCGACCCCGGCCAGGACGGCCTCGTGGTGGACGCCGGCGCCCGGCTCTTCATCATCGGACCCGGCGATGCCACCTTCTACGGCGGCTCCGGGGGATGGGGAGTCGACGGAGCGGATGGAGCCGACGGCGATGCCGGCATCGATGGGGCCGACGGGGTCGACCAGCCGGCCGGCGAGCCCGCCACCCCGGGCGGCGACGGCACGGACGGAACCGCCGGTGAGGATGGCGAAGACGGCGGCGACGCCAGTGTCTCGGGCGGAGACGGCGGGGATGCCGTCGTCAACGCCGGCACGATCGTCGTCGACGGGGCGGTTCTCACCGCCGAGGGCGGCTGGGGTGGAGACGGCGGCGACGGCGGCAACGGCGGCGGCGGCGGCGAGGGCGGATACGGCGGCCAGGGCGGATACGGCGGTATCCCAGGCCATGTGGGCACCGCTCGCGGTGGAGACGGCGGCAACGGCGCAGCCGGCGGGGACGGCGGAGACGGCGGAGACGGCACGGACGGCGGAGACGGCGGAGACGGCCTCGTCAACACCGGCACCGTCCTGCTGCTGAACGATGCAGACCTGGCCGGCGCCGGCAGCGCAGGCGAGGCTGGCGGCACCGGCAGCCCGGGCGAGCCCGGCGAGCCCGGCGAATCCGGCGAGCCCGGTACGGCCGGCCTCGAGGCGAATACGACCCACGTGCTCGAAGACAATTGGGGTGCCCGCGGCGACAGCGGTGCCGGTGGAGACGGCGGTGCCGGCGGCTACAGGGGCTGGGGCGGCGACGGCGGCGACGCCGGCGACGGTCTGAGCCCGGCGAGCACCGGGATGATCGCCGCGGACTCCTCCCTGGGCTCCCTGATCCCCCCGAAGCCCTCGGCCGCCCCGAACGCGACCTTCCACTCCAACGACGATGACGATGCCATCTGGTCGGTGCACGCGAGCAGCCTGGACCAGGTCACCGCCGGTCTCGCCGCCGCTGCGACGGCCGGGCAGGCGTTCCCGATCCGCACCGGCTACACCCTGCTCGGCTGGTCGGAGACCGAGACCGGCGGCACCCTCCTCGACGCCACCGCCAGCCTGGCCATGGTGCAGCCGCCGGTCGACTACTACGCCCAATGGCAGCTCATCCCGAGCGACGACGACTCGGATTCAGGGAGTACCGACGACGACGCACCCCCGCCGGACGAGCACGACCAACTGGCCAGCACCGGCGCGAACGCCGCGCCCGGACTCGCCATCGCCCTCGGCGCCGGAGTCGGGATCTCCGGCATTGGGCTGCTCGCCCTGCGGCGACGCAAGCGGCACGCCTGAGACGCGCTCCATAGGACGTCGTGCCAGACACTCCGAACCCCGGGAAGTTTGCTAAACTCACAAGCTGTTCCACCAATCCTCGATAGCTCAATTGGCAGAGCAGCCGGCTGTTAACCGGCAGGTTCTTGGTTCGAGTCCAAGTCGGGGAGCTCCTCCGCGGGGGGCACACCGCCCAGCTCGCTGGCCAGGTCGACGACTCCCACGAAGCGCCCGTGTCCCAGGAAAGCCTCCACGTTCAGCCCCACCTGCTGAGCGAGCAGGGGGATGCTCATGACCGCCGGCGACGCCATATGCGGCGTGATCAGCGCCCGCGGCTCCGACCAGAGCGGATGGCCGTCGGGCAGCGGCTCCGGATCGGTCACATCCAGTCCGGCGCCGGCGATCGCCCCCGAAGCCAGGGCGTCGACGAGGGCATCCGTGTCGATCAGCCCTCCGCGGGCGATGTTCACCAGCACGGCGGAGGGCTTCATCGCCGCGAGCTCCTCCCGGCCGATCATGGAGACCGTGCCACCGGTGAGGGCGGCGGCGACCACCACGACGTCGGCATCCGGCAGCACCTCCTGCAGCCGCTCGCCGGTCACGGTCCGTGCCGCACCGGGAACCGGCTCGGCCGAGCGGCGCACCACCGTCACCCTCGGCGCGAACGGCGCGGTGAGGGCGATGAACTCGCGGGCGATGCCGCCCGCCCCCAGCAGCAGCACGTTCGCGCGATAGAGGGAGTGCTCCCGGGGTCGCGCCGCCTTCTCGGCGGCCGTCGACATCCATCCCGTCGCGCGTGCCCGGAACTGCAGCACCCGGAGCACCGCGAGGGTCAGCGCGAGGGCGTGCTCGGCGACGGGCTCGCTGTAGGCACCGCGCGCGCTCGTCCAGAGCGGCCCCTCCCGGCCGATATAGGGCTCGAGCACCTCGGCGAAGGCGTTGAGACCGGATGAGGGCAGCTGCACCCAGCCGATCTGGGGGTTCTCCTCCAGCGCCCGGCCGAGCTCGGCCGCCCGCCGGCCGTCCATCCAGACCAGGCCCCGCGTCTTCTCCGAGAGCTCGACGAGCTTGCCGCCGGCAGCCCGGACCGCCTCGGTGACGACCGGCCGGATGTCGGGGAACACCGTGATCGGGCCGGGCACCGGACGCCGATCCGGGGGCACCGCCTCGACCTGCCCCTCCACCACGGGGCGGAGCCGCCCCTCCTCCGGCTCTAGGTGTTCTCGGCTCTCGATCGTGCCAATCCTTTCAGGTAGGGATGGTGCGGGTCGCGCAGCATCTCATCCACTGTACCGATCCCCACGATGCTGCCCTGGTACAGCACCGCGATGCGGTCGGCGACGCTGTCGACGGCATCGAGGTCGCTGCTGACGATGAGCGCCGAGAAGTCGCGCTGTCGCTGCAGCTCGGCGATCAGCGAGAAGATCGCGGCGCGCGCTTCCACGTCGACCCCGCGCACCGGCTCGTCGGCGACGAGCAGCCACGGATCGAGGATGAGCGCCCGCGCCAGGGCGACCCGCTGCACCTGACCGCTGCTGAGCTCGTGCGGGAACTTCGACATCACCGCCAGGTGCAGCCGCATCGCGTCCAGCAGGGCCGCCACCGCCCTCCCGGCCTCCCGGGGGTTGAAGTGGCGATCCCGGGCGAAGATCGGCTCCGCGATGTTCTCGGCCACGGTGAGATGCGGGTTCAGCCGGCGGACCCCGTTCTGCGAGAGATAGCCGATGCGCAGCGTCAGGCGCCCCAGGGGGCGGCGACGGATCCCGCGCATCCGCTGGCCGAAGACCGCCAGGGAGCCGCCCCGGATCTCCGGGACCCCGTCACCGTAGGTGCCGCCCTCCTGAAGGCCGGCGACCACGGCGGCCAGCGTCGACTTGCCGGAGCCCGACTCGCCGATCAGCCCCAGGATCTCATCGCGCTCGATGTCGAAGTCGACGCCCTGCACCGCCAGCCGCGGGGCGCCGGACCTCCGGCTCGAATACGCGATCGACAGATCCCGGGCCCGGACGGCGACCTCGGTGTTCTGGAGCCTCATGAGCAGCGATCCCCCATCTCCTGCCCGTCAGCCTAGTCCCCGCTCAGCGCCCGGCGCTCGGCCTCGACCCGCACCAGCTCCCGCTGGAGCTCGGCATATCGCTCCGGCTCCGCCTTCTGGTCCGTGCGCTGCAGGCGCCCGAGCAGCTCCGCCTTGGTGCTGAGCAGGCTCTTCGCGATGAGGTCCGAGGTCACGCTGCGGCAGTAGAGCTGCAGCTCGTCGCCCTCGCGCTGCGGGATGGGCGCGACGGCAAGCTCCTTGACCAGGGTCGCGAAGGGCTGCGGGGTCTGCTCGAGCACCCGCTCCAGCCAGCCGGGAGCTGCGAAGCTCTCCATGCTCGAGGAGATCGCGTCGCTCACGACGGACAGTGCCGGGTTCGAGAACCTCGTGCCCACGGCCCGGCCGGCCAGCTCCTGACCGACGGCGTCGGGATACTGCAGGAGGACCATGAGCACATCGCGTTCGAGCCTGGTCGCCGGGTCCGTCGGCAGCCGCATGAGCACGGGACCCTCCTCGGCGACCGGCGCGTCTCCCCCCGGAGGGAACGGCAGCGAGTCATCGGCGGCGGCCTCCCCGGGACGTCCGCCGGGAAGACCCCGGTCGTCGCCGCTCCGGGCATCCGCACCGCCCCGGCCGCCAGCAGCCCCGCGCTCGCCCGCCCCGCCCCGGGAGGGGGCGCTGCGTCGCGCGGCGGCGACGGCGCTGCCCACCTCGGCCAGCTCCATGCCCAGCCAGCCGGCCAGATTGCGCACATAGCCGATGTGCAGCGCCTGGTCGCGGATCCCGGCGACCACCGGCGCTGCGGCACGCAGGGCGGCGACCCGGCCCTCGACCGTCTCCAGGTCGTAGCCGGCGATCACCCGGCGCACCATGAACTCGAACATGGGCTTGCGGCCGTCCACCAGACGGCGCACCGCCTCGTCCCCGTGCTTGAGGCGCAGATCGCAGGGGTCCAGGCCGTCGCGGGCGACAGCGACGAAGGTCTGCGCCGCGAAACGCTGCTCCTCCCCGAACGCGCGGCTGGCGGCCTTCTGGCCCGCCTCATCCGGGTCGAAGGTGAAGACCACCTCGCCCAGGCCCCGCGCGTCGGCGTTGTCGAAATCGCCGAGCACCCGGCGGATCACCTTGATGTGGTCGACGCCGAACGCCGTGCCGCAGGTGGCGATCGCCGTCGTCACCCCGGCGAGGTGGCAGGCCATCACATCGGTGTAGCCCTCCACCACCACCACCTGCCGCTGCCGGGAGATGTCGCGCTTGGCCAGGTCGAGACCGTAGAGCACCTGGGATTTGCGGTAGAGCGCCGTCTCGGGGGTGTTCAGATACTTCGGTCCGCTGTCGTCGTCGAGCAGCCGCCGGGCGCCGAAGCCCAGCGTCTGTCCGGTCACATCGCGGATCGGCCACACCAGCCGGCCGCGGAAGCGGTCGTAGGCCCCCCGCTCCCCCTTGCCGATGAGCCCCGCCGCCAGCAGCTCCTCCTCGGTGAAGCCCCGCGATCGCAGCTCCCGCCCCAGCGCGTCGTAGCTCTTCGGCGCGAAGCCCACGCCGAAGCGCTCGGCGGCGGCCCGGTCGAAGCCGCGCTCGGCGAGGAACCGCCTGCCCGGCTCCGCCTCGGAGCTCGTCAGCGCCACGGCGAAGAACTCCGCAGCGGTCTGGTTGGCACCCAGGATGCGGGCGCGATTCCCGTGATCGGCGGCCGGCCCGCCATCCTCGTAATGCAGCTCGTAGCCTATCCTGGCGGCCATCCGCTCCACCGCCTCGGTGAAGCTCATGTGGTCCATCCGCTGCAGGAAGGTGAACACATCCCCGTCCTCGCCGCAGCCGAAGCAGTGGTAGCGACCGGCCTGGGGGCGCACGTGGAAGCTCGGCGACCGCTCGTCGTGGAACGGGCACAGCCCCTTGAGCGAGCCGACGCCCGCGCCTTTGAGCGTGACGTAGTCGCCCACGATGTCGGCGATGTTGATGCGGGCGCGGACCTCGTCGATGTCGCTGCGTCGGATGAGGCCGGCCATACAGCGATTCTACGGTCGAAGACGCGGCGTCCGGCCCGCCCCCGGCGGACTGGCCAGGAGGCGGTCGTGCCAGGTGATCGCGGATTGGTCGGTGAGGCTGGCCACCTGGTCGACGATCGCGCGACGCCGGCCCGCATCGTCGACCGCCTCCCGCCAATCGGCGGCGAACCCGGCATCGAGGCCGTCGGGCGCCCGCTCGAGCAGCGCGTCGGCCAGCTCGGTGAGCACCTCCCGCTGCTGCTGGTAGATCGGCTGCCTGGTGTTGCGCGACATGACGAAGGCGGCCACGATGCCCTTCAGCACGGCGATCTCGGCCCGGATCTCCCGGGGAACGACGATGTCGGCGCCGAAGCGGATGAGGCTCCCGCCGTCGTGGGCGGCCCGCGTCGCCTGCACGGCGGCCCCCGCGAAGCGGCCGATGAGCTGGCTGGTCAGGTTCTTCAGGCGGCTCTGCGCGGCCCGGGTGCCGTCCCAGCTGTCGATCCACACCTCCAGCGAGTCCAGCCGGTCGAACGCCTCCATCAGCTCGTCGTGGCCGAGCTCGCCGCCGATCCACTCGAACATCGAGTCGACCAGCTCATCGTGGTCGACCCGGGCGCCGAGGGCGGCGACGTCGATGTAGCCGCTGACGATCGCGTCCTCGAAGTCGTGCACCGAGTAGGCGATGTCGTCGGAGAGGTCCATCACCTGCGCCTCGATGCACGGGCGTCCCTCAGGAGCGCCGGCGCGCAGCCAGTGGAAGGCCTCCACGTCGTCCTGATAGAAGCCGAACTTGGCCCGGCCGCTCGGGTCCGGCACGCCGGAGCTCGCCGGCCACGGGTACTTGCAGCTGGCGTCGAGGCTCGCCCGGGTGAGGTTCAGGCCGTAGGAGCGCCCATCCGGCCCGAGCACCTTCGGCTCGATGCGCGTGAGCAGCCGGAGCGTCTGCGCGTTCCCCTCGAAGCCGCCGATGCCCTCCGCCCAGCCGTTGAGCGCCCGCTCGCCGTTGTGGCCGAACGGCGGATGTCCGAGGTCGTGCGCGAGGCAGGCGGCGTCCACGACATCCGGGTCCAGCCCGAGGCGCTCGGCCAGCTCCCGGCCCACCTGCGCCACCTCCAGGGAGTGGGTGAGCCGGTTGCGGGCGAAGTCGAAGCCTGCCGTGGGGCTCAGCACCTGGGTCTTGGCCGAGAGCCGCCGGAGGGCGCTGGAGTGCAGCACCCGCGCACGGTCGCGCGCGAAGTCGCTGCGCCGGCTCGAATGCTCCTCCGGCAGCCAGCGGGCCCGGTCGTCGTCGCCATACCGCGGTGCGCTCCGCCGGCCCGGATCCGGCTCAGCCACCGGTGGTGTCCGCTTCGCCCTCGGTGAGCTCGCTGCGGTGGAGATCGCCGAGCTCGTGGCTGTCGAGCCAGCCCTCCGGCAGCACGGTGCGCTTCGGCCTGCCGGCCCGACCCCGCGGCCCCTCGGCATCCTCGCCGGGGTGGGGCTGCGACCAGTCCAGCTCGCCGAGCAGATCGTCGAGCTGCTGGAGGCTCTCCACCGTCGCCAGCGCCGAGCGCAGCTCGCCGCCGACCGGGTACCCCTTCAGGTACCACGAGACATGCTTGCGGATGTCCCGGCAGGCGTGCTCCTCGCTCTCGAAGAACTCGGCGAGCAGCTCCGCATGCCGGCGCAGGGTCGTCGCGACGACGCCCAGGCCCGGCTGCGAGCGCTGTGTGGCCGGCTCCGCACCGCCGAACGCGGCCGCGAGGTCGCCGAACAGCCATGGGCGGCCCAGGCAGCCCCGGCCGACGACGACCCCGTCGCATCCGGTCTCCTCGACCATGCGCACGGCGTCCTCCGCCGACCAGATGTCGCCGTTGCCGAGCACCGGCACGCTGGTGATCGTCTCCTTGAGCCGGGCGATCGCGCTCCAGTCCGCCTGGCCGCTGTAGAAGTCCGAGGCGGTGCGCGCGTGCAGGGCGATGCTGGCGACGCCGGCGCCTTCGGCCGCCCGGCCGGCCTCCAGGAAGGTCAGGTGGTCGGCGTCGATGCCCTTGCGCATCTTGACGGTGAGCGGGATGCGACCGGCCGCGCGCACCGCGCGCTCGACGATCTCCCGGAACAGGCCGAGCTTCCAGGGCAGCGCCGCCCCGCCGCCCTTGCGGGTCACCTTGGGCACGGGGCAGCCGAAGTTGAGGTCGATGTGGTCGGCCCGGTCCTCGGCGACCAGCATGGTGACGGCCTCGGCGACCGTCGCCGGGTCGACTCCGTAGAGCTGGATGCTGCGCGGCGCCTCCGACTCGTGATGCCGGATGAGCCGCATCGACTTCTCGGTGCGCTCCACGAGCGCCCGGCTGGTGATCATCTCGCTGACGTACAGCCCGGCGCCGAACTCCCGGCAGAGCCGACGGAACGCGGTGTTCGTGATGCCCGCCATCGGCGCGAGCACGACCGGCGCATCGAGCGCGAGCGGCCCGATGCGCAGTGCCGGGGCGGCGACGGTCGCGGTGGTCATCCTCCGATTCTCCCAGACCGCGGGGGCTCCCGTCACAAGACTCCGGCACGATCCCGCGCTCTATAGAATTGCCGGATGACCTCGACCCCCCAACCGGGTCCCGGCCGGCGGGAACTGGCCCTGGCCTTCGGCTCGGTCGCCGACGTCTACGACAGCGTACGGCCCGGCTACCCCGACGACGCGATCGACTGGCTGCTCCCGCCCGACGCGAGACGAGTGCTCGACCTGGGGGCCGGCACCGGCAAGCTGAGCGGCCTCCTGGCCGCCCGGGGCCTGGATGTCACAGCGGTCGACCCCTCCGAGCCCATGCTCGCGCAGCTCCAGCGCCGGCACCCCGGCGTCTCCACGGTCATCGGCTCCGGCGAGAGCATCCCCCTGCCCGACGCCTCGCTGGACGCCTGCCTCGTCGCCCAGGCCTGGCACTGGTTCGACCCGGTGGTGGCGAGCGCGGAGACGGGGCGCGTGCTCGCCCCGGGCGGACGGCTGGGCCTGGTCTGGAACATCATGGACGAGCGCACGCCCTGGGTCGCCGGTTTCCTCGCGCGGATCAACCGGGACGATGCGAGCTCGACCGAGGTGAACAGGAACGAGCGGATCGCGCGCCCCCGGATCTCGGCGCCCTTCGGCGCGGCCGAGCACTTCGAGACCTCCTGGACCACGACGATGACCCCCGGCGACCTGGTGCGGCTGGCCAGCTCTCGGAGCTATGTGCACACCATGCCGCCGGAGCTGCGGAGCCGGCTGCTCGATGAGGTGCTCGACTACGCCCACGGGGCGGCGGAGGCCGATGGCACTCTGCGCCTCGGCTATCTCACGAGATGCTGGCGGGCGTCCCGTTAGCCGGCAGCTCGCAGCTCTCGCCGTCGCAGGCGGCGGCCGCGGCGTCGCCCATCATGGTGAACGACGGCCTCGGCTCAAGGCCCTGGCCCGACTCCCGGCCTGGTCTCGCCGGTCCCGCGTCCGACCTCCGGCCCGGCTCCGACCTCCGGCCCGGCTCCGACCTCCGGCCCGGCTCCGACCTCCGGCCCGGCTCCTGGCTCATGGCTGCGCTCCGATCGCGGCCTTCTCCTCGCTGATCTGACGCAGCACGGACTCGAAGGTCGCCTCATCCTGCGCACCGGAGACCCCGTACCTGCCCTCGATCACGAAGAACGGCACGCCGTTGATGCCGTACTCGGCCGCCGTTCGCTCGTCCTCCCGCACGGCGGCGAGGTACTCGTCGCCGGCAAGGGAGCGGAGCACATCCTCGCGATCGAGCCCGATCTCCGCAGCGAGGTCGGCCAGCTCGGCGTCGCGGCCGAGATGCCTGCCCTCGGTGAAGTACGCCTTGAGCAGCCGCTCCTTCATCTCGAGCTGGCGTCCGTGGGCCTTGGCGTAGTGCAGCAGCTGATGCGCCTTGACGGTGTTGGTGTGCTGCAGGGCGTCGTAGTCGTAATGCAGTCCGAGCTGCTCGGCGATGCCGGTGACCCGGGCGAGCATCTCGGTGACCCGCTCCGGAGGCAGCCCCTTGTGCCCGGCCAGGAAGTCGATCTCGCTGCCCTCGAAGTCGACGGGGGTGTCCGGCGACAGCTCGAAGCTGTGGTATTCCACCTCGACGTCCCCGCCGAAGCGCTGCGCCCCGCGCTCGAACCGGCGCTTGCCGATGTAGCACCACGGGCAGGCGATATCCGACCAGACGTCCACTTTGATGGCCTCGCTCATACCCGGGTCAACCCCATCCCCCGCTCCCCTATTCCCCGACTGCGCCAAACTCAGGAAAGTTGCGCGGACGCTGCTTGGGCGCCCCGGAACGGCGGGGCGGGCATGAGAACCGGGCGCCGCCATCCTGAGTTTTGGCTAGTCGGCCGGATGAGGGAGCGGGCCTGGATGCGGTGAGGGCCGCCCTGATGGTGGCGACGACCCGATCCCAGTCCCCCATGACCTGCCGGTACGAGAACCGCAGCACGTGATACCCCCGGACCGTCAACTCCAGGTCGCGAGCGCGATCCTCCTCGAAGCGCCCGGCGTGGAACTGCTCACCGTCGAGCTCGAGCGCCAGCCATCCGGCGATCACGATGTCCACCCGCCAGCGACCATCGACATCGACCTGCGTCTCCACATCGAAGCCGGCCTTCGACAGCCGCACTCGCGCGACGCTCTCCAGATAGCTCTCCGAGCTCGCGTCGACGAGACGGCCGATGCCGCGCTTGTGGAGAGGCAAGCGGGAAAGCAACGACACGAGCTCGAGGCGATCGAAGGATTCCTGCCGCACGGCCCAGTCGAGGGCGGCGACGGCCACCTCATCCGTCTCATCCAGGATGCAGGCCTCCAGAGCATGGGTCAGCCCGACCCGGTAGCGGTCCCCCGATGCCAGCACCTCAGGGGTCTCGTAGTGGAGGACCACGCCGTCGCGGGTGAGGGACGATCTCAGCACATGGCGGTCGTGCTGCATCCGAAGCCGGGATACGGTCCGCGGCACCGACACATGCAGCAGGGGGCTCCGCGGAGACCACGCACCGTAATCGTTGAGCGCGGAGAGGCCCGTCAGCCGGCCGCCGACACGGATGGCCCGCAGCCGGGGCTCGAACGGGGGGACGATCGAGTACCACCCTTGACGGGCGCGGAACACCTCCCCCCGCCTGACGGCCGCGGTGAGCCGGTAGCCGGTGGCACCCATCCGCACCAGCTCCTGCTTCTGCGCCGTGCCGCCCAACTCCCTGAGCATGTCGTGTATCGCGCGCATCCTGCAGGATCTCTCCCGATGGGGTGCTTACTGCAGGAAACGGTGCCGGCTCTGGATCGCCCGCTTCGGCATCCGGGCGGGAAGGAGCAGTCGCGGCCGGCGGGCCTATTCGGCAAAACTCAGGAAAACGGCGCCGCGAGTCGGCGGGAGGCCTGCAACCACGGCGTAAGCAATCCGCACCGCCCCGCTTTTCCTGAGTTTTGCCAAAAACGGGGCCGGGGGCGGCTAGAAGAGGCGCTCCGCGAGGTAGCCGTTCAGCCGGTCGAGGGAGACGCGCTCCTGGGCCATGCTGTCGCGTTCGCGCACCGTCACGGCCCGATCGTCGAGGGTGTCGAAGTCGACGGTGACGCAGAGCGGGGTGCCGATCTCGTCCTGGCGGCGGTAGCGCCGGCCGATCGCCCCCGCGTCGTCGAAGTCGATCGCCCAGTGGCCGCGCAGCCCGGCGGCGAGCTCCCGCGCCAGCGGAGAGAGCCGTTCGTTCCGCGACAGCGGGAGCACCGCCACTTTGACGGGCGCGAGCCGGCGATCGAGGCGCAGCACCGTGCGCTTGTCGACGCCGCCCTTCGTGTTGGGCGCCTCATCCTCGCTGTAGGCGTCCACCAGGAACGCCATCAGCGCCCGAGTGAGCCCGAACGCCGGTTCGATCACATACGGGATCCAGCGCTCGTTCCTGCTCTGGTCGAAGTACGACAGATCGACGCCGGATGCCTCGGAGTGCGTCTTCAGGTCGAAGTCGGTGCGGTTGGCGACCCCCATCAGCTCGCCCCACTCGCCGCCCGCGAAGCGGAACCGGTACTCGATGTCGACCGTGCGCTTGGAGTAGTGGGAGAGCTTCTCCTGCGGATGCTCGTAGAGCCGGAGGTTCTCCTCCCTGATGCCGAGTCCGGTGTACCAGGCCAGCGACTCGTCGATCCAGTACTGGTGCCAGGTCTCGTCGGTGCCCGGCTCGACGAAGAACTCGAGCTCCATCTGCTCGAACTCGCGGGTGCGGAAGATGAAGTTGCCCGGCGTGATCTCGTTGCGGAAGCTCTTGCCGATCTGCCCGATGCCGAACGGCGGCTTCATCCGGGCCGTGCCGAGCACATTGGCGAAGTTGACGAAGATGCCCTGCGCCGTCTCGGGGCGCAGATAGTGCAGCCCCTCCTCGTTGTCGACCGGGCCGAGGAAGGTCTTGAGCAGGCCCGAGAAGTTCTGCGGCTCGGTCCAGGCGCCCGGCTGACCGGTGTCGGGGTCGCGGATGTCCGCCAGCCCGTTCGCCGGCGGATGGCCGTGCTTCTCCTCGTACGCCTCGAGCAGGTGGTCGGCGCGGTACCGCTTGTGCGTGTGCAACGACTCGACCAGCGGATCGGTGAACACCTCGACGTGGCCGGAGACCTCCCAGACGCGGCGCGGCAGGATGACCGCGGAGTCCAGGCCCACCACATCCTCACGGCCGTCGATCATGGTCTGCCACCAGTGGCGCTTGATGTTCTCCTTCAGCGCCACGCCCAGCGGCCCGTAGTCCCAGGCCGAGCGGGAGCCGCCGTAGATCTCGCCGCTCTGGAACACGAATCCGCGGCGCTTGGCGAGATTGATGACGGCGTCTAACGGTGAGGCGTTGGCCACGGTCACTCCAAAGGTCTTACCGAGCTGGATGCCCGGCCGAAGATAGGTTCAAGCTTCGAGCTTATCGGCTGCTGCAGCCCTGCCGGGGCACCGCGAGCCGTCACAGATCGCTGTAACCGTCGCCCAGTGCGACATCTTCCGACGGTTCGCGGGCAGTGGGGCGATCCTGGGCCCCGCCGAAGCGGCGATTGCGGGAGGCGTACTGCTCGATGGCGCGCCAGAGGTCCACGCGCGTGAAGTCAGGCCAGAGGGTGTCGATGAACACGAGCTCGGCGTAGGCGCTCTGCCACGGCATGAAGTTGCTGGTGCGCTGCTCGCCGGAGCTCCGCACGAAGAGGTCGACATCGGGCAGGTCCGGCACGTAGAGGTGGCGGCGGATGCTGCGCTCGGTGATACCGGAGGGCTTCAGGCGACCGGCGGCGACCTCCTCGGCCAGCGCGCGGACCGCATCCGCGATCTCGGTGCGGCCGCCGTAGTTGACGCACATGGTCAGGGTCATCCCCCGATTGTGCGCGGTGAGCCGTTCGGCGTACTGCAGCTCCTCGATGACGGACCCCCAGAGCCGCGGTTTGCGTCCGGCCCAGCGGATGCGCACCCCCCAGTCGTTGAGCTGGTCGCGGCGGCGATGCAGCACCTCCCGGTTGAAGCCCATCAAGAAGCGCACCTCCTCGGGCGAGCGCTTCCAGTTCTCGGTGGAGAAGGCATAGACGCTGAGGTGCTTGACGCCGATCTGGATGGCCCCGGCGACCACGTCGAGCAGCGCCGCCTCCCCCGCCCGGTGGCCTTCGATGCGCGGCAGCCCGCGGCGGTTGGCCCAGCGGCCGTTGCCATCCATGGTGAGCGCGACATGCGCCGGGACGACGGATGCGGGCAGGCTCGGCGGGTAGAGCCCGGTCCAGTCGACGGGCTTGAAGTCCTCGGCATCGGGATGGGTCTTGGAGACGGGGGTCATGTGAGCACCGGGGGTGGGGTCTCGATACGCGGCTGCGCCGCTACTCGACCGGCGGGACCGGCGGTGCGGTCGACGTGGGGCAGGGAGCGCAGGCTGCGCTCGAGGTGGAACTGGGTGTAGGCGGCGACGATGCCGCTGGCCTGGCTGCGCGACCGCTCCGCCGAGGCGTCCGCCACCCCCCAGTCGCCGGAGAGCAGCGCGGCCAGCAGCGCGATCGTCCCGGCGTCGAGCCGCGGCGCGCCGGGCGGTGCGACCTCGTCGGCCACCACGCCGCCCGATTGCACGACGAAGGCCGTATGCGGTCCCGGCGCTCCGGTGACGGCGCAGTCGCCGAAGCTGGGCGCCCAGCCGGCGATCGAGAGCGAGCGCAGCAGATAGGAGTCGAGGGTGAGGCCGGGCGCGTGCTCGCGCCGCGAGAGCGAGCGGAGGGCGCCGACCAGCAGCAGGTACTGCTGGAGGGAGCCCGCGTCATCCGTCACCTTGTCGGCCGTCTCGACCATGGCGCTGGCGGCCGTGTAGCTGGCGTAGTCGTCGGCGATCATCGCGCCGTAGGAGGCGATCGTCTCCGCCTGGGTGATCACATCGAGGCTGCGGCCCTCGTAGCACTGCACATCGGCGACCATGAAGGGCTCGAGCCGGGCGCCGAACTTCGACGCCGTGCGGCGCACGCCTTTCGCCACCGCCCGGATCTTGCCGTGCTGCCGGCTCAGCATGGTGACGATGCGGTCAGCCTCGCCCAGCTTGTGGGTGCGCAGCACCACGGCTTCGTCACGGTAGAGGGGCACCGTTCAAGTATCCCCCGCGTGGTAGAAGTGAGTGGTGACCGCCACCCTCTTCGTCATCCCGCTCTGGGCGGAGCTCCTCGCCGTGATCGTCGGCAGCCTGCAGGGCGCCATGTTCGCCGCCGGCTTCCGCGACCGCCGGCTCGACCTGCTCGGCGTGGCGATCATCGGGGTGGCGACCGGCCTGGGTGGCGGCCTGCTGCGCGACATCTTCCTGGTGCAGACGCCGGTCGCCCTGAAGACGGATTGGTACCTGCCCACGGCGATCGCCGCTGCGCTGCTCGGCATGCTGCTGCAGAGCATCTTCAGCCGGCTGTCGACCGCGATCATGATCCTCGACGCCCTCACCATCGGGATCTTCGGTGCGATCGGCACCACGAAGGCGCTCGCCCTGGGCCTGCCGGTGATCCCCGCCGTCTTCGTGGGCGTCGTCTCGGCGGTCGGCGGATCCTTCGTCCGCGACCTGCTGCTGAATCTGCCGATCGCCATGATGCACGTCGGCTCGCTCTATGCGATCGCGGCCGGGGCGGGATGCATCGTACTCGTCGTCCTCGTGGGATTCGGAGTGCCGATCGTCTGGGCGGCCATCGTGTGCGCCGCCCTGACCACGCTCATCCGCGTGCTCGCTGTCCGCTTCGGCTGGAGTCTGCCCGAACAGCGCCCGCTCGGCCGCCTCCCGTGGCCTCGCAGGTCACGGGACTGACCGGCCGGGCAGCCCGCTCAGACGGCGGCGAGCTCCCGATCCTGCGCCTGCTCGCGCACGGCACGGTTGACCGCCGAGACGACAGCCTTCAGGGATGCCGTGGAGATGTCCGCGTCGATGCCCACGCCCCAGAGCCGGTTGTCCCCGACCTGGCATTCGACGTAGGCGGCCGCCTGGGCGTCCCCGCCGGAGCTCAGCGCGTGCTCCACGTAGTCGTACACCTTGACGTCGACGCCCTGGCCGGCCAGCACGTTGAGGAAGGCCGCGACCGGGCCGTTGCCGGTCGCCTCGGCGGCGACGATCTCCTCGCCGACCCGCAGCTCCGTGCTCAGCGACACCACGCCCGACATATCGCTGGAGGTGCGCGTGCTCCTCAGCTCGAAACGGCCCCACTTGTGGTCGGCCGCCACCGCCGGCAGATACTCGTCGCAGAAGATCTCCCAGATCTGGGCGCTGGTGACCTCGCCGCCCTCGGCATCCGTCTTGGCCTGCACCACATGGCTGAAATCGATCTGCAGCTTGCGCGGCAGATCCAGCGCGTGGTCGGTCTTCAGCAGATAGGCGACCCCGCCCTTGCCGGACTGCGAGTTGACGCGGATGACCGCCTCGTAGCTGCGGCCCAGATCTTTCGGGTCCACCGGCAGATAGGGCACCGCCCAGATCAGCTCGTCCACCGTCTTGCCCTGCGCCTGGGCGTCGGCGGCCATGGCCTCGAAGCCCTTCTTGATCGCATCCTGGTGCGATCCGCTGAAGGCCGTGTAGACCAGGTCGCCGGCCCAGGGGCTGCGCTCGTGCACGGGCAGCTGGTTGCAGTACTCGGCGGTGCGCTTGATCTCGTCCAGGTCGCTGAAGTCGATCTGCGGGTCGATGCCCTGCGTGAAGAGGTTGATGCCCAGCGCCACCAGGTCGACGTTGCCGGTGCGCTCGCCGTTGCCGAAGAGGCAGCCCTCGATGCGATCGGCCCCGGCCATGTAGCCCAGCTCGGCCGCCGCGATCGCGGTGCCGCGGTCGTTGTGCGGATGCAGGCTGAGGATGACGTTCTCACGGTGGTCCAGGCGCCGCGACATCCACTCGATCGAGTCGGCGTAGACGTTCGGGGTCGCCATCTCGACCGTGGACGGCAGGTTGATGATCACCTTGCGCTCCGGGGTCGGGACGAACACCTCCATCACCCGGTTGCAGACCTCCAGGGCGAACTCGAGCTCGGTGCCCGTGTAGCTCTCCGGCGAGTACTCGTAGAAGATCTCGGTGCCCGCAGCGATCGGCTCGGCCGCTTTGCACCAGCGGGCGCCCTGCAGGGCGATGTCGACGATGCCCTGCTTGCCGGTGCGGAACACCACGTCCCGCTGCAGGATGCTCGTGGAGTTGTAGAGGTGCACGATCGCCCGCTTCGCGCCGGCGATCGCCTGGTAGGTGCGGGTGATCAGCTCCTCCCGCGCCTGGGTCAGCACCTGGATCGTGACGTCGTCGGGGATCAGGCGCTCTTCGATCAGCGCGCGGACGAAGTCGAAGTCGGTCTGGCTGGCCGAGGGGAAGCCGACCTCGATCTCCTTGTAGCCCATCCGCACCAGCAGATCGAACATGATCCGCTTGCGCTCCGGGCTCATCGGGTCGATCAGCGCCTGATTGCCGTCGCGGAGGTCGACGGCGCACCATCGCGGGGCCTTGGTGATCCTCTTGCTCGGCCAGGTCCTATCCGGCAGATCGACGCTCAGCGTCTCGTGATAGGGGCGGTACTTGTGAATCGGCATCGCCGATGGGGATTGCCTGTTTTCCATGGTCTTGCTGCTCCTCTAGGCCTTATGGGCCCATCGCTTGGTTTGCTTCAGCCGACGACAAACTCCGCGACGAGGGAGGCCTGGGTTAGGACTCGTCGCGGCAGCTAAGGAGGAGCAGACCGAACAACATGGAATTCAGGGTACACCTCTTGAGCACGAGGATCGACTCAGTGCCGTATTTCACGGAGGATTCCCGCGGCGGGCTGGGCCTGCCGGCGTCTGCGGTCCAGGAGCAGGATGCCCGCCCCGGCGATCAGCAGACCGGCCCCTATCCAGGGAAGGGGACCGATCTCCATTCCGGTGGCGGCGAGCTCTGAGTCGTCCGAGACCTCCGCCGTCCAGTGCGCGTAGAGGGTGGTGTCCCCGGTGATCACGGTCGCGAAGTCCCAGGCGGTGCCGCCGGTGGCCGCCGTGTACCAGCCGGCGAAGGTGTAGCCGCTGCGGGTCGGATGGGCCGAGGGCTCGAATACCGGGTCGCCGGTGGCGACGGTGTACGTGCCGGTGCCGACACCGGTATCGAAGGTGACCGTGTTGGTGCTGATGGCGGTCCAGTGCGCGTGGAGCGTGATGTCTTCGGCGATCGTCGTGGCGAAGTCCCAGGCCGTGCCGCCGGTGGCCGCCGTGTACCAGCCGGCGAAGGTGTAGCCGCTGCGGGTTGGGTCGGTCGGCTCGATGATCGGGTCGCCTGTGGTCACCGTCGCCGATGAGGTGCCGCTGCCGGTGTCGAAGGTGACGGTGTTGTCGTTCGCCGTCCACTGCGCGGTGTAGGCCGCCGCACCCGTGGAGAGCCAGCTGTCGAAGCTGTAGCCGGTATAGGCCAGCCAGTCCGTGGGCAGCCCTGCCTGCGCATCCGTCAAGGACGGCGCATACGCCGCCAGGACGGCCGGTGTCGCCGGGGCCGCCCCGTTGTCGAGGCTCATCGGGGTGCCGGACACCGGGATGCCCGCCACCCCGTCGTGCCCGGCATGACCCGGAATAGCGGTCGCCGATCCGCCGCCGGCTCCGCCGTAGCCGCCAGCCCCCGCGGCGAAAGTCATCGAGGGCAAGACCACCATCGTGTCGGTGTTGGCAGCACCGTCGCCGCCGTCGCCGCCGACACCGCCGTCACCGCCGTCACCACCCTCAGGAATACCGGGTCCGCCGTCGCCGCCGTCACCGCCGTAACCGCCGTCACCGCCTGAGACGGCTGCCGTCGCACCGACGATGGTGATCGTGCCGGTGTTGGAGATGCCGCTCCCGCTGTCTCCAGCCGATCCGCCGGTCCCACCGGCACCCCCGTCGAAAGTCGGGCTGGCTCCACCGTCGCCACCCCGCCCGCCGTCGCCGCCGACACCGCCTGAGATACTCGTCACTCCGCTGAGGGTCATGCTGCCGGCATTCACGATGCCACTCCCGCTGGCACCGCCAGCACCGCCATCGCCACCGGGCCCGGGGGACATCGTGAAGCCCGTGCCGCCGTCCCCTCCGGCTCCGCCATTGCCTCCGGCCCCGCCGGAGACGGTGACGGTGCCCGTGACGCCGATCGTGCCGGTGTTGGAGACGGCATCGCCGCCTGCCCCGGCAGCGGCGGCGTCGCCACCATAACCGCCGTCGAGCGAGGAGCTTGCCCCAGCGCCGCCATCGCCACCGGCGCCCCCGGTGACGGTCAGCGTGACCCCGGTGGCGACGATGCTGCCGCTGTTGGCGATCGCGGTGCCGCCATCCTCCCCAGCAGTGCCATCGCCTCCGCTGTCCGTGGTCCCGGCAACACCGTCCCCTCCGGTCACGGTGATGCTGCCGCCGCCGACGCTGTCGCTGAGGGTGAGGGTGCTGCCAGCGGGCACCGAGAGCGCCGGGGTGGCCGGGGTGCCGAGGACCACCAGATCGTGTCCCGCCAGATCGAGGGCGATACCGGCGCCGGCGGGCACCGAGAGCGGGCCGACGCCGCTGGTCAGATCGGCATCCAGGGTGACGGTGTTGTCCGATCCGGAGGCCGTGGTGAAGGCGGTGCTCAACTCGCCGGCCGTGGTGGCAGTCGTATCCGCTGCCGCCGCCGATGGGCCGATACCGACGATCAGCCCGTAGGCCAGGAATACTCCGGCAGCGACCGCGGCCGCCCTCATCCGAGCGAGAGGGCGCCCTGCGGCAGAGAAAGGATACTGATTCCGACTCATGCTATTTATCGACCTTAGTTCGAATTATCCCCCAGGGAACGATACACCCGGAGGTCCACCGCTGGCGACCCGGAGAGCTCACGGCCATCTGCTGCAGGCGCTGTCATCGATCTGACAGCGGCCGACAGCGCTCTGACAACGCCGAGCCGCCAGAATGGTGTGGCAATCGAAAGGAGAGCCATGACCACAGCGATCGAGGCGATCGGCCTCACCAAGCGCTTCGGCAAGACCCAGGCGCTGGCCGGCATCGACCTGGCCGTCGAGGAGGGCCGCGTGCTCGGCGTGCTCGGCCCGAACGGCGCCGGCAAGACCACCGCCGTGCGCATCCTGGCGACGCTGCTGAGGCCGGACTCGGGAACGGCCAGAGTCGCCGGCTTCGACGTGATCCATCAGCCGAAGGAGGTGCGGCGCCAGATCGGCCTCACCGGCCAGTACGCCAGCGTCGACGAGGACCTCACCGGCGTTCAGAACCTCATCATGATCGGCCAGCTCCTCGGCCTCTCCACCAGGAACGCGCGGGCCAGAGCCGCCGAGCTGCTCACCGAGTTCGACCTGATGGATGCCTCCAAGCGGCTGACCAAGACCTACTCCGGCGGCATGCGCCGTCGTCTCGACCTCGCCGCATCTCTGATCGGCCGGCCGAGCGTCGTCTTCATGGACGAGCCGACCACGGGCCTCGACCCCGGCAAGCGCGACGACGTCTGGGCGATGATCCGCGTGCTGGTGCGCCAGGGCACCACGGTGCTGCTGACCACCCAGTACCTGGAGGAGGCGGACGCCCTCGCCAACGAGATCACCGTGATCGACCACGGCCGGGTGATCGCGCACGACACCCCGCAGGGCCTCAAACGCCAGGTGGGCGGCCAGACCCTGGAGGTGCGCCCGGTCTCCACCGCCGACCTGGATCGCGTGAGCGCCCTGCTGGCCACCGTGGGAACCCGCGAGCCGGAACGGCCGGCGCCCGACCTGATCTCCGTCCCGGTCGCCGACGACGCGGCGTTGACCGCTGTCGTCGCCGCCCTCGCCCAGGAGCGCATCGCGGTCACCGAGCTGGCGCTGCGGCTGCCCAGTCTCGACGAGGTCTTCTACTCGCTCACCGGCAAGCCGGCCGTCGAGACGGAGCTGACGACGGAAGGGGAGGCAGCCTGATGGCCATCCGCGACTCCCTCATCCTCGCCAAGCGCACCGTGACCAAGATGTTCCGCAACCCGGAGCAGTTCATCGACGTCACCCTGCAGCCGGTGCTGATGACGGTGATCTTCGTCTTCATCTTCGGCGGCGCCGTCGCCGGCGGCACGGGCGACTACCTGCAGTTCGTGCTGCCCGGCATCATGGTGCAGACCATCATGTTCACCTCGCTGACCATCGGGGTGAACCTGAACACCGACATCCAGAAGGGCGTCTTCGACCGGTTCCGCTCGCTGCCGATCTCCCGCTCCGCCCCGCTGATCGGCGCGGTCAGCGGCGACATCGTGCGGCACACCATCGCGATCGGCGTGACCATCCTCTTCGGCATGCTGCTCGGCTTCCGCTTCCAGACCGAGTGGTATCTCGGCCTCGCGGCCGCCGCGCTCATGGTCGTGTTCGCGCTGAGCCTGTGCTGGATCTCCGTGTTCATCGGGATGCTGGCGCGCAGTTCGGGAGCGGTGCAGGGGCTGTCGTTCCTGATCGTCTTCCCACTCACCTTCGGATCCTCCACCTTCGTGCCCGCCAGCACCCTGCCGGACTGGATGCAGAGCTTCGTGTCGATCAACCCGGTCACCCACGTGATCGACTCGATGCGCGGCCTCATGCTCGGGCGGTCGGCCCTGCCGGCGGGGATGAACGTGGGCACCGAGGTGCTCTGGGTGCTCGTCTCCTGCGTCGTGCTGGTCGCGGTCTTCTTCCCCCTGGCCACCTGGGCCTATCGCCGGAAGATCTGATCCAGCTCCCGGATGGCGTCGGAGCGGCCGGGCGGCAACGCCCTCGACCGCCCGGCGCCGTCCTCGCCGATCGCCGAGCGGATGGCCCTGACCTTCAGATCGGTCGCGTCGTCGGCCCCCTTGATCGCCACGGCCAGTTCGAGAGCCCGCCGGGCTTCGGCGCGATCGCCCCGGTCGACGGCGAGCGTCCCCAGCCCCAGGGCCACCTGGGCGATGATGGGATGGTCGTGGCTGGCGATGGCCGCATCGGCTGCGGCCCTGAGCGCCGTCTCGGCAGGCGCATGCTCATGGCGCAGGACCGCGATGTCCGCCCTGAGCAGCTCGCGCAGGGCGACGAGCTGGTCGTGGATGTTCGGCAGCTGCGCCGACAGCTCATCGACGCAGGCGAGATGCGCGTCGGCATCGGCGGCATCCCCGGTGACGACGGCCAGGTTGGCGGCGATGAGCCCCGCCTGGATCTGCGCACGCCAGCCGCCCTCCTCCGCCTCCTGCAGCAGGGCATCCGTCCGGGCCTTCGCCTCGTCCAGTCTGCCCAGGCGGGCGAGGATCGTCACGGCCAAGCCCTGCTGCTGAGCCAGATCCCAGCTCGAGGTGATCCGCCGCAGCCCCTCGGTCGACTCCGCCGAGACCGTCAGCGCCTCCTCGAGCCGCCCCTGCAGCACCAGCCACTCCGACAGCATCTGCTTGGCCAGTGCCAGCCCCCAGCGGTCGCCGTTCTCCGCGAACAGCCGCACCGCGGTCTGCGAGGCCTCGCCGAGCTCGTCGGTCTCGCCCAGGTTCTGCGCCATGGCGGCCCGCATCACGTGCAGGATGGCGCAGGGCCAGGGGTCCAGGCTCAGCTCCTCCCCGCGAGGGACGACGACCTGGCTCGGGTTGCCCCCGGCGGAGGCCAGCGCGGCGACCATCAGCGGCGCCACCTGGGCGAGGTCTCCCATCCCCGGCCGCGGCTCGATCAGGTCCTCCGACAGCGCCTCGATCAGCGCTGAGATCTGCTCGCCGCTCGGCTCGACGGTCATGTTCTGCTCGCCGAAGACGATGAACCTGCCGATCAGCCGGATGATCGCAGCGGCCTCCGAATCGACGCCCTCCGCCAGCGAGACGACGGCCTTCACCCAGGGGCCGACGTCGGAGAAGCGGTTCCGGATCACCCAGTACCACAGGTTCGCCGCCGTGATCCGGCAGGCGAGCACGCCCTGCGAGTCATCGACGGCGAAGCGCAGGGCGGCGGCGGCGTTGTCCTCCTCGTCGTCGAACCAGGCGACGGCATCGAGGATGCCCGGCCCCCGCAGCAGGAGATCGTGCGCCTCCGCCGCATCGGCGACGAACCCGGCCAGGCTCAGCTGCGCATCCCGGGTCCGCCCCTCCTCCGCCAGGCGCTCGATACCGTATTCCCGGATGGTCTCCAGCGCGCGGTACCGTCCCTCCGAGCGATACAGCAGGGACTTGTCCACGAGGCTGTCGAACACCCCGGCCGGGCAGCCGAAGCGCTCCGCCACCTCGGCGGCGGCCGCGGCGGCGACCCCGGCGGGGAAGACGGCCATCCAGCACAGGGCGCGGCGCTCCGCCGCATCCAGCAGGCTCCAGCTCCAGTCGATCAGCGCCCGGAGGGTCTGATGCCGGGCGACGGTCCCCCGCAGCCCCCGCCCCAGGAGGGCGAAGCGGTCGTCGAGCCCCTCCGCCACCTCGGCGATGGTCATCGTCCTGGCCTTCGCCGCCGCGAGCTCGATGGCCAGCGGGAGGCCGTCCAGGCGGGCGGTGATCCGGGCGGCATCCGCCAGCTCCGTCTCGCTCAGGTCCCGCCCCCGGGCGGACCGGACGCGCTGGCGCAGCAGTTCCAACGCCGGGAAGTCCTGCCACGGTTCCGCCGCGAGCCCGCCGATCTCCTCGGGCGCGGGATGGGCGAGCGGTCCCAGGGTGACGAACGCCTCGCCGAGCAGGCCGAGGGGCTCCCGGCTCGTGGTGAGGATGCGCAGCCGCGGCAGACTGCGCAGCAGCTCCGCCGCGACCGCGGCCGCCGCCTCCACCACGTGCTCGCAATTGTCGAGCACGAGGACGGCCTCCCGCCCGGCGAGCGCGTCGGTCACCCGCTCCCTCGCGCCCCGGGGTTCCGGAGAGCTCTCGGCCTGACGGATGTCGCGGCCGAGCGCGCCGAGGATCGCCTGCCAGATGTCGCCTCCACCGACGGGAGCGAGCTCGACGGCCACCGAGTGCGCCAGCCGGCCCGCCGCCTCGAGGGCGAGGCGGGTCTTGCCCGCACCCCCGGTGCCGACGATGGTGACGAGCCGGTTGGCGGCCAGTTGGGCGGCGATGCCGTCGAGCTCCGCCTGCCGGCCGATCAGCGGGGTCAGCGGCGCCGGGATCGCCCGCGGATCCTCCTCGAGCTCGAAGACGCCGCCGCAGTCGAGGGCGGTCTGGCGGTCGGCGAGCAGATCCTCGCGCAGCCACCCGAACTGCTCGCCGGGCAGCCAGGGCTCCCCCGTCCAGAGGGCGAGCGCCTCGGTGGCCAACCTCGGCGCCGCGACGGGGTCGGACCGCGCTGCCGCGACCAGGTCCTGGAAGCGCAGGATGTCCACATCCGCTCTCCGCGCCCGCAGCCGGTATCCGCCCGGCTCCGATCCGATCGCCTCGGCCGGGAGCTGGGTGCGCAGCCTCGACACGATGGACTGCAGGGCGGCACGCTCGTTCTCGGGCGGGTCGTCGGGCCAGAGGTCGTCGGCGAGGTCGCGGTAGGAGACGACGGCCCCGGCGTCGAGGGCGAGCCGGAAGAGGGCGGCGCGCTGCATGGCACCGCTCACAGCGACCGGCTGGCCGCCGGCTTCGAGGGCCATCCCTCCCAGGAACGCGATCCGCACGGAACGAGTCTAGGGTCGGCCGGCGGCGAGATGACGCCGGGCGATCGTGCTACTCGAAGACCAGCGCCTCCACCGGCGTGATCCGGGTGGCCCGCCGGGACGGCGCGACCGAGGCGACGACCGTGAGCAGCGCAGCCGCCGCCGCTACGGTCACCAGGAGCGCCCACGGCACGGAGGGCGGCACGAAGCCGCTGCCCTCGACGGAGCCGAGCAGCGATTGCGCTCCGGCCCAGCCGTAGAACACGCCGAGGATGAGGCCGACGCCGGCAGCGGCGACCGACATCTGGGCGGCCTCGGCCACGATCATCCGCCGCGCCTGGCCCCCGGTGAAGCCGAGGGCTCGCAGCAGCCCCAGCTCGCGCTGGCGCTGCAGCACGCTCAGCGAGAGGTTGTTGACCATGCCGACGGCCGCGATGAGGGCCGAGAAGCCGATGAGCACAGCGAACACCGCGAGCGTCATCGCGAGCACCTGATCCGTCCCCTGATAGAGCTCGGGCTGGGCCTGCTGGGCACGGTGGATCATCTCGCGATAGCTCTCCATGGCGACGGCGAACATGGTGACGAGGGTGACCCCGATCACGAGCCCGATGGTGGTGCGGGAGCTGCGCTCCGGATAGCGCACCGCGTTGGCCGCGGCGAGCCGCGCCGCCGGACCGGAGCCCATCATCCGGCCCGCCAGCCGCAGGGCGGGAGGCATGATCAGCTGCGAGCCGAGGACGAGCCCGGTGAAGGAGAGGATGCCGCCGGCGAGCGAGATGAGCAGGCCGAAGACCGTGACGAGCCCCACCAGGATGCCCGCCGCGAGCAGGCCCATGCCCGTCACGAAGAGCACGATGGCCGCCGCATGCCGGAGGGGATGGCGAAGGGTCTCCTCGTGGCTCGCCTCCTGCGACGAGCCCACGGCCTGCATCGGGGTGACGTCGAGGACCCGGCGGGAGCCGACCCACGACGCCAGCCAGGTGGAGAGGACCACGACGGCGGCCGGCAGCAGCACGACCGGCTCGGTGTATCGATAGCCCGCCTCCGGCAGCATCCCCGCGGAGACGGCGTACTGCACGACGGCGAAGGCGACGCCGGTGCCGGCGAGGGCGCCGATGACGGAGCCTGCGAGGCCCACGACCAGCCCCTCGAGCGCCACGGCCCGCCGCTGGGCGGAGGCGCTGGAGCCGATCAGCCGCAACAGCGCTATGGTGCGGGTGCGCCCGGCGATGATCGTGGCGAAGGTGTTCGTGGTCACGACCGAGGAGACGTAGACGGCGATCGCGATGAAGACGGCGGCCACCAGTGCCAGGGCGATGGTCACGGTCGAATGCGCGCTCACCGCATCCCCCCTGATCGCGGTGTCGAGGGCGCCGACGATCTGCAGCAGGGCCACCCCGAAGGCGGAGCCCAGGGCGGCGACGAGGATGCTGGCACGGTGCTCCCGCACGCTCGCGCCCCTCATGCGCTCTGCTCCATCCCCAGCATGTGTCGCGAGATATCCTCGGCGGCCGACCGGCCGCGCTCCTCGGCGAAGCGGCCGTCGGCCAGGAAGAGGATGCGGCCGGCGAAGCTGGCGGCGATCGGGTCGTGCGTGACCATGGCGATGCTCTGGCCGTATTCGGCGCTCGCGGTGGCGAGCAGGGAGAGCACCTCGCGGCCGGTGCGCGAGTCGAGGTTGCCGGTGGGCTCGTCGGCGAAGACGAGGTCGGGTCTGGTGCCCAGCGCACGGGCGATGGCGACCCGCTGCTGCTGGCCGCCGGAGAGCTGGTGGGGGCGATGCGTGAGCCGGTCGTCGAGGCCGAGCGAGCCCACGAGCCGATCGATCCAGGCCCGTTCCTCCCTGACCGGCCTGCGCCCGTCGAGCTCGAAGGGCAGCAGGATGTTGCCGAGCACGTCGAGGGTCGGCACGAGGTTGAAGGACTGGAACACGAAGCCGACCCGGCGGCGGCGCAGCAGGGTGAGCCGGGTGTCGTCGAGCTCGGTGATCTCGGTGTTGCCGAGCCAGACCCGGCCGGCGGTCGGCGAGTCGAGGCCGGCCATGATGTGCATGAGGGTCGACTTGCCCGAGCCGCTCGGCCCCATGATGGCGGTGAACTCGCCCTGGCGGATGCCGAGGGAGACGTCGTCGAGGGCGGTGACCCGGTTCGCTCCCGTTCCGTACGATTTGCTGAGGTGGGAGACGCGGGCGACGAGCCCGGCCTCTGCGTGATCGAATGACATGCTCCGACGCTACGGCCTGCGCTTCCTCCCCCGCGTCCGGCGGGAGTCGGATCCGCGTACATCCCGAGGATGATCTCGGGCCCGGGCTCAGCCGGCCAGCCCGTGCTCGAAAGCGTAGACGACGAGCTGCACCCGGTCGCGCAGGCCGAGCTTGCCGAGGATCCGGCTGATATGCGTCTTCACGGTCGCCTCGCTGAGGTATTGATCCGCCGCGATCTCGGCGTTGCTCAGGCCGCGGGCGGCGAGCGCGAAGATCTCGCGCTCCTTGGCCGTCAGCTCCCCGAAGGCCGCGGGCACGGCCTTCGCTGCGGCGCCGCCGTCGAAGTGCTCGAACAGCTCGCGCGTGGCCGAGGCCGCGATCACGGCGTTCCCGGCGTGCACCGTGCGGATCGCGGCGAGCAGCAGCTCCGGTTCGGCGTCCTTGAGCACGAAGCCGCTCGCCCCGCCGCGGATCGCCCGCGCCGCCGCCTCGTCGAGGTCGAAGGTGGTCAGCACGATGATCCGCGGGGGCGCCTCGTCGCGAGCGCCGGCCGCCTCCCCGATGGCGATGGTCGCCGCGATGCCGTCCATCACCGGCATCCGGATGTCCATGAGGATGACGTCGGGCCGGGCCGCCTCCGCCATGGCGATCGCCTCGACCCCGTCGCCGGCCTCCCCGACGACGGTCAGATCCGGCTGGGAGTCGACGAGCATCCTGATCCCGGCCCGGAACAGGCCCTGGTCGTCGACCAGGCCGACCCGGATCGGCGGTCCGGCCGTCTCCCCGCTCCCGGTCATGACGTCCCCTCCCCGAGCGGGATGACCGCCCTGACCTCGTAGCGCGCACCGACCGCCCCGGCGTTCAGGCTGCCGCCCGCGAGCACGGCGCGCTCGCGCATGCCGGCCAGGCCGTGCCCGGTGGCTCTCACGGAGGCGCCGTCGCTCCGCACATCCGCCCCCACCGCGTTGCCGACGGTCACCGTCACCGCCTCCTCGCCCCAATCGAGGCCCACCTCGACCGGCTCGGAGGTCTCGCCGTGGCGGAGCGCATTGGTGAGCGCCTCCTGCACGATCCGGTACACCGCCAGCTGCCGGCCGCTCCCCAGCTCGCGCGCTGAGCCGGTCTCCCGCACCGCGACCTCCAGCCCGGAGCGCCGGAACTGGTCGAGGAGCCCGCCGAGGTCGTCGAGCACCGGCTGCGGGCCCTCCACCTGATCGTGGCGCAGCTGCGCGAGCAGGATGCGCACCTCCCCGAGCGCTTCGCGGGCGGTGGACGAGATGCGGCCGAGGGCCGTGTCGACCGCACCGGGGTCGTCGCGGGCGGCGTAGCGGGCGCCATCCGCCTGGGCGATCACGACGGCGAGAGAGTGGGCGACCACATCGTGCATGTCTCGGGCGATCCGGTTGCGCTCCTGCTCGACGGCCACCTCCTCCTCGGCCTTGACCGCCTCGAGCTCGGCCGCCCGCTGCGCCTCCCGGCCCTCCCGGGCCCGGCGCACGGTCCTGGCGAGCAGGCCCGCGGTCCACGAGAGCCCGAGCACGGCCGCCGTGAGCACGAAGAAGAACCCGAACTCGAGGGCGAACCGCTGGATGCCCTCCAGCTGAGTCCTCACGGGCGGGAGGTAGAAGCTGCGCAGGGTCAGATACCCGGCGGCGACGAGCGCTCCCAGCCAGACCGAGGCGAACCCGAGCCACCGGACGATCCGATCGCCGTGGGCCGCGGTGGCGTAGACGACGGCCGGGATGGCGATATCGGCGACGATCGGGCTCTGCACGGCGAGGAGCTGCGCCACGGTCGCGAGCCAGGCGATGCCCAGGGCGGCGCCGGGATTGAGCCGACGGAAGGCGACGCCGACCGCGAACACGGCCAGGATCGGCAGGGCCCTCGCGTCGTTTCCGACCAGGAGCGTCAGCGGCATCAGCAGCAGGAAGCAGGAACCCGCCAGAGCGAGGTCCAGCGTGAGCTGCTGCCGGGTCAGGACGCGCTGCATGCACTCAACGCTAGAGCCTGCGCCGCGGCCACGGACCGAAATCCGCTCCCCGGCCCCGAAAGTCATCCTTCCGATGTATCCCCCTTGGCAAAACTCAGGAAACCTGCCGGAAGCACCGGGAGATCACCGGGCCACACGGCCAGACCCCGTGCTTTTCCTGAGTTTTGCCAAGTGGTCGGCCCGGGGGGGTCAGAACCCGAGCCGGCCGAGCTGCTTGGCGTCGCGCTGCCAGTCCTTGGCGACCTTCACCCGGATGGACAGGTACACCCGCTTGCCCAGCAGCGGTTCCAGCTGCGCCCGGGCGCGGGCGCCCACCTCGGCCAGCCGGCTGCCGCGGTGCCCGATGATGATGCCCTTCTGGCTGTCCCGCTCCACGAAGAGGTTCACATAGACCTCGGCGAGCTCCCTGTCCTCGCGCTCCACGACGTCGTCCACGGTCACCGCGATGGAGTGCGGCAGCTCATCGGAGACGCCCTCCAGCGCCGCCTCGCGCACCAGCTCCCCGATCCGCGCCTCGAGCGTCTCCTCCGTCACCGTCTCGTCCGGGTAGAGCTTCTCGGACTCCGGCAGCAGGGCGATCAGCTCGCGGACGAGCACATCGAGCTGGATGCCGCCGGCCGCCGAGACCGGCACGACGCTGTCCCACTCCCGCAGCGCCCCGATCGCGGCCAGCTGCTCCACGACGGCGGGGCGGCTCGCGGCGTCGACCTTGGTGACGATCGCCACCTTCTTGGCGCGGGGATAGGCGTCCAGCTGCTCGTTGATGAACCGGTCGCCGGGGCCGAGCCTCTCGTTCGCCGGCAGGCAGAAGCCGATCACATCCACCTCGCCGAGCGTCTCCTGCACCACGCTGTTCAGCCGCTCCCCCAGCAGGGTGCGCGGCCGGTGCATCCCCGGCGTGTCCACGATGACCAGCTGACCGTCCGGGCGGTGCACGATGCCGCGGATCGCCCGCCGGGTGGTCTGCGGCTTGCTGCTGGTGATGGCCACCTTCTCGCCGACCAGGGCGTTGGTCAGGGTCGACTTGCCCACATTCGGCCGCCCGACGAAGGTCGCGAACCCCGCACGATAGCTCACTCCTCCCCCTTCCCCCCGCCGAAGGCGGCCTGCGCGTCGATCAGGTCCTGGTCGCGTTCGGCGAGCACGGTGCTCAGACGCTTCCGCCGGCCCTCCGTGCGCTCCGCGGTGAGGATCAGCCCCGAGACGCGCGCGAAGGCCCCCGGATGCGGCAGCCGGCCGAGCGCCTTCGTCAGCAGCCCGCCGACCGAGTCCACATCGTCGTCGTCCAGGTCGATGCCGAACAGCTCGCCGAGCTCGTCGACCGGCAGCCGGGCGCTCACCCGGTACCGTCCGCCGCCCAGCTCGTGCACTTCGACGACCTCGCGGTCGTACTCGTCGGAGATGTCGCCGACCAGCTCCTCGATGAGATCCTCGAGCGTCACCAGCCCGGCGATGCCGCCGTACTCGTCCACCACCATGGCCAGGTGGTTCGACTCGAGCTGCATCTGCCGGAGCAGATCGTCGACCTTCTTCGACTCGGGCACGAAGAGCGCGGGCCGGGCCAGCGCCGCCGCGGTCGTCTCGTCGGCCGGCGCCGGACGCTCGTAGATGTGCCGGGCGATGTCGCGCAGATAGGCGATCCCGACCACCTCGTCGACGTCCGAGCCGATCACGGGCACCCGGGAGACGCCTTTGCCGAGCAGGAGCCCCATGACCTCGTCGACCGTGGCGGAGGCGTCGACCGTCACCATGTCGGTGCGGGGGATCATCACTTCGCGCACCACGGTCTCGTTGAACTCGAAGATCGAGTGGATGAGCTCCCGGTCGTCCTCTTCCAGCACCTCGAGCTCGGTCGCCTCGTCGACCATGCTCAGCAGCTGCTCCTCCGAGGAGAAGGTGGCGGCCTTCGACCGGCCCGGCGTCACCCGATCGCCGAGCGCGACCAGCGCCGCCGGGATGGGACCGAGCAGCACCCGCACCGCGTGCACCAGCCATCCGCTCCACCGGATGATCGGCCGGGCATGCGCGTGCCCCACGCTCCGGGGGCTCGACCCGACGAGCACGAAGGAGGCGAGCGTCATGATGAAGGCGCTGAAGAGCAGCGCCCACCACCACTGCGGGAAGGCGTAGGCGAACGACAGCGAGATCAGCACGGCCGCCGTCGTCTCGGCCACGACGCGCATGAAGTTCAGCGCGTTGACGTGGGCGCCGATGTCGGCGGAGATGGCCGTGATCGACCTCTCCGAGCGCGCACCGGCCGCCAGCTCGAGCAGATCCGTCCGCGACAGCACCGCGAGCGCCGCGTCGGCCGCAGCGAGCAGCCCGCCGAACACCACCAGGATGACGGCGACGGTGACGAAGACCGGGATCATCGTGCGCCTATCCGGCCCGCTCCGATCGGGCGAAGCCGATCAGGACGTCCCGCTGCAGGGCGAACATCTCCTTCTCCTCGGCGGGCTCGGCGTGGTCGAAGCCGAGCAGGTGCAGCAGCCCGTGCGCCGTGAGCATCAGCAGCTCCTCCAGCACGCTGTGCCCGGCCTGCTCGGCCTGGCCGATCGCCACCTGCGGGCAGAGCACGATATCGCCGAGCAGCCCGGCCGGGGTCGGGTCGTCCTCGGTGCCGGGTCGGAGCTCGTCCATGGGGAAGCTGAGCACATCGGTGGGGCCGGGCTCGTCCATCCACTGCACATGCAGCTGCTCCATGGCCCCCTCATCCACCAGGATCACGGCCACCTCGGCGTCGGGATGCACGTGCAGCCGGTCGAGAGCGTAGGCCACCAGCCGCAGCAGGGCCGCCTCGTCCACGGGCACGGCCGACTCGTTGCTGACCTCGATGCTCATGCGCCCCCCGATCCGCCGGCCCGCTGCCGCTCGGCCCTCGTCCGCGCATCGTACTCGGTGTAGGCGTCGACGATGCGGCCGACGAGGCTGTGCCGCACGACGTCCTCGCTGCCGAGCCGCGAGAAGTGGATGCCATCGATCCCGTCGAGCACGCGGGTCACCACCTCCAGGCCGCTGGCCCCGCTCGGCAGGTCCACCTGAGTGATGTCCCCGGTCACGACCATGGTGGAGCGGAAGCCGAGCCGGGTCAGGAACATCTTCATCTGCTCGGGCGTGGTGTTCTGCGCCTCATCGAGCACGATGAAGGAGTCGTTCAGGGTGCGGCCACGCATATAGGCCAGCGGGGCGACCTCGACGGTGCCGATGGCCAGCAGCTTGGCCGCCACCTCCGGCTCCATCATCTCGCCGAGGGCGTCGTAGAGCGGCCGCAGATAGGGGTCGATCTTGTCGGTGAGGGTGCCGGGCAGAAAGCCGAGCCGCTCCCCCGCCTCGACCGCGGGCCGGGTGAGGATGATCCGGTCGACCTCTTTGCGCTGCAGCGCCTGCACCGCCTTGGCCATCGCGAGATAGGTCTTGCCGGTCCCGGCCGGGCCGATGCCGAAGACGATGGTGTTCGCGTCGATCGCGTCCACGTACCGCCGCTGCCCGAGGGTCTTGGGCCGGATGCTCCTGCCCCGTGAGGTGAGGATGGCCGGCCCGAGCAGCTCCGAGGGGCTGGCCTCCGCGTCGTCGCGCAGGATCCTCGACGACTCGGCCACCTCGACAGGGCCGAGCTCCTGGCCGTTGCGCAGCATCTCCATCAGCTCCTCGATGAGGCGGGCGGCGGCGCGCACCTCCCCGGCCGGGCCGTCGAGGGTGATCTCGTTGCCGCGGACCATGACGTCCACCAGCGGATGCTGCTGCTCGATGACGGTCAGCAGCCGGTCGGAGGGACCGAGCAGGCGCACCATCGACAGGCCGTCGGCGCGGATGCCGACCCGGGCGGTCTCGGCTTCAGACAAGTGAGCCTTCCGTCAGCTGGCCGCCGAGCACATGGGCGTGCACATGGAAGACGGTCTGGCCCGCGCGCTCCCCGGTGTTGAACACCAGGCGGAACTGGCCTCCGGCATGCTGCTCGGCGAGGCTCTTGGCGGTCTCCACGACCTCGGCGAGCAGGGCGGGGTCGCCCTCGGCGAGCTCGGCCACATCGCGGTACTGCGGCGTCTTCGGGATGACCAGCAGATGCACCGGCGCCTGGGGCTTGATGTCCCGGATCGCGATCACCCGGTCGTTCTCGTACACGATGTCGGCCGGGATCTCCCGGGCGACGATGCGCGTGAAGACGGAGGGCTCACCATTGTCTGACATGGCTCCATCGTAAACGGGCGAGCAGGGCAGGGACATCACCAGCGGCCGAGCCGGGCGCTGAGAACGGCGATCGCCGCGGGACCGGCGGTCGAGGTGCGCAGCACGCTCTCCCCCAGGCGGAGCACCTCCGCGCCGGCCTCCCGGAACGCCTGCAGCTCCGCCGGGTCGATCCCTCCTTCGGGGCCGGCGACGAGCAGGATGTCCCGGCCGTCCCCCTCGAAGGCGCTGAGCCTGGCCTCGGCCGCCGGCTCCAGCACCACGATCCGCGCCGCCGCCCCGAGGGCGAGCAGCCCCTCGGTCGTCGCCAAGCCGTCCACCGACGGCAGATGCGGGCGCAGCGACTGCTTCACCGCCTCGCGGGCGATGCTCTCCCAGCGCTGCCGCATCCGCTGCGCCTTCTGCGGATCCCAGCGCACGACGGAGCGCGCCGCCGCCCAGGGGATGACCCGGTCCACGCCCAGCTCGGTGGCCGCCTGCACCGCCAGCTCGTCGCGGTCGCCCTTGGCGAGCGCCTGGGCGAGCCAGAGCTGCGGCCGGGCCGCCGCACTGCGTCGGATCTCCCCGAGCTCGACGACGAGGCGGCCGGGCGCCGCCTCGACCACGGCACCATGGGCCTGGGTCCCCGCCCCGTCGCCCACGAGCACCGGCTCGCCGGGCCGCAGCCGGCTTACCACGACGGCATGCCGGGCCTCGTCCCCGCCGATGACGATGCGCTCGCCGGCCCCGGCCTCGGCGACCGCGTCGCTCAGATAGAGGCGTGCCACGTCAGATGTTGAGGAACCGGTCGCGGAGCTTCTGGAACAGCCCCTGCTGGAACTTCGCCAGCTGCGGCGCCGGCGGTTTGCGCAGGGAGGCGAACTGCCGGATCAGCTCGGCCTGCCGGCTGTCCAGCTTGGTCGGTGTGACCACCTGGATGCCGATCTTCAGGTCGCCGCGACCGGTGCCCCGGAGCCTGGTCACCCCGCGATCGGGCACCGTGATCACCTCGGCGCTCTGGGTCCCCGGCTTGATCTCGATCGGCACATCGCCGTCGAGGGCCTGGATCACGGTCTTGGTGCCGAGCATGGCATCCGTCATCTGCACCTCGAGGGTGGCCAGCAGGTCGTCGCCGTTCCGGCTGAAGATGTCGTGGTGGCGCACCTTCACCTCGAGGTAGAGGTCGCCCCGGGGGCCGCCGGCGGGGCCGACCTCGCCCTGACCGGGCAGCTGCAGCCGGAGGCCGGTGTCGACGCCGGCGGGGATGTCGACCGAGATGGTGCGCCGAGCCCGCACCCGGCCCTGGCCGGCGCAGGAGGGGCAGGGCGTCGGGATGACCGTGCCGTAGCCCCGGCAGCTGCCGCAGGGGCTGGAGGTCATGACGTTGCCGAGCAGACTGCGCACGGTGCGCTGCAGGTGGCCGGTGCCGTGGCAGATGTCGCAGGTGACCGGATGCGTCCCGGGCGCGCAGCAGGAGCCGCCGCAGGTCTCGCAGACGACGGCGGTGTCGACCTCGAAGTCGCGCTTGGTGCCGAAGATCACCTCGCCGAGGTCGACCTCGATGCGCAGCAGGGCGTCCTGCCCCCGCTCCCGGCGGGATCGCGGCCCCGAGCGGGAGCCGCCCCCGCCGAAGAACGACTCGAAGATGTCGCCGAAGCCCCCGAACCCGCCGCCGAAGCCGGCCTGCGGGCCGAGATCGTATTGCTGGCGCTGCTGCGGGTCGGAGAGCACGTCGTAGGCGTGGGTCACCAGCTTGAACTTCTCCGCGGCCTCCGGCCCGGAGTTCACATCGGGATGCAGCTGCCGCGCGAGGCGCCGGTAGGCACGCTTGATCTCCTCCGGGCTGGCATCGCGGGCGACGCCGAGTACTTCGTAGTGGTCTGGCAAGCTGGTCCTGTCCTGTCTTCCTGCCCGGCCGGCACGCGGATCGCCTCGGGGCGCCGGGCGCGGCCGGATGTGCTAATCGTCTCCGAGGAGACGGCCGAGATAGCGGGCGACCGCCCGGACGGCCGCCATATTGCTCGGATAGTCCATGCGGGTCGGCCCGAGCACTCCGATGCGGGCCAGCTCCGAGCCCGCGGCGGTGTAGTCGCTGGTCACCACGGAGGTCTCGGCGAGCCCGAAGGGCTCGTTCTCCCGCCCGATGCTGGCGGTGACGCCTCGCGCGTCAGCCTCCATCTCGCTGAAGAGCCGCAGCAGGGTCACCTGCTCCTCGATCGCCTCCAGCACGGGGTAGATGCTGCCGTTGAAGTCCTCCTCGGTCCGCACCAGGTTCGCCGCACCCGCCATGACGAGCCGGTCCTGCCGGTGCGCGGCGAGCTGCTCGATCAGCACGGCCGTGATCCTTCGCACGCTCTCGTGCCGGGTCGGCACGAACTTCTCCTGGATCCTGCCCAGGCGCTCCACCGCATCCGTCATGCCGAGCCCGTTGAGGGCGACGTTGACCTTCGCGCGGAGGTCGGCGAGGAATTCCAGGTCGATGCCGTCCTTGACGTCGATGACGCGCTGCTCGACCCGGCCGGTGTCGGTGATCAGCACCGAGAGCACCCGGGTGGCGTCCAGGGGCACCAGCTCGACGTGGCGCACCCGGGCGTGGGACATCGTGGGGTACTGCACGAGCGCGACCTGATTGGTCAGCTGCGAGAGCAGGCGCACCGTGCGGGCGAGCACATCGTCGAGGTCCGCGGACTGCCCGAGGAACGTCTCGATCGCCTGGCGCTGGGCGGGGGTGAGGGGCCGCACGTCGGCCAACTGGTCGACGAAGACGCGATAGCCCTTGTCGGTCGGCACCCGTCCGGAGGAGGTGTGCGGGGCCGTGATCAGCTCCTCCTCCTCCAGCATGGCCATATCGTTGCGGATGGTCGCGGCGGAGACGCCGAAGGAGTGCCGGTCGACGATGGACTTCGACCCCACCGGCTCCCGGGAGGCCACGTAGTCCTGCACGATGACGCGCAGCACCTGCAGGCCGCGCTCCGTCACCATGTGGTCACCTCCCTGCCTGGGCGATCCGATGCGTGCCGGCGCCGAGCCCTCGACGGGCACTCCGCGAGCGCTGGCACTCCGGTCCTTGGACTGCCAATTGTATCGCGCCACGCCCATCGATGGAGATTGCATGGCGCACCTCGTGGCACTACTTTATGGGGCAGCCGCGGTTTCCACGCTGGACATTGCCGTTCATCCGAAAGGAAATGAAATGACCGACCAGACCTCTCCCTCGCCGGCGTCCGAACCGGCGCCGCTCTCCGCGAGCGACGACAAGCTCTGGGCATCCCTCGCCCACTTCGGCAACATCATCCCGTTCATCCCGGCCCTGCTGATCTTCCTCATCTTCGGCCCGCGGGGCACCCGCACCAAGCAGGAGTCGAAGGAGGCGCTGAACTGGACGATCAACATCACTGCGCTGCTGATCATCCTCTCGATCGTGCAGACGATGTTCTACGCCACCATCGTCCTCTGGGTGATCGGCACCCTCGTCGGCTTCCTCACCTGGCTGGTCTGGGTGGTCAACCTGATCTTCGCGATCATCGGCGGCGTCAAGGTCAACGGCGGCGGCTCCTACCGGTACCCGGTGAACATCCGCTGGATCAAGTAGGGGCGGCAGCGGCGAGCTGACGCCTCAATCGGCCAGCAGCCTGCGCACGACGGCGTCGGCGAGCAGGCGGCCGCGCAGCGTCAGCTCGACCGTGCCCCGCATGGCGGCGGTCGGGCTGATCAGCTCGTCGGCGATCAGTTCCGGCACGGCCTGACGCGCGGATGCGGTCAGCTCCCCGACGCTGAGGCCGTCGCGGATGCGCGTGCGCAGCAGCACCCGCTCGGTGAGCCTCGTGGAGGCGTCGAGCTCCTCCCGGCCCATCGCCGGCGAGTTCCCGGCGAGGATCCTCTCCGCGTAGGCGGCCGGATGCTTCACGTTCCACCAGCGCACCCCGCCGATGTGGCTGTGGGCTCCGGGGCCGACCCCCCACCAATCGTGACCCTGCCAATAGGCGAGGTTGTGCCGGGAGGCGAAAGCGGCGGAACGGGCCCAATTGCTCACCTCGTACCACTGGTATCCGGCGTCGCCGAGGAACTCGTCGGCCAGCTCGTACATATCGGCCTGGAGGTCCTCGTCGGGCTCGGCGACCTCGCCCCTCCGGATCTGCCGGGCGAGCTTGGTCCCCTCCTCGATGATGAGCGAATAGGCCGAGAGGTGGTCGGGGGCCTGCCCGATCGCGCAATCGAGGGTCTGCCCCCAATCCGCCAGCGTCTCCCCCGGCGTCCCGTAGATGAGGTCGAGGCTCACCTGCAGGCCGGCGGCACGGGCCTGCGCCACCACCTCGGGGATGCGGGCCGGGTCGTGCGTGCGCTCCAGGGTCGCCAGCACATGCGGCACGGCGGACTGCATGCCGAAGGAGATGCGGGTGAACCCCGCGGCCGCGAGCGCGGCCAGGTATTCTCCGTCCACCGAGTCGGGGTTCGCCTCGGTGGTGACCTCGGCATCCGGCTCCAGGCGCCAGGTGGCGGCGACGGCTCTCAGCATCCGCACCAGATCGGCGACCGGCAGCATGGTCGGCGTGCCGCCGCCGAAGAACACCGTCGATACGGGCCGCACCGGAACGCCTGCCCGCTCGAGGATCGCCGCCGCGAGGCGCATCTCGGCGATCGCCTGATCGGCGTAGTCGCTGCGCCGGACGCCGCGGAGCTCCTCGGCGGTGTACGTGTTGAAGTCGCAGTATCCGCAGCGCACCCGGCAGAAGGGCACATGCACGTAGACGCCGAAGTTCCTGCCCTCCGCCCCCTGGGCCGCCGATGCCGGGAGCGACCCGTCGATCGGGGCCGGGTCGGCCAGGGGCAGAGCGGAGGGCATTCCCCTATTGTCGCGCGGCACGGCCCATGCGCCTATAGGGGATTCAGCCGAGGGTGCGCCGATCACGCGCTCGAGTGCAGCGGCCTCATCAACACGGCGACATACCGGCGGGTGTAGCGGCGCTGCACCCAGCGCATCGCGGGCGAGGCCAGCCGGTAGTACCAGGTCGAGGCCCGCGAGAAGGAGCGGATGGCCAACCAGACCAGGCCGTCGTCCGCCTGCTCGACGGCGAAGCACACCTCGCCGCTCTCGGGATGTCCCTTGAGGGTGCCGTAGGCGAAGCCCCGGCGACCGGGCTCCTCCACCAGGTAGATCACCCGGCAGGGGGCACGGAAGCGCAGCGGGCCCACCGGGATGCGCAGCACCACCGTGTCGCCGGGGGCGACCGGGCCGGGCGACGGGGGCTGCACCCGCTCCACCGTCATGCCGCTGCCCTCCTGCACGCCCCAGGACAGCAGCATCGAGCAGGAGTGCTCGAACCGCGCATCGCCGTGGCCGATCCGGTAGCGCTGCTCGACCGGCCGGAACCCGCGCGGCGGATACGACAGGAGGTCCGGCGCCTGCGTCGCTCCCACCGCCGCATAGCTCACCGGGCGCTCCCCCAAAGGCGCCTGCGACCCTATCGTGCTCTCCCCCTCGCGCTTCGGCGTCGCCAGCCCCGCGTTCGACGATGCGCCTCAACGACCACTCTAAGCGACTCCCGGACGGGCTTCCGCGACACCGGGAGCAGAAGCCTCGCCGCCCGCAGCGGACCGGTTACTTCTTCTCCTTCTTCTCGGTGTCGCCGGAGAGCGCCGCGATGAACGCCTCCTGGGGCACCTCGACCCGCCCGACCATCTTCATGCGCTTCTTGCCCTCCTTCTGCTTCTCGAGCAGCTTGCGCTTGCGGGTGATGTCGCCGCCGTAGCACTTGGCCAGCACGTCCTTGCGGATGGCGCTGATGTTCTCCCGGGCGATGATCCGCGCACCGATCGCCGCCTGGATCGGCACCTCGAACTGCTGACGGGGGATGAGCTTCTTCAGCCGCTCGGTCATCAAGACCCCGTAGGCATAGGCCTTCTCCCGGTGCACGATGGCGCTGAAGGCGTCGACCGTCTCGCCCTGCAGCAGGATGTCCACCTTCACCAGATCCGCCTCCTGCTCGCCGGAGGGCTCGTAGTCGAGCGAGGCGTAACCCTGCGTGCGGCTCTTGAGCTGGTCGAAGAAGTCGAAGACGATCTCGCCGAGCGGGATGCGGTAGTGCAGCTCGACGCGGTCCTCGCCGAGGTACTCCATGCCCTGCATGCTGCCGCGCCGGCTCTGGCACAGCTCCATGATGGTGCCCACGTAGTCCTTCGGCGCCAGGATGGACGCCTTCACCATCGGCTCCGACACGGAGGCGATCTTGCCGCCCGGGAACTCGCTCGGGTTGGTGACCGTGACGGCCTTGCCGTCATCCGTCATCACCTCGTAGATCACGCTCGGGGCGGTCGCGATCAGCTCGAGGCCGAACTCGCGCTCGAGCCGCTCGGTGACGATCTCCAGGTGCAGCAGGCCGAGGAAGCCGCAGCGGAATCCGAAGCCCAGCGCCACCGAGGTCTCCGGCTCGTAGGCCAGCGCCGCATCGCTCAGCTTGAGCTTGTCGAGCGCCTCCCGCAGCACCGGGTAGTCGGAGCCGTCGATCGGGTAGAGACCGGAGAAGACCATGGGCTTGGGCTCGGAGTATCCCTTCAACGGGGTCGCGGCGCCGCCCGCCGCCGCCGTGACGGTGTCGCCGACCTTGCTGAGCCGCACATCCTTCACCCCGGTGATCAGATAGCCCACCTCGCCGACGCCCAGGCCGTCGGTCGGGGCCGGCTCCGGCGAGCTCACCCCGATCTCCAGCAGCTCGTGGGTGCTCTTGGTGCTCATCATCGCGATGCGCTCCCGCGGGGAGAGCCGGCCGTCGACGACCCGCACATAGGTGATCACGCCGCGGTAGGCGTCGTAGACCGAGTCGAAGATCATGGCGCGGGCCGGGGCCGCCGCGTCGCCCACCGGCGCGGGGATCAGCTCGACGACCCGGTCGAGCAGCTCGGGCACCCCCTGACCGCTCTTGCCGGAGACCCGCAGCACCTCGTCGGGGTCGCCGCCGATCAGCGCGGCCAGCTCGCGGGCGTACTTGTCGGGCTCCGCCGCGGGCAGATCGATCTTGTTCAGCACCGGGATGATCGTGAGGTCGTTGTCGAGGGCCAGGTACAGGTTCGCCAGCGTCTGGGCCTCGATGCCCTGCGCGGCGTCCACGAGCAGGATGGCTCCCTCGCAGGCGGCGAGGCTGCGGGACACCTCGTAGGTGAAGTCCACGTGCCCGGGCGTGTCGATCATGTTGAGGGCGTAGCTCTGCATCCCGCCCTCGGCAGCGGCGACGGCCCACGGCATCCGCACCGCCTGGCTCTTGATGGTGATGCCGCGCTCGCGCTCGATGTCCATGCGATCGAGGTATTGGGCGCGCATCTCGCGATCGCTGACCACGCCGGTGATCTGCAGCATCCGGTCGGCCAGGGTCGACTTGCCGTGGTCGATGTGGGCGATGATGCAGAAGTTGCGGATGAAGGCGGGGTCCGTCGCCGCAGGCTTCAGGGCCTTCACTGCTTGGGGGCTCACGCGATCCTCATTCGGATGGTCGGGACTGGTCGGCGGCCGTCTTCGCCGGCTCGGTCAATTCTCCCATGCCGGGCTCGTGCCGGGTTCTCCTGCCGGGCTCGTGCCGGACTCTCCCGTGCCGCGATCCCGCGCTAGGCTCCGAGCCGGGCCAGCAGCTTCCCGGGGAACGTGCCATCGGTCTGCAAGGCGACCCGGCAGGTAGCGCCCTCCTGGTCGGGGAAGCCCTTCCAGCGGCCCCGGGTGTCCACGATGGTCGCACCCCGCCCCGGGCCGTCGGTGCAGTCGACCTCGAGGTGCAGCCGGGGGAAGATGGTGGGCACCATCTCCCCCGTCAGGATCGCCGCCGCGAGGGCGTCGTGGCAGGGCGAGCAGCGGTGGCCGTAGGAGTCCTTGCCGTACCGCTCGAAGTAGAAGTCGGTGATCGCGGCGACGAAGCGCGGGATCGGGGCCCCGGTCGCCTCCAGGGCGGCGCGGTGATCGTCGGTGAGCAGCTCCGTCATGGTGACGTCCAGCGGCACCAGGGTGGTCTCCCAGCCGGCGGCGATCACCGCCTGGGCGGCCTCGGGATCGTGGATGATGTTCGCCTCGGCCGCCGGGCTCTGGTTGCCGGCGACATCCGCTGCCCCGCCCATGATCACCACGTCCCGCACCTGGCCGACCAGCTCCGGATGGGCCTCCACCGCCCGGGCGAGGTTGGTCAGGGGGCCGACGGCGAGGATCCGCAGCTCGCCGGCGTGACGGGCGGCGGCCTCGGCGATCAGCTCGGTCGCCGAAAGGGGGCTGAGCCGGCCGGGGTCGGCGGGCGCTATGCCGGCATCGCCCAGCCCATCCGAGCCGTGGACGTGGGTGGCCAGATAGCTCGCCTCGCCGACGAGGGGGCGCTCGCTGCCGACCGCCACCGGGATGTCGTTCCGCCCGGCCAGCTGCAGCACCGACAGCGTGTTGAGGGCGCAGGTGCGGGCCCGATTGTTGCCGAAGACGGAGGTGACCGCGACGATCTCGACATCGGGATGCCCGAGCAGGTAGAGCAGGGCGATGGCGTCGTCGACCCCGGTGTCGCAGTCCACCAGCACCGGAACGCGCGTTCGGGTCATGGCCATCTCCTCGGATGTGGCGATTATGGTAAAGTTTCCTGTTGGCTTGCGCGCGGCCGATGTCGCGCGATCACCCGGCCTGGCTATCGTTCACAGCCTAGGGCCAATCGACTGAGCATTGAGGACAGACAGCACGTGGCAAACATCAAGTCGCAGATCAAGCGGATCGGCACCAACCGCAAGGCGCAGGAGCGCAACAAGGCGGTCAAGAGCGAGCTGAAGACCGCGATCCGCGCCACCCGCGAGGCCGTGGCGGCCGGAGACAAGGCGGCGGCGACTGCGGCCCTGGCCTTCGCCGGGAAGAAGCTCGACAAGGCGGCCAGCAAGGGCGTCATCCACAAGAACCAGGCCGCGAACCGCAAGTCGGCGATCGCCAAGCAGGTCGCCGCGCTCTAGCCGTTCTCCACCGAACGCCCCCCCGCCCCGGCCGGAGGGCGTTTTTTTGTGTGCACCCTGCCCGGCCGGCACCGGCACGGCTACGGGCGATGTCGGTGGTCTGGTGTCTAATCGGGATATGTCGGAGATGTTGCGAGATGCGGCCGGCGCCGCGGCGGCGCTGTCGAGAGCGGCGATCGCGGCGGAATCGGTCACGCAGCTCATCGACGCGGCCGCGCAGGCCGACCGGCTCATCGCCTCCCTGACCGGTCTGCGAGCCCAGCTGCTCGCCCAGGCGAGCGGGATCGAGCGCGCGGAGCGCACCCGGACCCGCGACATCTTCCTGGGCCGCCGGGCCCTCCGCGCCGAGGTGGCGTGCGCGCTCCGGGTTCCCGAGCGCACCGCCGAGAACCTCATCGGCGAAGCGGAATGCCTCGACACGGCCCTGCCCTCAACCCGGCGAGCGCTGGCGGCCGGCGAGATCAGCTACCGTCACGCGCAGGTCATGATCGAGAGCACCACCCTCCTCGACGATGCCACGCGGGCGAGCGTCGAGCAGGAGGCCCTGCCCCATGCGAAGAGGACGACGGTGGCGACGTTCCGGCGCCGCATCCACAGCCTGGTGGAGCGCCTGGCCGCGGAGAGCATGCCGGAGCGGCACGCGCGAGCGGCAGAGGATCGAGAGATCTCCTATGAGCCGGCACGGAACGGGATGGCCTGGCTCACCGCCTACCTGCCGGCCGCGGAAGCACTGGGGGCGTTCAATCGCTTGAGCGACATGGCGGATGCGCTCCGCTCCCCAGAAGAGGAACGCACCGTCGCCCAATTGCGTGCCGATGTCTTCCGCGACCTGATCCTGGACGGGGAGATCCCCGCGGGCGGCGCCCGCGGCATCGGTCCGACCGTGTTCGTCACCGTGCCGGTGCTGAACCTGCTCGGCCATTCCAGCGAGCCGGCCGTGCTCGACGGCTACGGGCCGATCGACCACGGCACAGCGCACTATCTGGCAGCGCAGGCTCCCAGCTTCACCCGCATCCTCACCCATCCGGCGACCGGGACCGTGCTCTCGGTCGGCCGGGACAGCTACCGGGTGCCCCGCGACCTGCGGGATTGGCTGAGGCTGCGCGACCGGACCTGCCGCTTCCCGGGCTGCTCCCGCGATGCCCGCAACTGCGACCTGGACCACACCCACGCCTGGGCCAGCGGCGGCGCGACCCGGCACGACAATCTCGCCCACCTCTGCCGAGGGCATCACACGCTCAAGCACGCGACCCGATGGCGGGTCGCCAACTCCCGCGACGGCACCCTGCGCTGGCGCTCACCCGGCGGCAGCGAGTACGTCACCGAGCCCGAAGTGAAGCTGCGGGTCTAGCGGGGCTGCGCCCGGCCCGCCGGCCTAGCCTCGGTGCTGCTCCTCGCCGCGGGCACTCACCACACCGACCATGCGCTCGAGGGCGTATACCGGGTCGCGACCGGCGCCCTTGACCTGGGCATCCGTGTCGGCCAGCGTCTCGATGCAGCGGCCCAGGCCCTCCTCGCCCCAGCCCTGCAGATCGCGCCGGGCCCTGTCCACCTGCCAGGGTGCCAACCCCAGGGATTGCGCCAACTGCCCGGACCCGCCCCGGGCGCCATAGACCTTCGCCATGGTCCGCAGCTTGCTGGCGAAGGCCGCGACGATCGGCACCGGGTCCGCCCCGGAGGCCAGGGCATGGCGGAGCAGCACCAGCGACTCCCCGTAGCGGCCCGCGATCGCGGCATCCGCGACCTGGAATGCGTTCGTCTCGACCCGACCGGCGTAGTAGCGCTGAACCACGGCCTCGGTGATCTCCCCCGCGGTGTCGGCCGCCAGCTGCCGGCAGGCCGAGGCCAGCTCGGCGAGGTCCCCCGAGAAGGCGGAGACGAGGGCCCGCACAGCACCCGACGAGGCCTTGCGGTCCTGCAGCCGGAACTCCGCCGAGGCGAAGTCCACTCGCTCGGCATCCTTCTTGAGCTCCGCGCACACCACTTCGACACCGCCGCCGAGCCCGCCGCGCAGGGCGTCGAGAAGCTTCTTGCCTCGCACGCCCCCCGCGTGCCGGAACACCAGGAAGGTGTCCTCCGCCGGAGAGCCCAGGTACGACAGGGCGTCCGCGATGAACGCATCGCTGCACTTCTCCACCCCGGTCACCCGGATCATCCTCGGCTCGCCGAAGAGGGAAGGGCTCGCGAGACTCAGCAGCTCCCCCGGCGCATACTCCTCGGCCGCCAGCTCGCTCACCTCGAGATCCGGATGCTCGGCCCTGAGCAGCTCGCGGAGCCGCCGCATCGTCCGTTCCGCCAGGAACGATTCGGGTCCCGAGACCAGCACGACGCCGGCCGGACGCGCCTCGCTCCACGCCAGCTGCGGGATGGTGACCGCCGATCGGGCAGCAGCCATCGACACCTCCTCCACGATCGCGATGCCGGTGTGCTCTCGAGGCGACCGGACCCGCCCGGCCAGCCTAACGCGATCCGGCGACAGCCGACGCGGGATCCCCCGCCCCGGCCCGGCCGGGAGGCGATGCTCAGCCGCCGCCCCGCTCGCTCCAGACCTCGACCCCCTCCGCCCGGCTCCCGGCGATCAGCACCATCCCCTGGCTATCGCTGCGCTCCGCCGTGGTGCCGGAGGCCGCCAGCAGGCTCAGGAGGCGCTCCGTCGGATGACCATAGCGATTGTCCGCCCCGACCCCGATCACGCCCACCGCCGCAGCGACCGCGCGATAGAGCCGCTCGCTCTGATCGGCCGAGCCGTGGTGCGCCACCTTCACCACATCCACAGGCCGGACCAGCCCGCCGGCCAGCAGCAGCTCCTGCGCACGCCGGCCCAGGTCCCCGAGGAAGAGCGAGCTCAGGCAGCCCCCGCGGCAGCCGGGCAGCGGCCGGAACTCCACCGTCACGCTCGCGGCGTTGCCCGGCTGCACGACCCCCACGTCGCGGTCGCCGCCCGCCGGCGGCCACAGCACCCGCCACCCCAGCTCGCCGAGCCGGCCGCCGAGGCCCCGGCCTGCCCTCTCCACCACCGCCCCGGCCTCCGCGAGCGAGCGCAGCAGCCGCTCATCCCGCTCCCCCTCCGCCGGCCCGGCGATGACCCGGTCGACGCGCCCCAGCACGGCGCCCGTGCCGCCGATGTGGTCCATGTCGTAGTGGCTGAGGACCAGCAGCCCTATCCGCCCGACGCCCAGCGCATCCAGGCACTCGTCCAGGGCCGCGGCGTCCGGCCCCGTGTCCACGAGCGCGACTTCGCCGGCGCTGCGGACCAGCACGGCGTCCCCCTGCCCGACGTCGCAGGCCGCGATCGTCCAGTCCTGCGGCATCCGCAGCTGCCGTCCGACCAGAGAGCCGGCGGATGCGGCGAGGAGGCCCAGCACGACGACCGCCGCCGCGCATCCCGCCGCCCATCGCATCCGCCCGCCGGCCCGGCCGAGCGCGGCGAACAGCAGCAGGGCTGTGAGCCCCGCCAGCAGGGCCATCCCGGCCGCCCCGTGCAGCCAGGGCAGCCGGCTGCCGGGGAGGTCGGCCAGGAACCGCGCGACCGCCGCGATCCAGGCCGAGGGCAGCCAGGCGATGTGGACGACCGCTTCCCCCGCCCAGGGGGCGAACGGCAGCAGCACGCAGGCGATCAGGCCGAGCACGGTGGCGACCGGCGCCGCCGGCTCGGCCAGCACGTTCGCGACCACGCCGTACACCGGCACGGCCGGATCGAGCAGGATCAGCACCGGCTGACAGGCCAGCTGGGCGGCCAACGGCACGGCGACGACCATGGCGATGGCCGGCGGCAGCACCCGTCCGAGCAGGCGGGCCAGCGGTACGGCCAGCAGCAGCAGGCCGGCGGTGGCCAGCACGGAGAGCACGAAGCCGTAGCTGCGGCTCAGCCAGGGGTCGGCGACCAGAAGGATGAGCACCGCCAGGCACAGCACCGGGATGCCGCGGACCGGGCGCCCCGCCGCGACCGCGACCAGCACCAGCCCGGCCATCACCGCCGCCCGCAGCACGCTGGGCTCCGGGGTGACCAGTACGACGAAGGCGAGCAGCACGGCCAGGGACAGCAGCACCCGCCAGAGCCGGCTCAGGCCCAGGGCTCCCCCGGCGAGCAGGACGAGACCGACGACGACCGCGCAATTCGCCCCGGAGACGGCGGTCAGGTGGCTCAGCGAGGTGCGCTTCATCGCGCTGTCGAGACCGTCGCTCACCCGGCTCGTGTCCCCGATGGCGAGCCCCGGCAGCAGATCGCCGCCGTCTCCGGGCGTGCTCTGCGCCGCGGCCGCGAAGCGGGCCCGGAGCCCATTGGCCCAGTCGAGCAGCCAGGGCGGCTCGCCGACGACCGTCACGGCACCGCGTGCGAAGAGCAGGTAGGCCACGGAGTCCCCCGCCTCCGCCGCCTGCAGCGCACCGCGCAGGCTGATGACGGTGCCGATGCCGAGCGGATCCACCGGCTCGTCGGCGAAGACGAGCACGGGGACCTCGAACGCCGACCCGTCCGCGATCCCTGAGGCGGCCGTCAGCCGGGCTCGGAAGCGTGCGCCTTCGCCCGCGGTGACGGCCTCCGTGACGACCGCCTCGGCTTCGATCGCCAGCCGTGACTCCGCCGCAGCCACCAGCGCCGGGGCACTGCGCTGCTGCGCGCCGATCGCCGCCGAGCCCGTCGTCAACGCGGCCGCCGCGAGGGGGACCGCCAGCAGCACCGCCACGGCACGGCCGGCCGGGACGACCAGCGCGACGGCGAGGAGGATGACCGCGACCGCCCAGCAGCCGGCCGAGACCGGCAGGAGCGTCTCCGGCATCCCGATCAGCGCCCCCGAGGCGGCCCACCCCGCCAGCGCCGGAGCGGCCAGGCGGAGGTCCGCCGTCATACCGTGACGAGCTCCCGCAGCTCGGCGAAGGTCCTCTCCCCGATGCCGCTGATGCCCAGGAGCTGCTCGACGGCGCTGAACCGCCCGTGCTCGCTCCGCCAGGCGATGATCCGCTGAGCCAGGGCGGGGCCGATCCGCGGCAGAGCCTCGAGGGCGGTCGCATCCGCGGTGTTGAGGTTCACCCTGCCGGGCGCCGATCCCGCGACGGACATGCCGGCCGGGGGCGCTTCGCCGACGGCCAGCACATAGAGCTGCTCGCCGTCGGAGACGAGACGGGCGAGGTTGACGGAACTGCGGTCCGCATCCGGGGTGAGGCCGCCGGCCGCCGAGACCGCGTCGATGAGCCGGGCGCCGTCGGACAGGCGGTAGAGACCGGGCCGGACGACCGCCCCGAGCACATGCACGAAGAGCTCCGGCTCGGCGCTCCAGTCCGCAGCACCCGGATCGCCGATGCCGTCGGCGCCCGTTGCTCCCGTTGCTCCCGTTCCGCCCGTTCCGCCCGTTCCGCCCGTACCGCTCCCCGAACTCGCGGACGTCGCCGGCAGCCGGCGGCTCTCACCGCCGGGCGACAGCGCGGCCGCCACGGTGGCGATGCCGAGTGCCCCCAGCAGGAGCACCACCGCCGCTCCCAGCCCCAGGCGCACTCGCATCCGGCCCTCGCCCCGACCCCTCATCCGGGCAGGGTATCCGAGCGGGACGGGCGGCCGGAGGCGTGTTCCGCAGCCTGCTCGGCCGGCCGGCGCGGCGGGGCTGGTGAGGAGCGGATCCGCCGCAGCGGACAAGAGAGGGGCGGGTGGACTCCGGGGAGCCCACCCGCCCCTCCTGCTAGGCGAGTGCTATACGACGACCGGCACTACTTGGTCGGCGGGGTGTAGGCGAGCATGGCAGCCGCCTGAGCCCCGTCCAGGGCCTCCTGGACCGTCTTCTTGCCGGTCATGGCCGGTACGACCGCGTTCTGCAGCTCGGTCTGGATCTGCAGGCCCGCGGTGGAGGATCCCATCGCGACGACATTCGCCATCTCGTCGTAATAGGTTGCGATCAGCTTGTCGAAGCCCTCGTTGCCGGTGGGCTTGATGTACTGGTCGCGGATGATCTTGTCGGCGGTCTGCGAGCCGGTGAAGACACCGGTGAAGATGTAGCCGGCCTCATCCTTGTGCTTGTCGAGGCGAGCCTTGACAGCGGCGACCCAGGCGTCATCCGAGGTGTTGGCGATCGCCCAGGCGCACGCGGCGGCCGGGTTCTTCGCCTTGGCCGGGATCACGTAGGCCGGGCCACCCGCGGCGGCCATCGGCTTGCCATCGGGGCCGTTGACCGGCGTGCCGCTGACCTGCGCGGTGTCCTTGAAGCCCGAGAGCACGTTCGGGTACCACTGGGCGTACATGCCCGCACCGACCTGGTCGGAGGAGAACTGGTTCTTGGCGCCGAAGAAGTCCCACGTCTGACCGAAGCTGTAGGCGTTCTCGTAACCGCCCTGGGCGTCGTAGAGCTCCTTCAGGAAGGTCAGCGCCTTGACGTTGTTCGGGTCGTTCAGGGTCGGCTTGCCGTTCTGGTCCATGATCTTGCCCCCGAAGGCGAGGAACCAGATGCTGACCTGGCCCGGCAGCTGCGGGTCGAAGCCGAGCCGCGTCGGCTTGCCGTCGGACTCGGTGTACATCTTCTTGGCCGCCGCCAGGAGCGCTTCGGGCTTGGAGGTGTCGAGGTCGGCCGCCGTCACACCAGCGGCGCTCGCGACGCGGTCGTTGATGATAATGCCCTGCGGCTGCAGGAACTGCGGGATGCCGTAGACGTTGCCGTCGTAGGTGACGTCCGCGATCTCACCCGGGTAGTAGTGCTTGTTGGGGTCGACGTTCTGGGCCTCGTAGCACTTGTCCAGCGGGACGATGAGGCCCTTGGAGGCGTACGTCGCAACATACTGGCGGTCCATCAGCACCAGGTCCGGCACATTGCCGCTGGCCGCCTGGGCCGCGAACTTCTGGGAGTCGAAGTTGGCCTGGTTGATGGTCACGTTGGTGACGCCGTCGGCCTTGACCTTCGCGGTCGCCAGGTCGGCGCGCGAGGTCGCGACCTCGTCGCCGAGGGTGAAGCCGCCGGTGGTCATCGATCCGCTGAGCGGGGCGGTGAAGTCGGGCGCCTTCGGTCCGTTGTCGCCGCTGTTGTTATCGCCTCCACCTGGGCTGCACGCCGTGCCCAGCAAGGCCACGGAGGTCGCCATCGCCAGGGCGATGACGGTCTGCTTAGTCTTCATTGATTCAGTCCCTTTCGAACACTAAAGCGTCGGCGCCGTCGCCGCACGCGCAGCAAAGACACCTCAGTCGATGAGAATGTGGCATCCTTCCCACATGCACACAGTAACGGTGCGCGTCTGTCGGCACAAGCCAACGCCCGAGAATGCAGATAACGGAGTGATAACGCCACAAGTTGCTCAATTTCGTTCTTGCCGCCCCCGCCGAGCATTGACTACGCTCGGTATGGCAACGTTTTCACGTTAACCGCGATAATTTCCGTCCCGGCGGGGCATGAACGCGGAATGCCGAGGCGAATGCCGCATCCGCCGAGCGACTCGAAGGAGCAGACGCCGTGTCCCGCGTTCGCCAGATATTGCTCATCGGCCACACCCACCACGACGTCGGCTACACCAACAGCCCCCGGATCGTCGACCGGATGCATGCGCGCATCGTCGGGGAGGTCCTGAGACTCAGCGACGAGGGTCCCACGACCGGATCCGACGCGTTCCGGTGGACCTTCGAGGTCGCCAGGCCGGTGCTGAGCTTCCTGGCATCGGTGACCCCCGGCCAACGCTCGCACCTGCGCAGGCTCGTCAAAGCGGGGCGGGTCTCGGTGACGGGCGGCTACCTCAACATGACCCAGCTGCCCGGGGCGGCGGAGTTCGACGCAGCCTACGACCAGCTCGCGCTGCTGCGGGCGGCGGGCATCCCCGTCAGGACGGAGCAGCACGGCGATGTGAACGGCATCGCCTGGGGCACTGTGCCGGCCATGCGCCGGGCGGGGATCGAGCGGCTCGTCATGGCGCTGAACCCCGACCACGGCAGGCCGCCCTTCGAACAGCCCACCGGGTTCTGGTGGGAGGGGCCGGACGGCGGCCGCGTCTTCGTCTGGCTGTCCACCCACTACGGCTTCGGGGAGGAATGGGGCATCATCGACGCCGACACGGCGATGGCCGAGCGGAACATCGCGGCATTCCTCGAACGCCTCGACCAGCGTGAGGACTACCCCTACGACACCGCGCTCGTGCACGCGGCCAACGACAACCGCTGGCCGAACGCCCTCTTCCTCGATGTGGTGCGGCATTGGAACAGCGTGCACCCTGAGACCCCCATGCGCACGGCGACCATCGACGATGCCCTCGACGTGCTCGTCGCCCAGGCCCGCGAGGCGGAGGGCCGCGGGGACCGGATCCCGGTGGTGCACGGGGAGTGGTCGGATTGGTGGTCGCACGGCCACGGCTCGACGGCGCGGGAGGTCGCGGTCTACCGCCAGGCCCGAAGCCTGGAGCTGACCGCGGCGGCGACCCTGGGGCTTACGGCGCTGCGCGGAGACGGCGCCCCGGCCCTGGCATCCGTGCTCGGCTACCGGCGCGGCCCGGTGCGGCTGCGCACTCCGCAGGAGATCCTGACCGACCTGGCGGAAGTCGACGAGCAGCTGCTGCTCTTCGGCGAGCACACCTGGGGCTCGTGGGAGACCTATTCGAAGCCGCGCTCCACCTTCAGCTACTCGCATTGGAACGCCAAGGCCGCCTTCGCCTACGCCTCCTACGACTTCGCCCGGGACCTGGCCGTCGAGGGACTGTTCCGCCTGGTCGCCAGCGGCGCAGAGATCGACGGGACCGATCTCGCGACCGGAGCGGCCGGGGGCGCCGTGGCCGAGCGCGCGATCGCCGTGGTGAACGCCACCGAGACCGCGAGGAGCGAGCCGGTGACGGTGGAGGTCGACGGCGCGGAGCTGCTGACCCTCGTGGCCCGGGATGTGCCGGCATTCGGCACGGCCATCCTCCCCATCCCCTCCTCCCCCGTGCTGCGCGGAACGGGCACTCAGGTCGAGACCTCCCGCTATCGCGCTGTGGTCGACTCCGGACGCGGAGGGGTCGTGTCCCTCATCGACGAGGCGACCGGGCTGCAGCTGGTGGACCGGGATGACGAGTTCGCCTTCGGGGCGGTCGTCGTCGAGCGGATCGCGCCCGGCTCTCAGCATCCGATGGTCACCGCCGATCCCAAGCGCTTCCGCCCGGAGGACCCAGGACCCGACTTCGTGCGCCATGCCGCATCCGGCACGGAGCCGCCCACCATCGTGGAGGCCGGCGACCACGTGGCCATCGCCTGGCGCAGCAGCACTGAGACCATCCCGGTCATCGACTCGACGCTCCGGCTCTACCACGGGCTCGGGACGATCGATCTCGAGGTCGCCATCGTCAAACCGGAGGACTTCGACCCCGAGAGCGTCTTCGTGACCTTCCCCTTCGCGCTGAGCCGGCCGCAGTTCCTCGTCGAGACGGCCGGGGCCGTCTACCTGGCCGAGACCGAGCAGCTTCCCGACACCAGCAAGGACTGGTACTCCATCCAGCACGCCATCGGCATCCGGGGCAACGAGGGAGCCGTGCTCTGGGGCAGCTACGACGCGCCCCTCGTACAGCTCGGCGGCTACCACACCGGCGAGTGGGCCCGCACCCTCCGGGCTCAGCGCGGGCACGTCAACAGCTGGTTGATGAACAATCTGCACTTCACCAACTTCCAGGCCAGGCAGGACGGCTCGGCGACCTACCGCTACCGCTTCGAGCCGGTCGTCGGCGGGGGCCTGACCGGGACGGTGGATCACGAGCAGGTGCGCCGCTACGGCCGGGATCTGCTGCAGCCGCTCCAGGCCCGGCAATACGCCGGACCGGTCCGCCTCGACGGGGGATCCGGCCTCCGGGTGGAGCCGGCAGAGGATGTGCTGGCCGAGCTTCGGCCGGTGGACGGCGGGGTGCGGCTGCGGCTGCGCAACATCGGACGCCAGGAGCGCCGGGTGACGGTCTCCTGGAGCGGAGGCGAGCACCGGGCCGGCGGGGCGGCACCGGTCGAGACGGTGCTCAGCATCCCCAGCCACGGCGTCGGCGAGACCGTGCTGCCGCTCTGAGCGCGGGCCGGATGCCCCGGCCGGCTCCAGAGTCGCCGTGCCCGTTCCTGCTTGGAGGATCCTCCGTCCCTGCCGGGAAGCGCTTGTCAACCCCTTCCCGGTCTCGGGGCCCGGGGTAGCGTGGCGGCATGAGGTTCGGTGCGGTGATCGACGCGGTGCAGAGTGCGATGCAGAGTGCGGTCCATGGCGCGGTCGACAGTCCCGATTGGGGCATGGTGAGCGCCATGGGGTGGACGGCGATCGTGCTGTCGATCGTGCTGGTGGCCGCGGTGACCGCGTTCATCGTCGTGGTCATCCGCTTCCTGCTGCACCAGATGCGGCACGCCGACGATCGCGACCGGGACCCCGGTGCCGGCCGGCCGGAGAGCGCCCGGAGCCGGGGCGCCGATCCGCGGAACGGGCGCGACGGTCCCGGCGTCCGCTACCAGGGCGCACGGACGCCCCCGTACAGCGCGGCGCCGGTCCCTCCCGAGAACCCGCACTCCCCGCCGACTCCGGCCCTCGGCACCCCGCAGGTGCGGCGCATCCGCTGAATCAGAGCACGTCGATGAGCGCCTCGGCGTGCTGGCCCAGCCGGAGCTCGCCGATGGTCACATCCACCGCGAAGCGCGCACGGCGCTGCGGGGACCCGGCGATCAGCTCGACGTCGAGCAGCCTCTCCTCCCCCGGCTCCAGCTGCACGCGCTGCTCCGCCGGCCGCTGCCAGCCCTCGGGCACCACCGGACGCACCACCGCGGTGGCACGCTCGCGGTGCGGGTTGCGCACCATGACGCTCATCCGCATCCGCGCACCGGGCGCCGCCTTCGAGCGGTAGGGGGCGATCCGCGCCATCACGCCGTCGGCCCCCAGATCGAGCTCCTCGAGCGGCAGCAGGCTGTGATGGATCTCGATCAGGTCCTCGCCGGCGTCCACGAGGTAGTCGAGGTAGCCCTCCTCCACCCAGCGCGGCTCCCAATGGCCGCTGAGCAGCAGGCCCGGAGCCACGCGCTTGTAGAGGGCTGCGCTCTCGCGGTAGTCCTCGATGCGGAAGCGGTTGCGGTACTGGTAGTTCAGGATCTCGTGGCGCTCCCCGGGGATCCCCAGGCCCTCCTGCTGATCGCCGGTGAAGAGGATGACCACATCGTCGACGGCCACCTCGTAGGCCACGGCGAAGAGCGTGTGGCCGGGCTGGTCGTGCACCGTGATGGTGTGCTCGTTCCACCGGAACGACTCGCCGACCTCGAGGATGCGATCGGAGGGGATCGGCTCGTACCACTGGCAGGGCAGATCGTATTGCCAGGGATCGTCCATGATCGCGGCGACGGTGGAGGGCGTCCAGATCTCGGTGCCCTCGGCCTCGCGCAGCAGGGTGAGCCCGGCCACGTGGTCGTCGTGGTAGTGGGTGGGCAGCGCGACCGAGATGCGCGTCACACCGAACTGCTCCTTGAGCGCCGGCAGCGACGCAAGCCAGGGCCGGCGGGCCGCCCGGTCGTTGCCGGTGGGCAGGCCCGTGGTCATGTCGTAGCCGTAGTCGATCAGCAGGGCCTCGCCGGTGTTCGACAGCAGGATGTAGCAGCAGGAGAGGCTCGTGCGGTTCAGCAGCACGTGGTCGGTGAGCTGGATGAAGGGGTTCCGCAGCCGGTCCCAGAGATCCCAGGGGTGCCAGCGCCGGGAGTCGACGAGGTACTGCATCCGCTCGGCCAGCAGCGTCAGCGCCTCGTCGGGATCATGCATCGGCTCGCCGTGCGAGGGCAGCAGCAGGCTCGCCTGCTCGTCCCGCAGCAGGTAGCAGCTGAGCACCGTCATGGCCGGTCCCTCGTGGTGGGAGTACGACCACTGGCTGGAGGCCAGCGACCACACCTTGCCCGGCCCGTAGATGAGGTCGCCGGTGAAGCCGATGAGCTTGCCGTCGCGCTCCAGCAGATAGCTGACCGAGCCGATGGTGTGGCCGGGGCTCGGCACCACCCGCAGCGGGACTCCCCCGTACGTCCCCACGCGGTACTCCGGCACCGTCGAGGTCACCGGCACCGGCTCGAGGATCGAGAAGCGGTCCTGCCGGAGGTTGTAGTCGTTGTCGAGCTGCCGGGTCGCCCACATCTCGTCGACCCGGTCGAAGAGCTCCACCTCGACCGGCGGCACGTGGATCGCCGCGCCGTGCCGCACCGCCAGCGGCAGGCCCTGCCCCTGGTCGCGGTGGTGGTGGGTCATCAGCACATCCGTGATGCGGCTGACGCCCAGCTCGGCCAGATGCTCCAGCACCAGCCCGGAGCCGAAGTCGATGGCGACGGCGGTGCGCCCTCCCGGGGCCGAGCCGGCCTCGTCCGAGACGATCAGGTAGACGTTGCAGGTGTCCCGGATGCGATAGACGCCCCGGAAGACCTCGTCCACGCGGGGTTCCTTGTGGCTCGGCGGCTCTGCTGCGCTCATCTAGGCTTCTTCGCTCTTCGGTGTCAGGCCTTCCCGGTACTCCGCCCAGGTCGAGGCGACGATCGCGAGGTCGCCGGCCTCGATCGGCTCGCCCGTGCGATCGATGGACTCCAGATAGTACAGGGCGGGGACCCCCAGCGACGGCTGGGCGACCACGTAGTCGAGCCACTCGCTGCGGGAGGGCATGGGCCATTGATCGGTGTCGATGGCGTGATGCGGCAGGGCCCGGGTCGCGATCGCATGCCGGAAGGCCAGCTGGTCGACCACCGGCACGTGCCTGCCGGTCGCATCGTGCTTGAGCACATCGTTGAGCCGCACCATGTCGCAGACATCGCCGAACGAGGGGTGCACGGTGTGGCACACCACCAGCGCATCGGGTTTCGCCTCCTTCGCCGCCTGGTAGATGGTGCGCAGCAGCGCGTGCAGCGCCGCGATCCCCCACACTCCGCCGTGCGATCGAAGGCTCTGGCCGCTCGGGGCGCGCTGGGTGAAGTCGACCTTGAAGCCGTCCGCATCCAATCCCTCGACGGAGAGAAGTCCCCGCACGATGGCGGCCAGGCGAGCCAGATAGCGCGGGTTGGACGGGTCGGCGGCGATGGGCCGGCCCGCGGCGTCGAGCACGCACTCCTCGGCGGGGAGCCCGGCCGGGTCCCAGGCCTTCCACCACAGCAGCACCTTCTGCCCCGCCGCATGACGCTCGGCGATCCATCCTCTGAGATCGGGCCAATGGTCGAGATCGGGCTCGGCCGTGCCGTATTCCGCCTGCCAGCGGTCGTCGATGACGATGGTCCCGGGCCTCAGGCCGTTCTCCTCCAGCGTCGCCAGGAACTCGTCGTAGACGTCCTGCCGGGCCAGGCTCGGGGCGGATTTGGCGACCAGCTCCTCCTCTTCGTCCACCTCGAGCAGCGCCTCGCCGCCCTCGGGGAGCACGGGCCCGCCCAGCACCGGATCGCCCGGCGTGTCCGGCTCGTGGCGCAGCCGCCGGGCGAGCCGGGCGCATTGGGCACCCCAGCCGCAGAACAGCGGCTCATGCCACCACGCCTCGTCATGCGGTCCCTCGGATGGGGCGAGGCCGTGCGCGACCAGATCCTCCCGGTGGTCCTCGATCGTCCCCCAGCCGCTGGCCGAGGGGCGCAGCACCAGCGTCGGCGAGCGCCACTCCCCCTCCGCCCGGGTGTGGCCCTCGTAGTCGAGGCGGATCAGGAAACCGCCGTCCAGCGGCTCGTAGCGCATGGTCGTGAAGGTCAGGGTCTCGACGGGCCCGCGCAGGGACAGGCCCAGCCAATCGCCCCCGGGCACGCTCGTCGGCCCGTCGGAGGGCTCCCGGCTGAAGCCATAGACGAGAGGAGGGGGCGAGAAGATGCCGTGCAGACGCCCGGGGGTGGCGTCGCCGACGACGCCGAGCACCCCGGCCGCCGAGGAGGGCCGCACCAGGTGCACGGGCTCGGTCGGCACGGGGACGAGCACGCCGGCGAACTCGATGGAGGATCGGAAGGTGCCGCAGGCTCCGCCCTCGAGCGTGGCCTGGCCCCCGAGGAGCTGCACGGAGGCGATGTCGCCCGAGCCCGCCACGCGCACCGTCACCTCGACGGTCCCGGGCGTGCACAGCAGCCTGAGCTCGTGCTCCTCCCACGCCGAGCTGCGCGTGGTGACGATGATCTGCACATCCTCCCCGAGGGGGACCGCCTCGACGTCGTCGACCGACCAGGTCTCGTCGGGGGCGGCCGTGGTGTGCACCGAGCTGAGCAGGTTGATGGCGGACCAGGGTCTGCCGTGCCGGTCGTAGAGGTGCGCGAAGGGCGCGCGCGCGAAGCCGACCAGCGTCGTCTCCAGGTGCAGCGAGTACGCCTCGGCGGTGACCCGGATGCCGTCCGCGCCCACCTGCATGAGCACCGCCTGCAGCGGTGGGGCGTCGATGACGGCGGGGGCGTCTGCTGCTGAGGAATCCATGTCAAAGAGCGTACATGGCAACGTTGCCACAGCGTCGCTTTGCCGCAGGGGCGAGCCGCAACGATCCGGTCACAAGTCGGCCAGCTCCCGCGGAGTGGCGGCCACCCGGGTGACGGAGCCGTCGGTCGCCTCGATGCGGAACGAGGGGTGCTCGGGATGGAACACGACGGCGAGGCGGGCGCGCGCCTCGCCGTTGGTCCAGCTCAGCTCGATCCGGTCCTCCGCCATGACCCGATAGCCGAACTCCCCCGCGAAGGCCGGGTGCGAGGAGCGCAGCCGCACGAGCCCCAGCTGGGCTCGCGTGACCGTGCTCTCCAATGCCGCGGCCAGCTCGGCCGGCGTGTAGACATGACGGTTCACATCCCGGCCGTTGCCGGTCCGCTCGAAGAGCCCGACGTCGTCGAGGCCGCCGAGCAGGCCGACGTAGTAGAGCTGCGGCTCCCCGGGCACCCACAGCTGCACGGCGCGAGCCAGCAGATAGGCGTCGAGATCGCCGCCGAGCACGCTGAAGAAGGTCGCGTTGATCTGGTGCGGCAGCTGCGCCCAGGCGGGCACCACCGAGGCGATCGCCGAGTGCCCGCCGGTCGCCCTCTCGGCCCGGGCGAAGACATCCGCCATCTGCTCCTGCGAGATGAGTCCCGGCCTCTGCCCGGACGGGCCGGCGTCGATGACCCCGATGCCGTCGTGGGTGTCGAGCACCACGATCGCGTTCCGGGGGCGCACCTCGAGCCACTCCGCCAGCTTCCCGGCGGTTCCGGTCCCCAGGGAGTGCAGCAGCAGCGGCGGCAGGGCGAAGTCGTAGACCAGGTCGACCAGGGGCGCGATCGCCAGCTGCTGGGTGTAGTGCGCATGCACTTCGACGAGCACCCGCAGCCCCTCCTCGTGCGCCATCGCCGTGATCTCCCGCACGAAGCCCAGCGTCTCCTCCGTCATGAAGCTGTCGCTGCCCGGCGTCTTGATCGCGTAGCCGACGGCGTCGAGCCGCACGACGCCGACGCCGGCTTGCGCCAGGGTGCGCAGGATACGGCGGAGATAGCCCTGCGCCGCGGGGTGCCGCACGTCCAGGTCCACCTGGCTGGGCATGAAGGTCGTCCAGACCAGATGACGGGAGCCGTCGAGGCCCTCGTAGGGCGTGAACGGCAGCCCCGGCCGGGGACGGTAGAAGCCGGTGATGTCCCCCTCCGTCCCGCCGTGCGGGAAGACCCGGTCGAAGGTGAGGAACATGCCGTCGAACTCCGAGGCCTCCCCCCGGGCCAGCCAGTCGGCGAACTCCGCCGAGGACGAGGAGACGTGGTTGACGATCAGGTCGGCGGTGACCTCCCGGCGGCCGGCGATCGCCCGGATGTCGTCCCATCCGCCCAGCCGGGGGTCGACCGTGCCGTGATCGACCGGATCGAAGCCCGCGTCGGCCCCGTCGAAGGGTACGAAGAACGGCAGCAGATGCACGCCGCCGAAGTCGCTCAGCGGCCCGTCGAGGATGGCGCGCAGTCCCGACAGATCGCCACCGAGCCGATCGGCGTAGCAGAGCAGCTGCACGCCCCGCGACGTCATCGCGCCGCCGGCGGATCGCCCGAGGCGTCCGCAGCGACGCCGAGGGCAGCCAGCAGGGCCGCCACGCCCCGCTCGGGGGAGGTCATCACGGGCACCGCGAACGACTGCCCGCTCACCGCCTGCGCCATGGACGCCTGTGCGAGCACGACCACATCCGAGCCGGATGCCGCAGCCTGCACCGCCTCGGCGATCAGCCGGTCGTGGCCCGCCTGGTCGCCGGCATCCCGCGCCGCGATAGCACCGGCGACGACGGTCGCCGTGACCGCGACATCCGCCTGCGCGGCGTCCACCGACCGCTGGATGAGCTGGCCGGTCGGCCCCAGCGTCGCCTGCAGCGTGGCGAGCACCGCGATGCGACCGGGACGGTCGGCGGCCTTCCCGGCAGCGGCGGCCGCGGCCACCGCATCCGCCGCCATGGGGGCGTCGACGCGCAGCACGGGCACCGCCGCCGCCTCAGCCGCCTCGTCGACGGCGTTGCCGATCGAGGAGCAGGTGACGAGGACGGCCTGGGCGCCCTCGGCGATGAGGTAGTCGACGTGCTCGCGCACGCGCGCGGTCACCTCGGGGGTGACCGCGACGTCGATCGCCGTCTGCAGCAGCCACGGATCGGCGAGGTGCACCAGCTCGATGCCCGGAGCCGCCGCCGTGATCGAGGCGTGGAAGCTGCCCGCCAGCGCCGGGACGGTGTGGAGCAGCCCGGCGCGGACCCGCTCGCCCGCCGGACCCCTGACTGCGCTCATGATGCATCCCTCCACGGCCGGGCCTCGCGGTCGACCATCTCGATGAGCCTCTCCAGGCGCGGCACCGAGAGCTCGGCGAGCCTCGCCGGGACGTCGTCGCTGCCCACCACATCGCTCCACAGCGCTCGGCCGGCGAGGAAGCCGCTGGCGCCTCCCCGGCAGGCGGCCTGGACGGCGTCGAAGAAGTGCGCTTGATCGACTCCCTGCGAGAGCACCACCCAGGGGCCGCGGATGACCTCGCCCAGCGCCCGGCTGGCCGCGAGCTGCTCCTCGGCGCTCCCCCTGCCCCCCAGCGGGACCTGCACCTTGTAGAGGCTGGGACCCAGCGGCGAGAGCTCCGCGGCCGCCTCCTTGATCGCCTCCTCGACATCCCAGCTGCCGTCGTCCAGCTCGCCCTGGGTGGCCCGGACGACGGGTTCCAGCACGGAGAGCACCCCGCGTTCGCGGGCCGCCGCGATGAAGTCCCGGGCCAGCTGCACGCGCTGTGCCCTGCGCTCATCCCGCCGCCAGATGATCAGCAGCTTGATCGCCACGACGCCGGCCAGGTCGGACTCCGGCGCCAGCACGACATCGTCGAGGTCGGTCTCCTCCACCGGACCGCCATCGGCCTGGGTCAGCGCATCGGCGGCGAGGATGAGGCCGGCGGACGAGGGCAGCACCTCCCGGACCTGCTCGAAGCCGTAGTGCCGGTCGATGAGGAAGCCGGAGGCCAGGGGGCCCAGGGCCCGGGCCACGTCGAGCTTGAAGCGGATGAGCACCTCATCGGCGGGACGGCCCCGCCCGGCGGCGTCGAACATGGCCCGCAGGCTCTCGCGCTGGTCCATGGCCACCATGGCCAGGGCGCCCGACGGCCGGGCGATGGCGTCGAGGCGGGGATGTTCTGCGGTGGTCATGATCCTCCTTCTCCGGGGTCTGCAGACGACTCTGCGACGGGAACGGCGGCCGCGGCAGCGGCGACGAAGCGATCGAAGACGCGGTCGAAGACGGCGCCCGCCCCGGGGGGCACCGCACGCACCGGCAGCCGCGTCGCATCGGAGGCGATGCCGGTGCGCACGGCGGCGAGGAGCGCCGCCGCCGAGGCGACCGGCTCGCTCACCGCGACCGTCTGCAGGCGGCTGGGCATGATCGCCGCCTTGGTGCGCAGCCACGACGATGCCGCCGAGGCTCCGAGCACGGTGATCGGCTCGTCCCCCTCCCCGGACGGCCCGGCCAGCCGGCGCTGCTCGACATGCATCCAGCGCAGGTGCAGGGCGAGCCCCTGCAGGAGCGCCCGGGCGGCGTCCGCCGGGGCGATCGACTCCAGCGGCAGCTCCCGGCCGTCGCCGTCGAGCACCCGCAGGCGGGCGTGGGGGTCGGGGAGCGGCGTCTGCCGGCCGGCCAGATAGGGCAGCAGCAGGATGCCGGCCCCCGCCGCAGCGGCAGCGGAGTCGGCAGCCGCATCGGCGGCGTCGAGCAGGCCGGGCAGGTCCGTGCCGGGGAAGCGCTCCGACCACCACCGGACGAGGGCGCCTCCGTTGGCGGAGCCGGCGAGCAGCACCTCGAACCGGCCCGTGACGTCGCGGCCGAGGCTCATGCCGCTCGCCGCGACCGCCCTCCGGTCCGCGGAGCCGGCCAGGATGCGCACGAGCGCCTCCGAGGTCCCCACCGAGTCGGCGACCCGGCCCGGCTCCCGCACTCCTGCGCCCCAGGCGCCGACGGCGTGGTCGTGCCCGGCGACGATCACCGGGATGCCGGCGGGCAGTCCCGTGCGCGCCGCCGCATCCGCCGACACCCGGCCCGCGGGCTCCCCCGGCGCGGCGATGCGGGGCAGCTGCTCCGGCCGCATGCCCGCGAGGGCCAGCAGCTCCGGGTCGAAGGCCTCCGGCAGCGGATCGCCGAGCCCCGGCAGCCGATAGGCCATGGTTCGGGCCGCGAGGGTGTGGTCGGTGACCAGGCCGCCCGTCGAACCCCGCTCGCCCGTCAGATCGAGCGCGACCAGATCGGAGACGCCGGCCCAGCGGGACATCGCCCCGAAGAGCTCCGGCTCGCTCCGCCGCAGACCCGCCCACACCGCCAGCGGCGCCTTCGGCCCGGCCCGCACCCCGGTCGCCTCGAAGAGCTCGGCCCGCCCCGCCATCCCGGCGATCCGCTCGGCGTCCGCCGGGTCGCGGCGGCTGTTCCAGCGGATGAGCGGGCTCAGCGGCTCGCCGGCTGCGTCCAGCGGCACACCGGTCTCGGCCATGGAGGCGATGCCGACGGCCTGCGGGGTCACCCGGGTGAGCGCGAGCAGCGTCCGGCTGAGGGCGGCGAGCCGGCCGAGCAGCTCGACCGCGTCATCCGGGGTGGGCACGGAGCGGACCATGAGCTCCCGCACCGCGCCGCCGTCGTCCACCACCACGATGGCGACCTTCGTGTTGCTGCTGCCGATGTCGATGCCCAGCGCCGCGACCGGCCTCGCCGGCGCCGGGGCGGCAACGGGCTCGGGGCCCGTCTCGCCGCTCCTGCTGCCTCCGCCCGAGCTGATGGTCACAGCACCAATTTTTTTCATGCTCGAACACTTTCGTCAAGAACTGTGCGATTCTTGACATCTCTCACCGAGATGGCTTGGATTGAGTCGTGCGCTACACCGAGGCCCCGGCACGCCGCGAAGAGCTGCTGCGCCGGCTCACGGCCCAAGGCTACGTCTCCTCGGCCCAGCTGGCCATCGACCTCGACGTCTCGGAGATGACCATCCGCCGGGACCTGCGCCAGCTCGACTACGAGGGCCTCGCCCGCCGGGTCGTGGGCGGGGCGAGCCTGCCGGATTGGCAGGGACAGGGCCTGCCCTTCGAGGAGCGCGACCGGATCGACAGCCTCGAGAAGCGCGACATCGCCCGGGCCTGCGCGGAATACCTCCGCGATTCGACCACCGTCGCCCTCGACGCCGGCACCACCGTCGCCCCCCTGGCGGGCCTGGTCTCGGCGGGGACCACGCTGATCACCCACTCGGCCCCGGTGATCGCGGCGGTCGCCGAGCGCGACGACCTCGACCTCATCGCCCTCGGCGGCACCTACCAGCCGGCGACACGCTCCTTCGCCGGTCCCATCACGGGCCGGAACCTGGAGCTGCTCTCCGCCGACGTCGCCGTGCTCTCGGCCACCGCCGTGACCGCCTCCGGGATGCTCTGCGCCAACACCCTGGACGCCGAGATCAAGCGCGGCATGGCCGCGATCGCGGCGCGCACGGTGCTGCTGGTCGACCACACCAAGTTCGGCATCCGCGCCCCCATCCGCTTCGGCACCCTGGAGATGGTCGACATCGTGTTCACCGACCCCCTCACCCCGCCCTCGGACCTCGACATGCTCCGGGCGGCGGGCGTGCAGGTCATCGTCGCGGCCCCCGGAACGGCGGGCGAATCGGCGTGAAGGCATCCGAACGAGGGCCCGGCGATCCGCCGCTGAGCTCCGTCCCGCGCTTCCTGCTCTGGCAGGCCAGCCGCCAGCCGCTGACCCTGATCGGCGGCGTCGTCTTCGGCGTGGTCTGGATGCTCTGCCAGGCCGTGTGGCCCTATCTGCTGGGCCGGGCGGTCGACGAGGGCGTCGCCGGAGCGGGACCCGTCCTGCTGCTGTGGTGCGGTGCGCTGCTGGGGCTGGCGGTCGTCCAGGCCGGCACCGGCATGCTCCGGCACCGGATGGCGGTCACCAACTGGCTCCGCTCGTCCCTGGGCATCGCGCGGCTGATCGGCCACCACTCGGCCGACACAGGGTCCGCGATCACGGCGACCACCGCATCCGGCGAGATCGTGGCGACCGTCTCCTCCGACTCGCTCCGGATGGGCGAGATGTTCGACGTCACGGCGCGGCTCAGCGGCGGCATCGTCGCCTACCTCACCGTCGCGGTCATCCTGCTGGGCACCTCGGCGGAGCTCGGCGTGGTGGTGCTGATCGGCGTGCCGGTCATGGCGCTGACCCTCTCGCTGCTCATCCGCCCGCTGCGGGCGCGTCAGCTCGCCTCCCGGCACCAGGCCGGACTGCTCAGCACTCTGGGCGCCGACACCGTCGTCGGGCTCCGCGTACTGCGGGGCATCGGCGGGGAGGCCGAATTCGTCGACCGCTATGTGCGGCGATCGACGGCCGTGCGCGACGCCGGCGTGCAGGTGGCCCGCGTGCAGTCCTGGCTCGACGGGATGCAGGTCTTCCTGCCCGGCGCCTTCCTCGCCTTCGTCGTCTGGTTCGGCGCCCATGCGGTGGTCGGCGGATCGATGGGGGTCGGCGACCTCGTCACCTTCTACGGCTACGGGACCTTCCTCGTGCTCCCCCTGCGCACGGGGGTGGAGGCGATCCAGACCTTCACCCGGGGACTGGTCTCCGCCCGCCGGGTGCTGGCGGTGCTGCGGATCCAGCCGGCGGCCCGCGACCTCCCCGAGCCGAGCTCGCCACCGCCGCCCGGCGCCGAGATCGTCGACGTCGCCTCCGGGCTGGTGATCCCCGCGGGACTGTTCACCGCCATCGTCGACCCCGACCCCGACGACGCGGCACGCGTCGCCACCCGGCTCGGCCGCTTCGACGACGCCTCCCACCGGGAGGCCCCCGTGCTCTGGGGCGGCGTCGACCACACCTCGGTGCCCGTCGCGGCCGTGCGGGACCGGATCGTCGTCAACGACGCCAGTCCGCACCTCTTCGGCGGCCCGTTGCTGGACGGCCTGGACATCCTGCCCTCCCGCAAGCCGGAGTACCGCTCGACGGCGACCGGCCAGCTCCGCCGGGTCAGCAGCGCCCTCGAGACCGCCGCCGCCGCCGACATCGTCACCGAACTGCCCCAGGGATTGCACGAGTACGTCCCCGAGCGGGGCCGCTCCTTCTCCGGCGGTCAGCGGCAGCGGCTGTCGCTGGCCCGCGCGCTGCTCACCCAGGCGGAGGTGCTGATCCTGATCGAGCCGACCAGCGCGGTCGACTCGCACACCGAATCGCAGATCGCCGACCGTCTGCGCAGGGTCCGCGACGGCCAGACCACCGTCGTGGTGAGCACCAGCCCGCTGCTGCTGGGCCAGGCGGATCGCGTCGTGGTGATGAAGGAGGGCACCGTGCTGGGCGAGGGGACCCATCTCGAGCTGCTGCGGCGGGACGATCGGATCGGTGAGGTCTACCGCGCCGTCGTGGCGCGCAGCACGAGCAGCGCCGAGCCCGCACAGGGCACCGACCTCGACGCCGCCTGGACCGGCGCCATCGACACGCTGTGGACCGAGGCCGTGCAGACGGGGGCCATCCCCGTCGCCCCCGAGGAGGGAGACGAGGGGCGTGACGACCCTTCCGATAGCCAGCACCGCTGAAGTGCGCGCCACGGCGGCGCGGCTCATCCGGCGCCACCGGGGCGGATTGACGGTGGTGCTCATCCTGCACACGCTGGCCGCGGTCAGCGGTCTCGCCGGGCCCTGGCTGATCGGGCGGATCATCGACCTCATCCGCACCGACGGGGTCGCAGGCGCGACGATCGACGTGACGGCCCTGGTGCTCCTGGCCGCGGTCACGGCGCAGGCGCTGCTCATCCGCTTCGCCCAGCGCCAATCGATGATCCTCGGCGAGACGGTCTTCGCCATGCTGCGCCAGGAGTTCATGCACACGGTCGGGCAGCTCCCGCTCTCCACCGTCGAGCAGGCCGGTACCGGCGATCTGCTCTCCCGCACCACCAACGACATCGAGAGCGTGGCCCGCACCGTGCGCTTCGGCGTCCCGCGCATCCTGGTGGCCAGTGTCACCACCATGCTCACGGCCGCCGCCGCGATCGCCGCCGGCCCCCTCGTCGCGATCGCGATGTTCGTCGGGATCCCGATCATCCTCGTCATCACCCGGTGGTACCTCCGGCGGTCCGGCCCCGGCTACCGCCGGCAGCTCGCCTCCTATGCCCGGCTCGGCGGCATCATCAACGAGACCGTCGACGGCGCCCGGACCATCGATGCGCTCAGTCTGGCGCCGCTGCAGCGCCGCAAGATCGACGCCGCCCTGGCGGAGCGCCGCAGCGCCGAGCGCTACACGCTCTACCTCCGCAGCGTGTGGATGCCCTTCACCGACTTCTCCTTCTTGCTCCCCGTCGTCGCGGTGCTGCTCTGGGGCGCCTATCTGGTCTCGGCCGGCCTGACGACGATCGGTGCGGTCGCCGCCATCGCGCTCTACTCGATGCAGCTGATCGGCCCCGTCCAGGAGCTGGTCGGCTGGATGGACGAGATCCAAATCGGCACGACGGCGCTGGCCCGGATCATCGGGATCGACCAGGTGCCGCCCGACCGCGTCGCCGGCGACCGGCTGCCCGCGGACGAGCGGCTCTCGGCAGAGGGCGTGAGCTACGCCTACCGACCGGGCCACGATGTGCTCCACGGCATCGACCTCGACCTGGAGGTCGGCGAGCGCCTCGCGATCGTCGGGCCGTCGGGCTCCGGCAAGTCGACGCTGGCCCGGATGCTCTCGGGCATCAACGCCCCGACCCGGGGCCGGGTCACGGTCGGCGGCGTGCGGCTGGTCGACCTCCCCGTCGAGGAGCTGCGCCGCCACGTCGCGCTCGTCACGCAGGAGCACCACGTCTTCGTCGGCACGATCGCCGAGAACCTCCGGCTCGCCGCCCCCGCGGCCAGCGTCGCCCAGCTCGAGGACGCGCTGGGCGTGGTCGGGGCGCTGTTCTGGGTGCGCTCCATGCCCGAGGGGCTGGAGACCGCGGTCGGATCCGGCGGCGTCGTGCTCACCCCGGCGCAGGCGCAGCAGCTCGCCCTGGCCCGGCTGGTGCTGCTCGACCCGAAGACGCTCGTGCTCGACGAGGCCACCTCGCTGCTGGATCCGAGGGCCGCCCGGGATCTGGAGCGCGGCATGTCCCGGCTGCTGGAGGGCAGGACCGTCATCGCGATCGCCCATCGGCTGCACACCGCGCACGACGCGGATCGCGTGGCGGTCGTCGAGGACGGCCGCATCGTCGAGCTGGGCAGCCACGACGAGCTGGTCGAGGGCCGAGGCGAGTACGCCGCCCTCTGGACATCCTGGCATCAGGAGTGAGAGGAAGCCCCGTGTCACGATCGGATCCCGCTGCCGTGCTGGTCCCCCGGCCGCGAACGCTCGAATCCGGCGGCCGGGGTCCCGAGGACCTCGACCGTCTGCAACGGGAGGCCGTCACCGGCACCGGTCCCGGCTCGAAGGCCTGGGAGGCTCTGGAAGGCTCAAGGCCGCAGGATCTCGGCGCGGAGGGGTTCGTGCTGCGGATCGAGGCCGGCAGCACCGGACGAGCGCTGATCGCCGGCGCGGACGAGGCCGGTGTCTTCTACGGCCGGGCGGCCCTGCGGCAGCTCTGCGAGGCGGGCGCGGTGCGCGAGCTGACGCTGCGGGACGAGCCGGTCCTGGCCTGGCGCGGCGTGGTCGAGGGCTTCTACGGTCGGCCCTGGTCGCACCGGGATCGCATCGAGTTCCTGCGCTTCGCCGGGCAGGTGCGGCTGAACAACTTCGTCTGCGCCGCCAAGGACGACCCCTACCACCGCGATCGCTGGCGCGACCCCTGGCCTCAGGCCGAGCTGAGCCGGATCGGCGAGCTCGCCCGGGAGGCCGAGGCCAACCACGTGCTCTTCACCTATGCTCTGGCGCCGGCCCTGTCGATGCGCGTCAGCGAGGACCGGGAGCACGAGCTGCTCGCCGCCAAGGCCGAGCAGCTCTACGGGGTGGGGGTACGCTCCTTCGCGCTGCTCTTCGATGATGTGCCGACCGAGCTCACCGACCCCGGCGATGTGGCGATGTTCGGTGCCGATGCGGGCGCCTCCGGGGCCGCCCACGGGCTGGTCTGCAGCCGCTTCCGCGACGGCTTCCTCATCCCCCGCGGCATCGCGCAGCCCCTGGCCATCTGCCCCACCGACTACGCCGGGAACTCCTCCTCCCCCTACCGCGACCGGCTGGCCGAGGCTCTGCCCGGCGATGCTCTGGTCATGTGGACCGGCTCGGACATCGTCGTCGGCGAGGTGAGCAGGGAGGACATCGACGCGGCCGCCGCGAGCTATCGTCGCTCCCTGGTGCTCTGGGACAACTTCCCGGTCAACGACTTCGACCGCACCCGGCTCTTCCTCGGCCCGCTCCAGGGCCGCACCGGGCGGGTACGGGGGTCCGCACTCCACGGCATCAGCTCGAACCCCATGGTCGAGGCGGCGCCCTCCCGCTTCCCGCTCGCCACCGTGGCCGATTGGGCCTGGGACCCGGAGCGCTACGAGCCGGAGGATGCCGCGCGCCGCGCGCTGGCGCTGGTCGGCGGCGATGAGGCGGATGCCCTCGCCCCCCTGATCGAGGCCTGCAGCAGCTGGCCGCCCTCCGCCCCGCAATCGCCGGGGCTCGAGGAGGCGCTCACCGGCGCCCTCGAGGGGGACGAGGATTCCCTTCGCCACGCGGAAGGCGTGCTGCAGAGGCTGGCCACCGCGGCCGACGGCATCATCGGGGCGGAGACACATGAGGCTCGTGATGCCCTGCACAGCGAGCTCATGCCCTGGCTGGCGACCGCGCACGACGTCGGCACGGCGGGGGTGCTCGCCTGCCGGCTGCTCCGGCGGCTGCAGACGGAAGCGCCGGCGTCGCTTGGCGCGGAGCGCGACGAGCTCAAGGCCGCCCAGGCCCAGGCCGAGACGCACTACCCGAATGTGCTGCGCACCATCATGCCGGCCTTCGTGCACGCCGTCCTCGGCCGGATGGGGCTGGAGCAGCCGGTGCACGGCGAGAGCCGCCGCATCCTGGTGCTGATCGGGCCGAACCCGGCCCCCGGCGACCGCGACCTCGGCGAGCGGTTGACGGCGCTGGGCTTCGCGATGACCCTCGCGACCGGGCTCGACCCCGCATCCCTCGACGCCGATCTGGTCATCGTCACCCGGAACGCCTCCGTCGAGGCGGCCCAGACGGCCGTGTCCCTGGCAGTGCCGGTGATCATCTGGGGCCACCTCGTCGCGACGGGGCTGGCCGCGAAGTCAGCGGTGCCGCTGTCGCAGCACTCCATCGACATCGTCGCGCCGGAGCATCCGCTCGCGGCCGGCCTCAGCGGCCTGGTGCAGGTGTACCGGGGCCACGGCAAGATCACCTGGGGGCTGCCCGCCGAGAGCGGCGTCGTCATCGCGAAGGGCGTCCACCCCGACGAGCCGCACCCCGCCATCGTGTACTACCCGGCCGGCGCCGAGCTCGTCGATGGCAGCACCGCGCCCGCGCCCCGGCTGACCTTCTTCCTGGGCAGTGAGGGCCTGGCGCCCTGGCTCATCGCCCCCGAAGGCCACGCCCTGCTGAACACCGCGGTGACCTACCTGCTGGCCGCCGCCTCCTCCCCCGCCGCCCCCGCTACCTCCCCCGCCGAGCCGTCAAGAACTGTCCCATCCGAAGCCGGCATCCAGCAATAGACGACGGCTCGCGGGATGCGGTGCAGCTGAGAGCTCCGGATGCGGTCGCATGGCGTCATCGAGTCGGGCCATCACCTCCAGGACAGTCAGCTCCTCCTCTGGCAAGCTCACGCTCAGCTTCCTACCCCGATACCGCCTGGTAGCACGCGGGCGGCCAGGTCGATCGGCTCAGGCCGCGCCTAGCGCTTGCGGCGCTCGCGCACCCGCATGTTCATGACGATCGGGCTGCCCTCGAAGCCGTGGAGCTCGCGGAGCCGGCGCACGATGAAGCGCCGGTAGCCGGGGTCGAGGAAGCCCGTGGTGAAGAGCACGAAGGTCGGCGGCCGGGCGGAGGCCTGCGTGCCGAAGAGGATGCGCGGCTGCTTTCCGCCGCGCACGGGGTGCGGATGCTCGGCGGTCAGCTCCGCGAGCAGGGCGTTGAACCGGGCCGTGGGGATCCTGGTGTCCCACGACGCGAGCGCGAGCTCGAGGGCGGGGACCAGCTTCTCCAGATGCCTGCCCGTTCTGGCGGAGATGTTGACGCGCGGGGCCCAGGAGACGTGGCCCAGGCTCTGCTCGATCTCGCGCTCCAGCAGGCGACGACGCTCGTCGTCGAGCAGATCCCATTTGTTGTAGGCGAGCACGAGGGCCTTGCCCGACTCGAGCACCAGGTCGACGATCTTCAGGTCCTGCACGCTGATCGGCTCGCTGACGTCGATGAGCACCACCGCGACCTCGGCCTTCTCCAGGGCGGCGCTGGTGCGCAGCGAGGCGTAGAAGTCGGCGCCCTGCGAGAGGTGCACGCGACGACGGATGCCCGCGGTGTCGACGAAGCGCCAGGTCCTGCCGCCGATCTCCACGAGCTCGTCGACCGGGTCGCGGGTGGTCCCGGCCAGCTCGTCCACCACGACCCGCTCCTCGCCCGCGGCGCGGTTCAGCAGCGACGACTTGCCCACATTCGGCCGGCCGAGGAGGGCGACGCGACGCGGCCCCCCGACCTCCGCCCTGGCCACCGCCGAGACCTCCGGCAGCAACGGGAGCACCCGATCCAGCAGGTCGGCGACGCCCCGGCCGTGCAGCGCCGAGACCGGCCACGGCTCCCCCAGTCCGAGCCCCCACAGTGTCGCCGCCTCGGGCTCCTGCCGCTGGTCGTCCACCTTGTTGGCGACCAGGACGACCGGCTTCCCGGCCGAGCGCAGCATCCGCACCACGCGCTCGTCGGTCGCGGTCGCCCCCACGATCGCGTCGACGACGAAGAGCACGGCGTCGGCGAGGTCGACGGCGACCTCCGCCTGGGCGGCGACCGCGGCGTCGATGCCCCGGGCGTCGGGCTCCCAGCCGCCGGTGTCCACGAGGGTGAAGCGGCGGCCGTTCCATTCGGCCGCGTAGCTCACGCGGTCCCGGGTGACTCCGGGCGTGTCCTCGACGACGGCCTCCCGGCGGCCGAGGATGCGGTTCACCAGCGCGGATTTGCCCACATTCGGCCGGCCGACGATGGCCAGCACGGGCAGGGCGGGCAGGTACTGGATCCGATCGGCGTCCTCCGTGGCCGCCTCGAGGATGCCGAGGTCCTCCTCGTCGAGCTCATAGTCGGTGAGGCCGGACCGGAGGGCCTCCGCGCGCTGAGCCGCCGTCTCGTCGTCGAGGGCCGCGAGCCGGGTCCTGACCTCGGCGCTCAGCTCGGGGAAGTCGTCCTGCTCAGCCATCCTGCAATCCTACGGGGCCGGGGTGGAGCGTCCCCGATCGGACGCCCTCCCCGTTAAGCGCTCCCGCCTGGTTCAGGATGCTATCGGCTGAATAGCATCCAATGCGGCGCCGAGGCGATCCTTGGCCATCTCGCGATCGTAATCTTCCTGCAGTCCGGTCCAGAACTGTTCGGACATCCCGAAGTAGCGCTACAACCGCAGTCCCGTATCGGCCGAGATACGGCGCTTGCCGTGAATGATCGCACTGATCCGGGTCTGCGGTACACCGATCGCCTTCGCCAGCTTGTAGTCGGTGATCTCCAGGGGCTCTAGGAACTCCTCGCGCAGGATGACGCCCGGATGCGTCGGCTGCATGACTGGTCGATCATTCATCGTGCGGCCCGGACGAGACCGATCAGTGCGTCGACGGTCTCGTCGAAGCTCAGCTCGGTGGAGTCGAGCGTCGTCACGCCCTCGGCGGCGTTCATGAAATCCACCACCCGGGAGTCCTGCGCGTCCCGGGCGTTCAGCTGCTGCGCCACGGCACCGACCGAGTGCCCGCCCAGCTCCGCGGCCCGGCGGGCATGCCGCACCTCGGGCGAGGCGGTCAGCAGCACCCGCACCGCGGCCTCCGGGGCGACGACCGTGGTGATGTCGCGGCCCTCCACGACGATCCCCGGCTTGGCGCTGCCCTCGATCACCGAGCGGAAGAGCTCGACCAGGTGCCGGCGGACGGCGGGGATGCCGGCGATCGCGCTGACCGCGGCGGAGACGCGCGACTCCCGGATGGCGGTCGTGACATCCCTGTCCCCGACCCGGACGAAGTACCCGTCGGGATCGATGCCGATCCGGTAGTCGAAGCCGGACAGGAGAGCCACGACGGCATCGGGGTCGCCCGGGTCGATGCCGGCCTCCAGCACGCTCCATGCCAGCGCCCGGTAGGCTGCACCCGTGTCCTGGTAGTCGAAGCCGAGTCGCCGGGCGGCCGCACGGCTGACGCTCGACTTGCCGCTTCCCGCCGGACCGTCGACGGCGACGACGACCCGCCGGCCGCTCACGCCCACGCTCCGGCGATGCGCCAGCCGCGCGACTCGAGGTCGGCGATGAGCCCCGGCTCCGCCTCGGGCAGCACCGAGAGCTCGGCCAGGCCGATGGGGGCGCCCGGCGAGTGCTCCAGACGGAGGTCCTCGAGGTTGACGCCGATCTGGCCGACCTCGCTGAGCAGCCGGGCCAGCTCGCCCGGCCGGTCGTCCACCATGACGACCACCTGGCTGAAGCGGCGGTTCTGACCGTGCTTGCCGGGGATCCGGGCGACCCCCCGGTTCCCGGCCTCGAGGGCCTCCGCGATGCCGCGGCGCGAGCCGGCGGCCCCGGGGTCGGCCAGCAGCGCGAGAAGGGCGTCGAGATCCCCCCGGAACCCGGCGAGGACCTCCGCGACCGCCGGGGCGTTGGCCTCGAGGATCTGCACCCACAGCTCGGGGCTGCTCGAGGCGATCCGCACGGTGTCGCGCAGGCCCTGGCCCGCCAGCGCGACCGCGGAGTCGGGTGCCCCGATGAGACGCTTGGCGAGCAGGCTGGCGACCACCTGCGGCACATGCGAGGTCAGCGCGACGCTGCGGTCGTGCTCCTCCGGGGACATCTCCACCGGCACCGCCCCGAGGTCGAGCACCAGATCCTCCACGAGGCCGAGCCGGGCGGGGTCGGCGCCCTCCCGGGCCGTGATCACCCAGGGCCGCCCGACGAAGAGGTCGGCCCGGGCCGAGATGGCGCCGCCGCGCTCCCGACCGGCGAGCGGGTGGGTGCCGATGTAGCGCGCGAGGTCCGCTCCGGCGGCGGCGGCGAGCTCGGCGAGCGGTGCGGCCTTCACGCTGGCGACGTCGACGACCAGGGCCGCCGGATGCGCCGCCAGCTCCTCGGCGACCACGCGGGCGGTCAGATCGGGCGGCACGGCGACCACGACCAGGGCCGGATCGTCACCCTCGGCGGCCGGCCGGCCCGCCCCGTAGTCGACGGCCAGGCTGAGAGCGGTGGGGGAGGCGTCGTGCAGGGCCACGTCGACGCCGCCCTGACGCAGGCCCAGGCCGATGCTCGCACCCAGCAGGCCGGAGCCGACGATGCGCACCTCGCCCTTCACGCGCCTGGCGCTCATCTGCCCTCCATCTTCCCCGGTGCCTTCCGTGCCTTCGAGCCCTGCTGTGCGTCGCGGACGATGGTGAGAAGCTGCCCCCGCTCGGCCGGGGTCAGCTCGCGCATCGCACCAGGCGCCAGTGTACCCAGGTGCAGCGGGCCGAATTGACGCCGCACCAATTCGACGACCGGATGCCCCACCGCCTCGAGCATGCGCCGGACGATGCGGTTCCGCCCCGAGTGCAGGGTGACCTCCACCATGGTCTGCGCCGTGACCCGCCCGGAGGCGTCCACGATCCGCGCCCGGTCGGCGGCGATCGGGCCGTCCTCGAGCTCGACGCCGGCGGTGAGGCGACGGATCGCGGCGGGCGTCATCCGCCCCCGTACGAGGGCGACATAGGTCTTGGTCACTCCGAACGAGGGATGCGAGAGCACATGCGCCAGCTCGCCGTCGTTGGTCAGCAGCAGCAGGCCGGAGGTCTGGGCGTCCAGGCGCCCGACGTTGAAGAGCCGCTCGTCGAAGCCGCTCGTGTAGCCGCTCAGATCGGGGCGCCCCCGCTCGTCGCTCATCGAGCTCACCACGCCCACCGGCTTGTTGAGCATGACGTACCGCCGGGTCGTGTCGGTCTGCACGGCCCGCCCGTCGACGCTCACCCGATCGCGCTCCGGGTCGATCCTGCGACCCAGCTCGGTGACCGTCACACCGTTCACTCGCACCCGGCCGGCGCTGATCAGCTCCTCGCAGACCCGGCGCGAGGCGACGCCGGCGGAGGCCATCGCCTTCTGCAGTCGCACACCGCCGACCGCCTCGGGCTCAGACCGCGCCATCGAAGCCGTCCTGGCCGTCGTCCAGCAGCGGCGAGATGTGCGGCAGCTCGTCGAGCGAGTTGATGCCCAGCTGCGTGAGCAGCAACTCGGTCGTCCCGTAGTGGATGGCGCCGGTCTCGGCGTCGGTGAAGAGCTCGGTGATCAGGCCCCGGCCCAGCAGCGTCCGCACCACCGAGTCGACGTTGACAGCGCGGATGGAGGCGATCGCCCCGCGGCTGATCGGCTGCTTGTAGGCGATCACCGCGAGGGTCTCCAGGGCGGCCTGCGAGAGCCGGGTCGGGTTCTGCGTGAGCACGAAGTCGTGGACCACCTGGTCGTACTCGCCGCGCACATAGAAGCGCCAGCCGCCCGCCACCTCCCGCAGCTCGAAGCCGCGCCGGACCGTGCCGTCCTCGCCGTCGTAGTCGGCGACCAGGCGCTCGATGGACTGCCGGACCGCGGGCAGGGGGCAGTCCAGCGCGGTCGCCAGGGCGACCAGGCTCTGCGGCTCGTCGGCGACCATGAGGATCGCCTCGATGGCCCGCTCCACGTCGACCCGCTCTGCCGAGCGGGCGGCGGCCGGTTCCACCGCATCCTCAATCGTCATAGTCTGCCCCCAGGCTCGCCAGGCTCTCATCGGACCAGTTCTCCGCGGTCCAGCGCAGGGTGAGCTCCCCCAGCGGCTCGAGCTGGTCGAAGGAGAGGCACCCCGCCCGGTAGAGCTCGAGCACCGCCAGGAACCGCGCCACCACCACGCCCCGGTGGTCGGCGCCGGCGATGAGCTGCCGGAAGGTCATGGGGTGGCCGGGCCGGAGCATGGCCGCGACCGTCGCAGCCTGCTCGCGGATGCTGACCAGCGGTGCGTGCAGATGGTCCAGCGCCACGGTGGGCAGCTCCCGCGGGGCGAGCGCGAGTGCCGCGAGGGCGGCGAAGTCCTCGACGCTGAGCGTCCAGGCGATCTCGGGGGTCCGCATCCGGAACCGGTCCTCCAACCGCACCGATCGGTAGTGACGCCCGCCCTCGGCGTCCATGCGCTCGGAGAACCAGGCGCTGACCTCCTTGAAGGCGCGGTACTGCAGCAGCCGGGCGAAGAGCAGGTCCCGCGCCTCGAGCAGCGCCACCTCCTCGGCGTCGACCAGCTCGCCCTGCGGCAGCAGCCGCGCGACCTTCAGGTCGAGCAGCGTCGCGGCGACCACGAGGAACTCGCTGGCCTCGTCCAGCTCCTCCGCCGCGTCGAGGCCGCGCAGATAGGAGATGAACTCGTCGGTGACCTGGCTCAGCGCTATCTCGGTGACGTTCAGCTCGTGCTTGCCGATGAGGGAGAGCAGCAGGTCGAAGGGTCCGCTGAAGTTGCTGAGGCTGACCGTGAAGCCGTCGCCCCGCTCCTCGACGACCTCCTGGGCGAGCCCCTCGGCGTCGCCGGCGTCGTTCCCGGCGATCGCGCTGACGGTGTCGCTGTCGGCGATGGCGGTCCCGGCTGGCAGGGCGCTAGGCGACCGCGCCACGGGAGATCAACTCTCTGGCGAGCTGCCGGTAGGCCACCGCCGCCGGGTGCTCGGGCGCGAATTGGGTGATCGGTGCGGAGGCGACACTGGCATCCGGGAACTTCACCGTGCGGCCGATCACCGTCTCCAGCACCTTGTCGCCGAAGGTCTCGACGACGCGATCGAGCACCTCGCGGGCATGCAGGGTGCGAGCGTCGAACATGGTGGCGATGATGCCGTCGAGCTCCAGCGCCGGGTTGAGCCGATCCTTGACCTTCTCGATGGTCTCCACCAGCAGTGCCACGCCGCGCAGGGCGAAGAACTCGCATTCCAGCGGGATGAGCACGCCGTGCGCGGCGGTCAGGGCGTTGACGGTGAGGATGCCGAGGGAGGGCTGGCAGTCGACGATGATCAGGTCGTAGCTGCCGGAGATCTTGCGCAGCACCCGGCTGAGGGCCTGCTCCCGGGCGACCTCGTTGACCAGGTTCACCTCGGCGGCGGAGAGGTCGATGTTCGCCGGGATCACGTCGAAATCCGGCGTGGAGGTGTGCTGCACGGCGTCGAAGGGATCCTGGTGGCGTCCGAGCAGCAGGTCGTAGATGTTGACCACGTCATGGGTCGTGACGCCCAGACCGGCGGAGAGGGCCCCCTGGGGGTCGAAGTCGACGGCGAGCACCTTGCGGCCGTACTCGGCCAGAGCCGCACCGAGGCTGATCGCCGTGGTGGTCTTGCCGACCCCGCCCTTCTGATTGCAGAGGGCGACGATCCTGGCCGGTCCGTGGGACTTCAGCCGGGGCGGCTCGGGGAACTCGGTGAGCGGCCGCCGGGTCGGCCCGAGGACGGGCGCCTCCAGTCCCGAGAGCTCTTCGGCCGTCTCGCCCCGCTTCGTGGTCACACCGGCATTCTACTGGCCCCCGTTGCCGCGCCCTCGCGGCACACCGCGGGACTGCGGCGTTCAGCAGACACTCAGCGAGCCCTCGGATGGGCCGTGGTGTACATATCGCGCAGGCTGTCGGCCGTGACCCTCGTGTAGATCTGCGTGGTGGCGACGGATGAGTGCCCGAGCAGCTCCTGGACGACCCGCACATCGGCTCCCCCGGCCAGCAGATGCGTGGCGAAGGAGTGCCGGAAGGTGTGCGGGGAGACCTCCACTCCGATCCCCGCCTGCTCGGCGCGGGCCTTCACCGCCAGCCACGCGCCCTGACGGGAGAGGCGGCTGCCCCGGGCGCCCAGGAAGAGCGCCGGCGTGTGCCTCCCCCGGGCGGAGAGCCCGGGTCGGGCGCGCACGAGATAGGCGTCGAGCGCCGTACGGGCGAAGCTCCCATACGGCACGATGCGCTGCTTGCCGCCTTTGCCGAAGAGGCGCACGACGTCGGCCCTCTCCTCGCCCGTGCTCAGCACGTCGTCGACGTTGAGCGCGACCGCCTCGGAGATGCGGGCGCCGGTGGCGTAGAGCAGCTCCAGGAGGGCCCGGTCCCGCAGCGCCATGGGATCGTCGCCGCCGGCCGCGTCGAGCACCGCCGCCACCTGCTCGACGGTGATCGCCTTGGGCAGCCGGCTCGCGAGCTTGGGCGGTCGCGTGTCGGCGGCCGCGTCGGCCTCGGCCAGCCCCTCCTCCACGAGGAAGCGGTGGAAGCCCCGTACCGCGGAGAGCTTCCGCGCGATCGAGGATGCCGCGAGCGAGTCGGTGGAGAGCGCGGCGGCATAGGCGGACACGGCCTGCCGCCCCACCTCCGCCGGCATCGTCATCCCCTGAGCGGCGAGGAACTCCAGATAGGCCTGCAGATCGCGGTGGTAGGCCAGGGCGGTGTTCCCGGCGCGCCCGCGCTCGATGGCGAGATGGCGCAGATAGCGGTCCAGGGCGTCGGCCAGGGATCCCGGCTGCGGCATCCTGTTCACCTATCCCTCGGCGTGCGGCTCGCGCGATGCGGCGTGCAGGGCGAGCACGGCGATGCTCAGGATCGAGTTGCGCAGCCGCCGCTCGAGGACGCCCCGCACCGCCTCGTCGAGCGTGACCCAGCGCTTCTCGATGTCGGCCTCCTCATCCATGCGGTGGAACTCCTCCGGGGCGACGCTCAGGTCCCGAGCCAGGTACACCTGCACCGACTCGCTGCTGCCGCCCGGCGAGGTGAAGAAGTCGGCCAGCAGGCTCCAACGGGCTGCCGCCAGGTCCGCCTCCTCGGCGAGCTCCCGCCGCGCGGCCTGCAGCGGGTCCTCGCCGTGCACGTCGAGGAGGCCGGCCGGCAGCTCCCAGTCCCGGCAGCGGATGGGATGGCGGTACTGCCGGATCAGCAGCACGCGGTCGTCGTCGTCGACGGCGAGGATCGCCACCGCCCCGGGGTGGTCCACATACTCGCGGGTGATGCTGCCGTCGCCGTAGGCGAAGCGATCGCGCCGGACCGCCCACACCCGGCCCTCGTAGACGACGTCGCTGCCCAGCACGGCAGCGGGCTCGCGGCGGTCCTCCAGGGCTTCCTCGACCAGCACGGCGCTAGACCGCTTCGACGGCGACCGGCACCTCGAAGAGCCGGCTGGCCCGCTGCCGGGCCAGGGCCGCCCCGATCAGGCCGCGGAAGAGCGGATGCGCACGGTTTGGCCGGGAGCGCAGCTCCGGGTGGGCCTGGGTGCCCAGGTAGAAGGGATGCACCGAGCGGGGCAGCTCGACGTTCTCGACCAGCTTGCGATCGGGCGAGACCCCGGAGAACACGAGCCCCGCCTCCGCCAGGGGGGCCCGGTAGGCGTTGTTGACCTCGTAGCGGTGCCGGTGCCGCTCCGAGACCAGCTGTTCGCCGTAGAGCTCCTCGGCGATCGACCCGGGGGCGAGCTCGGCCGGGTAGAGCCCGAGGCGCATGGTGCCGCCGAGGTCGCCGCCGGCGATGATGTCGACCTGCTCGGCCATGGTCGCGATCACCGGGTCGGCGGTCTCGGGGTCGAACTCGGTGGATGAGGCTCCCGACAGTCCCAGCACGTCGCGGGCGTACTCGATGACCATGCACTGCAGCCCCAGGCACAGCCCGAGGGTGGGGATGCCGTTCTCGCGGGCGAAGCGCAGCGCACCCAGCTTGCCCTCGATGCCGCGGACCCCGAAGCCGCCGGGCACGCAGATGCCGTCGAGGTCGGAGAGCTGCTTCGCCGCCCCCTCGGGCGTCTCGCACTCGTCGGAGGCGACCCAGCGGATGTCGACCTTCGTCCGCTGCGCGAAGCCGCCGGCGCGCAGGGCCTCCGTCACCGAGAGGTAGGCGTCGGGCAGGTCGATGTACTTGCCCACCAGGCCGATGGTCACCTCATCCTTCGGCTGGTGGACCGCATCCAGCAGCTCCTGCCACCCCGACCAGTCCACCTCCGCCGCCTCCAGGCCGAAGTGCTCGATGATGTAGGAGTCGAGGTTCTGGCTGTGCAGCATGGCGGGGATGTCGTAGATGCTCGGCACGTCGACGGCGTTGACGACGGCCTCCGGGTCCACATCGCACATGAGCGCGATCTTGCGGTTCACCGACTCCGGGACCGGGCGGTCGCTGCGCAGCACTATGGCATCGGGCTGGATGCCGATGGAGCGCAGGGCCGCCACCGAATGCTGCGTCGGCTTCGTCTTCTGCTCGCCGGAGGCGCCCAGGTAGGGCACGAGGGAGACGTGCACGAAGAAGCAGTTGGCCCGTCCGATCTCGTGGCGCACCTGCCGGGCGGCCTCCAGGAAGGGCTGGGATTCGATGTCGCCGACGGTGCCGCCGATCTCGGTGATGATGACGTCGGGCCGCGGCTCGGTGTTCGCCTGCAGACGCATCCGGCGCTTGATCTCGTCGGTGATGTGCGGGATCACCTGCACCGTGTCGCCGAGGTACTCGCCGCGGCGCTCCTTCGCGATCACGGTCGAGTAGATCTGGCCGGTGGTCACGTTGGCGGCCTGGCTGAGGTTGATGTCGAGGAAGCGCTCGTAGTGGCCGATGTCGAGGTCGGTCTCGGCCCCGTCATCCGTCACGAAGACCTCGCCGTGCTGGAAGGGGTTCATGGTGCCCGGGTCGACGTTCAGATACGGGTCGAGCTTCTGCATGACCACGTGGATGCCGCGGGCGGTGAGCAGATTGCCCAGGCTTGCCGCTGTCAATCCTTTGCCCAGCGAGGAGACGACTCCCCCGGTGACGAAGATGTGCTTAGTTGTGTCCGCTCCGCGTTTGACCACCACGGGATTACAGCTTATCAATGCCCGGCCGGTGCAGTCGGGCATTTCCACCGAGCGTCCGATTAGGCTGGGCGCATGAGGTCGGGCAGGGCGGTGATCGCAGCGGTCGCGACGGCGCTGCTGCTGGCGGGGTGCAGCGTCGGCCCATCGAGCGTCGCGACGAAGACCTACCGCGGTGCGCCGAACGGTTTCGACAGCAGCAAGGGCCTGAGCGACGGCGGACAGCCGGGCGCCATGTGGCTGGAGGGCGGGGGCGCCTTCGCGATCATCACCTTCGGCAGCTCCTCGTGCCCGCCGGTGCCGACCTCGGTCTCGGTGAAGGACGCACACACCATCGAGGTGACCTTCGCCCAGAGCCCTCAGAAGGCGTGCACCGCCGACTTCGGGCCCTCGACCTCCGAGTTCACGACCCCCGCCGGCCTCGAGGACCCGGTCACCGCGGAGCTCAGCTTCGACTTCGGCGAGAAGCACCGCTACAGCGTGCCGATCCAGGGCTAGACCGGCGTCGCCATCTCCAATAGCTCGGCGGCGTGCTTCAGCGCGTTCTCCGAGTCCGGCAGTCCGGAGAGCAGCCGGGCCATCTCGGCGGTGCGCTGCTCGCCGTGCAGCTGCTGCACGCTGCTGGCGGTCACCGCGCCGTCGACATCCTTGACCACCCGCAGGTGGTTGTTCGCGAAGGCCGCGACCTGAGCCAGATGGGTGACGACGATCACCTGGGCGGTCCGGGCGAGCCGGGCGAGCCGCCGGCCGATCTCGATGGCCGCGGCCCCGCCGATGCCCGCATCCACCTCGTCGAAGACGAAGGTCGGCACCGGGTCGTCGGCCGCGATCACCACCTCGATGCCGAGCATCACCCGGGAGAGCTCACCGCCGGATGCCCCGCGCCCGAGCGGTCGCGGCTCGGCACCGGCGTGCGGTTGCAGCAGGAAGGCCACCTGGTCCTTGCCGGTGGCCGTGTGGTCGGTCCGGTCCTCCACCTGCACCAGCAGCCGTGCCTGGGGCATGGCCAGCGCGCGGAGCTCCTCGGTCACCGCCTCGGAGAGGCGCTCGGCCGCCGCCACGCGCAGCGCCGTCAGCCGCTCCGCCAGTCCGAGCACGCGGGCCCGGTCCGCCTCGACACGGCGGCCCAGCTCCTCGATGCGGTCGGAGTCGCCGTCCAGCTCCAGCAGCCGCAGGCCGCCGCTCTCCAGGCGATCGATCACCTGGTCCAGGCTCGGGCCGTGTCTGCGCATGAGCCCCGAGAGCAGGGCGCGGCGCTCCTGCACGGCCTCCAGCTCGGTGCCGCTGTCGGCATCCAGCCCGGTCAGGTAGCTGGAGAGCTGCACGGCGAGATCCGAGGCGACGTAGGAGAGCTCGGCCACGGCCGCCACGATCGGCTCGAGGGCCGGGTCGTGCTCCTGCACGCGTTCGAGCCCGCGCCGGGCGGCATCGAGCAGGGCGAGCACGTCGCGCGCCTCGCCGAGGTCGCCGGATGAGATCAGCTCGTGCGCCTCGGCTGCGGCCAGGCGCAGCGTCTCCGCGTTGGTCAACCGCTCGGCCCGCCCGGCGAGCTCCTCGTCCTCCCCCCGCCGGGGCTCGGCAGCCTCGATCTCCGCGAGGGCGGCGCGCAGCTCCTCCGCCTCCCGCGACCGCTGGTCTCGCTCGGCGATCAGCAGCTCCAGCTCGCTCTGGCCGTCGTGCCATCGCCGGTAGGCGTGCTGGTAGTCGTCGAGGGTCGCTGCCAGCTCGGCCCCCGCGAAGCGGTCGAGCACCTCCCGCTGCGCGGTCGCGGAGCGCAGGCGCACCTGATCGGACTGCCCGTGCACGACGACCAGCTCACGGCCGATCTCGCCCAGCACGCCGACGGGGGCGGTGCGGCCGCCCACCACGGCCCTGCTCCGACCTTCCGCGGTCACCGAGCGGCTGAGGATGAGCGATGCCGGCCCCGATGTCGATCCCGAAACCGACCCCGGCTCCGGCCCCGACCCCGGCTCCGGCCCGGACGCGTCCAGCTCGCCGCCCGCATCCCGCACCCGCTCGGCGACGAAGCCCTCGCCTTCCACGAGCCAGCGGCCCTCGACGATCGCCTGACCGCTCCCCGAGCGGATCGCGGCGGTGTCGGCCCGCTCGCCCAGCAGCAGCGCCAGGGCGGTGACCACCATGGTCTTGCCGGCGCCGGTCTCCCCGGTGATGGCGGTGAAGCCGGGGCCCAACGGCAGGGCGGCCTCAGCGATCACGCCGAGGTCCCGGATCGACAGCTCCTCGATCACGCGCCGGCGCCCTCGTCGCCCAGATCGCCCAGGGACCCGTCCGCGGCCCCGCCGTCACCGGTCTCGTCGATCGCCGGCCCCCGCCACCCCGTCACCGGCAGCGAGAACTTGTTCACCAGCCGATCGGTGAAGGGCCCGGGATGCAGCCGCGCGAGCCGCACCGGGATCGGCGAACGACGCACGATCACCCGCGCACCCGGGGGCAGGTCCCAGGTCCGCCGGCCGTCGCACCAGAGCACGCCGGTGCCCTGGGTCCGGTCGAGCACCTCGACCGCGTAGACCGATTCCGGGCCGACGACGAGCGGCCGGCCGAAGAGCGCGTGCGGGCTGAGCGGGACGAGCAGCATGACCTCCAGGCCCGGCCAGACGATCGGCCCGCCCGCCGAGAAGGAGTAGGCGGTGGACCCGGTCGAGGTGGCCATGACGACGCCGTCGCAGCCGAAGGACGACAGCGGCCGGCCGTCGACCTCGATGACGACCTCGAGCATCCGCTCCCGGCTCGCCTTCTCCACGGTCGCCTCGTTCAGGGCCCAGGTCTCGTAGACGACCTCGCTGTCGACCTTCACCCGCACCGAGAGGGTCATCCGCTCCTCGACCTGGTAGTCGCGATCGAGTGCGCGCTTCACCGTCTGCGAGAGGTTCTCCCGCTCGCTCTCGGCGAGGAAGCCGACATGGCCGAGGTTGACGCCCAGCAGCGGGGCCGCGCTGCCCCGGGCGATCTCGGCCGCGCGCAGGATGGTGCCGTCGCCGCCGAGCACCACGACCAGCTCGATCCGGTCCAGCCCGACCTCGCCGAGGATCGCGACGGGGCCGAGGCCGGGCTCCCGCGCGCGCACATCGGCGTACTCCTCCTGGCGCATGACCGGGGTGACGCCGGCCTCGATCAGCTGGCGGCAGACCAGCACCGCGGTGTCGAGGGAGAGCCTTCGGCCCGTGTGCGACACCACGAGGAAATGCCGGGCCACCTCTGCAGCAGTCACGCCTCCTCCTCGCTCCACACTCTCGGCCGGGTCGGCTGGCGGCCGGGTCGATCCGATCGCGACCGGCCCGGGGTCATCCGCCGGCGTGGGCCAATGCGGTGACCCGGTCTGACCATTCTGACGGATTACCGCCGACAGTGCTGCTCAGCCGGACCAGATACTCGCGGTTCCCCGCCGAGCCGACCACCGGGGAGGAGGCGACTCCCGCCGTGCCCAGCCCGAGCTCCGCAGCCGAGCGCAGCACGGCCATCACGGCCTCGGCGCGCCGGCCCGGGTCGCGCACGACCCCCTCGCCGATCCGCGCCCGGCCGACCTCGAACTGCGGCTTGACCAGCAGCACGAGCTCGGCGCTCCCCGCCGCGCCGGCCAGCGCGGGCAGCACCGTGGTCAGCGAGATGAAGGAGAGGTCCGCGACCACCAGGCCCGGCGTCTCCCCCGCCATCCCGACGAGGGCCTCGCGCGTCAGCTCCCGCGCGTTGACCCCCTCGACCGCCACGACCCTCGGGTCGGCACGGATGCTCTCCGCGAGCTGGCCGTGCCCCACGTCCAGCGCCACGACCCGCCGCGCTCCGCGCTCGAGGAGCACCTGGGTGAAGCCGCCGGTGGACGCGCCGACGTCGAGCGCCACGCGCCCCTCGACGCTCACGCCGAAGGCGTCCAGACCCGCGATCAGCTTGCCGGCGCCCCGGCTGACATAGCGGTGGCCGGCATAGCGGTCGGATGCGCTGAGCCCGATCGACTGGCCGGCAGCCACCCGGGCGGACGCCTTCGACACCGGCACCCCGTCCACCGTCACCGCGCCCTCCGCGATCAGCCGCGCGGCATGCGTGCGGGAGCGGGCGAGGCCCTGCCGGGCCATGACGGTGTCGAGCCGGCCCGCCCCCTCCGCCGGGCGCCGGTCGCCGGGCATCCGGTCGCTGGGCATCCGGGGCTAACCGGCGTCGCCCGCCTCGAGGGCGGCGCGGAGCTCCTCGTAGAGCTGCCCGAAGGCCTCGCCGCGCTCCCCGAGCGGGCGCTCCTCGATCAGCCGGAGCCGCGAGAGCAGGGCGTCGTTCTCGTCGGGCGCGGCCGGCTCCTGGATCCTGTCGTCGTCCACATCCCAACTCTACGCCGTGAGGTCTGGCGAATGGCTGCTTAGACCAGCCCGGAAGCGCCATTCGCCAGACCTCACGGTTCCGGTTCGAACGGTCAGGAGTAGAGGCTCGCCGGGACCTCGAGGGCGTGGATGCCCAGACCCGAGTCCCAGATGGCGGCGCAGGCCGCGCGCAGCAGGTCGATCCCCCGGTCGCCGGGGGCGACGATCTCGACCCGGTTGCCGTCGACGCGCACCCGGGCCCTGCCGACGATGCGGCTGCCGTCCCGCTTCGTCGTCGTCACGGGGTAGGGCTGCTGCAGCTGGCGCAGATCCTCGAGGATGAAGTCGGGTCGCATATCGGCCCTGGCCGCCAGCAGCTGCTTGGCCCGGTCGATGCCGGTGAGCACCATGGCGGAGGGGATGCCGGCGCGCCGGGCGCCGAGGATGTCGGTGTCCAGGCGGTCGCCGACGAAGAGCGCCCGGCGGGTGCCGAAGCGGTCGAAGGCCTCCTCGAAGATCGCGACCTCCGGTTTGCCGGCGACCACCGGCATCCGGCCGACCGCGCTGTGCACGGCGGAGACGAGGGTGCCGTTGCCCGGAGCCACGCCCCGGGCGACCGGGATGCTCCAGTCCATATTGGTGGCCACCCAGGGGATGCCCTCCCCGGCGTCGTCGAGGGCCAGAGCGAAGGCCGCCTCGGCCAGCTGCCGCCAGCCCAGCTCCGGGGAGAAGCCCTGCACCACGCCGGCCGGAGCGTCGTCCGCCGAGGCGGTGACCGCGAAGCCGGCCCGCTCGGCCTCGGCGACGAGCCCCTCTCCTCCCACGACGAGCACGGTCGCCCCCGACGGCACCAGCCCGGCCAGCAGGCGGACGCCCGCCTGAGCGGAGGTGACGACGTCGGGCGCCGCGACGCTCAGACCGAAGGAGTTCAGATGCCCGGCCACCGACTCCGGCGTGCGCGAGGCGTTGTTGGTGATGTAGCCGACCCTGCACGGGGCGGCGTTTATGCTCTCGACGGCATATGCGATGGCCCGCGGCCCGCGGTAGACGACCCCGTCCAGGTCCGCGAGCAGCAGCTCGGCACCCTCGAGGGGTGCGCTTCCCCGCTCAGCCATGGTGCTCCGTCCCCTGGGGATCCTCTTCTTCCGAAGCCGTGTCGATCAGGACGATGTCCTCATCCTCGTCACCAGCGAGTGCCCCGGCCGCCAGCTCCGAGCGCTGCAGCCATCGCCCGGCCTCCTCGTGGCGGCCCAGCTCCTCCAGTACCGTGGCATAGGCGTCGAAGAGGGCCGGACTGTACGGATGGGCGCGATCGGGGTCGAGCTCGGGGATCTGCAGCTCCGTCAGAGCGGCCTCCGCCTGGCCGAGGTCGAGCCGGGCCCCGGACATCGCGATGGCCAGCTCCACTCGCACCTCCGCCGGCAGCGACGCCCGCGGAACCGACCTGCCGAGCTCCAGCGCCCTGCCCGGGCGACCGAGGCCCCGCTCGCTGTCGACCATCATCGGCAGCTGGTCGTCCCGGCCCGAAATGCGCCGGTAGGTGCGCAGCTCCCGCAGAGCGAGAGCGAAGTCCCCCATCGTGTACGCGGTGATGGCCAGGGTCTCGCGCACCACGGCGATCCTCCCCGCTCGCCGGGCGGCCGCGAGAGCGTGCCGGTGCGCCAGCGTCGGATCCGTCTCGATCAGCCGGGCCGCCATCGCCAGATGCCGGGCGACCGTGTCGGCGTTCTCCTTGCTCAGGGTCCTCAACTGGCCGCGCGCCACGCGGTCCAGATGCTTCGGCTCGACATCGTCGGGCAGCTCCGGGTCGTCGTGCCGCGGCCGGACCTGCCTGATGTCGAACCGCTCGCGCCCCTCGGGCTCTCGGCCCCCGGAACGGTCCCGCGAACGGTCCCGGGCGGGCCGCTCCGACGATCGGTCCTGGGTCCGGCCCCGGCCGCCCGTGCCGCTGGAGCGCCTGCCACCCGAACGGGCGTCGCCCGAACGCCGAGCGCCTGGCCTTCCGGTCGGCCGCCTGGCGCGACCAGCGGGATCAGACATCGCAACTCCTCCTGCTGTCGATCGGCGGGCCGCACCCGATGGCCCCGCCGCATCCGATCGCTTTAACGCAAGATGGCCACCGTCTGTGTCCGAAAACACAGTGGTGGCCATCTCACGAAGAAGTCCGGCGGTGTCCTACTCTCCCACAAAGTCGCCCTTGCAGTACCATCGGCGCAGAGAGCCTTAGCTTCCGGGTTCGGAATGTGACCGGGCGTTTCCCTCTCGCTATGGCCGCCGAAACACTATTGATTTATCAATCAGTCTGCGGTCCATGAGGTCTCGATGCGCGCTTACAGCGCTACTCGACCAACATGGGACGCGGTTCCCGACCGTAGATCAAGAACCACAAAGTGGACGCGAGCAATCTCTGAGGATTGTTATCAAGTTATCGGCTTATTAGTACAGGTCAGCTGCACGAGTCTTCAGTCCTCGCTTCCACATCCTGCCTATCAACCCAGTAGTCTAGCTGGGAGCCTCTCGCCCGAAGGCATGGAAATCTCATCTTGAAGCTGGCTTCCCGCTTAGATGCTTTCAGCGGTTATCCATTCCGAACGTAGCTAATCAGCGGTGCTCCTGGCGGAACAACTGACACACCAGAGGTTCGTCCATCCCGGTCCTCTCGTACTAGGGATAGATCTTCTCAAATTTCCTGCGCGCGCAGAGGATAGGGACCGAACTGTCTCACGACGTTCTAAACCCAGCTCGCGTACCGCTTTAATGGGCGAACAGCCCAACCCTTGGGACCTACTCCAGCCCCAGGATGCGACGAGCCGACATCGAGGTGC
>Ga0180216_1000074_pt1 | contig 128644 bp, 122 predicted proteins | sample eDN3rd37CBELigMG_FD_128879 | JGI IMG/M metagenome (GOLD analysis project Ga0180216, IMG submission 128879) | Enriched Miracle-Growth compost microbial communities from Emeryville, California, USA - eDNA 3rd pass 37_C BE-Lig MG (version 2)... ... | reverse complement strand
TCCTGCCACGGCATGCGCGAGGCCAGCACCGCCAGCGGGTGGCGCAGGTCGATCATCTGGTCAATGCGGGCACGGAAGAAGTCATCGGTGGCGGGGCAGGCGAACATGGCAGTAAAACTCCCAGAAAACAACCGTCATTGGACAACAAACTGGGAGTTCCGGGTATCCGATAAACCCCCAACCACCAATGTTTATGCGGGTCACGGGGATTTTTCAGGGACGACTATGTAAATCGTAACTCCCATTGCCTGCTCGATTTTTGAAAGCGCCCCCCGTGGGCGCTTTTTGTTTTCGTGCTCGCGCAATAAATACAACCCTGCGCACACCCCTGGAAAAATTACAAATTCACACACCATCAGGTTGTGGTGCGGATGGGCACCGCGTAGCTTGTCCCTACGCGCCGGGTCTCTTTTTTGCTGATCCGGATTTCGCCTTCGGCAAGAAAAAGACGGGAGAAAAACCATGCTGCATTACGCAGTCGTATTTTTCGTCATCGCGCTTATCGCGGCGGTGCTGGGCTTCGGCGGCATAGCTGCCGGTGCGGCCTCGATCGCCAAGATACTGTTCTTCATTTTCATCGTGCTTGCCGTCCTGTCGCTATTGAGCGGCGTCTTTCGAAAATAACCACGCTAGGAGAAAAACCATGAGCGTACGTACCCTGCTAATCGCCGGCATTATTGGAACCGCCACTGTCATGGGTGGCTGCACCTCGACCCGTACGCAGCAGTCGGCGGGCGAATATGCGAGCGACGCGGCCATCACCGCCAAGGTGAAAGCCGCGCTCGTTTCCGCCAAGGACGTCAGCGCAGCCGACGTCAATGTGGAAACCTTCCGCCAGACGGTCCAGCTTTCGGGCTTTGTCGATTCCCAGGCCCAGGCGGCGCGGGCGGTGGAAATTGCGCGCGGCGTGGAAGGCGTACAAAACGTCAGAAACGACCTGCGGGTGAAATCCCGCTAAGGGCCGTCCCGCCTAGGAGGCCGTTCGAGCCGGGGGCACGTCCCTGGCGTTCCGAATGAAAAGGCCGCTGCAAAGTGAACTGACCCCCGGAAGTTGGACGTCGTCCAACCTTTCGGGGGCCAGTTCACCAGCAAAGACTTCTTTTACAAGCTAGGGGGCGGCCGCCTCTGGCGCGCCTTTTTCCGCAAGCGGATTATTTCGTGCCGCCCGCGACCATCAGCGCCTTGATGCGTTCTTCAAGCGGCGGATGGGAAGCAAACAATGCCTTGAGCCCCTGGCCGCCGCCAATGATGCCCGCCGCCTCGAAACTCTTGGGCAGCTCGCCGGGCTGCATGCCCGCAAGCCGGGTAAGCGCATGGATCATGGGCCGACGCGAGCCGAGCAGGTAGGCTGAACCCGCATCCGCGCGGAATTCGCGCTGGCGCGAAAACCACGCGACGATGATGGAGGCCAGGATGCCGAAGGCCAGCTCGCAGACGATCACGGTCGCGAAATAGCCCATGCCGCCGCCACGCTCGTTCTTCAGGACGATGCGATCGACCGCATAACCCACCACGCGCGCGAGGAAGACGACAAAGGTATTGACCACGCCCTGGATCAGGGTGAGCGTGACCATGTCGCCGTTGGCGATGTGCGCCACCTCGTGGCCCAGCACGGCGCTGATTTCTTCTTCGGTCATGCTGCGCAGCAAGCCGGTGGACACCGCAACCAGCGAATCGTTCTTGAATGCCCCCGTGGCAAAGGCATTGGGTTCGCCTTCGTAGATCGCGACCTCGGGCCGGCCGATGCCGGCACGATCGGCCAGCTGGTGGACGGTGTCGACCAGCCATTGCTCCTCCGGGCCGTTGGGAGCATTCGGATCGATGACCCGGGCGCCCGTGCTCCATTTGGCCATCGGCTTGCTCATGAACAGCGAAATGAGGGCGCCGGTGAAGCCGACGATCAGCGAAAAAATCGCCAACATCTGGATGTCCAGGCCGTTGGCGGTCAGAAAACGGTTGACGCCCAGGATGCTGAGGGTCGCGGTCAATACCAGCATGACCGCGATGTTGGTCGCCAGAAAGAGCACTATGCGTTTCATGAGGGCTGGAAACTCCGAATACTTTGATGTTTTGTGTCCGGGAGGCGGATTTCCCCCCGGCCGGCCGGGAACCGCCCCGCGCGGCGCCGAATGTGACGGCCACGGACATCGGAAGTTCCCTCCGTCCGCCGCAGTGCGGACGAGATGATCGACAGATACCCGTTTCCCGGCAAGGGCTATATGGTAGCCGGGACCGCCGTTTCAAGGCCAATCGGGGCGCACCCCCACGCTACAATCGTGGCTCTCCGACCCTCCTCCCCCGGCCCCATGCAAGCTCTCTGGATGCTGTTCGCCTCGCTGATGTTCGCGATCATGGCCATGTTCGTGAAATTCGCATCCGAGGAGGCCTCCCTGGGGCAGATCATTCTCTTCCGCGGCCTGCCCACGGCCATCGGCATCCTCGCGTGGGCCTGGATCACCCGCCGCACCATCATCGCGCCAACCTGGCGGCTGCACGTGGCGCGCAACATCGCCGGCTCCGGCTCGCTCTGGCTCTCGTTCTTCGCCATGGGGAACCTGCCGCTGGCTACAGCCGTCACCTTGAACTACACCTCGCCGCTGTTCATCGCCGGCTGGATGAACTTCCGCGCCCGAGAAATGACCGACTGGCTGCGCACCGTCGCCGTCGTCGTCGGCTTCATCGGCGTGATCGCCATCCTCCGGCCCACCGTCGACCATACCCAATGGCTCGCGGCGCTGGGCGGCCTGGCCGCCGGCAGCCTGACGGCCATCGCCGTCATGCAGGTACGCTCTCTCGGCCGGGCGGGCGAGCCGGAGTGGCGCATCGTGCTCTTCTTCGCCCTGTCCTCCTGCCTGACCGGCGGCATCGCGACCCTGCTGACCGGCTGGCGCACCCCGTCAGCCTACGGCTGGTTTACGCTGCTGGGCGTCGGAGTGAGCGGCCTGCTCGGGCAGTTCGCCATGACGCGCGCCTTCAGCCGCGGCTCGGCCGCGCTGTGTTCGGTCCTTCAATACAGCACGATTCCGATCTCCATCCTGCTCGGCTACCTGTTCTGGAACGACCGGCCGGATACGCTGGCCTGGCTCGGCATGCTGCTGATCGCCGCCGCCGGGCTGGTGTCCACCTGGCGCACGCTGGTGGCGGCCCGGCGCAGTTCCTAGCCGGACCCGGCCCGCACGCGCCGCCTGGACGACGCCTCGGAGGGGCCGGCAGGCGCGGCCGCCGGTGCTGGCTTGCAGCAAAACGCCGGCAGGTTCACACTTGGAGGCATTACGTTGCCGTTCCCGCCCATGTCCCTCAAGCTGTCCGTGCTCGATCTGAGCCCCATTCCTTCCGGCCACACCCCCACCGATGCCCTGGCGAACAGCGTGGATCTCGCGCGCCAGGCCGAAGCCGCCGGCTACCATCGCTATTGGCTTGCCGAACACCACAACACCGGCATGCTGGCGTGCTCGGCGCCCGAACTGCTGATCACGCGAATCGCAGGCGCCACGTCGCGCCTGCGCGTGGGCTCGGGAGGCATCATGCTGCCGAACCACAGCCCGCTCAAGGTCGCCGAGACCTTCCGTGTGCTGGAGGCGATGTTCCCCCAGCGCATCGACCTCGGGCTCGGACGCGCGCCGGGCACCGACCCTGTCACCGCCAGCGCGCTGCGGCGCGGCCATGCCGATGCCGACGACTTCCCCCGCCAGTTGTCCGATCTCGTCGGCTATCTCAAGGACGCCATGCCGGCGGACCATCCGCATGCCCGCGTCCGGGCTACGCCCGTGGGCGTGCCCTGCCCGCCCATCTGGATACTGGGCTCGAGCCTGTACGGCGCACGGGTGGCCGCCGCGAACGGCTTCGGGTTCGCCTATGCCCACCATATCGTGCCGGAAAACGTGCACGCGGCCATGCGGCTTTATCGCGAGGAATTCCGCGCCTCGCCCTTCGGCCACGAACCGCGCGCCATTCTCGCCGTCTCGGCCATCTGCGCGCCGACCGCCGAGGAAGCCGAACGCCTGGCCGCCACGGCCGACCTCAGCATGATGCGCACGCGCAGCGGCCGCACGCGCTATCCGCTCCCCAGCGTCGAAGAAGCGCTGGCCTATGCCTACCAGCCCGACGAGGAAGCGCTGCGGCAATACAACCGCACCCGGATCCACATCGGCACGCCCGGCGCGCTCGCCGCCTCGATAGGCGAACTGGCCCGCGCCACCGACGCCGACGAGGTCATGGTCAACACCATGATCCACCGCCACGAAGACCGGGTCCGCAGCTACCGGTTGCTGGCGCCGGCCCTAATGTCCTGACTCCGACCAACGCGCCTACCAAGGATCCGACATGCAGCTTCACGGGAAAGTCGCCCTCGTCACCGGTGCCGCCAGCGGCATCGGCAAGGAAATCGCCAATACGCTGGCGGCCGCCGGCGCGGCCGTCGCCATCGCCGACATCAATCTGCAGGCGGCGCAGGCGGTGGCCGACGAGCTCAAGCTGAAGGGCTGCCAGGCCATGGCGGTGGACTTCGACGTGACGGACGAAGCGGCGGTCGAGAACGGCACCCAGCTCGTGGTCGACACCCTGGGAAGCGTGGACATCCTGGTTTCCAACGCCGGCATTCAGGTCGTCAATCCCATCGACCAGTTCGCCTACGCCGACTGGAAGAAGGTCATGGCCATCCACGTCGACGGCGCGTTCCTGACCACCAAGGCCGCCCTCAAGCACATGTACCGCGACAATCGCGGCGGCATCGTCATCTACACCGGCTCGGTGCATTCGCACGAAGCTTCCCCGCTGAAATCGGCCTACGTCACCGCCAAGCACGGGCTGCTCGGCCTGGCCAAGGTCCTGGCCAAGGAAGGCGCCAGGCACAACGTGCGCTCGCACGTGGTCTGCCCGGGTTTCGTGCGCACGCCGCTGGTGGAAAAGCAGATCCCCGAGCAGGCGCGCGAGCTCGGCATCAGCGAAGAGGACGTGATCAAGAAGGTCATGCTGGGCAATACCGTGGACGGCGAATTCACCACCCTGCAGGACGTCGCGCAAACCGTCCTCTTTCTGGCCACCTTCCCCACCGCCGCATTCACCGGTCAGTCGTTCGTGGTCAGTCACGGCTGGTACATGCAATAGCCCGCATGGCCGCCGCCCGCAGCCCGCGCCGCGCCTCGCGCGGCTACGACACGGTCGCCCTCGTCCTGCAAGGCGGCGGCGCGCTGGGTTCGTACCAGGGCGGCATCTACGAGGGGCTTGCCGAAGCCGACCTGCATCCCGACTGGGTCGCCGGCATTTCCATCGGCGCCATCCACGCCGCCATCATCGCCGGCAACCCGCCGCAACGGCGCGTCGAACAGCTTCGTCGATTCTGGGACCATATCTGCCGGCCGCCGCTCCTGCCGCCTACGCCGGTCGATGCGCTGCGCGACACGCTGGCCCACCTGCCCGCCCCCGCCGGCGCGGCGCTCGGCGCCTGGGAAGCCTGGCGCGCCATGCTGGAAGGCCAGAACGGCTTTTTCGTGCCGCGGCTGGCGCCGTCCTGGCCGCTGCAGCACAGCCCGGAAACGGCCAGCTTCTACGACAGCACGCCGCTCAAGCGCACGCTGGAGGAATTCGTCGATTTCGACTTGCTCAACACGGGCGCCACACGGATCTCCGTGGGAGCCGTCAATGTGCAAAGCGGCAACTTCGTCTATTTCGACAATACCGAGCAGGCGCTTACCGCCGACCACATCATGGCCTCGGCCGCCCTGCCGCCGGGGTTCGCGCCGGTGGCGATCGACGGCGAATACTACTGGGACGGCGGCATCGTCTCGAACACACCGCTCTACCAGGTCCTGAAATCGAGCCCGCGCCGCTATTCGCTGGTCTTCCAGGTCGACCTCTGGAGCGCGCACGGCCAACTGCCCGGCAACCTCAGCGAAGTGCCCATCCGCCAGAAGGACATCCAGTACTCCAGCCGCACCCGCCTGGTGACCGACTACATGCGCGAAGTGGAAGAGTACCGAAACCTGCTGCGCGAATTGCTCAAGCACGTGCCGCCGGGGCATGCGCGGGAGCCCTGGATGCGCAGGGCCCGGGAACTGGCCAGCGACCGCCGCATCAACGTGATCCATCTCATCTACCGGGGCGTCAAGTGCGAAGTTCCCTACAAGGACTACGAGTTCGGCCAGCTGGGTATGGAAGAGCGATGGGCCGGTGGCTTGAGCGACATACGCCGTACACTTGAACATCCGTCCTGGCTCGACGTGCCCGGCGCCGAACATCCGTTCGTCACGCATGACGTGCACCGCCCCGGGCACGGGCGTCGATCGCCATGAACCCTTACCTCACGCTGTTCGACATCGCCGGTTTTGTCGCGCTCCTGTTGTGGGGCGTGCACATGGTGCAGACCGGCATCCAGCGCGCCTTCGGCCCGCGCCTGCGCACCATGCTCGGCGTGGCGCTGGGCAATCGCGTCTATGCCTTCTTCGCCGGACTGGGCGTCACGGCCATCCTGCAAAGCAGTACCGCCACGGGCCTGATCGTCGCCGGCTTCGCCGCCAACGGCCTGGTGGGGCTGGTACCGGCGCTCGGCGCCATGCTGGGCGCGAACGTCGGCACCACGCTCATCGTCCAGGTCCTGTCCTTCGACATCTCGCGCATCGCGCCCATCCTGGTGCTGATCGGCGTCGTGATGTTCCGGCGCGGCAACGCCACGCACGTGCGCGACTTCGGGCGGGTCTTCATCGGGCTCGGCCTGCTGCTGCTGTCGCTGCACCTGCTGCTGGCGCAGCTCGAACCCTATCGCGACCTGCCCGAGCTGCGCACGGCCCTGGAAGCCCTGTCCGGCCAGCCCGGCCTGGCCATCCTGCTGGCGGCGGTACTGGCCTGGGCGGCGCATTCGAGCGTGGCCGTGGTGGTGCTGGTCATGTCGTTCTCGGCCCAGGGGCTGCTGCCCATCGACGTCGCCTTCGCCCTGGTGCTGGGCGCCAATCTCGGCACGGCGGTCAACCCCATGCTCGAGGGCTCGGCCAAGGACGACCCCCAGGCGCGCCGGCTGCCGCTCGGCAATTTCATCAACCGCGTCATCGGCGTGCTCATCGGCTTGGCGCTGCTGCACCACATCCATCCGTGGATGACCGGCCTGGCCGGCGACAACGCCCGCGCCGTGGCGAACTTCCACACCGTCTTCAACCTCGCCCTTGCGGCCGTGTTCCTGCCGCTGTTGACGCCGTACGCCGCGCTGCTTCGCCGCTGGCTGCCCTCGAACCCGGCCAAGGCCGACCCGGGCCGTCCCATGTACCTGGACAGCGCGGCGCGAAGCATGCCGGTGGTGGCGCTGGGCAATGCCGCGCGGGAGGCCCTGCGCATGGCCGACACGCTGCAAACCATGCTGCATCATTCGCGCGAGGCGCTGGCCGGCGCCGACCGCAAGCGCATTGCCGAGGCCCGGCGGCTGGACGACGTACTGGACCGCCTGAACGGCGCCATCAAGACCTACGTCGCCGGCCTGGACCAGGACGAGTTGACCGCCGAAGACCGACGCCGAGCCGACGAGATCCTGACCTTCATCACCAATCTGGAGCACGCGGGCGACGTCATCGACAAGAACCTCCTGAACGACATCAGCAAGCTCAACAAGCGCGGGCTGACCTTCTCGCCCGAAGGGCGGCGCGAACTGGACGAGATGCACGGCCGGCTGGAGGTCAACCTGCGCCTGGCCGCTTCGCTGTTCGTGACCGAGGATACCCGCGCCGCGCGCCTGCTGGCGGCCGAGAAGGAGGCTTTCCGCGGCCTGGAGACCCGGGCGACCCAGGCGCATTTCGAACGCCTGCGCAGCGGCCGCATCGACACCACGGAGACCAGCGCGCTGCACCTGGACGTGCTGCGCGACCTGCGCCGCATCAACAGCCACTTGGTGGCCTCCGCGGCGTACGGCGCACTGGAGAATCGCGACGGATCGCCCCCCGGCTCGCTTGAACCGTCCGGCGTGGCGGAGCCGGCCGCCACCTCGGAGTAGCTCACGCCCGCTCAGCGGGCCGGATGCTGCGACGCCTCTTCCAGCGCGGCGGGCGCGCCATGCGCGTGCCCGTCGTCGTGGGCGTGATGGTGAAAGGCGGAATTGACCGCATAGATGGTCACCACCCCCGCGGCGATCAGCGCGAACTGCGGCAGGCTGTCGCGCAGCGTCGTCCGCCGCTGCATCTGCGGCATCAGGTCGGCCACCGCGATGTAGAGGAAACTGCTGGCCGCCAATGTCAGCACATAGGGCAGCCACTGCGTCGAACCGGCCAGCAGGTAGTAGCCCACCAGCCCTCCCGCGATCGCCATCAGGCTGGACAGCGCGTTGAACAACAAGGCCCGCTTGCGCGTGAAACCGGCGTTGACCAGGACGATGAAATCGCCCAGTTCCTGCGGGATCTCGTGCACCGCGATGGTCAGCGTCGTCAGCAGCCCCAGCATGGGGTCGGCCAGGAAGGCCGCGGCGATGACGATGCCGTCGCAGAAGTTGTGCAATCCGTCGCCCAGCAGCACGGCCAGCCCGCCCCGCCCGGCCTCGTGGGCGTCATGCCCGGGCGGGTGGCCGTGCCCGTCGTGCTCGTGATGGTGGTTGTGACGCAACACGGCCAGCTTCTCGAGCACGAAAAAGCCGAGCAGGCCGACCAGCAGCAAAGCAAACAGGACGCGCGTATCGGCTTCCGAATCGAATGCCTCGGGCAGCGTGTGGAGCAACGCCACCGACAGCATGATCCCCACCGAAAAGCTGATCATCTGGTGGAGGAAGCGCGCGAAATAACGGAAAGCCAGCCAGCCGGCGACGATTACCGACAGGACTCCGCTCGCCAGCGTGGCGAGCAGAATGTAAGTTAGGGTCACGGGACGCTCGTGAAACTCAGTTGCAGAAACGGAAGTATACGTAACTTCCCGCGTTTTACGAATCGAGATCGCTGGCGAGCAGCCTGCCTGTGCGGAACAGGCGTTCCCGCCGCAGGGTGGTGCTCAGGGGTTCATCCCGCCCCAAGGCCCGGGCATGGGCCGGCACCGTTGCCAGAGACGCGAGCATCCGCAGGCGGTCCTGAGCCGCCCAGGCCGCCAGTTGCCGGTCCGGATCCCAGACGGTCAAGTCCTGCCGCCGCAATTCCGAACGATTGAAATCCTTGAGGTTCCAGGTCAGCACCCGCACTTGGGGCGCGATCTGCAATCCCGCCCGGGCACGGCTGGCCAAGCCCGCCGCGATGACGTGCCGGTCCTTGGGATCGCTGTAGTGGAGCCCGGTCTCGTAGGCCGACACTTCGCCGGCATCGGCCTGCGGAAACCGCCGGCACATGGCCTGCCATTCTGCCTCGAGGACCTCCGGCGCCACGCCCCAGATGCGCGCGGCATTGCGCCGCCATTCCAGTCCTATGCGTTCGCTCCACACCGGGCGGAACCACCCCGCCTGGGCCATTTCCAGCAGCAAGGGCCGCAGGATGCTCGACATCAGCACGCAGGCGTCGAGGACCAGCCAGAGAGGCGGCCGGGCGGCCGCCTCGGGGGTTGCCGGCACCGACACCGGGCTCACAGATGCCGGGCGAACCAGTCCCGGGCCAGTCGCCAGCCCTCCTTGGCATCGGCCTCGCGGTAGCTCGGGCGGTAGTCGGCGTGGAAGGCATGCGGCGCATCGCGGAACACCACGAAGGTGGACTCGCGCGCCGCGCGGCCGCCCTTGGCCAGGGCGTCCTTCATGGCGTTGACCGAAGTCAGCGGTATGCCGGCATCCTGGCCGCCGTACAGGCCGAGCACCGGCGCCTTCAACTGCGCCGCCACGTCGACGGGATTGAGCGGCTGCAGCGGCGTGGGATTGCCTACCAGGCGCCCGTACCAGGCGACGCCGGCCTTGACCGCCGGATTGTGAGCGGCGTAGAGCCACACGATACGCCCGCCCCAGCAAAAGCCCGTGATGCCCAGGCGCGTGCGGCTGCCGCCGTTGGTTCCGGCCCAGCGGGCGGTGGCGTCGAGGTCGGCCACGACCTGCTCGTCGGGCACCTTGCCGACCACCTCGGCCTGCAGCTTGGCAATCTCGGTGTATTTCGAGGCATCGCCCTGGCGCGCGTACAGTTCCGGGGCGACCGCCATGTAGCCGGCCTTGGCCCAGCGGCGGCAGATGTCCTTGATATATTCGTGCACGCCGAAGATCTCCTGCACCACCAGGATCACGGGCGCATTCTTCTTGCCGGCCGGCGCCGCCCGGTAGGCGGGGATTTCGCCGTCCCGCACCGGAATCCTGACCTCGCCCGCCACCAGCCCGCTGGTATCGGTATGAATGGCGGTCTGGGCCATGACGGGGCCGGCGGCAAGGGCGAAGCCCCCGGCCAGCGAGGTGGTGAGAAAACCGCGCCGGTTCAGGCTGAGGGGCGGCAGGAGACTGTCGAACTCGGTACCCGGGCTATCCATGAAGCACTCCTAGCGGCACGACGTTTGAAAAACGCCCCCACGCTTGCCACTTCGCGGCGGCGCTGCCCCCCGAGGGGGCGCTTTTCATCTTGGGGCGGCCCGGCGATGAAAAACGCTCAGTCCGGCAGGGGCTCGACGGTATTCCGCCCTCGTTCCTTGGCGCGCTCCAGCGCTGCCTGCGCCTTGGCGAGCGTCGCCTCGAGGTCTGCCTGGGCCTGAGCAACCCCGATCGACAGGGTGATCTGCGTGCCTATGTGCCCGCGCAATGCGAACTGGCGCCCGCAGACATGCAGCCGCAGGCGCTCGCACATGGCGAGCGCATCGGCCAGCGGCGCGGGGATCAGCAGGGCGAAACGGTCTGCGGTCACGCGCGCCAGCATGTCCAGGGACGGCAGCAGATTTCTTGTCAGATCGGCCAACTGGCGCAGGATAGCATCGCCGGCGGTGCGCCCCAATGCCTGGTTCAGCCGCTCGAAGCGGTCGATATCGATCAGCGCCAGGCACAGGGGTTCGCCGTCGCGCGCGCAGCGAGCGATCTCGGCGGCATATGCCGATGCCATCCAGCGCCGGTTGTACAGCCCCGTCACGGCATCGTGGCTGGCCATGAATTCGATGCTCGCCGCCGATTCGCGGGGATCGTGCCTCAGGTTGGCGGCGCGCAGCCTGGCGCTGAGCATATCCAGGACATTGAGCGCGATGCGCGGCACGTTTTCCATGACGGTGCGCAGCCGGCGGGCGTCGAGCGCCACCAGCCGGGACGGCCATTGGGCCGCCACGTAGGCGGTGCCCCCCTCGGGCCCGATCAGGGCGTGCTCGCCCAGGCCGTCGCCGGGGACGAAGCGCGCCACCCGTTTCTGGAGATCGGGGTCGACGAATGCGGCCAACTGGCCCTCGACCAGCACGTAGACGTGGTGGTTCGGTTCGCCGGGCTGGAGCAGGATCGCGCCGTGCGGCAGGTGGGTGACGAACGCGAACCCCCGCACCTGGTCGCGCTGTTCGTCCGTGCAGCCGGCGAACAGCAGGGAACGGGCAAGGACGTCCCGGTCGTCAGCCGTCAGCTCGCCGGGGGCCCCGTCGACGGGAAGGTGGGAAGGAATGTGGCCGGTCATTCCCCGATTATCGGCACGCCACCGCGCAAATTGAGTTCGCCCTACAGTTATGCCCCAAGGCGTCCGATAAGCGGATCATGAGCACCCAGATCGCCTCCCGACCTCCTTCCGCAATCCACCCGGCCCGCCGCCTGCTGCGCGCCGGGTGCCGGCTCCTGGCCGCGGGCGCGCTGCTGGCGGCCGCCGGCTGCGATTACCTCGGCCTGCAGCCCATCTCCCAGATCGAGGCCCGGAAAGAGTCCGAGGGGCGTGCGATCGGCAGCGCCTGCCGGCAAGCCGGGCGCGCGCTCGAAGACTGCTACACCTTCAATCCGCACATGTCCAAGGCCGCCATCTTCAACGGCTGGAAAGAGATGAACGACTACATGCTGCAGAACAACCTGACCGAAGTCCGCCCCGAGGTGGCGCCGGTACTGCCCGCCGGAAGGGCCCGCGTCGAGGGCGCGCCGCGCTCGGCGCCGACGGACATGTCGGCGGCGGGCCAGCCCGCCAAGCCGCCGGCACGCACCACGCTTTACGCCGCACCGTAACGCCGGGCGCCGCAGCCGCCCGCCTCGCCCCTCCGACCACGGCGGCGCGCCCTCTCCGCCCGGAACGCGCGCCCTTTGATGCCTGGAGCCTATCATGTTCCGTCGCCTGCCGCTCGTCGTCCTCGTCCTGGCCGCCCTCTACGCCTGCATCGACCCGCCGGCGCCTCCCTCCACCGCTGCCGCGCCCTCGCCGGGATCGCAGCTGCATGGATTGCCGCGCTACGATGCCGAACTCATCTACGCGGATTTCGCCGCGCAAGATGCGGAGGCCATCGAGAAATACCGGCGCGCGCCCTTCGTCGTTACGGGACGGCTGCAGAAGATCCATGCCACGGGAACGCGCGAGCTGCAGCTGGACCTCAAGGCCTCCGATCCGGCGCATCCGGTTCGCGCCTGGCTCAAGTCCGACCTCGCCTGCGACGGCGGGCACCGCTGCCCCGAGCAGGTCGCGCTCGACATGCTGCCGCGGGGCTTCAAGGTCTACCTCGAATGCAGCCGCGCCGACCTGGAGGGCGGCACGCCCACGGTGGCCGGATGCGTACTGACGGGCGGCCCCGGGCGACTCCACTGAAGACGGCGCCCGTGGGCATGGCGATTGCTGCCTCGGGGTTTTCCGCAAGGAGACCCATCATGCCTGAACGCAAGACCATCGAGAAAGCCAAGCAGGACAAGCGCCAGGGCAAATCCGCTTCGACCCAGGCGGGCGAATTCGTCAAGGAACAGATTCACCACGTGCGCGAAGGCAAGCACGGGGTGCGATCCAGCAAGCAGGCGATTGCCATCGGCCTGTCCGAGGCGCGCCGTAGCGGCGTGGATTTGCCGCCGCCCAAGGCAGGGCGCAGCAGCAAGAAGACCCGTGACAAGGCCAAGCAGGATCTGAGCAAGGGCGATGAAGCGTCGCACAAGAAGTCGGCCACGCGTTCTCGCGCCACCAAGACCGCCTTGAAGCGGGAAAGCAAGAAGGGCGCATCCAAGGAAGCGCTGGCGGCTCACGCCAAGACCGCGGCCAAGCGGCGCACGGCAGCGGACCGCTCCGCGGCCGCCAAGAAAGCTGCCCGGACCAAGGGAGCCGCCGGGCGATCGGCCGCAGCCAAGAAGGCAGCCCGGACCCGGGCGGCCAACCGGCATGCGTGACGCGCGGTCAGTGGACCAGCGCGACTTTACGGGCAATGACCTCGGCGCATTCGTCGCTGTCCGAAGCCTGGAAAAGGCGGTGGACGACGAATTCGGTGCCGGGGTCGACACCCAGGGCTTCGGCGGCGGCGCGCCGGACTTCGGGGCTGGGGTTGCAGCAGTAGACGCCGGCCTTCTCCGCCGCGGCGGCGGGCTCGGCCCCCAGGTTGGCCAGCCACTCGCGATCTTCGTTGAGTGCGCACCAACGCTGTTCGCCGGCCGCGTCTTTGGCGGCAACGACAAAACACACCAGCTTCTTGCGATCAATCACCATAACCATACATACGGCCCTCCAGCGTGCGCCCATCGTAGACCAATCGGGCCGTGATGTCAGCGCCGCCACACTGGGAAATCTACCTATGCCGAGATTGGCGGAAACCCTTGCAGAAACGCCGTTTCCGGGGAACCGTTAAGATGCTGGTTAGACTCGTTCCGACCCGGACAATTCCATGAAAGCCATAGAAGGAGCCATCGTGACCGACCCTGAATTCCTCAAGGGACAAATCACCGCCTTGCAGAACGTCGTGAGCATGCTGATTTCGGCCCACCCGAATGCGCAGCAGTTGCGTCAAGTGATGCAAGCCATCGCGCAACAGGTGGAGCCGACGCTCAACGAGGCTCATCCCTCGTTCAAGAAAGGCTGGCAGAACGTGATCGCCACGCTGTGCCAGACCGACGACGAGGCGGCGCGCGACAAGAACGAGCAGCATTGAGCCAGGCCGCCGCACGCGGGCCTCATGCCGTTGCGGCGCGATCCGCATAGTGCGGCAGGCGGGCCAATGCGTAGCGCGCCGCTTGCTCCCGGATATGGTTGCGCCCGCCCATGAATCGGCGGGTTTCGCTGTATACGTCGATGGCGTTTCCGTCGCGAAAGGCCCACGCAAAGCACTGCGTGCCGGCGGCCACGCCCTCCCCTCCGCCATCGGCGACCCCGGTATTGGCAATGGCCACGTTGGCGCGGCTGCGGGCAAGCGCGCCGCGCGCCATCGCGCACGCCACCGGTTCGCTCGTGAGATTGTAGGCGCGCAGTATCCGCCCCGGCACCCCCAGTCCGCGCAGCTTGGACTCGGGGGAATACGCCACGAAGGCGCAATCGAGCAATGCCCCCGCGCCGGCGACGTCGGCCAGCATCGCGGCGATCAGGCCCGCTGTGCAGGATTCGGCCGTGGTGAGCAGCAACCCCCGTTCATGCATGTAGCGGGCAATGTGTTCGACAGTCTGCACGCGAGGCTCCGGTAGTGTGGATGGCCCGCTTCAGCACGCACCGTACCCGTGCCGCGCACAGGCTCGATTGCGCAAGGATGAGCAAATATCCAGGGCGCCATGTAAATCCTGCGCCGCTTTCTACGAGATACCGGGCGCCATGGCAGGGGGCACGCCCGGGACAAGGGCGCCGCAGGGAGGCACAAGGCTTGCGAATGGGCCGGCCCCTGTCGAACGATCCTTTTTGGAGGACCCTCATGCCTACGCCTACGAGCCAGAAGCGCCCCCGAGGCTTTGCCGCCATGGACCCGCAAAAACAGCGCGCCATTTCCGCCGAGGGGGGCCGAGCCGCCCACCAATCCGGCAATGCGCACGAATTCAACTCGGAAGAAGCCCGGGCCGCCGGCGCCCTCAGCCACGCGCACCGGCGGCGCCGCGCGGCCGAAGCGCAACAAGCCCAGGCCCAGAACTCCACCCGGGAAGAACCGGTACAGGCGAGCCCGGGAAGCTCGTGAATCCGCGCGGATCCGTCCCGCATGGCGGGCCGGATCCGTTCCCGTTCATCCCAGTCCTAGCGGAACAACTCTCCCGACGCGCGGGCCGGCTCCGAAATTCCCGCCAGGGTTTCGTCCGTCCCGCCGGTCTTGGTGGCCAGGTCACCGAGCGACACCATCCCGACCAGCTCATTATTCTTCCCCAAGATGGGAAGGCGGCGAATCTGCTCGTCCCGCATCTTGGCCTTGACCGTATCCGCTTCCTCGTCTTCGTAGCACCAGCTCACGTGCGGCGTCATGGCCTCCCTCACGCTGGTGGTGGCCGGCGCCCCCGCGGCCGTGCACCGCACGGCGATGTCGCGGTCGGTGACCACGCCCACCAGGCGGCGGCCGTCGCAGACGGGTACGGCGCCGATGTCCAGATCGGCCATCAGTTGCGCGGCGCGCTGGACCGACTCGTCGGCGGATAGGTAGGCAACATCGCGGGTCATGATTTCTGCGATCTGCATGGGACTCTCCTTGAAAAGAAAAAAGCCGCGGCGGCGGCGGGCCGGTTGCAGCAACCGGTATGCCCATGGCGTTTTGGCGCCGCGCAGCGGGCAGGCAACGCGCGAAGGCGTTCCCCGCTTGATTTTCTTCCCGGTTCCGTCGGATACTGTATATACATACAGTATCAAGCATGGAGCAGCCATGTACACCGTCACCCTGCAAGACTACCCTCAACTTCCCGACGACCTCCGGCGCCAGGCCGAACGCCGCTATGCGCGCACCCTGGAAAAGACCCTGGGTGGCATCGAAGGCATCGCGGCCGCCTACAAGGCCTGGAACTGGGCCGAGGAATCCTTCGGCGAGCTCTCCGAAGAAGAACGATCGCTGGCCTTGCGCTGGCAGCGCGCAGCCATGAGGGCGGCGCAGGAAGGATTCGCCTCGCTCGGCGAAACCGATTCCGCCTATTTCGAAGTGCGGCTCGAACGCTAATGCCCGGCTTCGGCTCCGCTCGCGCCCGGAAATCTCGCCGATTCGCGCATTCGCCAGAATTTCGCTAGAATAGCGGTCTCGCGTGAATCGGCCCTGCCGGTTCCGTGGTGTTCCAGCGGTGGCTGTAGCTCAGTTGGTAGAGTCCCGGATTGTGATTCCGGTTGTCGTGGGTTCGAGTCCCATCAGCCACCCCAGTGATTCCGCGCAAGCCCCATGCTTGATTGAAAGGCCCTTCGGGGCCTTTTCGCTTTTCCGCGGTACGGAGTCCACGCGTCGAGCGTCCATACCGCGGTCACACGGCATTGCTAGCTTCTTCGGCATCCCCGGGAGTCGCCGATGAAACTGACCCGCCTCAGCATTGCTACCTTCAACCTGTACAACCTCAACGAACCTGGCCGCCGGATCTACACGGGCGAAGGTTGGAGCGAGGAACAATACGCGCTCAAGATCGATTGGACCGCCAGCCAGCTCAAGCTGCTCGAGGCGGACGTCTTCGGCTTCCAGGAGCTGTGGCACGCCGACTCGCTCGCACGCGCCGTGCAGGCATCCGGCCTGGGCGCGCGCTACGACATGCTGGTCCCGGAGGACGCCGACGGTACGAAAATCGTCTGCGCGGCCATCGTCCGCCAGGGACTGCTGGCCGGCGAGGCCGAGTGGATCAGCGATTTTCCCGAAGCCTTCGTACTGCGCTCGGAGGGCGACGATCCGCAAACGCCGCAGATCGACGTGAACATCCAGGGCTTTTCCCGGCCCGTGCTGCATTTCACGATACAGCCGCGCGAGGATGGGCCGCTGGTCCACGTCTATGTATGCCACTTCAAGTCCAAGGCGCCGACCCAGGTGTACAGGGAGGACTGGTACCTCGGCGACAAGCGTGCCTATGCCAGGCACGCGAAGAACCTGGGCGCGGCCATCTCCACCATTCGCCGCACGGCCGAAGCGGCGGCGCTGCGCTTCCTGCTTACCGAATCGATGAAAGGCAACGACACGCCCGTAATCGTGCTGGGCGACATCAACGACGGCCAGCACAGCAACACCGCCAACATCCTGACCGACCAGCCGCGCTACCTCGTGGGCGACTCGGAGGGCGGCGGCGACGTGGCGCTCTACACGGCGCAGACGCTGCAGGAGTACCGCGATACCCGGGACGTGTACTACACCCACGTGCACCAGGATATCCGCGAATCGCTGGACCACATCCTGGTAAGCCAGGAGTTCTACGACAACAGCCGCAAGCGGCTATGGATGTTCGACGGCCTCGTGATCAACAACGACCATTTGAACTTCCCCGACCACAAGGGCTTGGGCACCAACGACCACGGCATCATCCGCGCCACGTTCAAGTACCGGCCGGCGAGCGCGTCTTCGCCGGCCTGAGCGGGCCGCCGGAAAGCAAAAAGCCCCTGCGAACAGGGGCTTTTTCTCGGCCTTCGAGCTTCTTTACAAGACGCGGATCTTGGAAGCCTGCGGTCCCTTCGGGCCCTGGACGGCTTCGAAGCTCACCTTCTGGTTCTCGTACAGCGTCTTGCGTCCTTCGGCCTGGATTTCCGAGAAATGGGCGAACAAATCCTTTCCTCCGTCATCCGGCATTATGAATCCGTATCCCTTGTCGTCGTTGAACCATTTGACAATGCCTGTGGCCATGATGCATTTCCTTCTTTGATATATGTACTTGCCGCGAATACCGCCAACCGGAATCAAGAACGGGCCGAGACCAAATGGAGAGCCGACGCCAACCAAACCGAACAGAACCCTGACCTGAAACCTTGAAAATGACTATGCGGCGCATTGATCGCTTAGTCAACCCATTTCCGTTTCCGACGGATACATCCATATTGCCGAGAAGCGACCGGTATTTGAATCCACGATCCTCATATATCGGGATCTAAATACGTGCCGGCTGGCGTCATGGCAGCAAGTTGCAAGAAATAACGCGGCCTATCGGCAACAATGTGGACGGAATCAACGATTTTTTCCAGGGTTTACACGTAGTTTTGCCAGGGTGTTTTCCGAAAACCTATCGTTTTCCCTTATAAGGGAAATACCTATAAAAATTTCCCGACGCGAATGGAATGGTCTAGAAAAATTTACAAGCACGCCATCCCATAATTACATGCGCAGCCACGCATAATCGCGCGCCAGTATGGCCGGCGCGGGGCACGGGGTTTGCGGGGAAATACAAAGCGGTTAACGGGCCGCGCCCGGCCGATCCGAGGGTCGTGAAGCCGGAGCGAATTCATAATCGAGGAGAAGGTTTATGAATCAGCAGAAGCGCCAATCCCCGGGCTCGCAAAGCCAGGAGCAGCAACAGCAGCAACCCGGTACGCAGCAGCAGCAGGGCCAGCGAGGATCGCCCTCGCAGCGTCCGCAAGTCCAGCCCAACCAGCCGAACACCGGCCAACGCCAGCAGGAGCAGCAGCAACAACGCGGCCACCAGACGGGCCAGCCGCAGAAGTCCGATCAATAAAAGCGCAGTCGTCCACGGCGGCCTTCCCGGCCGCCTGGGCAACGCCGCCGGGCAAGGCCTATGAAGGCCGGTGGAAAGCAGTCTCGCCGGGCACGTGCGTCGCCCGGGGGTGATTGGCGACAGGCTCGTTCGTCCCGCCCGGGGCGGGCGTCACTTGCCCTTTTCGAGCTTGTCGATATAGCGCTTGGCGACTTTCTCGGCATACCGGTGAGCCTCGAACTCCGTGCCGAAGACCTGGTCGTCGCCCAGGTGCTGTTCGGCGGGCACCGGATGGAAGCGTGACGCCGGATCCAGCGACACGGTGGCGCTTCCCTCGAACAATACCGTCATGCCATCGCGGGGGTGATTGACGGGCCGCGCCACCGTGCGGATGTAATAGCCCTTGTAGTGGTCTCCTGCGCCTTCGGACATAGGAATCTCCTGCAGACAGTACCTTCTTGAGGCAAGAAGACGGGTCCGAAAGTTCAACCCGCTCTCGTTTCTCCGGCCGCTCAGCGTACCTGTCCGGCCTGGGAATTTCCCTTGGGAATACCACTTGCTGAACCGGACGGCCCGATAAAAACAACCGGCAATCTGCATGAATGCGACGTACTCCGATGAAATCTGGTGGAAAAGCGCGGTGGTGTACCAAATCTATCCCCGCTCGTTCGCCGACTCCAATGGCGACGGCATCGGGGATATTCCCGGCATCCTGGCGCACCTGGACCATCTTTGCAGGCTGGGCATCGACACGATCTGGGTATCGCCGGTCTTTCGCTCGCCCATGGCCGATGCCGGCTACGACATCAGCGATTACTGCGACATCGATCCAATCTTCGGCACCCTGGACGACGCGCAGCGGCTGATCGACGAAGCCCATGCGCGGGGGCTGCGGCTGCTGTTCGACTTCGTGCCCAATCACACCTCGGACCGGCACCCCTGGTTCATCGAATCGCGCTCGTCGCGGGCGAGCCCCAAGCGCGACTGGTACATCTGGCGCGACGAGCCCAACGACTGGCGGGCGGCGCTGGGGGCTGGAAGCGCCTGGACCTGGGACGAAAAGACAGGGCAATACTACCTGCACTTCTTCCTGCCCCAGCAGCCCGACCTCAACTGGCGCAACCCCGAAGTCGTGGAGGCGATGCACGGCGTGCTGCGGTTCTGGCTGGATCGCGGCATCGACGGCTTTCGCATAGACGTCGCCCATTGCACGGGCAAGGATCCGGCGTTCGCCGATCATCCCCGGTGCCTGGCCGGCGAGCCGCTGGCGGATTTCAATGACCAGCCCTATAGCCACGAAGTGCTGCGCGGCATCCGGCGCCTGGTGGAAAGTTACCCAGGGCAGCGCGTCCTCGTGGGCGAAGTCAACATCCGTTCGACAGCCAGCGTAGTCCAGTACTACGGCGCCGGCGACGAGTTGCACATGTCGTTCAACTTTCCGCCGCTCGACGCGCCGTGGGATCCGATCGTGTTCCGCACCTGCATACGCGAAGTCGATGCCCTCCTGCGGCCGGCCGACGCCTGGCCGACATGGGTGCTGTCGAACCACGACAACGTACGCCATCGCACCCGCTACGACGGCTCGCTGCGCCGCGCGCGAGCGGCGGCGGTCATGCTGCTCTCGCTGCGTGGCACGCCTTTCCTGTTCCAAGGCGAGGAACTGGGGCTGGAAGACGCCCGCATCGACCCCGAGACCCAGGTGGATCCGGGCGGTCGCGACGGCTGCCGGGCGCCGTTGCCATGGACCGAAGCGCCGCCGCACGGATGGAACGGTGCCCGTCCCTGGCTGCCCTTCCCGCCCCAACCCGCGGAGCGTTCGGCCGAACGCCTGTGGGCCGATCCCGGTTCCATCCTGCATCTCTACCGGCGCGCGCTGCAAGTGCGCAAGGCCAGCCTCGCGCTGCGGCTGGGCGATTGGGAGGAACTCGACTCGCCGCCCGAAATCCTCGCGTTCCGGCGCCGGTGCGGCGACGACGTGCGCCTGGTCTGCGTGAACTTCGCCGAGCGTACGCTGCAATTCAAGCCGCCGGGCCGATGGCGCATCGCGCTGTGCAGCGAAGGCCAGGCTGCCGGCACGCTCTTCCCTGACCGGGTCGAAGGCGAGCAGGCCGTGATACTGGAACCGGAGGAAGCCTGACCATGCTGCCGCTCTGGTACCGAAACGCCATCATCTACCAGGTCGACCCCAGCCTGTTCCGCGACGCCAACGGCGATGGACGGGGCGACCTGCAGGGGATCGCCGATCGCCTCGAATACCTGCGGGGCCTGGGGGTGACCTGCCTGTGGCTGATGCCCTTCTATGCCTCACCCTTCCGCGACGGCGGCTACGACGTGACGGATCACCTCTCGGTGGATCCCCGCTTCGGCGGCCTGCCCGACATCGTCGCCCTGCTGGAGAAGGCGGAGGAACTGGGCCTGCGCGTCATCATCGACCTCGTCGTGCAGCACACCTCGGATCGCCATCCCTGGTTCCTGGAGGCGCGCAACGACCGGCATTCGCCCTACCGGGACTATTTCATCTGGGCCGATTCTCCGGAGCCCACCGACGCCAAGCCTATCTTCCCGACCGTCGAAGACAGCGTGTGGTCCTGGGACGAGAAGGCCGGCCAATACTACCGGCACGTCTTTTATTCACACGAACCGGATCTGAATCTCGGCAATCCCGCCGTGCGGCGCGAGATCGAACGCATCATGGACTTCTGGCTGCGGCTGGGCGTCTCGGGCTTCCGCGTCGACGCGGCCTCGCACATGATAGAAAGCGCCAAGGCGAGCGATCCGCGCGACGGCGGATTCTGGCTGCTCAACGAGATGCGCAGCTTCATCTCCCAACGGCGCGCGGATGCCGTCCTGCTCGGGGAAGTGGACGTCCCGCCGGCCGAATACGCCCATTACTTCGGCAACGGGGACAGGCTCACGCTGGTGCTGAATTTCTGGCTCAACAACTATCTTTATCTGGCCCTGGCCCGCGGCGTCGCCGAACCGCTGGAACGCGCGCTGGCCAAGCAGCCCGTGCCGCCCATGACCGCCCAGTACGCGCTCTGGCTGCGCAATCATGACGAGCTCGACCTGGAGCGCCTCTCCGAATCGGAGCGCGAAGAGGTCATGGCGCGCTTCGCGCCCGACCCGGAAATGCGCATCTACCATCGCGGCATCCGCCGCCGCCTGCCACCCATGCTGGGAGGCGACCTGCGCAAGCTTGCCCTGGTGCACGCCCTGCTCTTCTCGCTGCCTGGCACGCCCATCCTGCGCTATGGCGAGGAAATCGGCATGGGAGACGATCTCTCACTGCCCGAACGGCTGTCCGTGCGTACGGCAATGCAATGGTCGGACGAACCCAATGCCGGTTTCTCGACGGCCGGGCCGGACCGGCTCGCGGTGCCGCTGATCCGGGATGGCCCCTATGGCTACCGGAAGGTCAATGTCTATGCGCAATCGCTGCGCGACGATTCGCTGCTCGCCAAGACCGGCAAGATGATCCGCGCGCGGCTGGGATTGCAGGAAGTCGGCAGCGGGCGCTGCCGGGCCGCCCGCATCGACTGCCCGCAGGTCCTCGCGCTGCGCCACGAACTCGACGGCGTGGCAGTGCTGACACTGGCCAACCTGGGTCCGAAGGACGTGGAATTCGTGATCCACGACGAGGACTGCCAGGAACTGACGGACATCATGGCCGACAGCCCCTACGATCCGCCCGCCGGTCATCCGGCGCGCATGCGCCTGCGCGGCTACGGCTATCGCTGGCTGCGTCCGCGGGCCACCCTTTGATCAAGCCACTTCTGGAGACGCGCCATGCAAGCGCTGGGAAAACGCCGCTGGGTCATCGCCGAAGGCTACCTGCCGCCTTCAAGCACCGGCGACGCCCGCCAGACCGTCAGCCACGAGACGGCCTGCATGCTCAATACCGGCGATGCGCCGGCCCATGTGAGCCTCACGGTCTTCTTCGCCGACCGGGAACCCGCCGGCCCCTACCGATTCACCGTCGCGCCCCGCCGCACGCTGCACCTGCGCTTCAACGACCTGCGGGACCCCGAGCCGATTCCGCCGGACACGGACTACGCCAGCGTCATCGAGTCGGACGTACCCATCGTGGTGCAACATACCCGGCTCGACTCCCGCCAGGCCGCGCTGGCGCTGATGACCACCATCGCCCACGGCATCGATTGAGACGCCGTGCCTCGCGCTACTCGCGCTTGATGACGCTGACGTTGCCGTCGGCCTCGAGGTAAAGCGCCTTGACCTGATCGATCGATTCCACGCCTTGCTGGCGGTACTTGGCTTCCAGCTCCTCGTCGGTGATCGACTGGCGGCGCATGTTCTCGCGCAGTTTCTTCCCGTCTCGTATAAGCATGACCTTCTTCGGATCGACGAAGCGGCGAAAGAGCGGGAAGTGAAACGCCAGCCGGTCCAGGAACATGTTCCAGGCCACCAATGTACAGACGAGCAATGCCGCGTCCGCCACGCTCTTGCCCTCGCCCGCCATCCCGTTCTGGGCGGCGTCGGCCACGATCACGATCAGCAGGATGTCGGCGATGCCCATCGATCCCACGTCGCGCCGGACCACGAAGCGGAACAACAGGAACAACAGCCAGTACATGGCGGTGCCGCGTACCAGCGTCTCGACCGGCGGTATGGAGAAAACGAAAATCTCGGACCATTCCACGTTCAGCCAATCCAAGGCGATCCCCCGGAGTCAGGATGGCGGGAGTGACGCAAGAAGCAGGCCCGACCGTACGGAACGTCGTTCCAGGGGGGGTGGCGGGTGGCTGGGGGAGGCATGCGGGGCAGGACGCGCGCGATGGCGGAACTCGCCCGAAGGCCGCGAGCGGGTGTGGCGACCCGGGCAGCATGTGGCGCGGCGGACAGGAATCGAACCCGTAACCCCAGGCTTAGAAGGCCTGTGCTCTATCCAGTTGAGCTACCGCCGCCGCGGGCGCAAGTTTACCACCAGCCCCTTGCCGGCGTGGAGGCGCGCGCCACGTCGCTGGGCTATGACGTCAACCGCTACAAGCTGCTGGCGTTCGTGCTGTCGGCGGCGCTGACGGGGCTGGCCGGAGCCACGATGGCGCTGGTGTTCGTGTCGGCCATCCTGAGCGATGTGGTATGGCAGATGTCGGGCCTGGTCATACTGATGACGCTGGTCGGGGGGATGGGCACACTGACCGGCCCCATGCCGGGCCACCCATCATCGTGGTGGTGGAGAACAAGATCGGCGAAGTCGGCGCCGCGCTCGCCGATGCCACCGGGATAGGCTGGTTTGGAGGACTGGGGGAATCGGTCACCATCGTGACCGGGCTGATTTTCGTCGTCTGCGTGCTGGCCTTCCGGCGCGGAATCGTGGGCGAGTGGACGGCATGGCTGGCCCGCCGCCGCCCGGCCTTGGCGCGGCCGTGACTCGGTGCGTCAGGCGCCGCCGGCGAGGAACGCTAGCAGCCGCCGCTCGGCCGCGCTCAACCCCCGCGGTCCGCCGGCCGGCCACGTCGACGGCAGCGTTCCTTCCAGGTAAGCCTCGATGATGGCCGGATGGATGTAGCAGGCCCGGCACACCGCCGGCGTATTGCCCAGCCGCTGCGCCACCGCGCGGGTCACTTCGACCACCGCCGCCCGGGCTTCCTGCCCGCCGGCGCGCGGCATGGCCCGAAACCATTCCAGGGCCATCACCGATCCGGCCCAGGTCCGGTAGTGCTTCGCGGTAAAGTCACCCCGGCCGGCCTCGCGCAGGTACGCGTTGACGGCCGAGGAATCGATGCCGTGCGGCTGGCCCGCCTCGTCCAGGTAGTGGAACAGGGTCTGCCCGGGGATCTCCATGCAACGGCGCACCACGCTCGCGACGCGCCGGTCGGCGATCGCGACGTCATGCTCGACGCCGCTCTTGCCGCGAAAGCGCAGGCGGATGCGCGTGCCCGACATCGATGCATGGCGGCGCCGCAGCGTCGTCAACCCGAACGACCGGTTCTGCCTCGCGTAGGCGCGGTTGCCCACGCGCACCAGCGTGGTCTCGAGCAGGCGGACCACCGCCCCCAGGACTTTCTCCTCGCCCAGCCCCGGCTGCGCGAGCGCGCGGTCCACACGGCGCCGGATGCGAGGCAGCGCCCGGCCGAACTCGGCGAGCTGGCCGTACTTGTCCGCGTCGCGCACGACCTGCCAGTGCGGGTGGTAGCGGTATTGCTTGCGGCCGCGGGCATCGCGCCCCGTGGCCTGGATATGGCCCGCGGGGTGGGGGCAGATCCAGACGTCGGTATATGCGGGCGGAATGGCCAGCGCATTGATGCGGGCGATCTCGGCGGCATCGCGGATGCGTTCGCCGCGCTCGTCGAAATAGGCGAACCGCCCCCGCCACAAGCGTCGGCTGTAGCCTGGCGACGTATCGTCGACATAGACCAGCGCCACGTCATCGCCGTCGCCGCCGCGCGTGCGTAAAGCCGGCGCGGCGGATCCGCGAACGAGGCCGGGAACGGAAACGGGCGTGAAGTCCATGCCCGAGCCGAGCATGCTTCGTGCCAAGGGCCGTCCCCTGCCGCCGCTCCCGCCGGGTCCGCCCCGCCCATGCGCCGAAAATGCAAAATCTACCTGTGCCCTGCGAAGAACCTGCTACGGTCCGGCGCTGGCAGGCGCCGCCGGGATCGCGGACAATGCGCGGTGGGGGCGCATTCGACAGTCGGCGCCACGCATTCAGGAGGAGCCATGTGGCAAGCATCGCAGCGCTATCCCGATCCCGCGGTCCGCGTTTTCCATCATCGGTTCGAAGCGTACCGCCTGCCCTCCGCGGCGGTCGAGCGCCTGGCGACCGGCTGCCGCTGGAACGAAGGCCCGGTCTGGTTCGGTGACGGCCGCTTCCTGCTCTGGAGCGACATCCCCAACGACCGGGTCATGCGATGGGATGAAATCACGGGCCAGGTCAGCGTATTCCGGGCGCCGACAGGGCACGCCAACGGCATGACCCGGGACCGCCAGGGCCGCCTCGTCACCTGCGAGCACAGCGGTCGCCGCGTCGTACGCACCGAATACGACGGGGGCACGACCGTGCTGATGGACCGTTTCGACGGCAAGCCGCTCAACTCTCCCAATGACGTGGTGGTCAAGTCCGATGGCACGGTCTGGTTTTCCGACCCGCCCTTCGGACTCGCCGGCTACTACCAGGGGGTGCCGGGCAAGCAGGAACTGCCGGCCAACCTGTACCGGCTGGACCCGGCCACGGGCACGGCCGACGTCGTCGCCGGCGATATCGCCAGCCCCAACGGCCTGGCTTTCTCGCCGGACGAATCGATACTCTACGTGGTGGAATCGCGGTCCAAGCCGCGCCGCATCCTCGCGTTCGACCTTGCCGAGGGCGGGACGCGCCTGTCGAACCGGCGCGTCGCGATCGACGCGGGTCCGGGCACGCCGGACGGATTGCGGGTGGACGTGGATGGCAATCTGTGGTGCGGCTGGGGCATGGGCAGCGACGACCTCGATGGCGTCCGGGTCTTCTCGCCCGAAGGCGAAGCCATCGGCCACATCGCCTTGCCCGAGCGCTGCGCCAACCTGTGCTTCGGCGGGAGGCACCGCAACCGCCTGTTCATGGCGGCCAGCACGTCCATCTACGCGCTCTACGTCAACACGCAGGGCGTGGCGGGCGGGTAGCGGCAGGCCTATCCACGCCGGTTCACCAGGATCAGCCCCGACACGACCAAGGCCACGGCCAGCAGGAACAGCGGACCAAGGGGCTCGTGCAGGATCAGCGCGGCAAAGGCGACGCCGAACAGCGGCGACATCGACGTCCCGGCCTGCAGCGTGCTGGCCGGATACAGCGTGAGCAGGCGCAGCCACAGCAGGAAGGTGATCGCCGCGATCCACACGGTCTGGTAGGTCAATGCCATCACCGGCGCGAATCCGAGAGTACCCACCGACTCGCCGGTGGCGGCCGCGGCGCCCAGGCCGATCGCAGCCGACACCGCGAGCTGATAGAGCAGCACCTTCTCGGGCGGTACCGCCGCCAGCCGGGTCGCCTTGATCGCCAGCGTCGTCGCGGCCCAGAATACCGCGGCGGCGATGATCATCAGGTCGCCCAGCAGCGCGTGCGGCGAAGTCGCGGCGCGCGGCACGCCCATCACGATGGCGGTCCCGCAGAACGACAAGGCCAGGCCCGCCCACTGCGGCCAGCGCAGGCGCTCGGAAGGGAGCAGCCAGGTCGCGCCCAGGGCCACGAAAAACGGCGCCGTATAAAGAAACAGCGACGTCCTGCTGGCATCGGTCCACTGCAATCCGAGATAGATCAATACGAATTCGCCGGAGAACAGCAGGCCGGAAAAGATTCCCAGCCAGAGCGAGCCATCGCGAACGAAGAGCTTGCCGCGCCTGGCCGCCAGGCAATAGAGCAGCACCAGCAGGCCGGCACCGGCCGACCGTATGCCCATTTGCAGGAACGGAGGAAACGCGGGCAGCGCGATCTTGACGGAGACTTGCTGCGCACCCCAGCTCGCGCAAAGCAGCACGAGCATCGCGACGGCGGAAACATCCAGGGAACGTTTGGACACGGCGGGATCCGGAATCGTTGTTGTTATCGGAACGGGAAAGTGTCGCATACCTCGACCGTGGCGAGCCAGCCTCGCCGCGGCACGGCACTTGCGGCGAACCCGCGCATCATGCAGGAGATGTCCATGAGCCCTCGCACCGTTCCGCCCGCAGACGAAATGCTCAATCCCGAGGAAGGCATGGAGCCGCCCGGCCCCCCGCCGGACGAGGCCGGAAAGCGCAGCAATCCTGGCCTGGCCGGCGCCGGCGAATCGCCCGCGCCGCCGCCGGGGGCCGACCGTCTGAAAGACGAGGCGCGCGATCCGAACAAGACCGGGGCGCGCCGCGGCTGACGCGCACGCCGCGGGGCCGGCGCAAGGCTAGCGGTGCTGCGCGGCAGCGGTAGCGGCCACCAGCCGGACCGCGGCAAGATCGGCGCCGGTGAGCACCCCGCCTCGGCCGAGCAGGCGACCATGCTCCCAGTTGGACAGCCCCAGTTCGGGCTTGCCCAGCGCGTACTGGCCGTCCACCCAGCGCGTGAAGCCGTCGCCGACGAACGGCGCATCGATGCGCGTCCGGAAATGGACGTGGGCTTGCGGCTCCTGCGCGATGAGACTGGCGACGAAACGCGGGCTGTAGCAATTGAACAGGCCGATGGCCTGGTCCACCGAATCGACCACGGCCAGCGTAAGCTCCGGCGTCTCCTCCCACTCCCATTCCTGGCCCAGGCGCTCTTCAGCCAGCAGGCTGGCATAGGGCTCCTCCACGTCGCCCGTGGCGCGCCGCACGGTCGTCCGGCGCTGGAACAGCCCCGCCGGAACGAAAGGCTGGGCCGACGGCGTGACATGCAGGCGCGGCGTCCCGCTCAACGCGGCGCCGGCCTCGTCGATGGCTCGCAGGAAACGCGGCATCAGGTCCTCGACCCGGCTGCGCACGATGCAGCAGACATTCAACGTATTGCAGACCTTGCGGTCCAGCGAATGGCGCACGGCAAGCTCGAACCGTTCGCCGTCGGCGCTCGGGTCGGCGATCAGCCAGGCGCCGCCCGTGCCGTGCGCGCTGACCGGCACGCCGGCCTGGCGGGCGACGCTGCTCAATTGCATGACCGCCGTTCCCGAGCCTCGGGCGACGGCCAACGCCAGCCGGCTGTCGCTGAACATGGCCCAGCCGGCAGCGCGGTCCTCGACCTCTACCAGGCTGACCGCCCCGGCCGGCAGGCCGGAGGCCTCCAGCGCCGGCCGCAACGCGTACTGCAGCAGCGCCGCGGCGGTCCCCAAGGCGTCGCTGCCTATGCGCAGCACCGCCGTATTGCCGCTGGACAGCACGCCGCAGGCATCGACCAGCACATTGGGGCGCCCCTCGAACACGAACCCCACCACGCCCAGCGGCACGCGCACCACCTCGACCTGCCAATCGCCGTGGTCCACGCGATCCGCCACCCGCCGGTCCTGCGCCGCGTGGCCCGGCCAGACGCGCAGGCCTTCTATCATGTCGGCCCGCATCTTGTCCGATATCTTGAGCCGCGTCGTCGAACGGCCGCGCGCAACGGCGCGCCGCACGTCCTCGTCGTTCGCGTCGACGATCCGCTGCCATACCTCGTCGCGCGCCAGCGCGTCGGCAAACAGCTCGTAGAAGCGGTCCACCGAACCGGGCTGCGCCTGCGCCAGCGCGTCGAACGCCTGGCGTGCCTCGCCCACCCGGGCCCGGACGACATCGTCCACCTGGGCGGGAATGCGCAGCAGCGCGCCCGTCTCCTGCACCACCAGCAACCGGTCGCCCGGCCGGAAGTCGCGCGCGAGGTCCTGCCCCACGCGTGTGTATCGATTTCCACCGTACGGAATCATCATCCCCGGTTCCAGGCGGTCCAGGGTGCCCTGTTCATTCATGAAGCTCTCCTTGGCCGCGCGTGTCATCCGGTGCGGGCGACGCAAAGCGCCCGGACGCGCGGCCGTACGGGATCATATTACCCCCGTCGGGCCTCCGGTCCGCCGCCCCTCGGCGGCGCGCGAGGACGTATCATTGTCCCCACGGCACCGCGGGCCAAGGCGCGCGGCATCTCATCCGAATCCGCCCGGCGCCGAGCCGGCAGCAAGGAGTCCCATGGACGATATCTGGAAAGTGGTGGTGGCCCTGCTCTATGCCGTCATCATCTGCGTACCGGCAGGACAAGTCCTCAAGCGCACAGGCCATTCCGGGTGGTGGGCACTGCTGCTGCTCCTGCCTGTGGTGAACCTGGTGGCCTATTGGATCTTCGCCTTCAAGAAATGGCCTAGCGGGCAGTAGGAACGGATGCTTTACACCCTGCGCGGTGGCGGGCCGGCCCATGGATCAGTAGTTCCTACACCTTCGCATCGCACCCGCCTGTAAACCGATGTGACGGACCGGCCGCTCGCGGCGGGGCGGCATTCTGCCGTCCCGCCGCTGCCTGCTCCGGCCGTGGAATGCCGGCCATGCCCGCACCGGCCTCCCCGCGTCCGCTGGCTGGCGCGGAAATTGATACGTACGACGAACCACGCACGCCCGCTCCCCTGCGGCCCGGCGCGTTTACGCCTGGCCGGCATGTTCGCGGGGAATGTGCGCGGTTCCCGGGCAGATAGCGACAACAAGGCAACCATGGAAAAACGTCCCTTCCGTATCGGCATCTCCGGCTCCTACGGCGGCCTGAACCTCGGCGACGAAGCGATCCTGGAAAGCATCGTGACGCAGCTTCGGGCCGGCACGCCCGCCGAAATCACGGTTTTCTCCCGCAACCCGGCGGACACCGAGCAACGGCACCAGGTCGACCGGGCGGTGCCGGTGCGGGAACTCTCCCGCAACGAGGCCAGGCAGGAGGTGGCCCGGCTCGACCTGCTGGTGCTGGGCGGCGGCGGCCTCCTCTACGACGGCGAAATCGACATCTATCTGCGGGAAGTCCTGCTCGCCAATGAGCTCGGCGTTCCGGTCATGATCTATGCCATCAGCGCCGGCCCGCTCGCGCAACGCTCCAGCCGGGAACTGACCCGCCAGGCGCTGATGCCTGCCGCGCTGATCACCGTGCGGGACCGCCAGGGTGCCCGGCTGCTGGAGGAAGTCGGCTTGCAGCGGGCCATCCACGTGACGGCCGACCCGGCGCTGCTGATGCAGGCCCAGCCTCTGTCCGAGGATGCGCTGACGCGCGAGGGCCTGGACCTGCCACGGCGCCGTATCGGCTTTTCGGTGCGCGAGCCCGGGCCCGCTGCTCCGGGCATGAGCGTCGATCACTATCACGACCTGCTCGCCAATGCGGCGGACTTCATGGTGAGGCGGCTCGACGCCGACGTGGTATTCATCCCCCTGGAACGCGGCCACAAGGACTTGCAGCACAGCCATGCCGTGGTGGCGCAGATGCAATGCGCGCAGCGGGCGACCGTACTCAAGGGGGAATACAGCCCCGGCCAGATGATGAGCATCATCGCGGGCTTCGAGTTCTGCGTGGGCATGCGCCTGCACTTCCTCATTTTTTCGGCGCTGCAAGGCATCCCGTTCGTCGCCCTGCCCTATGCCTCCAAGGTGACCGGCCTCCTGCAGGACCTGGAGATGGATACCCCGCCGCTGGACGACGTCAACCCCGGCCGGCTGCTGGCGATGATCGACCACGCCTGGGACTTCCGCGCCCATATCCAGGCCCGCATCCAGGAGCGCCTGCCCGCCTTGCAGGAGCGGGCCCGCGAGAACAATCGACTGCTCGTGTCCTTGCTCGCCCAGTTGGGCCCCCGCGCCAAAGACGAAGGGAAATGACATGCCTGTATTGGAGAAACCCAAGCACATCGAAGAACTCACGCTTCCTCCCCGGCGAGCCCGGCTCGCCGCCGACACCGACGTGCTGGTCGTGGGGGGCGGCCCCGCCGGCATCGGCGCCGCGCTGGGCGCCGCCCGCGCCGGCGCCAGCGTGATCCTGGTCGAACGCTACGGCTTCCTGGGCGGCAACGCCACTGCGGCCCTGGTCATGCCGCTCATGTCCTTCCATACCCAGCGCCCCACTTTCGAACGGCTGGGCGTGAGCAATCTGCTGCCCAACGATCACGGTCCGGGACACCCGGTCATCGCCGGCGCGCTGAAGGAACTACTGGAGCACCTGGTGCGTAGCGGCGGCGCGGTCGCGCCGTCGCTGGAAACCGGGTACGTGGTTCCCTTCGATCCCGAAGTGTTCAAGTGGTCGACGCTCGATCTGCTGGACAAGGCGGGCGTGCATTTCCTGTTTCACGCGTTCGCCAGCGGCGTGCTCGGGGAAGGCGAGATCGAAGGCGTCGTATTCGAGACCAAGAGCGGCCCCCTCGCCATCAAGGCCAAGGCGATCGTGGACGGCACCGGCGACGGCGACATTGCCGCCCTGGCCGGCGCGCCCTACGAAATCGGGCGCGAATCGGACGGACTGGTTCAGCCGATGACACTGATGTTCCGGATGGCCGACTTCGAGCAGGCCGCCTTCCAGGCCTATGCCCGGCAACACCCGGACCAGTGGCGCGGCGTGCACGGACTGTGGGACCTGGTGCAACAGGCCACCGCCAAGGGCGAACTCGACCTGGCTCGGGAAGACATCCTGTTCTTTGCCACGCCCCACGCGCGCGAGGTGAGCGTCAATTCCACCCGGGTCACGCGAGTGCTGGGCACCGACGTCTGGGACTGGAGCTGCGCGGAATGGGAAAGCCGGCGGCAGCTGGAACAACTGGTGCGTTTCCTGCGCAAATACGTCCCCGGCTTCGAGCGCAGCTATGCGGTGCAGAGCGGCGTCCACACCGGCGTGCGGGAAACGCGGCGCATCCTGGGCGACTACCAGCTCACCGCCGAAGACCTGCTGAGCGCCCGCAAATTCCCTGACGCCGTCGCCCGCGGGTCGTATCCGGTCGACATCCACAACCCCACCGGCAAAGGCACGGTCCTCAGGCGCATTCCCGCCGACGACGCCTATGATATTCCGCTGCGGGCGCTGGTCCCCCGCGACATCGAGCGGGTCATGGTCGCCGGCCGCTGCATTTCGGGCACGCACGAGGCGCACTCGTCCTATCGCGTCATGCCGATCGCGATGGCGACCGGCCAGGCGGCGGGCGTCTGCGCCGCGCTTGCCGCGCAAGGCGGCATGGTGCCGCGGAAGGTGCTCGCGGACGAGGTGCAGCGGGAGCTGGTGCGTCAGGGTGCGAATCTCGAGCGGGGTTGACGAGACACTAGGCGGACGTTCATCGTGAACCACGGCACGCTTGAGTCGCTCGGGCGCTCGCACGCCGAAAGTGATCCTTTTTGGCATCTTATTGAGCAAATTAAGCCTCGAAATGCGCAAACGGCTGTCCTACAGTGGAGGCTCCTAATCACCTCCGCCCATAGGACCCACCGTGACCAATGCCGTCATTGAATGCATCCTGAGCCGCAGCGCGGCCAAGTACTACGACCCCGCCGCCGTCTTAGGCGATGACCAGATTCGCGAACTGGTACGCATCGGCACCACCGCGCCGACTTCTTTTCACATGCAGAACTGGCGGTTCATCGCCGTCCGCACGCCCGAGGCCAAAGCCCGACTGCTGCCGATCGCCTGGAATCAGCCCGCCATCACCGATGCCGCAGTGACTTTCATCATCTGCGGCGTGCTGGCCGACTCCCGCGTGATACCCGAGCGCCTGGCACCGCTGGTGCAAGCGGGCGTCATGCCGGCGGCGATGATGCCGGAATGGGAAAACCCCGCGCGAGGCCTGTATGCCGATAACCCGCAGCTTCAACGCGACGAGGCCGTGCGCACGGGCACCTTCGGTGCGGCGGCAATGATCTATGCCGCCCGCTCGCTGGGCCTCGGATCGACGCCGATGATCGGTTTCGATGCCGAAGCGGTGGTCAGCGAGTTCGGCCTGGCCGAGAACGAAGTACCGGTCATGCTGTTGTCCATCGGGGCGGAACGCCCCGGCAACTGGGCGCAGAAGCCGCGCCGTCCCGTGGCAGAAGTGCTGGACCTTGTCTGACCCCACCCACACCCCGACTCGACAACCCTAGGGAGAAATACGATGACCAGAACGACCGCTTTCACGCCGGAACAGGCGCCAGCCGAATCGAAGCCGACTCTCGATGCATTCACGAAGAACCTGGGATTCACCCCCAACATGATGGCGGCCTTCGCGCAAAGCCCGATTGCGTTCAATGCGTGGGCCGCGCTGCTGGGCGCCTTGAGCAAGGCGCTCGACGTGAAGACGCGCGACAGCATCGGCCTGGCCGTTTCCGAAGTGAACGGCTGCGATTACTGCCTGGCAGTCCACAGCTATACGGCCGAGAACATGGCCAGGCTGCCGGCCGACGAGGTCCTGCTTGCGCGCAAGGGCCGTGCCAACGATCCAAAGCGGAATGCCGCCATCCAGTTCGCCCGCAGAGTCATCGAGACCCGCGGCAAGGTCAGCGACGCCGATCTGGATGCCGTCCGCGATGCTGGCTACACGGATGCAAACGTCATGGAGATTGTCGCGCTGGTGGCCCTGTATTCCCTGACGAACTTTTTCAATAACGTATTCGATCCCGAAAAGGACTTTCCCGCCGTCGCGCCGGCTGGCTCGATCTGAAGATTGTCTGGCCGCGTCGCCGGCGCGACGCGGTCGCTTATCCAGGAGCAGGCAAGTGTCGCTCGATCATCCGATTTTCTCGCGCTGGCCGGCGCGGCATCCCGACCGGCTCCAGCTTTTTTCCCTGCCGACGCCCAATGGCGTGAAGATTGGCATCATGCTGGAAGAAACCGGTCTGGCCTATGAGCCGCACCGCATCGATATCACGGCGGACGAGAGCCACGACCCGGCGTTTCTCGCGCTCAATCCGAACGGCAAGATTCCGGCCATCTACGATCCCGACGGGCCGGACGGCCGGCCGCTGGCCTTGTTCGAGTCGGGAGCGATCCTGATCTACCTCGCCGACAAGACAGGGCAGTTCCTCTCGGCCGATCCCGCCGTGCGCTACGAGACGATGCAGTGGCTGATGTGGCAGATGGGCGGTGTCGGGCCGATGTTCGGCCAGGTCGGGTTCTTCAATAAATTCGCCGGCAAGGACTATGCCGACAAACGGCCCCTGGAGCGATATGCGAGAGAGTCGGCGCGTCTGCTCGGTGTGCTCGACTCCCGGCTGGCAGGCAGGGACTGGGTGGTGGACGACGGCTACAGCATCGCCGATATCTCGCTGCTCGGCTGGGTGCGCAACCTGATCGGCTTCTATGAAGCGCGGGAGCTTGTCGGCTTCGACCGGTACGAGCATGTCCAGCGTTGGCTTGAGCAAGGCCTCGCGCGTCCGGGTGTCCAGCGCGGGCTGAAGGTGGCGGCGTAGGGCTCGTCCGGTCGATGCGCAACTGCGATACGATGCGGGAGCATTCAAGCGCGCGCGTTCCTATGTCCCAAGTCGACTGGCTGAGCCATCTTCTGAAAATCATCACCGTCACGGGGCGGCTCGAGGTCCGCTGCGTCTACGGTGCGCCATGGCGCGTGGCCTGGCCCCGGTCCGAGGCGCACGAGATCCCGTACCACATCGTGCTCAAGGGCCGGGCCATCATCGAGGACCCGGGAACAAAGACGATCCGGGAGCTGACGGACGGCGACATCGTGCTATTGCCCAGCGGCTCGGAGCACGTGCTGCATGATGGCAGCGGACTTCCACCGGGGCGTATCCGCGATCGCCAAGGCGCCGCGGGATGGATGCTCAAGGAAAATGATGGCCAGGGCGAGCGCCTGGACATGCTGTGCGGGCGATTTTCCATCGAGCCGCCGCATGACCGGCTCATTCGCGACTACCTGCCCGCCAATCTGGTGGTGAAGACGATGGGCGGCCGCGGTGAACACGACGTCGAGTCCGCCTCGAATCACCTGGCCAGCCTCGTGGGACTGATGCGTGTGGAATCGGCCAGCGGCAGGCTCGGCGGATACGCCATGCTCAATACGCTGACTTCGGCATTGTTCACACTGGTGCTGCGTGCCGCGAGCGAATCCGAGCAAGCGCCGGCGGGCCTGCTGGCGCTGGCTGGCCATTCGCGCCTTGCCCCGGCCATTTCAGCCATGTTCGCCGACCCGGCGCGGTCCTGGACCCTGCCCGAACTGGCCGGCTTGTGCAGCATGTCACGCGCCACCTTCATGCGGCACTTTCAGGACAAGCTGGGGCGTTCAGCCATCGAACTGCTGACCGATATCCGGATGAGCCTGGCCGCCAACGCGCTGAAGCAGCCGGGTCGGACCACCGAGGCCGTGGCCGAGTCCGTGGGGTATCAATCCGTGGCGGCATTCCGCCGGGTATTCGCCGACAAGATGGGGATGACGCCGGGGCAGTGGCGCCGGCTGCCGGGCGAAGGGTAGCCGCTCGTTCAGGTGGAGGGCGTCGCTTCATTCGGTCGGGTGAATATCCGAACGAGAAAAAGGCCTTTCGGGGGCGATCCCTCGAAAGGCCTCGAATTGACTGGTCGGGGCGGCGGGATTCGAACTCGCGACCCTCTGCTCCCAAAGCAGATGCGCTACCAGGCTGCGCTACGCCCCGATGGCCGAGGATTGTACCCGAGTTCGGCCCTACCCCGCGCGGCCTATGCTCGAGCGTACCCCTGACGCATCCTTCCGCCCGGAAAACGGCTTCCCGCGAAGCCGCGTGTCTATAATCGGCCCATGTGGCCCGGGGCGCATCTTGCCGTCGCCACTGACAACGACACACAAACCCGGTGCGTGCAGCGCCGGCATGAACCGACACCTCGAGGCCATGGAGACTTTCCGGCGGCTACGCAGACACATCGCCTGGCTGGCGCTTTGCGCCATGTGCCTGGGCGCCGTCGCGCCGGCGATGTCGAAGTGGCTGGCCGCCACGCAGGGCGTTGCCTGGGTCCAGGTGTGCAGCGAAACCGGATCCGAACAGGTCGCCATCTCGACCGCGCGCGAGAAATCCCAGGCGCCTGCTGCAGGGGACACCAGCTGTCCCTATTGCACGCTGACCCACCACGTCCCCGTCATCCCCGCGGCCTCCGCGGCGAGCGTGCCGCGCGCGCCGCCCGTCGTCCTCGCATACGCCGACGTCGCCGCTCCCCCGCCTTCCACGCGCCCGCAATGGCGGGCGCACGTCCCTCGCGCTCCTCCCCCGCACGCCTGACCGGTCCTGGTCCGACCGCGGCGCGGCCATTGCTGCCGCCGCCTTGATGAGCCGTCCCGCGCGCCCACGGCGCCGCCGGGCCGGCACCGCTCGCTTGGGAGAGGAAAGTGCATCGTATCCTGGGGTTGATGCGCCGATTCGCGCATCGGCATCGCCATGGCGCCGCCTGGTGGCTGGCGCTGGCGCTGTTCGTCCTCAAGGCGGCCGTCCCTCAGGGCTTCATGCCTGGGGACGCGGCCAACCGCGATGCGCTGGTGGTGCTGTGCTCGGCGAACGGCCCGCTGTTCTGGCACGTCGAGATACCGGCCTCCAAGCCCGGCGCCGGCGATGCGCCGAAACACGGACAGGCCATGCACGTGGCCTGTCCCTTCGCGCTGGCCTTCGCGCCGGGCCTGCCGCCCGGCCCCCCGCTCGCGCTGGCCGGCCACAGCCGTCTGGCCTACCTGCTGCCCTCGCGTCCGCCTGTCTCGCAGCGGGCGGCCATTCCTGCCGGCGCGCCGGTCGGCGCGCGGGCTCCTCCCCGTTCCGCCTGAAGACGCATACGCGGCCGAGCTGCAAGCGCCCGGCTTCCCATCGATCTTCTATCGGAACGCTCATGTACCCTCTTTCCACCGGCACGCCGCGCGGGGCGCGGCCGCTGTCCGCCGTCTTGCCATTGATATGCCTGCCGCCCGCGCTTTTGCTGGCGCAGCCCGTCGGCGCCGCCGATCCCATCACGACGCTGGCGCCGATCACGGTCAGCCCCGGCGCCGCATCGCCTCTCGAGGACGTCCCGTCCACCGGTTCCAACCTCGGGCTGACGCGGCGGGAGACTCCCGCCAGCGTGGACACCATCACCCGCGATCAGCTGGATGAGCGCGGCGATGCCCGGTTGATCGATGCCATTACCCGCGCGCCCGGGTTCAGCAATATCGCGCATCCCGGCAACGGCGGCTCGGCGCTGTCGGTGCGCGGTTTCACCGATGCGGCATCCGTCATGCAGCTCTACGACGGCGTCCGGCAATACGGCAACCTGGGCGTGACCTTTCCGTTCGACACCTGGTCCGTGGAGCGCATCGAAGTACTGCGCGGCCCGGCGTCCGTGATCTATGGCGAAGGGGCGATAGGCGGCGTGGTCAACGTCATTCCCAAGAAACCCGTGCGCGGTCCGGTCGAAAACGAGATCCAGGCGACGGTGGGCACCCAGGACACGGGCCGCCTGGCATTCGGCAGCGGCGGATCCATCGACGACAGGCTGTCCTATCGCTTCGACCTCAGCGGCAGCCGCTCCGGCAACTGGGTGGACATGGGCGACTCGCGCAACCTGGCGGTGTCCGGCGCGCTGCAATGGGAAGCCTCGCCCGATTTCCGCGCCAGGCTCAGCTATGCCCAGGGGTGGCAGCGCCCGATGCGCTACTTCGGCAGCCCCCTGGTCGACGGCAGGCTCGACGACGCTCTTCGCAAGAAGAACTACAACGTCGACGATGCCGCGATCAGGTACAACGACAGGTGGACCGAGCTGTCGGCGCAATGGACACCGAACGCCGAGACGGCAGTGCGCAGCAGGTTCTACCACATCGACAGTGACCGCCATTGGCGCGATGCCGAGTACTACGACTACCTGCCCGCCAGCGGGCGGGTCCGGAGGTCCTCCTACACGGAAATCCTGCACGACCAGTCGGAGGTCGGCAACACCACCGACGCCACGTTCAAGGGCCGCCTGCTGGGCCTGCGCAACCAGGTGTCGGCGGGTTTCAACCTGAGCCGCAGCACCTTCAAGCACACCAACAATTCCCCCTACTCCGGCACCTCGCTGGTCGATCCCTACGACTTCGACCGCGGCCAGTTCATCAACGCCGCCGGCACGGTGCCGCGCTATCGGAACAAGGCGTCGCAGTACGCCGTCTTCGCCGAGAACCAGTTGTCGTTGACGGATAAGTGGTCCCTCGTCGGGGGACTGCGCTATACCCATGCCGAGGTCTCGCGGCGGGATCTCGTCCAGGGCCAGCCCGCCTTCGACAAGACGTTCTCCCACCTGGGCTGGCGCCTGGGTACGGTCTACGCGCTCACGCCCGGGCTTTCCCTCTATGGCCAGTATGCCGAAGCGGCGGACCCGGTCGGCGCGCTTCTGATGCTCACGCCCGCCAACAGCCGGTTCGACCTGGCCACGGGCAGGCAGGCCGAGCTTGGCGTCAAGCAGACGTTCTGGGGCGGCAAGGGCGACTTCACGCTGGCGGGGTATCACATCGTCAAGAAGAACCTGGTGACGGCCGACGTGACGAACCCGTCGGCCAGCGTCCAGGTGGGCCGGCAATCCTCCCGCGGCATCGAGGCAACGCTGGGGCTCGCCTTCGCGCCGGGCTGGCGCCTGGATGCCAATGCCTCGCTGCTGCGCGCCCGGTACGACGACTTCACCGATTCGGTGGGGGACACGGCCGTCTCGCGCGATGGGAACGTGCCTGCCAACGTTCCCAGGCGCCAGGCCAATGTCTGGCTGAGCTGGCGATTCCTGCCGGACTGGACGGCCAGCGCCGGCGTGCGATATGTGGGCAGCCGATTTGCCGATCGCGCCAACACGCTCGAACTGCCTTCATACACCATCACGGACCTGGCGCTGCAGTGGCAGCCACGGCGCGACACCACCATAACGCTGAGGGGCTTCAACGTCTTCGACCGCCACTATGTGACGACGGCCTACTACAACGCGACGCAATGGCTGTACGGCAGCGATCGCCGCGTGGAACTGACCGTGCTTCACCGGTTCTAGGAGGCGCCATGACAGAACGCCGGCTGCGCCTCAAGCGCCTGGTGTACCAGGTCCACCGCTGGACCGGGATCGCCGCCTGCCTGCTGATGGTCCTGTGGTTCGTCAGTGGCATCGTCATGCTCTTCGTCGGCTATCCGAAGCTGACGCCATGGGAACGGCTCGGCCGCCTGCCGGCCCTTCCCGCGGAGCAGTGCTGCGTGGCGGTGGAAACGGCGCTGGCGGCCAGCGCCGATCCGCAGGCCGTGAGCGAGATCGTGCTGACCACCATTGGAGGTCATGCCGTCTACCGGTTGCGGGAGAAGCATGGCGGCTACCTCGTCGTCGATGCCGGGACGGGCCTGCCCTACCCGCCCGCGGACCGGCGGCGGGCCCTGGACGCCGCGCATTCCTACGTCCCGGGCACCGCTGCCATCTACCTGGGCACGGTGGCCGAGGACCGCTGGACGCACTCGCGCGCCCTGAACGCCCATCGCCCGCTGCACCGGATCCAGATGGAGGATGCCGATCGCACCCTGCTCTACGTCTCCTCGTCCACGGGCGAGGTCGTCATGGACGCGCCCCGCGCCCAGCGCCTGTGGAACTACGCCGGCGCGTGGCTCCACTGGCTCTACATGTTCCGCGATCGCCCCGTCGATCCGGGATGGGATGGCATCGTCATCGGCTTGTCCCTGATCGGGGTGGCGGTCTCGCTGACCGGCACGCTGGTCGGCATCTGGCGGTGGCGCTTCCGGGGACGGTACAAGTCGGGAGCGCGCACGCCGTACCGGGACGCTTATCTACGCTGGCATCACGTCGTCGGCCTGGCGTTCGCTGCGATAACCTTCACCTGGATCTTCAGCGGCCTGATGTCGATGAATCCTGCCGGCCTGTTCGATCCTTCAGGCAGCCGCCCCGACTTGGCCGCCTACCGCGGAGGCACGCCGGGGACGACGCGGCTGCCCCTGCCCGCGTCCGCGGCGATCCGGCAACTGCGGGCGCAGGGCTTCGAACCGAGCGAGATCGAATGGCGGGTGTTGGCCGGGGAGCCCTACCTCGTCGCCCGCGACGGGGCCGATCGCGTCCGGCTCGTCGTAGTGGGCGCGGATACGCCCGAGATCCTGGCGCAGTGGCCGGAAGACCGGCTGCGCGAGGCCGCCGCGCGCCTGCTGGCCGCACCCGTGGCCGACTACCGGCGGCTGGACCGCTACGACGCCTACTACTACGGCCGGGAACCGGAAGCCATGATGGGCGCCCAGGAACGCAGGCTGCCCGTGCTGCGCGTGCGCTACGCGGACAAAGGCCGGACTTGGGCATACCTGGACCTGCGCACGGGGGACCTGGCGCTGAGCCAGGACCGCTCGCAACGCCTGGGCCGCTGGCTGTTCAATTTCCTGCACAGCTGGGATCTGCCGCCCATGCTGGACAGTGGCAGTCTGCGCGAAGCGCTGCTGGTACTGCTCAGCCTCGGCGGCCTGCTGCTCTGCGGCACCGGCGTGGTCATCGGCTATGCGCGGCTGCGGGTCACGCTGCGCCGGCGAACCGGGTGTCCACGGCGGCAATGCGGCCGTCCTCCGTATGATGCACGATCATGACCTGCGCACGCTCCATCCGATCGAGCAGGTCGGAGGGCACCTCGAAGCTGCGCGCCAGCCGCTCCCGCTCGAGCGGAGGCGGCGGCTGGCGCCGGTCCAGCCCACGGAACCGCCGCCAGTTGTACCAGGCCCAGGCAAACAGGACCAACGCATTGACAACCGCCAGCACGGCGTAGGTCGCCAGCGTCTGCATCGTGGGCAGGGCGTCGTGCCAGAAAGGCGCGTCCAGTCCGGCCATGCGCCCTTCCACGACGGCGACCATTCCCCGGGCAAACAGGTAGGCGAACAGCAGCCACGCAAGCGCCGTGAGCGCGACGTCGAGCAGATAGCGCAGCCGCGAACGCTCGGTGGCAATGACCATGGTGGACGAATCGATTCTTGCGGGCGGCGCGATGCCAGCCTCTTGCGGCATCGCTCGCGCCGCGACGCGGGCGGAACTCATGATTTCTCCAGTGCTTTGATGCCCCGGTCGGGGCTGACCCAGCGGGCGCGCCGCCGCCTGAGCTTGAGCATCACCTTCGGGAAGCTGACGAGCGACGTGAACAGGCTCAGCATCCAGTAGGCCAGCGGATACCACACCACCCAGTACAGCGCCCCGGCCAGTTTCGACTCATAGCGCCGGTCGATGAAGATGCTGAGGGCGAACTGCAGCAGGCAGGCCATGGCCAGCACCAGGCCCGTGAACGCCGGCGGCACCAGCGTCTCGATGTGGATATGCGGCGGCAGCTCCACGAACTTGCCCAGCGCCCACAACAGGATCGACATCGCGAAGGCGAAGGCCCAGAACGTCGACAGGCAGAACTCGGCGACCAGGGGCCATAGCCGCCGATGCCGCCAGCTCCAGATGGAGCGCACGTTCTTCAGGAAGACTTCCGCGCCACCCTGCGCCCAGCGCAGGCGCTGCTTCCACAATCCGCGGAAGGTTTCCGGCATCAGGATCCAGCACAGCGCGCGCGGTTCGTAGAAAATGGACCAGTGGTCGCGCTGCAGCTTCCAGCTGATGTCGATGTCCTCGGTCACCATGTCCAGGCTCCAGTACCCGACCCGGTCCAATGCCTGGCGGCGGAATGCCGCCACGACGCCGGAAACGGTGAATACCTGCCCATAGACACGCTGGGTCCGCTTGATCAGTCCGATGATGGACGAGAACTCGCCCACCTGAACACGGCCGATGAGGGTCGAGCGGGTGCGCACGCGAGGATTGCCGGTCACGGCCCCCACCCGCGGATGGGCGAGCAGCGGATGGACAAGATAGGCCACGGCGTCGGGCGCGAGGATGGCGTCCCCGTCTATGCATACCAGGTAATCGCTGCGGGCGGCCAGCGCTCCCATGCGCAGCGCCATCGCCTTGCCTTGGTTCTCGGCCAGGTGCACGACGCGCAGGCGGGGGTGGCGGGCAGCCAGTTCGTCCAGCATGCGCGCGGTGCCGTCCCGCGACCCGTCGTTGATGGCGATGACCTCGACGTTGGGATAGTTCTGGCCGAGGGCCGCGAGCACGGTTTCCTCGCCATTGTCCTCTTCGTCGAAGCAGGGAATCAGCACGCTAACCAGGGGCTGTCCGGCCAGCTCGGGCACATCGCCCGGTTCGTTCCAGCGCCAATGCCGTTCCAGGCGCCACCAGAAATACACGCCGCCCGACATCCACAGGCCCGACATGAACAGCGGGTAGAAAAACACGAAATCGAGCAGGAAGTCCCCGGTCACCGCGATCGCGACACAGAACGGCAGGACCAGGACCGCCACCAGGATGAAGGAAGCCAGGATTCGATCTTTCATCGGTAGGGATACCAAGCGTTGGACAGCACAGGGCGTATGGTTTCCAGGCGGGGATGATCCTGGGCGAAATCATCGGGGTAGTACCCGAAATGGAGGGCTCCGCGGCGTTGCAGGCGCCTCATCCAGTCGGCCAGCAGCGCCGAATCGATGGGCGCGTCGGCCTGCCGCCAGTCGCGGCTCTGCAACTCGAAGACCGTCTTGCCGAGGGCGCCGGGCCGCTTGGCGACCTCATCGACGAGGCGGTCCAGCCACGCGTTGGCCTGCGCGGGTGGCACCTGTTCCATGAACGGCATGGCCATCGGCGCCGTCCAGTCGTAGGCCCCGAGGAAATCGTCGAGGTTCTGGGCGAACCAGGTCTCGGATTCCGGATTCAGGATCGGTGCGGCGAAGATATTGCGCGCCGTCAGTACTTGCGGTCCACGGACTGCGCGCACGCGAGCGGTCAGCTCGGCGGTAAAGTCCACCAGGTAGCGGCTCTTGAAACGCGTCCATTTGTGCAGCGTCGCAGGGTCGGCGCGCAGGGCCTCGATCGAACCGGGCAGGCCAGCCGCGCGGTAGGCCGCCAGGGCCGGTTCGCTGGCGTCCTCGTAGTCCGACAGGATGGCGTCGTCGTGATACAGGATGCCATCGAACACCGCATAGCGAGCCAGGTCCTCATAGAGCTCGCCTATCCTGGCCCGGACCTGCGGCGAGAACGGGGACAGCCTGCGGTACTGGTCCGGGTCGATGGCGTCCCCGCCCTGCGGAGCCCATCGCGCCACTCTGGGCAACGACGGATCGAGGTCGAACGAAAGCACCGGCATCCACGCGAAGATCAGCACGTGGGCGCGGTTGCGCAATTGCCAGGCGGCGCGGTTGAACAGGTCCGCCCGCATGGGCAGTACGCGGTTCGGGAAATACACCGACTTCACCAGCCCGTCGCCCTTGGGGTCGGCATAGGCTTGCAGGAACACGGCCGATATCTGCATATCGGCGATGCGCTGCACCAGCATGCCGAGATTGCGCTCGGTCTGCGCCGGGTCGGGATCGTAGATGTAGTCCAGGTCGACGTGGGCAACCCGCAGCTTCTCGGCCTCCTGCACCTCCACGATCGCGCTCGCCACGTTGCGCAGCGATGCCTCGCCCGACAGCAGCATGCGCGGCGTCGACATCAGGCCATCGAGGCGGCCGAGGCCGCTTTCGAGCGTGAGGGCCATGTCGTAGCCGTCCTCGCCGACGATCTTCAGCGCCACGCCATTGGCGGCGCCGTAGGGCCAGACCCAGACACGCGGCGCCTTGCCCGTGGCGCGGCGGATTTTCTCGGTGATGCGGGCCGTGTCGCGGGCGAAGCGCTCGCGGTACTCATCCGGCGTCTCATACCGCCCCGCCGCCGCATCGTAGATCAGCGTCGCGGCCGCGGGCTGCTCGCTCCCCTGCGGATTGGCCCGGACGCCGTAGTGCAGGTTGTCGGTATGGGCCCCGATCTCGATCAGCTCCGAACGCGAGAGCTCGGCGATCTGGTCCCAGGTCAGGAACTTGTCACGCGGCGCGGGCTCGCCGCCGAAATTCACGTCCCGGTCTGCCGGCGTATCGATCCATGTGCCGGCGGGCGCCAGCACGGCGGGCCAGCCGTAGGCCTTGAGGATGGGAAACACGCGCGTGTAGAAACTGCTGTAGCCGTCGTCGAAGCTCAGCAAGACCGCCCTGGGAGGCAAAGGCGTGCCGCCTCGGCGAGCTTCCAGGATCTGGTCGATCGACACGGCGCGATAGCCGTTCTCGCGCAGCCAGGCGAGCTGCGCGATGAGCTGGTCGGTACGCACCGACAGGTAGGTCTGGTCGGGCTCGCTGTCCTCGACGTCGTGATAGGCCAGCGTCAGCAGCTGGTTTTTCGGCCAAGGCTGGTCGGCGGCGGCGACCGGCCGCTCGGCGGGGGGCACGAACCGGGGGATGTCCTTGGCGCAACCGGCCAGCGCGGCGCACGCCGCGGCGAGGATCCAGCCCAGTACGAAACGGAAACGAACTGTGCACATCGCTGCTTCTCTCAAAACCGGTAGATCACGTCGACGACGAGGCGCCACTCGCGCTCCCGCGTCCCGTCATAGGGGCGGGTAATGCCCGATACGGTGGCGCCGACCTCGAAGACGTCGTTGGTGCGGTAGCGCTGCCCGTAGCTGACCAGGCCGATGGCGCCGGTGCCGTAGTCGCGCTGCGTGTAGCTGCCCAGTGCGACGGTGGCACGCTGCTCCCACACCGTCTCGTAGCGGCGGTGGAGAACGTGGCTGACCGTCACCGAAGGCAGCACGGTGAAATCTCGGCGCGGGTTGAAATACGGGGCATCGGTGCGCGTATTGCGCGACGCCGAGAGCTCCAGCCCCAGGTCGACCTTCAGGTGCGGGCGCGTATAGAGACGCTCGCTGCCGGTCAACGCCGCGGTGAGCCGGTTGTTGCCGTCGCTGAACCGGGACGGCGTGAGCGCCAGCATCCACTCCCGCCGTTCGCTCTGGCGCCATCGGACATAGCCTTGCAGCGCATTGGACGAAATGTTGTGGTTCAGGGCCCGCAGCGGCGTATCGCGCGAGCGCAGGCTCGCCTCCCCGCCGATCTGCCACCGGTCGTCGATGTCGTAGGCGAGCGAAGCGCGTGCACCCTGCCGGGCGCCGAAGCCATAGTTATTGAGAGACAGTTCGGCTTCGGCGGTAAGATCGCGGCCACGCCACTCCACCCCGCCCCGCAGCCAGCGATAGCTGCCGCGGCCTTCGACGAACTTGCCCGTGGCGTAGCCGCCTCCGCCGAAGGCGCGCCAGTTGTAGTCGATCGGGGACGAGTACAGGACCGAGTCGAGACCCCAGCTGCCCCGGCCGGCGACCGGGCTGCCCGACGACAGGCCACGATAGGCGGAGGTTCGCCATTCGGCCTTGTTATGTACCTCCCAGACGCGCGCCAGTCGCCGCGCCGTCAGGTTCTCCGGGAAGCGCGCCAAGGTATCGGCGCTCAACAATCGGGCCTGGCGCCACTCCTGCAGGCTCATGGCGGTAAAACCCTGCCCGGTCTCGACGTCCAGGCCACGGGGATCCAGCGCCTCGGCCAGCTTGTATTCGGACTCGGCGCGGCGCGGCCAGCCCCGGCCCAGGTAGACCGTGGCGAGCGACGTGCGCAGGCCCGAGTTGTCCGGCGCGCGATCGACCCATTCGCCCAGGCGCTTCTGGGCCTCGACGGTGTCGTCGCCGTAGTAGTAGGCCATGGCGGAAGTCTCGTCCGCGAGCAGGCGCGGATCGTTGGGCAGGCGCTCGGGATTGCCCGCCAGGTAGCGCCAGGTCGGGTAGCCGGCCGGCGCGTCCTGCGCCGAGGCAAGGGCCGGATCGAAGGCCTCCTCCTCGATGTGCGCGTAAAGCAGTCCGGTCTGGTTGGACAGGCGCGTGTCCTCGTCCAGGCCCTTGCCGCCGTTCTTTGCCAATTGGCCGTAGATCTCGCGCGCGGTCTCCGGGCGCCGGAGGTAAAGATAGGCCGAGGCCACGTTGCCCAAGGCGTAGTCCGGCACCGCGCCCCCTTCCGCGCGCAGCGCTTCGTACTCGGCAACCACCTCGTCCATGCGCACTCGCGAATGCAGGGCCTGCAGGCGGTCGATGCGGGCGCGCCGCACGTCGTCCTCCGCCTCGGGCCCCAGGGCGCGCCATGCGGGAAGAAGCTCCGCATATCTCGCGAGGGCGCGGTCGGCGACGGCGAACCGCTCGGCTTCGCCGCGCGAGGGAAGCGCGGAAAGCCTGGCCAGTTCCGCGGCGGCATCGCCCTCCAGTTGCCGCACCTGGGCTGGCGTCAGCAAGCCGGGATGCTGGCGGGCCAGCCGCAAGGCTGGCTCGGGCATGCCGGCGCGCTGCCAGGAGAGGATGCGCTCCCGGACCACATAGGGCCGCTGCGGCGCCAGTTCGTAGGCTTTCTCCACCTCGCTCAGCGCCGCATAGGGACCCTGGGCGCGCAGATAGGCATAGCCGAGCACCAGGCGATTGTCCGGATCGGCGGCGTCGCGCCCCACCAGGGCCTGGGCACGGCGCACCGCTTCCTCTGCCTGGCCGGCATCGGCCAGGGTCATGATCTCGCCCTGCTCGAACGATACGACGCCGGGGTAGCGCCGCGCGCCCTGGCGGAACAGGTCGAGCGCCGCGTCCCAGCGCTGCTGGTCGCGCTGGGATCTCGCCTCGTGCAAGAGCGGCTGATAGGAGGCTTCCTGGGCATAGACCGCCGGCTGGGCGGCAAACAGGAGGGCCAGCGATACGCTCATCGCGACCCTGCGCGGCCGATCGATGGGGAATCTGCGCGTGCGGCAGCCCACCGATGAAGCCGCGGACGGCTCGTCGGGTAAGAAAGGCATGGACTTCTCGTCGAAGAATGGCTCCGCCAGCCGGCATGGCGCCGGTGGCGTCGCATCGTTTTTGTTGGTCTTGAAGATGAACGCCGGCGCGGATGCCGCTCAAGCGAGCGGACGCAGTCTTCTTGTCGCCATCTCTTCTACGGCGCGTATTTCAACAAGCCCTGAAAGAACTCGAAAGCAACGTTTAGGCTTGTTGATGGTTGTGCACGCAAAGCGTGCATGCAGGTGTGTCGGGACTGGCGCCGATCCGGGGAGATGACTCGGCGGCGGGGACGAGGCCCCGGCAAGGGAAGGAAGCGCCCCCCGGCGAGGAGGGGCGCAAACGATGCGATGCCGCGGGCGCGGCTCGCGGTTCAGCCGAAGCGGCCGGTAATGTAGTCTTCCGTCGCCTTCTTGGTCGGCTTGATGAAGATCTGGTCGGTCACGCCGAACTCGACCAGTTCGCCCAGGTACATGTAGGCGGTGTAGTCCGAACAGCGCGCCGCCTGCTGCATGTTGTGCGTGACGATGACCACGGTGTAGTCATTCTTCAATTCGGCGATCAGCTCTTCGATCTTCGCGGTCGAGATCGGGTCCAGGGCCGAGCAGGGCTCGTCCAGCAGCAGCACCTCGGGCTTGATCGCAATGCCGCGCGCGATGCACAGGCGCTGCTGCTGCCCGCCCGAGAGGCTGTGGCCGCTCTGGTGCAGCTTGGTCTTGACCTCTTCCCACAGCGCGGCCTTGGTCAGCGCCCATTCCACGCGCTCGTCCATCTCGCCCTTGCTCAGATTCTCGAACAGGCGCACGCCGAACGCAATGTTGTCGTAGATGCTCATCGGGAACGGCGTGGGCTTCTGGAATACCATGCCCACCTTGGCGCGTATGAGCGAGATGTCCATCTTGGACGTGAGCAGGTTCTCGCCGTCCATGTTGATCTGCCCTTCGGCCCGCTGTTCGGGATAGAGCTCGAACATGCGGTTGAAGGTGCGCAGCAGCGTCGACTTGCCGCAGCCCGAGGGTCCGATGAAGGCAGTGACCTGCTTCTCCGGGATCCGCATGTTGACGTTGCGCAGGGCGTGGAACTTGCCGTAGTAGAAGTTCAGGTCCTTGACTTCCAGCTTGGGGTTCGAGATGTTGACGGTGTTTTCCATGGCGTGTCCGGTAATGTCGCGTCGTGTCCGGGCGTCAGACGGCCTGCTTGCGGAACATGATGCGGGCGATGATGTTGATGGCCAGTACGAGCAGCGTGATCAGCGTCGCGCCGGCCCACGCCAGGCGCTGCCAGTCGCCGAACGGGCTCATCGCGAACTGGAAGATCGTGACGGGCAGGTTGGCCATGGGCGCGTTCATGTTGAACGACAGGAACTGGTTGTTCAGCGCGGTGAACAGCAGCGGAGCCGTTTCGCCGGCGATGCGGGCGATGGCCAGGAGGATGCCCGTGATGATGCCCGAGCGCGCGGCGCGATAGCACACCATGGTGATCATCTTCCAGTGCGGGCACCCCAGCGCGATGCAAGCCTCGCGCAGGCTGTTGGGCACGAGCTTGAGCATGTCGTCGGTCGTGCGCACCACGACTGGTATCACGATCACCGCCAGCGCAAGCGTGCCCGCCCAGCCCGAGAAATGCTGGATGCGGGCGACGAACACGGTGTAGATGAACAGGCCGATCACGATCGACGGCGCCGACAGCAGCACGTCGTTGATGAAGCGGGTGGCGGGCGCGAGCCAGCCGCGCTGGCCGTACTCGGCCAGGTAGGTGCCGGCCAGGATGCCGACGGGCGTGCCGATGAGCGTGCCCATGCCGGCCATCATGACGCTGCCCAGCAGCGCGTTGAGCAAACCGCCGTCCTGGCCGGGCGGCGGCGTGATCTGCGTGAAGAGCGTGGGCGACATGGCCGCGGCGCCCTTGGACAGCAGCGTCAGGATGATCCAGAACAGCCAGAAGAGGCCGAACACCAGGGCGATCGCGGACAAGGTCAGCATGACCTTGTTGGTCAGCCGGCGCCGGCGGTAGACGGTGTTCTGCATGGTGATGACGGACATCGCGGCTCCTTAGGTCCGGGCGCCTTCGCTCTTCGCCAGGCGCAGCAGCAACAGCTTCGAGCAGGCGAGCACGATGGTGGTAATGAGGAAGAGGATCAGGCCCAGTTCAATCAGCGCCGACAAGTGCACGTCGTCCGAGGCCTCGGCGAATTCGTTGGCCAGCGACGAGGCGATCGAGTTGCCGGGAGCGAACAGCGAGCTGGAGAGCCGGTAGGCGTTGCCAATTACGAAGGTGACCGCCATGGTCTCGCCCAGCGCGCGGCCCAGACCCAGCATGATGCCGCCCACCACGCCGACCTTGGTGAACGGCAGCACCACGCGCGAGACGACTTCCCAGGTGGTCGCGCCCAGTCCGTAGGCCGACTCCTTCAGCATGGCGGGAACGAGCTCGAACACATCGCGCATCACGGCGGTGATGAAGGGAATGATCATCACCGCCAGGATGATGCCGGCGGTGAACACGCCTATGCCGAAGGCCGGACCCTGGAACAGGATGCCGGCGCCGGGAATGTTGCCCAGCGTGGCGATCAGGAAGGGCTGCACGTACTGCTTGAACAGCGGGGCGAAGATGAACAGGCCCCACATGCCGTAGATGATGGAGGGAATCGCCGCCAGCATTTCGATGGCGGTGCCCAGGGGCCGGCGCAGCCACGCCGGCGCGAGCTCCGTCAGGAACAGCGCGATGCCGAACGACACCGGCACGGCGATCAACAGCGCGATCGCAGACGTGACCAACGTGCCGACGATGGGCACCAACGCGCCGTATTCGTTGTTGACGGGGTCCCATTCCGAGGACCAGAGGAAGGAAATGCCGTATTTCTCGAGGGTGATCTGGCTGCCCACCACGAGCGAGACCAGGATCGCCGCCAGCAGGCTCAGCACGGCAAAGGCAAAGAACCGGGTCAGGTTCTTGAACAACGCGTCCATGGCCGCGTTACGGTTTTTCTTCATCGGGGGCGTATTCCCGGTAATGTCTGGTTCGGAGGACGAATTTCCTCGGATCACGCCCGAAATGTTATCAAGTACCGCGCTCATGGGTATTTCCGGATGAGAAGGACTGGTCGGACCGGAGGCCTGGAGACGCGAAAAACGGGGCGGACGACTCGGCCCGGCCCCGTTTCCGCCGATGGCGCCTCGGTGCTTAGTAGAGCGCCTTGCCGCTGGCGTCCTTGATGTCAGACTTCCACAGCGCACGGATCTGCGTCGTCACCGCGTCGGGCAGCGCGACGTAGTCCAGCTCGGAGGCCGACTTCTTGCCGTTCTTGAACGCCCAGTCGAAGAACTTCAGAACTTCGGCGCCTTGGGTCGGCTTGTCCTGCACCTTGTGCATCAGGATGAAGGTCGCGCTGGTGATGGGCCAGCTCTTGTCGCCCGGCTCGTTGTTCAGGATCACGCCCATGCCCGGCGCGCTCTTCCAGTCGGCGTTCGCGGCGGCCGCGGCGAAGGCGGCTTCTTCGGGCTGGACGAACTTGCCGTCCTTGTTCTGGACCTGGCCGTGCGAGAGCTTGTTCTGCTTGGCGTAGGCGTACTCGACGTAGCCGATGGCGCCCGAGAACTGCTTGACGTAGTTGGCCACGCCTTCGTTGCCCTTGCCGCCCTGGCCGGTGGGCCACTTCACGGCCTTGCCTTCACCCACGGACGACTTCCACTCGGGGGAAACCTTGGACAGGTAGTTGGTCCAGCCGAAGGTCGTGCCCGAACCGTCCGAGCGATGGACCACGATGATGTCGGCCGAAGGCAGCGTCACGCCGGGGTTGAGCTTGGCGATCGCCTCGTCGTTCCACTTCTTGACCTTGCCCAGGTAGATGTCGGCCAGCAACGGGCCGGTAAACTTGAGCTGGCCCGGCTGGATGCCCTGCAGGTTCACCACGGGCACGATGCCGCCGATCACGGCCGGGAACTGCACCAGGCCGTTCTTGGCCAGGTCGTCGCCGCTCATGGGATCGTCCGAGGCGCCGAAGTCCACGGTCTTGGCGATAATCTGCTTCTGCCCGCCGCCCGAACCGATGGATTGGTAGTTCACGGTGTTGCCGGTAGCCGCCTTGTAGTCGGAGGCCCACTTGGCGTAGATGGGATACGGGAAAGAAGCGCCCGCTCCGGTAATGTCGGCGGCGTGCGCGGACAACGCAGCAACGCCCAGCACGACGCCTACCGAAACTTGCTTGAATACGAGTTTGAACATTTGCAGATCCTCTGCTTTTGTGGGAGGGAAACTCACAACGCCGACAGATTACGTAGCAAATATGACATGACCATGACAGTCATCCGGCCTGATGGCTTTACCCTCGCCATGGATGTAGAATTGGGAACGATTCTCATTTAAAAACCTCGGCCATGACCGTTCCGCCGTCCGAGCAATGGCACCTTTCCACCGTGACCGCTTCGCTGTCCATCAGCGGCGGCGTGCTGCACACCACGCGGGACGAGGCCGTCATGGAGCAGAACGAGGCCGGGCTCAAGCTGGTCCTGCTCCTTGGCGGGGCGCTGCGATATTCGATGCAAAGACACCGCCAGGTAGGCATAGCCGGCCCCGCGGTGCACCTGAGCCTGAGCCGCAGCCCATTCATGGTCAGCCACTGTTTCCACGCCGCCTCGCCCTTGCGATATGTCGCCGTCCGCATGCCCGAGGCGGCGCTCCACGACGAACTGGACATCGACCTCGGCCTGCTCGGCAGGCGCGCGGGAGTCTCCGCCGATACCCCCTTCTTTCTCGACCGGCAAGCGAACAAGATCCTGCAGACCCTGGGCCGACAACTGCTGCTCTGCCCCCTGCAGGGAAGTCTGCGCAAGCTCTACGTGGCCGGCAAGGCGCTTGAGCTGACCTCAACCGTGCTGGCGGGACTCGAGCTCGCCCCCGGCGGCGGCGCCCGGGCCGGCGTGCTGGCGCTGTCGCCGCGCCAGCTCGAATCCCTGCACCAGGCCCGCGCGCTGCTGCTCGACCAGCTCTCCTCCCCGCCCGGGCTCGCGGCGCTCGCGCGCCAGGTCGGCCTGAACGTCACGACGCTCACGCGCGGCTTCCGGGAATTGTTCGGCTGCAGCGTCTACCACTTCGTACGCGACCAGCGCCTGGAACTCGCCTACCGCATGCTGGCGGCGGGCGCCTGCACCGTGGCCCAGGCCGCGTCCGCCAGCGGCTATAGCGATTCGCACTTTTCCAAGGCATTCCAGAAGCGCTTCGGCATCGCGCCGCGCACGCTGCGCCGCTAGGGCCTGTTGGCGCCAGACCGGGCATACCGGCGATCGCCAGACTGATACCGGCAATCGCCAATTCGCGATCGAGTCCCTCCCTAGAATCGATGAGACTGATTCTCAATTCGATGAAAGAGGGCTCTCGTGGACGCCAGCAAGCCATTTCGTTTCAGCCGCCGGGCGGCAAGGTCGCACAAGGAAGCGCCTTCCCCCAGCCTGCCGCGCACCGCCCTCGCCTCCGCGGTCATGCTCGCGAGCGCCGGTGCCTATGCGCAGACCGCGTCGGAACCCACAGTCAGCACCTTGCCGACGGTAACGGTAACGGAAAGCGCCGACAACTCGCCGACGCTGCTCAAGACCTCCCAGTCCCTGCGGGAGACGCCGCAGTCGGTCACCATCATCGACCGCGAACGCATGACACAGCAAAACCTCCAGACGCTGGAGGAAGTGCTGCAGCAGGCGCCCGGCATCACCGTCCAGCCCTACCAGCAGCTGACCACGGGCTATTACTCCCGGGGTTTCAAGATCGATTCCTTCCAGCAGGACGGCGTCCCCGTCCTCATGGGCCAGATGGCCGGCGCCCCCGAAGACATGGGCATGTACGAACGGGTGGAGATCCTGCGCGGCGCCAACGGCCTGCTCCAGGGCACGGGGAATCCGGCGGCCACCGTCAACCTCGTGCCCAAGCGGGCACCGAGGCGGTTCGGCGCCGCGGGCGCCTTGACCGCCGGCAGCTGGAACCGCTACCGGGCCGAAGCAGACGTGGGCGGCCCCCTCGATGAAAGCGGCAGCCTGCGGGCACGGATGGTCGCCAGCCACGAAGACCGCGGCTTCTTCTACGACGTAGCCGACCAGAAATCCACGAATTTGTATGGCACGGCCGAGCTGGACCTGAGCCCCGGCACCGTTCTTTCCGTTGGCTTGCAGCACCAGCGCATCCGCTCGATCACCAACATGGCCGGGGTGCCTTTTTACAGCGACGGCCGCGACGTCGGCCTGCCCCGCTCCACTTACCTGGACGTCGGCTGGGATCGCTTCAACTGGGACAACACGCGGGTGTTCGCGGGGCTGGAGCATGCGTTCGACAGCGGCTGGACGGCCAAGCTCAACGTCAACCACCTGAGCGGGGAATCCAATATGAAGTATGCCGGCGCCAACGGGGCGGTCGACCCCGCCGCGGGAACCGGCCCGCGCCTGACCGGCGGCGCCTATGAATTCGAGAACCGCCAGACCAGCGCCGACGGCTATCTCGACGGCCCCTTCATGCTGTTCGGCCGCCGGCACGAGGCGCTGATCGGGGCCAACTACCAGAGGACCAGCATCGAGCAATTCTCGGCCAATTTCCTGAGCCCGATCAACGTGCCCGTGGACGTCTGGAACTGGGATCCGCACAGCGTGCCCGAGCCTGCGGTCGGCCCCTTCGCGTCGCGCGGCCCCACCCGCATGGCGCAATCCGGCATATATGCAATGGGCCGGTTCTCGCTGGCCGATCCGGTCAAGCTCATCGTCGGCGGCCGCCTGAGCCGGTGGAAGCAGACCACCTCCACCGCCAGTTCGCGCATCAGCAGCGAATTCACCCCTTATGGCGGACTGGTGGTGGACGTCGCTCCACAGTGGTCCGTCTACGCCAGCTACGCGCAGGTGTTCCAGCCGCAGACGCAGACCACCTGGGAAGGCGGCATGCTGGATCCGGTGCAGGGCAGCAACCGGGAGGCCGGCATCAAGGGCGAGCTGCTGGACGGGCGGCTGGACACCAGCCTGGCGTTCTTCGACATCCGTCAGCGCAACCGCGCCCAGGCGGATCCTGCGCACCCTTGCGTGGGAGCGGTCTGCTACTACATCGCGGGCGGCGAAGTCGAAAGCCGAGGGGTCGAGGCCGAAATGCGCGGACGGATCGTGCAAGGACTGGACCTGTCGCTGGGCTACACCTACAACGCCTCGGAATACCTGAAGGACGCCCAATCCCAGGGCCAGCCCTTCGCGCGCTTCACGCCCAGGCACATTTTCAGGCTCTGGGCCAATTACGTTCTTCCCGGTAACGACGGCCGGCTCAGCGCGGGATTCGGCATCCAGGCCCAAAGCGCTTACACGGTGCAGTCGGGCGGTGTCACGCTGCGCCAGGGCGGCTATGCGCTCGCCAGCCTGCGGGTGGGATACCGCATCGACAAGCGCCTGAGCGCGGCGCTGCACGTCAACAATCTGTTCGACCGGCGCTATTACCAGAGCCTGGCCGGCCCCAGCTGGAACAATCGCTACGGCGAACCTCGCAGCGTGGCGCTGACGCTGCGCATGGAGTATTAGCGTGCCCGGGCCGCGGTGGCTTCTGCGTACGGGCTCGGCCGTGCTGGCCGCTCCGGCGGCCGGTGCGGCGCTGGCGATAGCCATCGCCCGCTGGGGGCCGTGGGAGGACGGACTGGACCGCCTCTACGCCGGCATGTTCATCGGCGTGCTGGCGCAGTTGCTGATGCTCGGCGCCAGCCTGTTCCTCGGCATCGGCCGGATCGTACCCACCCGCCGGGCCGTCGCCGTCACTCATGCATGGGCGGGAATGGGCGTGGGCCTGATGCTGTTCGTCATCTGCCTGACCGGCGCCTTCGCTGCGCTCAAGCAGGAGGTCCGTTACTGGGAAATGCCATCCGAAAGGCTGGCGCCGGCCGAGCGGCAGGACCTGGACGCGCTGCTGCAGGCGGGCATGACACGGTTCGGCGATGCCGACCGGCTGCTGATCCAGGTGCCGGAAGGCCTGCGCCGCCATGCGACGGTGGCTCCCGCCGGCGCGAGGCCGGCCCCTGTCGCCGACGCGCTGGCCCTGCGCGCCGGCGACCCCAACCCCATGCCGGCCGCCTACGGAGGCGCGGCGGAGCTGCTGACGACATTGCACAACACCTTGCACGCGGGGTTTCCCGGCCGGATCGTCGTGAGCCTGTTCGGCTTCGCGCTGGCGTTCCTGGTCGTCGGCGGAGTGGTGAATCACCCGCGCCGCACGCCAGGGCTGCTGCGCCTGCGCAGCCGCGCGGGCTTGCGCGCGCTGGCCCATGACGGTCACAGACTGCTTGGGCTCTGGCTCTCGCCCCTGCTGTTGCTCATTGCGGTGACCGGTATTTTTTCGGGCCTGGGCGCGCTGGCCACCGTTTCCCTGGCGCCCCATGCGTTTCCCGCCGATCCACGCCAGGCCATGCAGGCGTTGATGGCCAACGAGGACATCCCGGCAGCCGGACACCCCGCACCCATGCAGAGTCTCGACGCGCTGGTGGAACGCCACGAGCGGACGCATCCCGGCTTCCGCGTGCAAAGCGTCACCGTCCATCACTGGGGCGACGCGCAGGCTTATGCCACGCTGCGTGGCCACGGCGCCTGGCAATTGAGCACCGCGGTATTCGAGCGTTTCCATTACAGCCTGCGCGACGGCAGCTTGCTGCGCCACGACAGCGCGGCCCGGCGCGGCGCCTGGACCCAGGGCTTCATCGCCATCCAGCCCCTGCACTTCGCCCAGTATGGCGGCTACGCCAGCCGCTGGCTGCATGCCGTTGCCGGACTCGCCGCGGCACTGCTGGCGGCTTCCGGCGCATGGCTCTGGCTGCAGCGGCGCACGGGCCCGCAGCACGCCTCCTGGCCCGCCCGGCTGGCACAGGCCGTGTGCCTGGGGCTGGGGCTGTCATGCAGCGCGCTGATGGCGGTTACCGGCCTGACGCCCGACACGCTGCCCGCCCGGCCCGAGCTGCAAGCCTGGACCTTCTGGTCATCCTGGCTCGGCGCGGCCGCGTACTTCCTCTGGCCCGGGCGCGGGAAAGGACGCGCCATGCCTGTCCTGCGGCTGGCCGGCGCGCTGCTGTGCGTAGCGGCGATCGCCAGCCTGCGCCATCCGCTCGATCACCCGCTTGGCGCCGGATTGCCGGTGCTGGCCTTCGACCTCGTTCTCATCCTGGCGGGCGCCATGCTCTGGCGCCTTGCTCGACTCACCCGGCATCACCCATCATGACCCAGCCCATACTTCCCTCCCGGTCCGGCAATCCCGCGCGCCTGCCCCGGTTGTTCTCCCTGTCGGACTCCCTTGCGGTCCTGCAGCCCGACGCCGCCGTCGCGCTCATGCCTTTCCATCAACGCAGCCTGCCCACGGGCGGCTGGCTCATCGGCATCAAGTCCATTTCCGATACCGCTTCGGTCCATGGCAATCATTGGGAACGGCACCCCCGCGGCGACGAGATCCTCACGCTACTGGAGGGATCGCTGCGCGTCGTGCTGAGCGCCGATTCGCGGGGCGAACACGAACTGCAGGTCGCCGCGGGCGAATCCCTCGTCGTTCCCCAGGGATGGTGGCACCGGCTCGAAGTGCGGCAGCCGGGCAGGTTGATGTTCGTGACGCCCGCCACCGACAGCGAGCACCGCTTGCACAGGCCTCTCGATGGAGCTGCGGACTGACATGACTGCCTTCTACTCCTCAACGCCGGCGCGGCGCGGTCCTTCGCGCCTGCAATGGCCGATGATCGCCTGCCTGTACGCCTCGCAGGGCATTCCCTTCGGGCTCGCGATGGAAGCGCTGCCCGCCATCCTGCGAGGCCAGGGAGCCAGCCTGTCCGCCCTCGCCTATCTTCCCCTCGTGAGCCTGCCCTGGGTCCTGAAATGCGGCTGGGCACCGCTCGTGGACAACCGCTGGTCGCCGCGCCTGGGACGCCGGCGCAGCTGGATACTGCCCATGCAGGCGCTGGTTCTCGCCATCTTGCTCGCGGTCATGGCGGTGGGCTTCACCCAGGCGACGCTGCCCTATCTGCTGGCGCTCTCGGTCGCGGCCTCGCTCGCCAGCGCCACGCAGGACATCGCCACCGACGGCCTGGTCGCCGAACAATTCGACAGCCGGACGCTGGGTACAGCCAATGCGGTGCAGGTGGCCGGCACCATGGTCGGCTTTTTCTATGGCGGCCCGGTATTCCTCATGGCCTATGCCCGGTCCGGCGCGCCGGCCGCCCTGCTGCTCTTGGCGCTGCCCATCGCGGTCAGCCTGGCACTGGCCGCCTGGTGGCGCGAACCGGCGCCATCGCCCACCCCGCTGGCGCTTCCCCGCCAGGCCAGCCTGTGGCGTTTCCTGGAATCGGGCCGGCATGCGTGGGCACTCATCGCCGCGGCCTTCCTGTCCGCCGTGACGGTGGTCGCGTGCCATGGACTCTCCCGGCTGCTGCTGGTCGATGCGGGATGGCCGCTGGAAAAAATCGGCCAGGTCGGCATGGCGGGCGGCGCGATCACCATTACGCTGGGCTGCGGAGGCGGCGCCTGGCTGGTGTCGCGCCTGGGAACCTGGCCGGTGTTCTTCGCCGGCATCGCCGCCGCCGGCATCGCGGCCGCGCTGTGGACCGCCTTGGCCTGGGTCTCGCCCGCACTGCCCGTCTACGCAGTGTGGCTGGCGACCCTGCTGGCCAGCTTCGGCGCCGGCAGCGCATCGGTTGCGATGATGACCGCGGCCATGCGCTTCGCCCATAGCCGCGATCAGGCCGGCACCGACATGACCGCCGTGCAAAGCATGCGCGACCTGGGCGAAATGGCGGCCTCCTCCTCGCTGATGGCGCTGGCCGCCATGGTGGGCTACAGCGGCGGCTTCATGGTCGGCCTGGGCCTGGCCCTGGCCACGCTCCTCTTCACGCCGGCCTTGCTGCGGCAGCGTCCGGCCGCGCCCTGAAACGGCTCGCGATAGGCGGGTGCTACTCCGAGGCTTCGTCGAAGCCCCCCAGCGTCTTCATCAGGTGCGCATGGAGGTTGAACGGCCGGCGCCGCGAGCGCACCCGTACATAATCGCCCGAAGGCTGCTGCTGCCACGCCAGCTGGTTGTCGCGCAAGGCGAAGGTGAACGCCTCGTCGATGACCCGCTTCTTCAGGGCCTTGTCCAGGACGGGGAAGGCCACCTCGATGCGGCGGAAGAAATTCCGGTCCATCCAGTCGGCCGAAGCCAGGTAGACGACCTCCTGGCCGTCGTTGAGGAAATAGAACACACGCGAATGTTCAAGGAAGCGGCCGACGATGGATCGCACGGTGATGTGCTCGGACAGGCCCGGCACGCCAGCGCGCAGGGTGCACACGCCGCGCACGATCAGGTCGATGCGCACGCCGGCCCGGCTCGCCTTGTAGAGCTCTTCGATGATGGAGGGCTCCAGCAGCGAGTTCATCTTGGCCATGATCCGCGCAGGCTTGCCCGCGCGGGCGTGGCGCGCCTCGCGGCGGATCAGGGCGACCATGGTTTCGTGGAGCGAGAACGGGGCCTGCAGCAGGCACTTGAGATGGCGCCTCGCTCCCAGTCCGGTCAGCTGCGAGAAGATCTGGTCCATGTCCTCGCACAGCCGCGGATCGGCGGTGAACAGGCCGAAGTCGGTATAAAGGCGCGCCGTGCTGGGATGGTAGTTGCCGGTGCCCAGATGTCCATAGCGGCGTATCCGGCCACGCTCGTGGCGCAGCACGAGCGCCATCTTCGCGTGCGTCTTGTGTCCCACCACGCCATAGACCACGTGCGCGCCCACCTCTTCCAGCCGGGCGGCCCAATTGATGTTGGTCTGCTCGTCGAAACGCGCCATGAGTTCGACCACCACCGTCACTTCCTTGCCCGAACGTGCCGCCGCCAGCAGCAGCTGCATCAGTTCGGAATCCTCGCCGGTGCGATAGATGGTCTGCTTGATGGCAACCACGTTGGGATCGGCAGCCGCCGCGGTCAGGAAATCGATGACCGGCTGGAATGACTGGTAGGGATGGTGCAGCAGCCGGTCCTGCTCGGCGATGGCCTTGAAGAGCGCGTCGGGGGTCAGGTTGCGTTGCTCGAAGGGCGCCGGGATCGGCGCCCGGAACGGCGGGAATTTGAGATCGGGCCGATTGATGCCGTTCACCAATTGCATCAGCCGCGCCAGGTTGACCGGGCCGTCCACGCGATAGGCGTCGGCCGGCGTCAGCGAAAACTCCTTGAGCAGGAAGTTCTCCAGTTCCCGGGGACTGGAATCGGCCAGCTCCAGCCGTACGCCGTCGCCGAAGTGCCGCTGGGTCAGCTCGCCCTGCAATGCCTGGCGCAGATTGGTGATTTCTTCGTCGTCGACGAACAGGTCGCTGTTGCGGGTCAGCCGCCACTGATAGCAGCCGTCCACGGTCATGCCCGGGAACAGGTCGCCGACGAACGCCTGCATGAACGAGGTCAGCATGACGTAGCCATGCGGATGCCCCGAGAGCTCCGGCGGCATCTGGGTCAACCGGGGCAAGGCGCGCGGCGCCTGCACGATGGCGATGGCGACGTTGCGGCCGAACGCGTCGCGGCCCGACAACTCGACGGCGAAGTTCAGGCTCTTGTTGAACACGCGGGGAAAGGGATGGGCGGGATCCAGGCCGATAGGCGTCAGGAGCGGCATGACGTCCATCCGGAAGACCTCGTGCGCCCAGGCCCGTTGGGCGGGCGTCCAGCTCTGCGCCATGTGCAGGACGATGCCTTCGGCCTGCAGACGCGGCAGGATCTCGCGATTCAGCAAATCGTACTGGCGCTGCACCAACGCGCGGGCGGCGGCCGAGACCCGCTGCACGACCTCCTCGGGAGTCAACCCGTCCAGGCCCTTGGCGCGCGGATTCTGGCGCACCTGCTCGTGCAGGCTGGCGACGCGGATCTCGAAGAACTCATCCAGGTTGGAGGCGACGATGCACAGGAAACGCAGCCGTTCGAGCAAGGGAGTATGCTCGTCTTCGGCCAGCGCCAGGACCCGTTCGTTGAATTTGAGCAAGGCGAGCTCTCGATTCAGGAACAGTTCTCGGGCAGGCAATCTGGCAACCATGGGGTATCCGCAGCGATCAATGCATATCTGGTGGGATGCTATTTTTGCGTCAAAATGATGACTAACTTATGACAGTGCAACCATTCTGTCATCCAAGCGCCTTATTCTTCCAGCTCGCATTCTTTTCCCGCCGCCCCTCATGACCCAGTTGCTCGCCGCCGTAGACCTCGGCTCCAATAGTTTCCGGCTGGTGATCGGCCGGGTCGTCGACGAAGGGGGAACGATCCAGATCTACCCCGTGGACCGGCTCAAGGAAACCGTCCGGCTGGCCGCGGGCCTGCGGTCCGACAAGACGCTCGACGCCCCCACCAAGGAATTCGCGCTGGAGGTGCTGCGCCGTTTCGGCGAGCGCCTGCGCAGCTTTCACCCGGAGCGGGTGCGGGCCGTCGCGACCAATACGTTCCGGGTCGCGCGCAACGTCACGGAGTTCCTGCCCCAGGCCGAGGAAGCCCTGGGCTTTCCGATCGAAGTCATCGCCGGCCGCGAAGAGGCCCGCCTGATCTTCTCCGGCGTCTCGCACTCGCTGCCCCCCTCTTCCGCCAAGCGCCTGGTGGTCGACATCGGTGGCGGTTCGACCGAGTTCATCGTCGGCCGGCGGTTCGAGCCGGAGTTGATGGAATCGCTGTACATGGGCTGCGTCAGCTTCAGCCGCGCCTACTTCCCGGACGGCATCGTCGACGCGCATGCGATGAAGCAGGCCGAAATGGCGGCCCGGCGCGAGATCGAAGTCATCGCGCGCCAATACCGCAAGGCCGGCTGGCAGGAGGCCTACGGCTCCTCCGGCACGAGCAAGGCGCTGGGCGCCATCCTGACGGAGTCGGGCTTCTCGGAGTACGGCATCACCCGGCGCGGCATGGACAAGCTCAAGGACAGGCTGATCAAGGCAGGCACGGTCGAACGGGCGCAACTGGCCGGCATCAAGCCCGATCGCGTATCCGTCCTGCCCGGGGGGCTGGCCATCATGAGCGCGATCTTCGACGAGCTCGGCATCGACCTCATGCGCCCGGCCGACGGCGCCTTGCGTGTGGGCGTCCTGTACGACCTGGCCGGCCGCGACGCCGCGCTCGACAAGCGCGACGATACCGTGCGGCAGTTCATGAACCGCTACAAGGTGGACAAGGCCCAGGCCGCCCGGGTCCGGCAGATGGCGCTGGGGCTGTTCCAGCAGCTGGTGCCGACGCCCGCGGCGGAACACGAGGAATTGACCCGGATCCTGGGCTGGGCCGCCGATCTGCATGAAATCGGCCTGTCCATCGCCCACAACACGTATCACAAGCATTCGGCCTACATCCTGCAGCATGCGGACATGCCGGGCTTTTCCCGCCAGGACCAGACCCTGCTGGCGCTGCTGGCGCTGGGTCACCAAGGCAAGCTCGCCAAGCTCCAGGAACTCGTGAATCACGAAGAGCAATGGATCGCAATCCTGTGCCTGCGCCTGGCGGCCATCCTCTATCGGCGCCGCGAGGATATCGACAGCCCGCCGATCTCGGTGTCCGTCAAGGGATCGTCCATCATCGTCAAGACCGACGCCGGTTGGATGGGAGCCCACCCCCTGACCGATTTCACGCTGCGCGCCGAAGAATCAGAATGGCGCAAGGTGGGATTCACGTTCGAGCTGCTTGAGCTCTGAACGGATGCGGCGGGTAAGCCGCCGCAACAGCCTCACGCCTATCCGCCTGAGCCGCCGTGCGGACCGCAAGCGCCGGCGACGGGCCGGTCGCGCCGGCGCGGCCGGCCGGCCAGACGGCTCGCCGGCGTTCACGACCGCCTCGATGCCTGCGACTCGAGCCCGAAGTGCCGCCGATAGCGGTCATCCAGCGCGTCGATGGACAACAGCATCGGAAAATCGGCCGTGTTGAAATCGGCGTCCCAGGCGGGTTCGCCGCAGACGCGGGCGCCGACCTTCAGGTAGCCCTTGATCAGCGGCGGCACGCGCGTGGGAAGGTTGCAGTCCAGGCGCTCGACGGGCAGCCGGTGCAGCGGCTGCACGCGCAGCTCGCGCGCCTCTTCGATATGCGAAGCCACCGAGCGATAGACGCCCGCGGCGGTTGCGCCGTCGTCGCGCAGGCTGACGCTGGCGCAGCCGAACACGTAGCGATGGCCCGAGCGGCGCAGGAACTCGGCCAGCCCGGACCACAGCAGCATGATGACCGCGCCGCTGCGGTAGTCGCGGTGCGTGCACGAGCGGCCGAACTCGACCAGCTCGCTGCGTATGGCGTTCAGGCCCGAAAGATCGAATTCGGACTCGGAGTAGTACCCTCCGGCGTGGCGAGCCTGCTCGGGTCCCAGGATGCGATAGGTGCCGACCACGCGGTCGGTCTCCAGTTCGCGCACGATCAAGTGCTCGCACCAGGGATCGAACCGGTCCTCGTCGATGCCGTCGACGGCCGTCGGGAACACGGCGCCCATGTCTTCGGTGAAGACTTCGTAGCGCAACCGCTGGGCTTGTCGGACTTCTTCCCAGGAACGCGCCAATCCTACGGCCAGGGCGGGGATCTGGACACCGTCATGAAGCTCGTCGGCAAGGCCTCGACGCGCTTCGATGCGGGTGAATTCGAGCATATGCACACTCCTTGACAGGTGAGTCGAGTGTCGGTGCTGTGCGTTTCACGTCATTGACAGAATAATGACGGTACCATGACTCCAACACAATACCACCGCCCAGCCGGAAACGCCTGCTTACGAAAAGGCTACACGAACTCCGGATTGACCACGGCCTTGACGACTACCTGGAAATCCTCGTCGCGCTGGCGGCGGGCGAGCCACCACAGGCCGCCTTTTTTCAGGCTCCAGGGCAGGTCCACCCCGGCCAGCAGCGTGCTGGCCACCCGGCCCAGCGTCGGCTGGTGGCCGACGACGAGCACGGGCCGGCGCGACAACGGCCAGCCGGTTGCCGCCAGCACGTGAGCCGGCGCGGCATCGGGCGCCAGTTCAGGAACGACGGCGTATTCCAGGCCCAGGGCGTCCGCGGTCTGACGGGTGCGCACGGCGGGGCTCGCCATGATCTGCAAATCGGCGGGCGCGTGGGCCCGCAGCCAGTTGGCGACGGCCTCGGCCTGCTTGCGTCCGCGGCGGGTCAGCGCGCGCTGCAGGTCGTCCTGGCCGTCTTCGGCCTCGGCATGGCGCCAGAGGATCAGGTTCATGGATGATGCTTGTATCGTCATAATCGAGAATCCCGATTTTGCCGGCGGGCCATGACCGGCGCTTGACAGGAACGCCGGCGCGGGCGGGACCCGGACGTCAACCTCCCCCTAGCGCAGGCTGGCCGACAAGGCGTCCAGGCAGCCGTCGACGACGGCTTCGTCGGCCGCCTCGACCATCAGCCGCAGCTTGGGTTCGGTACCGGAGGCCCGGATCAGTACGCGGCCCCTTCCCTCCAGCCGCCGCTCGACTTCCTGTCGCGCCCGCGCCAGCCCTTCGTGGCTGTGCCAGTCCAGGCCCGGCGCCAGCGGCACGTTCACCAGCTTTTGAGGATACAGCTGCAAGCCGTCCAGCAGTTCGGCCAGGGTCCGCCCCTGCCGCTGGACGGCCGCCAGCACCTGCAGCGCCGCCACGATGCCGTCGCCGGTGGTATGGCGGTCCAGGCAAAGCAGGTGGCCGGAGCCCTCGCCGCCGTAGAGCCAGCCCTTCTTCTGCAGCATGGCCAGCACGTAACGGTCCCCCACCGCCGCCCGGGCGAAGGGGATGCCGAGCTCGTGCATGCGGTGCTCGAATGCCAGGTTGGTCATTTGCGTACCGACCACCCCGGAGACGGGTCCGCCGCGCATGCGGTCCGTCACGATCACGTACAGCAGCTCGTCGCCGTTGTAGCGCCGGCCGGCCCCGTCCACCATCAGGAGCCGGTCGGCGTCCCCGTCCAGCGCAATGCCCAGGTCGGCCTTCTGCGCCACGACGGCGGCGGCCAGTGCGTCCAGGTGCGTGGCCCCGACGCCGTCGTTGATGTTCATTCCGTTGGGCGCACAGCCTATGCAGCTCACGGTGGCGCCCAGTTCTTCGAACACGCTGGGGGCGATGTGGTAGGCGGCGCCATGGGCGGCGTCGATGACCAGCTTCAGGCCGGACAGGTCCAGGTCGTTGGGGAAGCCGCTCTTGCAGAATTCGATATAGCGGCCGGCGGCGTCGTTCAGGCGCTTGGCCCGTCCCAGCCTTTCCGACGACACGCAGCCGACCGGCTCGCCCAGCGCCGCCTCGATGCGCAGCTCCACGTCGTCGGGCAGCTTCATGCCGCTGGACGAGAAAAACTTGATGCCGTTGTCGTAGTACGGGTTGTGCGAGGCGCTGATCACGATTCCCGCCGACAGGCGCAGCGCGCGGGTCAGGTAGGCGATGGCCGGCGTGGGCATGGGCCCGGCCAGCAGCACGTCGATGCCTGCCGCGGACAAGCCGGCCTCGAGCGCCGATTCCAGCATGTAGCCGGAAATCCGCGTGTCCTTGCCGATGAGTACGACTGGCCGGCCGCCTTCCCGGTGCTCGGCGGTAAGCACGCGGCCCGCGGCATAACCCAGGCGCAGGGCGAATTCGGCATTGATGACCTTGGACCCGACCTTGCCGCGTATGCCGTCGGTTCCGAAATACTTGCGTCTTCCAACCATCGTGGGTGGCCCCCGTTGTTCTTGTTGCCTTGTTGCTCGCCGGACCGGGTGCCGGTCACTCTTCCCAGGCCTGCACCGCACGCCAAACCTTGAGCGCGTCGACCGTGGCCGCGACGTCGTGGACCCGGACGATGGCGGCGCCGCGATCCACCGCGGCCAGCGCCGCCGCGACGCTGCCGGCCACCCGTTCCCCAACGGGCTTGCCTGTGACGGCGCCGATCATGGTCTTGCGCGATACTCCTATTAGAAGCGGATACCCGAGGGCGCCGATAGTCGGCAAACTACGCATGAGCGCATAGTTGTGGGCCGTGGTCTTGCCGAATCCGAACCCCGGATCGACGCAGATCCGCTCGGGCGCCACCCCTGCCGCCAGCAGACGTTCGGCCTGCTCCCGCAGGAAAGCGGCGACATCGCCGACCACGTCCGCATAGACCGGCGCCTGCTGCATGGTGCGGGGCTCGCCCTGCATATGCATCACGCAAAGCCCGGCGGTTCCCCGCGCCACTGCCTCGACCGCGCCGGGCTGCCTGAAACCGTAGATGTCGTTGATCATGTCCGCGCCCGCGTCCAGCACCGCGCGCATCACGGCAGGCTTGAACGTGTCGACCGACAACGGCACCCCGCAGTCCCGCAGCGCCTCGATCAACGGCAACAACCGCGCAAGCTCGTCCCCCAGCGACACCGGCTCCGCCCCCGGCCGGGTGGATTCCCCGCCGATGTCCAGCATGTCGGCGCCTTCCGCGATCAGTTGCCGCGCATGGGCAATGCCGGCGTCCAGCGCGAGATTCTTCCCCCCGTCGGAAAAGGAATCCGGGGTGACATTGATGATGCCCATGACGAGCGGGCGGGACAGGTCCAACTCGAAACGGCCGAAAAGCCCTTCCTTACGCACTGAAGCGCGCCCCCTTTTGTGAGCCCCCACGCTCCGCGGCAGCTCCTCGAGGGAGCGATGTGAGTCGGCCGGTCGAGCTGCATCCTCCGCATCTTGGATCGGAGTCAGAGGATTGGGGTGCGGAATACTGCATGCGTGCTTTTTCGCTCTCGGCAAAGGCAAAGGGCGGCAAGAACGCCGCCCCCCATCAGCCTGGTAGTACCCCAGGATGCGGTGGATCCGGCTCCGCCGGTCCACTCGCATCGCCCCCCTGGGGGGGCGCGCGTAAGCGCGTAGGGGGTGTCTCTACGCCGGCGCAGTCGCGTTCTGCGCCACGCCGCCGGTGCTGGGCGGCGTATTCGGCGGGGTGTTCGCCGAATCGGACGCCTTGGGCGGCCGCGGCGGGCGGCCGTCGATGATGTCGTTGATCTGGTCGGAGTCGATGGTCTCCCATTCGAGCAGCGCCTTCGTCATCGCTTCGACCTTGTCGCGGTTGTCCTCGAGGATCTTGCGCGCCACGGCGTACTGTTCGTCGATGATGCGGCGGATCTCGGCGTCGACCTTCTGCATGGTCGCCTCGGACACCTGGGTCGTCTTGGTGATGCTGCGGCCCAGAAAGACCTCGCCTTCGTTCTCCGCATACACCATGGGGCCCAGCGTGTCGGTCATGCCGTAGCGGGTGACCATGTCGCGGGCGATCTGGGTGGCCCGCTCGAAGTCGTTCGAGGCGCCGGTGGTCATCTGGTTCATGAAGACCTCCTCGGCGATGCGTCCGCCGAACAGCACCGCGATGGTGTTCAGCATGCGGTCCTTGTCCATGCTGTAGCGGTCTCCCTCGGGCAGCTGCATGGTCACGCCCAGCGCGCGGCCGCGCGGGATGATGGTGACCTTGTGCACCGGATCGGTCTTGGGCAGCATCTTGGCGACGATGGCATGGCCGGACTCGTGGTACGCGGTGTTGCGGCGCTCTTCCTCGGGCATGACGATGGAGCGGCGCTCGGCGCCCATGATGATCTTGTCCTTGGCCTTCTCGAAGTCCAGCATGTCCACCGTGCGGCCGTTGCGGCGGGCGGCGAACAGCGCGGCCTCGTTCACGAGGTTGGCGAGGTCCGCGCCCGAGAAGCCGGGCGTGCCGCGGGCCAGGATGGTGGCGTCGACGTCGGACGACACCGGCACCTTGCGCATGTGGACCTTCAGGATCTGCTCGCGGCCGCGGATGTCGGGCAGCGGCACCACGACCTGGCGGTCGAAGCGGCCCGGGCGCAGCAGCGCCGGGTCGAGCACGTCGGGCCGGTTGGTGGCGGCGATCACGATGATGCCCTGGCCGGTCTCGAAGCCGTCCATTTCCACCAGCATCTGGTTCAGGGTCTGCTCGCGCTCGTCGTTGCCGCCGCCCAGGCCGGCGCCGCGCTGGCGGCCGACGGCGTCGATTTCATCGATGAAGATGATGCAGGGAGCGTGCTTCTTGGCGTTCTCGAACATGTCGCGCACGCGGGCCGCGCCCACGCCGACGAACATCTCGACGAAGTCGGAGCCCGAGATGCTGAAGAACGGCACCTTGGCCTCGCCGGCGATGGCACGCGCCAGCAGCGTCTTTCCGGTACCCGGCGAGCCCACCATCAGCACGCCGCGCGGGATGCGGCCGCCCAGCTTCTGGAACTTGGACGGGTCGCGCAGGAAATCGACCAGCTCCTGCACGTCTTCCTTGGCCTCGTCGCAGCCGGCGACGTCGGCGAACGTGACGGTATTGGAGTTCTCGTCCAGCATGCGGGCGCGCGACTTGCCGAAGTTGAACGCGCCGCCGCGCCCCCCGCCCTGCATCTGCCGCATGAAGAATATCCATACGCCGATCAGCAGCAGCATCGGGAACCAGGAGACGAAGATGCTCATGAAGAGCGAGGGCTCTTCCTTGGCCTTGCCCGAGACCTGCACGCCGTATTTCATCAGGTCGCTGACCAGCCAGAGGTCGCCGGGAGACGTGATGGTGTAGGGACGGCCGTCGGTGGGCGTGACGCTCAGCACGTCGCCCTGGATGTCGACTTTCTGGATGCGGCCCGCCTTGGCCTCTTCCATGAACTGGGAATAGGACACGGTGTCCTGCGGGCGGGTGCGGCCTTCGAACTGTTTGAACACGGTAAACAGCACGAAAGCGATCACCATCCAGACCGCGACTTTGGAGAACATGTTGTTCAAGGTCGATCTCCTACTTGGATTGCCGATCGGTCGACCTGCCGGGAGGTCCCGGCCCGATCGGACACTAAGTCCGATTCTACTATTGTCCGCCGCCGGGATACTTCAGCCCGACCCCGACGAGAAAGGTTTCCGAGGATTTGTCGCGCGACGCCTTGGGCTTGCGCTCCACCACCCGGCGAAAAGTCTGCTTGAAGCTTTGCACGATCTGGGAAAAGCCGCTGCCATGGAACGCCTTCACGATGAGCGCCCCCTCGGGCTTGAGGTGGGCCTGCGCAAACTCCCGGGCCAGGTCGCACACGTGCTGGATCCGGGCCGCGTCAGCCACCCCGACGCCGGATAGATTGGGGGCCATGTCGGAAATAACAAGGTCCACCGGCTGGTTGCCCAGCAGCGTCTCGAGCTGTTGCAGCACCTCTTCCTCGCGAAAATCGCCCTGGATGAACTCCACGCCGGCGACCGGCTCCATCGGCAGCAGGTCCAGCGCGATGATCCGTCCCCGGATAGTACCCTGGGGACCGGCCAGCCGCTCGCGCGCCACCTGGGACCAGCTCCCGGGCGCCGAACCGAGGTCGATGACCACGTCGCCCGGCTTGAGGAGTTTCTCGGTATCGAGGATCTCGGTCAGCTTGAAGGCGGCCCGGGCACGATACCCCTTCTGTTGCGCGAGCTTCACATAAGGGTCGTTGATGTGCTGGTGCAGCCAGTTCTTCGAAAACTTGTTCTTTGCCATATTTGCCCAGTTTCCTGGGTCGGTATGTAGAAAATCCCGTGCGGGAGTGCGGCGAATCCGCCAATATCGGGAGCATACTGCGACCGGAGGATCGCGCCCCGCTCCCGGCTCCCGTACAATCTCGAAATGCCAGTCCTTGACATCAATTCACAATTGCGCAGCGCCCTGCGGGCCGCTGCCCATCCGCTCAAGCCTGTCGTCCTCATCGGCGACAAGGGCCTGAGCGACGCCGTCCTCCAGGAAATCGACCGCAACCTGACGGCCCATGGCCTGATCAAGGTGCGAGCCGGCGGCGAAGACCGCGCCGTACGCGACGAACTGCTCTACCGGATCTGCGACGAGCTCGCCTGCGCGCCGGTGCACCACCTGGGCAAGATCTTCATCCTGTTCCGGCCCACCGAGCGCGATCCCGACGCCACCGCCCTGCTGGGCGCCCGCAAGGCCAAGTCCGACGTGGCCGCACTTGGCACGGCCGCGCGCAAGGCCAACGAGGCCCACGTGCCGAAGAAACTGGCGGTGGTCGGCAAGCCGGCCCCCACCCGTTCGCGCAGCGAGCGGCCGGAGCGGGAACGCGATGCGGGCCCGATGACGGCACGGGAACGCTACCTGGGCACCGACAAGCGCCAGCGCCCGTCCACGCGCGAGGAAACCGGCTCGCGCCGGGGTGCGGCCCGTACCGCGGCGCCCCGCCGCCCCGGCGGCCTGGGATCGACCCTGGGCGCCGCCCGCAAGTCGGCGGATCGGCCGGCAGCCAAGCGCGCGGGCAGCGCGCTGTCGTTGCGCGCCGGCGCCCGGACCCGTCCCGCGGGCGGTGGTCAGCGCACCACGGCCACCAGCCGCAAGCCCAGGACCGCCACCAAGAAATAAAGCACGCTCGACACCCCGTGCCAGGTTCCGAAATCCGCCCAGGCGGGTACGGACTGGCCGGCGGCGATCAGCGCCCGCCCGTAGTCCATCACGGGCCGGGTGCCGAAATACCCCAATCCCACTCCTACCGCCATGAGCAGCACGGTGCGGCGCCCTCGCACGCCCAGCGCCAGGCCCCGCCCAAACCGGTCGGCCACCAACATCAGCAAGGCCACCAGCAAGCCGCCATAGGCCAGCAACCGGAACAACGACCCCGCCGTTCCCGCGGCCCGCATCGGTTCAAGCTGGGAAAACAGGAGCGGCACGACCAGCAGCCCGATCGTCCAAAGCGCCCCGCACCACAACGCCGCCAACAGCCGCACCACAGTGGCCATGATCACTCCAATGGATGGGGAAGGCAAAGGGAAGGCCCACCCCCTCCGCGCTTCGCGCGTCCCCCTCAAGGGGGCGGCGCTGGAAGGAGAGACCACCCCTCGCGGCTTACGCCGCACCCCTCAAGGGGCGGCGCTGGCGGACCGGCAAAGCCGGATCCGCGGCGCCCTGGGTCTAGTGAGGGTTTCTCAAATTGCCACACCGTTGCTACCGCTGGCAGCCAGCGAAGCACCGGCGCCACACCCCGAGATAACGGCACTAGACCCAGGATGCGGTGGATCCGGCTCCGCCGGTCCACCCGCATCGCCCCCTGGGGGGCGCGCGCAAGCGCGTAGGGGGGGGTTATATATACCGAACGTCCAACACCTCGTACTCCCGGACGCCCGAAGGCGCCTGCACTTCCGCCACGTCACCGACCGTCTTGCCGATCAGCGCGCGCGCAATGGGACTGGACACCGAGATGAGGTTGGCGCGGATGTCGGCCTCGTCGTCGCCGACGACCTGATAGGTGACTCGCTCGCTGGACTCGAGGTCCTCGAGGTCCACGGTGGCGCCGAACACGATGCGGCCGCCGGCGTCGAGTTCGACCGGATTGATGATCTGCGCGTTCGAGAGCTTGGCCTCGAGCTCTTGGATACGGCCCTCGATGAAGCCCTGTTTTTCCTTGGCGGCGTCATACTCGGCGTTCTCGGACAGATCACCCTGGGCGCGAGCGTCGGCAATCGCGTTGATCACCGCGGGGCGCTCCACCGTCTTCAGGCGATGCAGTTCCTGTTTCAGGCGCTCGGCACCGCGCGCGGTCAGCGGAATGGCAGCCATGTGTACTTCCTTTACGTCTGTTGGATCCCCACCCGGAACACGGCGCACGCGGCCGCCTGCCGCGCCGGCGGCGCGACTGCGGGATGGGCGAAATGAAAAATAAAACCCCGGCTCGATCAGAACCGGGGCGATCAATGTAGATTGTCCGAAAACTAAAGGGAACGCGCAAGCGCCCTCGGGCAAACTTTACTATCTGAAATCCAAGGGTTATCCCTAGGCATGCTAATCGCCAACCAGGCGCAAATCCTTGAGCACGGCCCGGATTTCGGCGTACTGGCGGTCCAGGTAGGCAACGGCCTGGTCGGGCGGCAGGAAATGCTCGCGCAGCTGATTGGTCTGGAGAAACTCCTGCCACTCCGGGGTCCGGGTTGCCTCGCGCAAGGCCTCCACCCAGTAGTCGCGCTGCCGGGGGGTAATGCCCTTGGGCGCCAGCACGCCCTGCGACGACAGCCCGACTACGTCGATGCCCTGCTCTTTCCAGGTCGGGGCCACCGCCAGCGTGCCTTCCAGCCGCTGCGGCGCATCGACCGCCAGCACCCGGATGCGGCCGCTCTTGATATGCGCGACGACATTGGGCGTGGACGAAGAGACCACGTCCAGATGGCCGCCCAGCAGCGCGTTGAGCGACTCGGCCGACGATTTGAACGGCACCACGGTCAACCTGCCGATGTCCACGCCGCCGAGCTTGAGCGGACGAGCGATGCCGATGTGGATATGGTTGCCGAGCGAGGAAGCCACGCCAATGCTCAGGGACTGCGGATCGCGCCGAAGGGCCTCGATGAGGTCCCGGCCAGTCTTGATGGGGGAGTCGGCTCGAACCGCGACGGTCACGAACTCATCCAGCAGCACCGCGATGGGCGTGAAATCGGAGTACGTCACGTCGAGCGTACCGTTCGCGCGGCCGGTCAGCAGCGTGGACCCCAGCGTCGTCAGGTAATGGGGATTGCCGGCATTCTGCTGCAGCACGTTGAGGGCGATCGCATTGGAGCCGCCCGGCTTGTTCGTGACCACGACCGCGGGCGCCAGCTTGCGGATCTCGAGAATGTGTCCCAGGCGGCGCGCGGCCATGTCGAGCGCGGCGCCGGGCCCCGACGGGACGATGTATTCGACCTTGCCCTCGGGCTTCCAGCCCTGTTCGGCGGCGAGCGCCGCGGCGCCCGGCAACCATGCCGACAACAACAGCGAAAGCGAAATGACGAAACGGGATTGCATGCGGACACCACGCGACGGAATGCGGCGGCACGGGCCGCCGGGATCGGACATGGCATCCAGCCTAGAGAGGCCCGGCATGGAAGAAAAAGAATAAAAACGGATGTCGTTATGCGGTTTTGGCAGGCGCCCACGCGGCATGCAGACGGATTTGGATATGACGAAAATGCAGTTGGGGCCGCCGTCTCGCGCTTCCTAGAATCGGGGCTTGCCTGCACAGGAGATGCCCATGAGCGCCGTTCTCGCCGCCCCGCCCTCGACCATCGACGTCCTGCCCCAATCCGCGCACATCGGCGCCGAGATCCGCGGCGTCGATCTGTCGCGTCCGCTCGACCCGGCCCAGGTCGCCGATATCCGCAATGCGTTGCTGCGCTGGAAAGTCCTGTTCTTTCGTGACCAGCCTCTTACCCACGCCCAGCACGTCTCGCTCGCCCGCCAATTCGGCGAACCCACGATCGGCCATCCGGTATTCGGCTTCGATCCGGACTACCCCGAGATCTATTCGGTGGCGCGCGACCGCAAGAAGGCGCGCTACCAGGGTGCCGAAACGGTTCGCCCCTGGACCGGCTGGCATACGGACGTCACCGCCGCCATCAATCCTCCCTACGCCTCCATACTGCGCGGCGTCGTCATTCCGCCCTATAGCGGCGATACGCAATGGACCAACCTGGCGGCGGCCTACCAGGCGCTGTCCGAGCCCCTGCGCAACTTCGTGGACGGCTTGCGCGGCCTGCACCGCTACGTCGCGCCGCAAGGCTCGACGGCCACCGCGGACTTCCTCGACAAGGTGCAACGCAGGCCGCTGTTGACGGAGCATCCACTGGTGCGCGTGCATCCCGAGACCGGCGAGAAATCGCTGATGATCAGCCCTACCTTCCTGCAAAGCATCGTCGGGCTCGCGCCGCGCGAAAGCCAGCAGATTTTGGAGCTGCTGTTCGAGCACGCCATACGGCCGGAGTTCACCGTGCGCTTCAAGTGGGAAACGGGCAGCATCGCCTTCTGGGACAACCGCTCGACGGCGCACCTGGCGCCGCAGGACGTCTTCGCCACGGAGTTCGACCGGCAGTTGTACCGGATCACGCTGGGCGGCGAAGTGCCCGTGGGTCCGGACGGGCGGCCCTCGGTGGCGCTGGAAGGAGATCCGATCACGGCGGCGCGGGCGCTGCAGGAATAGGCGGCGCGGCGCTCGCGGGCCGCCCCTGCGCGCAAGGCCGGCAGCGCGGGACGGACGTCCGCGCCGACTATGACGAAGGGCGCCCCCCCTCACGGGAAAGCGCCCTTCCGGCTGGCACGAATCCGGTCGTCGTCAGACCACCGAGCGGTGCAGCTCCTGCAGCGAATACACTTGCAAGCCGGCGCCCTGGCGCATGTACTGCATGCCTTCGACCGCCGCCCAGGCGCCCGCCACCGTCGTGTAGTAGGTGACGCGCGAGGCCAGCGCCGAGGTGCGGATGGCGCGCGAATCCGCGATCGCGTTGCGGCGTTCCTCGACGGTGTTGATGACCAGCGAGATCTCGCCGTTCTTGACCATGTCGACGATGTTGGGCCGCCCTTCGGTGACCTTGTTGACGATCTTCACCGGGATGCCGGCGGCCTCGATGGCGGCCGCGGTGCCGCGCGTGGCAACCAGCGAGAAGCCCAGCGCATGCAGGCCGCGTGCCACGGCGATGACCTTGCCCTTGTCCTCGTTCTTGACGCTGATGAAGGCGGTGCCGCTTTCGGGCAGGCGCACGCTGGCGGCCAGCTGCGACTTCACGAAGGCCTCGCCGAAGCTGTAGCCCACGCCCATTACTTCGCCGGTGGACTTCATCTCGGGACCGAGGATGGTGTCCACGCCGGGGAACTTGACGAACGGGAACACCGCTTCCTTCACCGAGAAATACTTGGGCACGATTTCCTCGCCCAGGCCCTGGTCGTCGAGCGAACGGCCGGCCATGGCGCGGGCGCCGATCTTGGCCAGCGGCAGCGAGGTCGCCTTGGACACGTACGGCGCGGTGCGCGAGGCGCGCGGATTCACTTCCAGCACGTAGACGGTGCCTTGCTGGATCGCGAACTGCACGTTCATCAGGCCGACCACGTTCAGCGCGCGCGCCATCAGGCCGGTCTGGCGCTTGATTTCCTCGATGAGCTCGGCCGACAGCGAATACGGCGGCAGGCAGCAGGCCGAATCGCCAGAGTGCACGCCGGCCTGCTCGATGTGTTCCATCACGCCGCCGATGAAGACGCGCTTGCCGTCGGACAGGCAATCGACGTCGACTTCGATCGCATCGTTCAGGAAGCGGTCCAGCAGGACGGGCGAGTCATTGCTGACCTTGACGGCCTCGCGCATGTAGCGTTCGAGGTCTTTCTGCTCGTGCACGATTTCCATGGCGCGGCCGCCCAGCACGTAGCTCGGGCGCACCACGAGCGGATAGCCGATGTCCTGCGCGTGGGCCAGCGCCTCGGCCTCGGTGCGAGCGGTGCGGTTGGGCGGCTGGCGCAGGCCGAGCTTGTGCAACAGCTTCTGGAAGCGCTCGCGGTCTTCGGCGATGTCGATGGACTCGGGGCTCGTGCCGATGATGGGCACGCCGTTGGCCTCCAGCGCCTTGGCCAGCTTCAGCGGCGTCTGGCCGCCGTACTGGACGATCATGCCGACCGGCTTTTCCTTGTCGACGATCTCGAGCACGTCTTCGAGCGTGAGCGGCTCGAAATACAGGCGGTCGGAAGTGTCGTAGTCGGTCGAGACGGTCTCCGGGTTGCAGTTGACCATGATGGTCTCGAACCCGTCCTCGCGCAGCGCCATGGCGGCGTGCACGCAGCAGTAGTCGAACTCGATGCCCTGGCCGATGCGGTTGGGTCCGCCGCCCAGCACGATGATCTTCTTTTTATCGGTCGGGTTGGCCTCGCACTCTTCCTCGTAGGTCGAGTACATGTAGGCGGTGTGCGTGGCGAATTCGGCCGCGCAGGTATCGACGCGCTTGTAGACCGGACGCACGTCGAACTGGTGGCGCAGCTTGCGCACCTCGGTCTCGGTGGTGTCCAGCAGGTAGGCCAGCCGGCGGTCGGAAAAGCCCTTGCGTTTCAACTGCCAGAAGGTGTTGCGGTCGAGATCGGCCAGCGTCTTTTTCTCGAGCGCCAGTTCGATGTCGACGATTTCCTTGATCTGCGCGAGGAACCACGGATCGATGTGGGTGAGCTGGTGCACTTCCTCGAGCGAGAAACCCTGGGCGAAGGCATCGCCCACGTACCAGATGCGCTCGGGGCCCGGCTCGCCCAGCTCGACCTCGATGCGCTCGCGGTCGGTGGTCTTCTGGTTCAGGCCGTCCACGCCCACCTCCAGGCCGCGCAAGGCCTTCTGGAAGGACTCCTGGAAGGTCCGGCCGATGGCCATCACCTCGCCCACGGACTTCATCTGCGTGGTCAGGTGCGAGTCGGTCTGCGGGAACTTCTCGAACGCGAAGCGCGGCACCTTGGTGACGACGTAGTCGATGGTGGGCTCGAACGAGGCCGGCGTGGCGCCGCCGGTGATGTCGTTGCGCAATTCATCCAGCGTGTAGCCGACCGCCAGCTTGGCCGCGACCTTGGCGATGGGGAACCCCGTGGCCTTGGAAGCCAGCGCCGACGAACGCGACACGCGCGGGTTCATCTCGATCACGATCATGCGGCCGTTGGCCGGGTTGACCGCGAACTGCACGTTGGAGCCGCCGGTATCCACGCCGATCTCGCGCAGCACCGCGAGCGAGGCGTTGCGCATCAGCTGGTATTCCTTGTCGGTCAGCGTCTGCGCCGGCGCGACGGTGATCGAATCGCCCGTATGGATGCCCATGGGGTCGAGGTTCTCGATCGAGCAGACGATGATGCAGTTGTCGGCCTTGTCCCGCACGACCTCCATCTCGAACTCTTTCCAGCCGACCAGCGACTCCTCGATGAGCAGCTCGCTGGTGGGCGAGGCCTCCAGGCCGCGCCGGCAGATGGTCTCGAATTCCTCGGCGTTGTAGGCAATGCCGCCGCCGGTGCCGCCCAGCGTGAAGCTGGGCCGGATCACGACCGGGAAACCGCTGGTGCCGGTTTCCTCGGCGATGCGGCGCTGCATGTCCCAGGCTTCTTCCATGGAATGCGCGATGCCCGACTTGGCCGATTCCAGACCGATGCTGGTCATCGCTTCCTTGAACTTCTGGCGGTCCTCGGCCTTCTCGATCGCATGCGCGTTGGCGCCGATCAGCTCCACGCCGTATTTGGCCAGCACGCCGTGCTTGTCGAGGTCGAGCGCGCAGTTGAGCGCGGTCTGGCCGCCCATGGTGGGCAACAACGCGTCGGGACGCTCTTTCTCGATGATTTTCTCGACCACCTGCCAGGTGATGGGCTCGATGTAGGTGACGTGGGCCGTTTCCGGATCCGTCATGATGGTGGCCGGGTTGCTGTTGACCAGGATCACCTTGTAGCCCTCGGCCTTCAGCGCCTTGCAGGCCTGCGCGCCGGAGTAGTCGAATTCGCACGCCTGGCCGATGACGATCGGGCCGGCGCCGATGATGAGGATGCTTTGAATGTCTGTACGCTTGGGCATAATGTTACGGGCAACCTAGTTGTTCAACGCGCTTCGCGAAAGGGTGAGACCAAAGCCGTCTCTGCCTATTCCGGACGCCGCGGATCCGGCTTCGCCGGTCCGCCGGCGTCGCCCCTTGAGGGGCGCGCGAAGCGCGTAGGGGTGGGTTCATCCTTTGCTCTGTTGCATCAGTTGGGCGAACCGATCGAACAGGACGACGATGTCGTGGGGGCCGGGACTGGCTTCGGGGTGGCCCTGGAAGCAGAACGCGGGCCGGTCGGTCAGCTCGAAGCCCTGCAGCGAGCCGTCGAACAGCGACACGTGGGTGACGCGCGCGTTGGCCGGCAGGGTGGCGGGATCGACGGCAAAGCCGTGGTTCTGGCTGGTGATGAACACTCGCCCGGTGGCGACGTCCTTGACCGGGTGGTTGGCGCCGTGGTGGCCCAGCTTCATCTTGAGCGTCTTGGCGCCGACGGCCAGGCCCATGATCTGGTGCCCCAGGCAGATGCCGAACAGGGGAATCTTCCGGTCGAGGCAGGCCCGGGTGGCTTCGATGGCGTAGTCGCAAGGCTCGGGATCGCCCGGGCCGTTGGCCAGGAACACGCCGTCGGGATTCAGCGCAAGCACGTCGGCCACCGGCGTCTGGGCCGGCACCACGGTCACGCGGCAGCCGCTGTTGACCAGCAGGCGCAGGATGTTCCACTTCACGCCGAAGTCGTAGGCCACGACGTGGAAGCGACCGTCGCCCTTCGGCGCATGGCCCTCGCCCAGCCTCCAGACGCCCTCGCCCCATTCATAGGACTTGTCCACCGAGACGACCTTGGCCAGGTCCAGGCCCGACATGCCGGGGAATTCGCGCGCCAGGCGCAGCGCCTCCTGCTCGTCGTTGCCGATGTACACGCAGCCGTTCTGCGCGCCCTTGTCGCGCAGGATGCGGGTAAGCTTGCGCGTGTCGATGCCGGCGATGCCGACGACGTTCTGCGCCGAGAGGTAGTCGGACAGCGAGCGTTGCGAGCGGAAATTCGAGACGATCAGGGAATAATCGCGCACCACCAGGCCGGCGGCATGGACCCTGGCCGCCTCGCGGTCTTCGTCGTTGATGCCGACGTTGCCGATGTGCGGGTAAGTGAGCGTTACGATCTGGCGGTTGTAGCTGGGATCGGTAAGGATCTCCTGATACCCTGTGATGGCGGTATTGAAGACGACCTCGCCCACGGCATGGCCGGGTGCGCCGATGGATATGCCACGAAAGATCGTGCCGTCGGCAAGCGCCAGTATCGCGGGGGTGGTCTCGGGAAAGAGAGACGGCAGCAAGAGAGAATCTCCGAGTCGAGTCCTCCTCCCGAAGGTACGCCAACGGGCGCCGCAGCCCGGTTCGGCCATTCGCGCGCAGGCCGCTTGTGCAGGCTGGTGCGGTGGTGGCTGTCCGGCTTTGCCTCGTCGTTCGCGGCGTCGCCGTTTCGCCCGCGCACGACACGGGCGCAGGCAAGCGGATCTACGCGAACTTGCGTAAAAGGCAGCGAAAATTGGGTACGCGCTAGGGAAGGACGTGAAATGTGAACGTCAAACCTTACAATTATAACTCATGGAACATGTCTTACGGAGGAACCGTGTCCAATCAGCTTGAAGCCCTGCGGCGCCACACGGTAGTGGTGGCCGACACCGGCGATTTCGAAGCCATGCGGGCATTCCGGCCCACCGACGCGACCACCAATCCGTCGCTGATCCTCAAGGCAGTGCAAAAGGACGCCTACCGCCCGCTGCTGGCGCGCACCGTCAGGGACTACCGCGGCGCATCGGCCGCGGAACTGATGGACCGGCTGCTGGTGGCGTTCGGCATCGAGATTCTGGGCATCGTGCCCGGCCGGGTGTCGACCGAAGTCGACGCCAGGCTGTCCTTCGACACGCGTGCCACCGTCGAACGGGCACGCACCATTATCGCCTGCTACGAAGCCGCTGGCGTACCGCGCGAAAGGGTCCTGATCAAGATCGCGTCCACCTGGGAAGGCATTCAGGCCGCGCGCCTCCTGCAATCGGAGGGCATCCGCTGCAACATGACGCTGCTGTTCTCCCTCGTCCAGGCCGCCGCCTGCGCCGAGGCCGAGGTCCAGCTCATCTCGCCTTTCGTCGGCCGCATCTACGACTGGCACAAGAAAGCGCTGGGCGCGCAATGGGACGAGGCCCGGTACAGCGGCGCCGACGATCCCGGCGTGCAATCGGTCACCCGCATCTACGAGTACTACAAGAAGTTCGGCGTCGCCACCGAGATCATGGGAGCCAGCTTCCGCAACACCGGGCAGATACTGGCGCTGGCCGGCTGCGACCTGCTTACCATCAGCCCGGAACTGCTGGCGGCGCTGGAACAGGCGCAGGGCGACGTCCCGGCCAGGCTGACGCCCGCGCTGGCGCAGGCCGTCGACCTTCCCCGCATGGACGTCTCCGAAGTCGCGTTCCGCACGCAGTTGAACGACGATGCCATGGGTACCGAAAAACTGGCCGAGGGCATACGCCTGTTCGCGGCCGATGCCGCCAAGCTCGATGCGCTGATCGAACAGGCACGCGGCTGAAACGGCGGCGGAGCGCGCCGGCGCCCGCCGCCCGCGCGCATCACACGCAGCCCGACTTGGCCATGCCGGCCTGGATTTGCTCGGGACTCAGATCGGCCACATGCGTGGCGACCGACCAGCGGTGCCCGAACGGGTCTTCCACCTGGGCATAGCGATCGCCCCAGAACATGTCCGTAGCCGGCAGCGTCAGCTTCGCTCCCGCCGCCACGGCACGGGCCACCGTGGCGTCCACGTCCTCGACGTAGAGGTGAATGAACACCGGTGATCCTTTCAGCGAGGCCGGCCCCAGGATGCCCCAGTCGGGCGACTCGTCGGCCAGCATGACTGTAGAATCGCCGATCTTTACCATCGCATGCATGAGCTTGCCGCCGGGACCGGGCAGCCGGGCCAGCTCGACGGCGCCGAAGGCCTGCGCGTAGAAATCGATGGCCTGCGCGGCGCCGGCGCATATCAGGTGCGGCGTGACGGCGTGCATGCCGTCGGGGATGGGCTTGACTGCTGACTTGGACATGGCGATCTCCATCGGAAGAGTGTTAACGGGCATCATGGATGCCTGTTCCACGACGAATGAGCGTCCGCCGAATCGACGTCCCGGTCCAGTTTTCAATTGCAGGGGGAAACCCGAACCACCATGACGACATCCCAGACTGAACAACGACTGACCGAGCTGGAGATCAAGGCCGGCTTTGCCGAAGACTTGCTGGATCGGCTCAACCAGACGGTTTTCCGCCAGCAGCAACAGATCGAGCTGCTGGCCCGCGAACTGGCAGCCCTGCGGAGGCAACTGGCCGATGCGGCGGCTCCCGGCGCGCCGCGCAGCTTGCGCGACGAAGTTCCGCCGCATTATTGAGACCGGTGCTCGAGGCCCGACTCGCGCCAGCGCGTCAGGCGGCCTGGAACGGGATGGCGATGCCCCTGGCGGGTGCCGCCGGGCAGGCTGCTACGGCGCCCGCCGGTCCATCAGCGCCCAGGCGATGGTGCCGGCGTCCACGTATTCCAGCTCGCTGCCGGCGGGCACTCCCCGGGCCAGCCGCGTAACCCCCAGGCCGCGAGCGCGCAGCACTTCGGCCAGGTAGTGGGCGGTGGTTTCTCCCTCGGTGGTGAAGTTGGTCGCCAGGATGACTTCCTTGACCTCGCCGTCGGTGGCACGTTCGATGAGCCGGTCGAATCCGATCTCGTTCGGCCCGACGCCCTCGATCGGCGATAGCCTGCCCATCAGCACGAAATACAAGCCGTTGTAGCTGTGGCTGGCCTCGATCATGTTCTGGTCGGCCGGCGTCTCGACCACGCACAACAGGCTGGCGTCGCGGCGCGGGCTGGCGCAGGTCTCGCAGATCTCGGATTCGGTGAAGGTATTGCAGCGCGCGCAATGGCGCAGGCGCGCCACCGCGTCGCCCAGCGCCTGGCTCAGCATGCGGGCGCCGTGCGGATCGTGCTGCAGCAGATGGTAGGCCATGCGCTGCGCCGACTTGGCGCCCACCCCCGGCAGGCGCTTGAGGGCATCGACCAGCACCGACAGCGGCGCCGGCCCGACGAATCTGTCGGCAGCCATGCGCACTCGCTCAGAAGGGCAGCTTCATGCCCGGGGGCAGAGGCAGGCCGGCGGTCAGCGCCGACATCTTTTCCTGGCTGGTCGCCTCGGCCTTGCGCAATGCGTCGTTGAACGCGGCGGCAACCAGGTCCTCCAGCATGTCCTTGTCGTCGGCCAGCAGGCTGGGATCGATGTCGACGCGCTTGACGTCGTTGCGGCACGACATGGTCACCTTGACCAGCCCGCCGCCGGACACGCCTTCCACCAGCATGTCGGCCAGCGCTTCCTGCGCCTTCTTCATGTTTTCCTGCATCTGCTGCGCCTGGCGCATCAGGCCGGCAAGCTGTCCTTTCATCATGACTGGGTTCCTTGTTTGGATTCGGTGGATACGGGACGAATGGAGTCGGGCACGATCTGGCCGCCGAAATTGTCGAGCAGGTCTCGCACGAAGGGATCGGCCATGATGGCCCGCTCGGCGGCCTCCTGCCGCGCCTGGCGCTCGGATTCGGCCACGGCGAACGCAGTGGCGTCGCCGGTCTGCCCGATCTCGAAGCGCAGCCGTACGGGTGTCCCGAAATGGCTCTCCAGCACGCTCCGCAGGCGCTCGACGCCGGCCCCCTCGGCCAGGCCGCGCGTGGCCACGCGTAGCACGACGGTGCCGCCTTCCACCCCGACCCATTCGCTTTGCTGGGCCAGCTGGGCGGCGATGCCCTTGATGGGGAGGCGGGCCGCCAGCGCGGGCCAGGGTTCGTTCAGCTCGATGACGCCGCCCTGCTCCGGCGGCGCCGAAGCTTCGGCAAGGCCCTCGCCGCGCGGCGCGGCGGCAACCGGCGCCTCGTCCGCCGCACGGACGGGAGCGGGCGGCGCGGCCTGGGCCTGCCCCTGCGGCGCAGCGCGGCGCTCGGCGGCAGGCGGCGGCATGGGAGGCGGCGCGGCTTCGAGCACCGGCGCGGCGACGGCGACACGCCCGCGGTCCGCCGCACGCGGCATGCCGGCATTCACCGGGTCCTCGGACAGCGCGGCAGCCTGCCGCACCGACGGCGCGCCGGAACCCGAATGAACGGCATGCCGGCCAGCCGTGGAGCCATCCGCATCGGGGCCGGCCGCCCGGCCTGGCGAATCCTGGATGGAGGCGCTCGCGCCCGGCGCCGGACGCGCGCCGGCTTCGGGCTGCGAACGCTTGTGCGCAGGCGCCGACATATTCCGGGCGGCGGCCAGCGCCTCGGCCGCCGCCGACTGGCGGGCGGGCGCGGCCGGCCGGACTGGCGGCGGCGCCGGCGCGACGGCCGCGGCCACGACGGGCGCCGCCTTCAAGGCCGCGGACCGCGGCGCGGCCGGAGCCGCTTCCCCGGACGCCCCCTGCGGGTCGGCCGTGAACGCCAGCATGCGCAAGCAGGCCATCACAAAGCCCGCATATTCATCGGGCGCCAGCGCGAGCTCGGCCCGGCTGTGCACGGCAATGGAATAGAAAAGCTGGATCTCGTCGGCGCTGAACTGGCCAGCCAGGCGCAGGATGTCGCCTGACAACGGATCGTCGTCGGACAAGGTGGCGGGAACCCGCTGGGCCATGCCCATGCGCGACAGCATCACCGCCAGATCGGCCAGCGCCCCGGTGTACGACAGGCTTCGCGCCGCCAGTTCGTCGGCCACGCCTACCACTGCGGCCCCGTCCGCCGCGCGGATCGCATCCAGCAGCCGGACCAGGTGGCGCTGGTCGATGGTGCCCAGCATGCCGCGCACGGCCTCTTCCGACAGGTTGCCGGCGCTATAGGCGATGGCCTGGTCGGTCAGCGACAGCGCATCGCGCATGGAGCCGCGCGCCGCCTGTCCGATCAGGCGCAGCGCCGGGATTTCGAAAGGCAGCTGCTCGTGCGCCAGCACGTGCTCGAGGTGGCCGACGATGGCCTCGGGCGGCATCTGCTTGAGGTTGAACTGCAGGCAGCGGCTCAGGACCGTCACGGGGATCTTCTGCGGGTCGGTCGTGGCCAGGATGAACTTGACGTGGGGCGGCGGCTCTTCCAGCGTCTTCAGCATGGCGTTGAACGCGTGTCCCGTGAGCATGTGCACTTCGTCGATCATGTAGACCTTGAAGCGGCCCGACGTCGGCGAATAGACGGCCTGCTCGAGCAGTTGCGTCATCTCGTCCACGCCCCGGTTCGACGCGGCGTCCAGCTCCAGGTAATCGACGAAGCGACCGGCGTCGATTTCGGTGCACGCGCGGCATTGGCCGCACGGCGCCGGCGTAATGCCCGTCTCGCAATTGAGGGACTTGGCGAGGATGCGCGACAACGTGGTCTTGCCCACCCCGCGCGTACCCGTGAACAACCAGGCGTGGTGCAGCCGCTGCGTAGACAGGGCGTGCGTCAGCGCACGCACCACGTGTTCTTGTCCGACCAGCGTATCGAATGAACGCGGCCGCCATTTGCGCGCAAGCACCAGATAAGTCATGTAGCGATTGTACCCCCCCTACGCGCTTACGCGCGCCCCCCGGGGGGCGATGCGGGTGGACCGGCGGAGCCGGATCCACCGCATCCTGGGGTACTGCCAGGCTGGCCGGGAACGGCGTGCTTGCCTATCCGTGGTGGCTGCTCGATTTTTTTGGGCGAGGGTAGAAAGATAGGGAGGGGCGCTGGCTCACTGCGCCATACTGCCTCGACCGGTCTTGATCCAGGGCACCGCGGATCCGGCTCCGCCGGTCCGCCAGTGCCGCCCCTGGGGGACGCGCGCAAGCGCGTAGGGGGGGCAATCGTAGGGGGGGCAATAGATGGCGAGCCTGACTTCGGCACTGACGGGATACGACTATGGCTGCTTCGTTCCCGACCTGACCAGGTTCACCGCTCCGCCATGCGAAGGGGCCCGCCACTTGCAAGTGTAGCAGGTACGAGAACCTGCCGCCGGCCGCGATGCCCGTGGCAAATACCCAACGCATGCGGTCCGGTGCGGCGCGGGAAGGCGCTCCCTTGAAAAAAATCGCGCCGTCCGGACACGGACACTTGGAAAAACGGCTTTTTTGCGGTTACCATTGGTTTATCTCGGGCTCTACGCCGACCGATTCCGGCGCCTACCTGCCCCGCCCCCTCCGCGCATCGCGCACCCACGCATCGCCAAGGGGTACTCCCGTCAGGATCCGCGCATAAAAAAATTCCCCGCAGGGGTCTGGAATCCAAGCACTGCCGCCCATATATAGCTATCGAACGACATTACCTTTACCGCGCACTGCACGATTCTTCCCTGCGCTTTGCGCATACCTCCAGAAGGAAAACCATGAGCGACGCGATCAAGCACGTGAGCGACTCCAGCTTCGATGCCGACGTACTTCAAGCCAACGAACCGGTCCTGGTGGATTACTGGGCCGAATGGTGCGGTCCCTGCAAGATGATCGCGCCCATCCTGGAAGAAGCCGCCACGCAGTACAAGGGCAAGCTGACGATCGCCAAGTTGAACGTCGACGACAACAACGCCACGGCCGCCAAGTACGGCATCCGCGGCATCCCCACCCTGATGCTGTTCAAGAACGGCCAGGTGGTCGCCACCAAGGTCGGCGCGCTGTCCAAGTCGCAGCTCACCGCCTTCCTGGATAGCTCGCTATAAATCAGTAGCCACGACGGACCGGCTCCCCGCCGGTCCTTCCGATCAACCCTAACCACGCCCTCTCTTGCGCACAGGCGGTGCGCCCCGGCCTCGGGAACCAGCCCTCCGCCCCAAGAGCGACAGACTCTCTGCGCAAAGTCCTCTAACGGGGACGTGTCACCACCAAGAACTCCCCCCGGAGCTTTACCCGAGATGCATCTCAACGAACTGAAGGCGCTGCACGTATCGCAACTGCTGGAAATGGCTGCCACCCTCGAAATCGAGAACGCCAGCCGCCTGCGCAAGCAGGAACTCATGTTTGCCATCATGAAGCGGCGTGCCAAGCAGGGCGAACCGATTTTCGGCGACGGCGTGCTGGAAGTGCTGCCCGACGGCTTCGGCTTCCTGCGTTCGCCCGAAACGTCCTATCTCGCCAGCACCGACGACATCTATATCTCGCCCTCGCAGATCCGCCGTTTCAATCTGCACACCGGCGACTCCATCGAAGGCGAAGTCCGCACCCCCAAGGATGGCGAGCGCTACTTCGCGCTGGTCAAGGTGGACAAGGTCAATGGCCAGGCACCCGAGACCATGAAGCACCGCATCATGTTCGAGAACCTGACGCCGCTGCACCCGAACAAGCCGCTGCGCCTCGAACGCGACATCAAGAGCGAAGAAAACCTGACCGGCCGGATCATGGACATCTTCGCCCCCATCGGCAAGGGCCAGCGCGGCCTGCTGGTGGCAAGCCCGAAATCCGGCAAGACGGTGATGATGCAGCACATTGCGCATGCCATCACCGCCAACCATCCCGACGTCACGATGATCGTGCTGATGATCGACGAACGTCCGGAAGAAGTGACCGAAATGCAGCGCTCGGTGCGCGGCGAAGTGGTCGCCTCCACCTTCGACGAACCGGCCACCCGCCACGTGCAAGTGGCCGAGATGGTCATCGAGAAGGCCAAGCGCCTGGTCGAACTCAAGCACGACGTCGTCATCCTGCTCGACTCCATCACCCGCCTGGCCCGCGCGTACAACACCGTGGTCCCCGCCTCCGGCAAGGTGCTCACCGGCGGCGTCGACGCCAACGCCCTGCAGCGGCCCAAGCGCTTCTTCGGCGCGGCCCGCAACATCGAGGAAGGCGGTTCGCTCACCATCATCGGCACCGCGCTGATCGAGACCGGCAGCCGCATGGACGACGTGATCTACGAAGAATTCAAGGGCACCGGCAACAGCGAAGTCCACCTGGAACGCCGCCTGGCCGAGAAGCGCGTCTACCCCGCCATCAACCTGAACAAGTCCGGCACGCGCCGCGAAGAACTGCTGATCAAGCCGGACGTGCTGCAGAAGGTCTGGGTGCTGCGCAAGTTCATCTTCGACATGGACGAGATCCAGTCCATGGAATTCATCCTGGACAAGATGCGCTCGACGAAGAACAACGCCGAGTTCTTCGACATGATGAAAAAGGGCGGTTAGGGAAGCCCACCCCCTACGCGCTGCGCGCGCCCGGAATGGTAGGCCCCCAGCCGCTACGCGGCAGCCCCCAAGGGGTCGGGCCCCGCCTTGGGGCGGCCCAGCGCCGGGTCCGGGGGGCGATGCGGGTGGACCGGCGGAGCCGGATCCGCCGCATCCCGGGGTACACCAGGCTGGTGGGAATGGCGTTCTTTCATGCCTTTCCCTCCTGCGCAGGCCTCAACGTTTTCGGTTTTTCCTGCTCCTTGCGGCAAAACCTCGGCCGGATAAAGCGCCCGACAGCCCAAAATGATGCATTTACAGCTCAAAATGCTGTTAAATCATCGCGGTTGATTGCACAAATCCGAGAATCCCGCGATAATTCAAGGCTTAGCTCTAGAAATTGGGCACGTTGTCGGACCGGCGCTCCAGCAAAGGAAGCCGCCCTGAAGGGACGCCCGCAAGCGCAAACCTTCGTCCCGGCTGGCGACCCGCACTATCCAAGGAAGACCATGAAAGAAGGCATCCACCCCGAATACCGCGACGTCGTGTTCCAGGACCTGCAGACCGGCAGCAAGTTCATCACCCGCTCCACCCTGAACACGCGCGAAACCATCGAAATCGATGGCAAGACCTACCCGCTCTTCAAGTGCGACGTGACGTCTGAATCGCACCCGTTCTACACCGGTGCGCAGACCCGCATCGTCGAAACCGGCCGCGTCGAGAAGTTCCGCGCCCGCTTCGCCCGCACGACCGGCAAGACGTCCGCCTGAACGGCACCGTCCTCCACCAAAAAGGGCAGCCCTCGCGGCTGCCTTTTTTGTCTGGGGCGGCGCTCCGGGACACTAGAATTCGACTTATCGCCTGTTAGGTAATTCCAGCGGTTCGATGCCCACTCGCTTTCCGTCCTCGTTCTACTCGTCGATCATGCCGCCCACTCCGGCGCGGCTGACCGCGGTCGCGGCCACCAAACTCCCGCGCTGGAGCCTGCTGGCCCTGTGCCTGCTCTACATCGTGACCGGCCTGGTCATGCGCGAGCCCTGGAAGAGCGAAGACGTCATCGGCCTGGCGCAAATGTGGAGCGCCTACGACGGCGGCTGGCAGCAATGGCTGGCGCCCGAGGCGGCGGGGGTCGCGGTATCGCAGGAGGGGCCGCTCGCCACCTGGGTCGGCGCCCTGTGCATGTGGCTGTTCTCGCCGGTGCTCGGGCACATCCTGGCGGGACGCATTCCCAACCTGATCTGGTTCGGCATCGCCAGCACCAGCCTCTGGTATGGCGCCTACCTGCTTGGCCGCCGCGCCGAGGCGCAACCGCTGGCGCTGCCCTTCGGCGGCCAGCCCGAGCCTCGCGACTACGGCCGCATGCTGGCCGATGCGGCGCTGCTCCTTCTGCTGGCCACCCTGGGCGTGCTCTGGCGCAGCCACGAAACCTCCGCCGAACCGGCCAGCCTGGCCTTTCACGCGCTTGCTTTCTACTCGCTCGCACGCATGCTCGACCACCCCCGGGCGGCGGCATTGACGCTGGGCGTGGCGCTGGGCGGGGCATTCCTGGCGCGCGGACTCCCGGCCGTGGCGCCGCCCTTGCTCGCGATTGCGCTGCTCGCCTGGCGCTGCCGGGCGCTACGCCCGGCACTGCGCTGGATCGCGCTGCTGAGCCTGCCCCTGGGCCTGGCCCTGTCGCTGGCCTGGTGGGTGCCCGCCGCCTTGCTCAAGCCGTACTGGATGAACGGCTGGTGGGAATGGAACGCCAGCGTGTTCGGCATTCTCACGCCGAAGGGGCTGTCCAGCGCGATGCGCAACATGCCCTGGTTCCTGTGGCCGACCGGCCCGCTGGCCTTGCTGGCGCTGTGGCGCTGGCGCGCCTACCTGGATTCGCCTCACGTGCAGATCCCGGGCGCCCTGGCCCTGGCGGGGCTGGTCATGCTTTGCGTGGCGCGCGAACCCGTGGACGCCGAATACATGGCGCTCGTCATCCCGTGCGCCATGCTGGGCGCGCTTGCGCTACCCACGCTGCGCCGCGGCCTGATCAATGCCCTGGACTGGTTTGCCGTCATGGTGTTCTCGGCCGCCGCGTGCGTCGTCTGGATGGGCTGGATCGCCATCATGACCGGCGTGCCGCCGAAGATCGCCCGCAACATCGCCCGCCAGACACCGGGATTCGACGCCGACTTCTCATTGTTCGCCTTTACCGCGGCGCTGGCCGCCACCGCCGCATGGATAGCGCTCATCATCTGGCGGTTCCGCACGCGCCCGACAGGCCTGTGGCGCGGCACCGTGCTCTCGGCGGGCGGCGTGGTCGCGTGCTGGCTGCTGATCATGACGCTATGGCTGCCGTCGATCAACTACAACAAGAGCTACCGCAAGGTTTCCAGCAGCGTGGCGTTTGCCTTGGCCGAAGAGCAGGCACGCACCGGCAAGCGGGAATGCGTGCGCAGTTCCGGCCTGGGGCTGTCGCAGCGCGCCTCGTTCGCGGTCTTCGACGACCTGCGCTTCGAGCTGAGCGGCGATTGCCCGCTCGTCCTGCTGCAAGGCAATGCCAGCGTCCTGTGGAATGCGGTCCAGCGCGGCGAATATGCCGGCAGCCGCGTGCTGTGGGAAGGCACGCGCGCAGCCGAATTCCGCCGCGCGCCCGAGTTCCGCGAATACTTCATCCTGCTGCGTCCGGCCCCGCCCGGGCGTCCCGCCTCGTGAGCGCAGACGCGGCGGGCGCGCTTCCCGCCGGCTGGGGAGCAACCCTGCGCCGCATCCTGCAACAAGGCTGGCCGGTGCTGGTCGGCCAATGGGCAGGCATGGCCTTCGGCGTGCTCGACACCGCGATGACCGGCCATGCCTCTCCCGTCGCACTGGCGGCGATGGCGCTGGCCGTTTCGATCTACGTCACCGTTTTCATCGGCCTGACGGGAGTGCTGCACGCGCTGATCCCGATTGCGGCCCAGCACTTCGGCGGCCGCCGCCTGACGGACATCGGCCATGCCTGGGGCCAGGCGGTCTGGCTATCGCTCGGGTTGTCGGTGCTGGGCGGCCTGGCCATGATGTTTCCGGACGCCTGGCTGGCGATGTCGGGCGACGTGGATCCCGCCGTGCGCGGGCAGGTGCGCGGCTATCTGTATATGCTCATCCTGGCCTTGCCGGCAGCCCTGGTGTTCAGAACGGTCTACGCGCTCAATACCGCCGTATCCAGACCCAAGGTGGTGATGGCCATCAACATCGCGGGCATCGGCTTCAAGGCCCTGTTCAACTGGCTCTTCATTTACGGCAAGTTCGGCCTTCCCGCCCTGGGGGCGGTCGGCGCCGGCCTGTCCACGGCGCTGGTGTTCTGGATCAGCGTCGGGGCAAGCGCCATCGTGCTCCGCCGCGATCCGTTCTACCGCCAGTTCGGGCTGCGCATCGGGCGCCCCGACGGAAAGACGCTGGGAGAACTGCTGCGGCTGGGCGTTCCCATGGGCGCGTCATACCTGATCGAGGTCACCTCGTTCACCTTCATGGCATTGCTGGTGGCGCGCGAAGGCATCTACGCCACCGGGGGCCACCAGATCATGGCCAACCTGGTGGCGCTGTGTTTCATGATGCCGCTTGCGCTCGGCGTATCGACCGGCGCGCTCACGGCCCAGGCGATCGGCGCCGGCGATCCGTTGCGCGCGCGCCGGACGGGTTCGGCAGGGCTGGCCATCGGCACCCTGGGCGCGCTGCTGACCATCGGCGTCGTGATCCTGGCGCGCCAGCCCATCGTCCGGGCCTACACCAGCGACGCCGAGGTCGGCGCCGTGGCCGTGGGCCTGCTCGGCATGCTCGCTTTCTTCCACCTGTTCGACGCGCTGCAATGCATGACCAGCTATCTGCTGCGCGCCTACAAGGTGGCGGTGGTGCCGATGCTGATCCAGGCCGGCGCGCTATGGGGCATAGGCCTGTTCGGCGGCTGGTGGCTGGGGTTCGGGCCGGGCGCCGGCGCGCTGAGCGGCCTGGTCGCGATGCTGATGCCGGGGGCGCCTGTGGGCGCCGGCACGATGTGGCTGATGGCTGCGTTCAGCATGGCGGTGTCGGCGCTGATGCTGCAATACTGCTACTGGCGGGTTGCGGGCCGGCGCGAAACCGAACCGGCGCTCGCCTGACGGCGCGGGCGGCGAAATGCCCCGTCCCTGCCGCTACACGCGCAGGAAATGCTCGCGGTAGTACTTGAGCTCGTCGATGGACTCGTAGATGTCGGCCAGCGCCTCGTGCCGGCTTTTCTTCTCGAACCCCTTGTAGATCTCGGGCTTCCAGCGCCGGCACAGTTCCTTCAGGGTGCTGACGTCCAGGTTGCGGTAGTGGAAGAATGCCTCCAGGCGCGGCATGTAGCGCACCATGAAGCGGCGATCCTGGCTGATGGTATTGCCGCACAGCGGCGATTTGCCGGCCGGCACGTACTGGGCAAGGAACTCGAGCAGGATGTCCTCGGCCTGCGCCTCGGTCAGTGAGGAAGCCTTCACTTTGTCGATGAGGCCGCTCCGGCCGTGCGTCGCCTTGTTCCAGGCGTCCATGCCGTCGAGCAACGCGTCCGGCTGGTGCAGCACGAGCACCGGCCCCTCGGCGACCACCTCGAGCTGGGCGTCGGTCACCACCACCGCGACTTCGATGATGCGTTCCTTTTCCGGGTCCAGGCCGGTCATTTCCATGTCGAGCCAAACCAGGTGATTTTCGTTCAACGCCATATAATCGGTGCTCCGGAGCTATGCATAGTCGCACGCGCAGCGCCACGGCTGCCGCGCGCGCATAAATGGCAATTTTCTCACAGGCTGGCGCTTCCGCTCCCCCGAGCGCATTCCGGGAGCGCGTCCGGACTTGTGCGTACGCCCACTGACAACGAGCCGCCATCGTGTTTACCCTGCTGTTCGTCTTCATGCTGCTGGCGGGGGTCGCCATCCGCCTGTGGCTCGCGACCCGCCAGACGCGCCACGTCGCCCGCCATCGCGACCGGGTGCCCACCGAGTTCGCGGACCGCATAGGCGAGGCCAGCCATCGCCGCGCGGCCGACTACACCCTCGCGCGCATCCGCTTCGACGCTGTGGCCCTAGTCTTCGATACCGCGGTCCTTGTCGGCCTGACGCTGCTGGGCGGACTGCAGGCGCTGAACGAACTAGCCGCCGCCCTGGCCTCGTCCGACTTCGTCCGGCAGTTGCTGCTGGTCGGCATGGTGGCGGCCTTGCTGGCGGTGCTGGACCTGCCCTTCACCCTGTGGCGGCAGTTCGTGCTCGAAGCCAGGTTCGGGTTCAACCGCATGACCTTCCGCCTGTTCGCGGCCGATACCGTAAAGGGCGTCGCGCTGGCGTTGCTGTTCGGCTTGCCGCTGCTGTCGGCGCTGCTCTGGCTCATGGCGGAAGCCGGGCGCTACTGGTGGCTCTGGGGCTGGGGCCTGTGGGTCGTGTTCAACCTTTTCGTCATGCTGCTTTTTCCGACAGTGATCGCACCGCTGTTCAACAAGTTCACGCCGCTGGCCGACCAGGCGCTGGCCGACCGGATCCAGGCGCTCGCTCGCCGGACCGGCTTCGCCCTGAACGGCCTGTTCGTCATGGACGGCTCCAAACGCTCCGCGCACGGCAACGCCTACTTCACCGGCCTGGGAAAAAGCAAGCGCATCGTCTTCTTCGACACGCTGCTGGCGCGCCTGGCGCCCGAGGAAATCGAAGCCGTGCTCGCGCACGAGCTGGGTCACTTCAAGCACCGCCACATCGCCAAGCGGCTGACCTTCGGCTTCGGCATCTCGCTCCTCTTCTTCGCGCTGCTGGGCTGGCTGTCCCAGCAAGTCTGGTTCTACACCGGCCTGGGTGTCCTGCCCTTGCTCGACGGCCGCAACGACGCCCTCGCCCTCATCCTGTTCTTCCTCGTGGCGCCGGTATTCACATTCGCCTTCATCCCGGTGGCGAGCTGGTATTCGCGCAAGCACGAGTTCGAAGCCGACCGCTACGCCAGCGAGCAGACCGATCCCGCCAACCTGGTCTCGGCGCTCGTCAAGCTGTACGACGACAATGCGGCCACGCTCACTCCCGACCCCGTGCATTCGGCCTTCTACGACTCGCATCCGCCCGCCAGCATACGCATCGGCAGGCTGCGCCCGAAGCCGCATGCCGCATGAGGTTTCTTCACGCTAACCCGGCCACGCAGGCCGAAAACTTCGATCCTCTCCAGGAACAGGCATGAATCGCGTATTGAGTCTTGAGCAGTTGCGTGGGGGCCGCTGCGTGCCCATGAAGAACCGCCTCCCCATGAGCTCGGCCCACATCGACGAGCAGATCCACGTACTGCCCATCTGGGCGCGCCACGACAACGCCCTCGTACGCGATTACGAATTCAGGGACTATCCGCAGACCATCGCGTTCGTGAACGCCGTCGCCGGGGTCGCCAACCAGGAGGATCACCATCCCGAGCTGCTGGTGAACTACGGCAAGGTGCGCGTCAGCTACACCACGCACGCGATAGGCGGCATCTCCATCAACGATTTCATCTGTGCGGCCAAGATAGACGCGCTCTACGAATCATGAAGCCGCGGCGCGCGCCCGCACAGGCCGGCGCCGGCCTCCGGGGCCGGGTCGTGGCCGCCTTCGGGCGCCATTTCACGGTCGAGTTCGACGACGGATCGACCCGGCAATGCTATCCGCGCGGCAAGAAGGGCACGGCAGCCGTGGGCGACTGGGTCATGGTTGCGCCGGAGGGGCCGGCTGAAGGGGCGATCCAGTCGGTCCTCCCGCGCCGCAACCTGCTCTATCGGTCCGACGAGATGCGGACCAAGCAGTTCGCCGCCAACGTCGACCTGCTGCTCATCGTCGTCGCCACCGAACCGGATTTCTCCGACGACCTGGTCGGCCGAGCCCTGGTGGGCGCGCGCAACGCCGACGTCGAACCCGTCGTAGTGCTGAACAAGATCGACCGCCCCGCCGGCCTCCCCGCCGCCCGAGCCAGGCTCGCCCCCATCGCGGCGCTCGACGTGCCGGTGCTCGAACTCAGCGCCCGCGACGCGGCCGCGACCCGCGCTCTCCTGGCGCCGAGGCTGGCCGGCCGCACCACCCTGCTGCTGGGCCAGAGCGGCATGGGTAAATCCACACTGCTCAATGCCCTGGTACCCGGCGCCGCCGCGGCCACCCAGGAGCACTCGCAGGCGCTGGGAGCCGGCAAGCACACGACCACCAGCACCCGCCTCTACCACCTCCCGGCGGACGTGGCCGCGCGGGCGGACCTGATCGATTCGCCGGGTTTCCAGGCCTTCGGCCTGCAGCATCTGGACGCATCCCAGATCGTCGACGGTTTCCCGGAATTCGCTCCCTACCTGGGCAAATGCCGCTTCTATAACTGCACCCACACGCACGAGCCCGGATGCGCCGTGCTCGGCGCCCTGGAGGAAGGCCGGATCGCTCCCCAACGGCATGCGCTGTACCGGCGGCTGCTGGACGACATGCAACTGGGCCAGCGCTATTGAGCGCTTAAAGCCTGAAGAAATATTCGATCAGCAAAACAATCGTTTGGCGTTATGGTGATCGGCGTTACGCTGGACACGGCCCATCCGGGCCGCCTTCGACGCCCCTTCAGGAGCATCCCGTGGCCTACGCGGCAATCCGGAAATTGATCGAAAAACTGTCCAGCCAACCCGACATGCACGCCGCGCTCAGCCTGGCCAGCGACGGCACCGTGCTCGGCAGGTTTTACGAATTCGAACTGGCCAGCGGCTTCCAGCCGGTCATCCGGCTCGATACCCGCAATCCCGTGGGCTATGACGCCTACGCCCGTTCGCACGCGACGGACGGCGACGTCATCAGCCCGTGGGGACTGTTCTCGCGGGCGGCCGACGACGCGACGCTGGTGCGGCTCGACCGCTTGTGCCGCCTGGTCCATACGCTGAATTACTTCTCGCAGGCCGATGCCGAATTGCCGCTCTACCTGCGCGTCCACGGCAGACTGCTGGCGGCCATCACGCAGGATCATGGGCAGGCATTCCGCCGGATGATCGAAGCCCTGGGCATCCCGCCCTCGCGCATCGTGCTGCAACTGCCGGCCGAGGCTGCGCGGGACGTGCTGCTGGCCGGCGTCATCCTCGGCAACTACAAGAAAGCCGGCTTCCAGGCCGGCGTGCACGCCAACGACGCCAGCGAGGCGCAATCGCTGCTGCACCTGCATGCGCCCGACGTCATCAAGCTCGATGTCCGCACGATCGCCGATCCGGAGCGGGAACTGCCGCCCCTCTTGCAGGCCGCTTCCGCGCTTTCCAGCCGCGTGGTGTTCAAGCGCGTGGAAGATGAAGCCACGCTGGAGCGGCTTGCAAGCCTGGGCGCCCGGTATGCGCAAGGCTATCTGTTCGGGCTGCCTTCGGCGTCGATCGGCAAGGTGCCGGCCGTCCGCGCCAACGGCTGAGAAGCCGTCCCGTGGCGGCCCGGCCCCGTCGAGCCGCGCCGCTCCCTAGCCGCGCTGCAGCAGGTCCGACATGTCGTCCGCGTGTTCTTCCTCGACCGCCAGGATCTCCTCCAGCATGCGCCGGGTCGTAGGGTCCTTGTCGGCGAGGTAGCGGATCATGGCTCGATAGCTGTCGATGGCGATGCGCTCGGCCACCAGGTTCTCCTTGATCATGCTCTCGAGCGTATCGGCCTCGACGTACTGCGAGTGGCTGCGGTCGAGCATGCCCGCGGGCGAGAAGTCCGGGGCGCCACCCAGCTGGACGATGCGCTGCGCGATCTGGTCGGCGTGCTGTTGCTCCTGGGCCGCATGCTCGGCGAACTCCGCGGCCACCGGGTCGGCATGGATGCCGCGGGCCATGAAATAGTGGCGCTTGTAGCGCAGCACACAGACCAGTTCCGTGGCCAGCGCCTCATTGAGCATCTTCAGCACCGCCTCGCGATCCGCGCCATAGTCTTCCGTGACGGCGCCGTCGTCCAGATGTTCGCGCGCCCGGGCGCGAATGGCTTCCACGTCGATCGAGAACTTCTGGGCACTGGGGGCTTGCGGCTTCAACGCCTGTTCCATGTTCCTCTCCTTTCACGAGTAAACCTCGATCCAGGATAGACCGCGCACCGCGCGCGCGTTGTAACAACAACTCTCCGCCGCCCCTAGGCAGGCGGAGGATGCGCGGCCCGCGTGCGGGAGACTCTGGCCTGCGGCGACCGGCGGGCGAGCGCCGCCGGTTACACCTGGACACGCGGCGACCCGGTGCCGGCGCGCGTCCAGGACATGGCAGGACCGGGAACGGCAATCAGAAGGTCAGCCGCACGCCCATGATGATGTTGCGGCCCATCAGCGGCGCGGCGTTCTTGATGAACGACGTATGCCGGTAGGCGAGCTTGTTGGTGAGGTTGTTGGCGCGCACGTAGATCTGATAGCGGCTGCCGCCGGCGCGGCCCTCGTAGGCGGCGCCGAGATTGAGCATGGCATAGCCCGGGGTTTCGGTCTCGAATTCGGCGACCTTGTCCTGGCGTCCCACGTACGACAGTTCGACATCGCCGCTCCAGGCCTGCCACTTGGCGTCCAGGCGGGTGCCCACGCGGTACGCGGGAATGCGCGGCAGGTTGCCGCCGCCGTCGAGGCGCGCCCGCACGTAGTCGCCCATCAGCGAAACCGCGAATATCTTGTTGATCTGGTGCCGGACCTGCGCCTCCAGCCCGGTGAAGGTGGCGTCATGCTGCGTGTACTCCAGCAATTGGAGGCTTTGGTAGACATCCAGCGTGCGGCCGTAGATGAAGTTGTCGACCTTGTTCCGGAATACCGATACCGAGAACGTGGTCGGGCCGGCGAACTTGCGCAGCGTGAGGTCGATATTGTTGGAGGTTTCCTTCTTGAGGTTGACGTTGCCCACCTCATAAGTGGAGGTGGCAAGGTGCAGGCCGTTGGCATAGAGCTCTTCCGCGGTCGGCAGGCGCTGCGAACGCGAAATCGACATGCCCAGCGAATACGACGGGGCGAACTTCCATACCGCCCCGCCGGACACGGAGGTGCCCCGGTGCCGGGTATCGGGCGAATCGCCCTGCGCCTCGATGCGCTGCCATTCATGGCGCAACCCGCCCTCGAAGCGCCAGTTGCCGACGGTGTACTCCTCGAGCGCGAATATGCCGTTGTTGCGCGTGATGGTGGGCTGCACATAGGCTTCTTCGCCCAGCGCGCTGAAGTCGCGGCGCGTCGTCTGCGCGCCGATCACGCCACGCAAGCCGCCTATGGGCGCGTGCTCGAGTTCCACGCGGCCATCGTGCGCCTTGTTCTTGAAGGTGGTGGCAATCGTGTCGCCCTCGATCTCGTCATGCTGGTAGTCGGTGAAGCCGGCGCGCGCGCGTAGCCTGGTGAAACCGGCGAAAGGATCGCGCAGTTCACCGCGCACGTCCCAGCGCTGGCTGCGCAGCTTCACGAAGGGCACGCCGTGGCTGTCGCCTTCATCGCCGTGGTCGTGATCGTGGCCATCCTCGTCGCCATGCTCGTGCTCGTGATCGTGGCCGTCGTCGGGGCAGTGCAGGTGCGCGCCGTGCGTGTGGCAGCCCTCGTAGGCATGGTCGTGGCCGGGTAGGCCATAGCGGTTGCGCTGGCTGGTATAGGCCAGCCCGATGTAGCCGCGGTCGCCTACCCAGGACAGGCCTACGCTGCCGGTCTCGGTATGGTTGTACGAGCCGTCCACGCGGCTGCCGCCGGCCCAGCCGCGGCCCACCTTGTAGTCGTTGGCGTTGCGCTTGAGTCCCTCGGCGTGGAAGACCAGGCCCTTGCCGCCGGTGGTCAGCTCGAAGGCCCCCGTGGTTTCGCGCGGACCGGTTGCCCCGCGCAATTCCACGCTGCCTTCCACGGCCTTGTCCGGCATCTCGGTGGGAATCTTGTTGTCGAGCACGTTGACCACGCCGCCTACGGCCCCGCCTCCGTACAACAGCGCCGCCGGCCCGCGCAGCACTTCCACCCGCTGCGACAGCATGGGCTCCAGGCCCACCGCGTGATCGGGGCTGATGGTGGAAGCGTCCTGGACCTCGGCGCCATCTGATACGACCTTGACTCGCGCGCCATCCATGCCCCGGATGATGGGACGGCTGGCGCCGGCGCCGAAATGGGACGAAGTGATGCCGGGCTCCCGCTCCAGCGTCTCGCCCAGCGTGGCGGCGCGCTTGGTCAACAGTTCGTCTTCGTCGAGCACGGTAACCGGAGCCGCCAAGTCTTGCGCGCCGCGCGACAAGGGCGTGGCCGACACGGTCACCTCCTTGAGGATCTGCGGCGCGGCATCGGCGGGCGACGCCGACTGGGCCCAGGCGGCTGCAGGAAGCCCCCCCCAGGAAACGCTCATCAATGCCAATACGAGGGGATTCAGCCTTCCCAACATCACGGTTCCTTTCTTCATGAATGGCGCAAGAAAATGCCCTCGCGCCAGGCCCTTCGGGTCGTCGCCGCCCCCCGAGGGGCGCTTGCCTTGGGACGACCCGGCAGCAAAAAAGCCGCTCCAGCCGGCATGGCAACCCATGCCCGCCGAGAGCGGCATTCTTGCTCAAAACCGAAGTTAGCGCAACTCTATTGCATATGCATGGCTGTTGCACATAAGGAACTTCGCGAAAGCGGAATCAAAACGCGGAGCAATGTCCCCCGCTGGGCGCCTGTCCCGAGCCTATGGCGAGGATGGCGGGTTCCTTCCGATGGTTGACCGGACTGGAGTGGGTCCAATCCCAGGCGAAGAAAACGATGAGCACTGCCCAGAAAAGCACGATGGCGGAAGCGCGGGAAGTCATGTCCATACCCTCTCGTTCAAACGCCCAGGCGGCGGCGCAGGCGCACGCCGATCAGCGAACCGGCAAACGCCAGCGCGACCCAGATCCAGCCGTGCAGGCTGCCAGTGGAAATGCCGCTGACCATGGCCCCCACATTGCAGCCGAATGCCAGCCGCGAGCTGTAGCCCAGCAGGAAACCCGCCACCAGCACGGCCGCCCACTGGCGGCCCGTCAGCGGCTTGCCGCTGGATGGCCTGCGCGCGGCGATCCACAACGCGCCGGCCATGATGCCGATGTTGGTGATCGAGGTGACGTCCAGGAATACGCTTTGCTCGAGCGTGCGCAGATTACCCGCCTGGCCCCAGAAGGCATTGGCGGCGGGATCGAACACCCCGGCCGCCGTCGCCACCTTGGCGGCCCACAGGCCGAAGCCGTAGACGACTCCCCAGGGCTGGCCGGCCACCACCAGATTGGCCACTGCCAGCAGGGCCAGGCCGATGCCGGCCAGCAGCAGCTTGCGGTTCCACGGCGCGGGCGCGGCCACGCCGCCCTTGCGGCTCCAGACCCAGGCCGCCAGGCCGCAAGCGACCAGGCCGGCGAAGGTCGCCGCCAGTGCGCCGCCCGCGCCCCAGTCTCGAACCAGGCTGACTGGCGCCACGGCGCCCAGCGACAGCCAGCCGTGCAGATGCACCGACCCCAGGAAGCTGCCCAGCGCGAACAGCGGCAGCACTCCCATGTTCAGCGGAATACCCAGTCCGGCCTTGTACAGCGTGCCCGAGCCGCAGCCATCGGCGATTTGCATCGTGATGCCGAACACGAAGGCGCCTATCAGGAGGCTGATGCTGGGCGGCCCCAGGGCCGCGGCCAGGTCGCCGGGAAAGCTCGCCAGGAGCGGAATGGATATGCCGGCGGCCACGGCCAGCAGCACGATCTGGGCGAACACGCCGCTGGCGTCGCGGGCCTCGATCAGCCGGCGCCAGCCGGTGGTGAAACCGAAGCGCGCGCCGGCCAGGAGGCCGCCCATGCCCAGGCCGATGACGAACAGCACGGACTGCCGCACAGTCACGAACCAGGCCAGCGCCAGTACGGCAAGCACGATGGCCACCGTCAGCGGCCAGCGCGCGCGGCCCGGTGCCGACGCGCCAATGGAGGAAACGGCGGGCGAAGCCGCCGGAGGAAATGTCGCTTGCATCAGGGGGTTCCTCTACGACTTGCCGAACAGTTTCTTGAATTTGTCCGCGATCTGGCTAGCCCGCCCCGGCGCATTGTCCATGGGCAGGGCCTGGTCGGCATTGGTCCAGTCGGCCAGCGATTCCGGGTACATGCGAATGTTCGGCAACCCCGCCAGTTCCGACAGCGCGAACCAGTCCGTGGCGGCCCAGTGGCCGGTATTGCAGAACGCGATGTTGTCGCCGGCCACGTCCGGGAACTCCCGGGCCGCGATCGCGCGGGCCTCGGCGGCCGACACGATCTGGGTGCTGCCGGGCGCGAACCAGACGCTGTGCGGAACGTTCTGCGCCCCGTGGATGGTGCCGGGGACCGAGGCGGTCGGCGCCTTGACCAGCCCTTCGAAGAAATTCTTGGGACGCGCGTCGATCAACCGGGTATCGCTCTTGTCTATGCCCGCCAGCACGTCGGCCTGGGTAGCGATGATGGCCGTGTTCAGACGCGGCTCGTACTGGCTGGGCGCGGGCTGGGCCGGCGCATCGTGGCTCAGGGGCTGTTGCGTCTGCTTCCACGCCTGCATGCCGCCGTTCAGGACGGACAGACGGGTCAGGCCGAGGTACTTGAGCGTCCAGTACACGCGGGCGGCGGCGCCGAAGTCGGTCACATCCGCGCCCGAGGACACCACCACGGCATGCCGCTCCGGCGTCAGGCCGAGCTTGCGGACCTGGGCGGTCAGCTTGTCCAGCGGCGGCAGCGTGCCGGGGCTGTTGGCCGGCCCGCGCCACGAGCCGTAGGGAGCGGACAAGGCGCCCGGAATGTGTCCCTGCGCGTAATCGGCCGGCGGCCGGATATCAATGACCGTGACCGAGGGCGAGGCCAGCGTCGCTTTCAGCTCGTCGGGCGACAGGATGGGAGAAGTGGCCGCATGGGCGCCGGCTTGCGCGGCAAAAGCGATCAGCCAGGCGGAAAAAATGGCGAGGATTCTCATGATGGTTGCGCGCGGCGCGCAAAGGGTGGGCATCCTGAGAATTTTAAGGTCTGGCCACGCGGAGGCTCAGACGAAGTATCCATATTCATATAACACTAAGTTATATGATAAGCACGAGAACATAGCTCCTGGTCATGCTTCCCGTGCCCGGCCAGCGACGCCGGGTCGCGGCGCCCCGGCAGCCCTCGAGGCTGCCGGGCAGCGACTGAAGACCGTCTCAGGCCGTTACGTGAAAGCCCACGCGGCCGAGATTCTGCATCTCGAGCTCGACCCAGGTGCCCGCCACGAGGGCCTCGGCGGCGCTGGCGCCGCCGGCCATCACGATGGAACCCTCGGGCAGGATCTCGCCGGCCTGCGCCACCAGGCGCGCGGCCGCGACCAGCGAGCGCACGGGATGGCCCAGGATGGCGGCGGTGGTGCCGACCTGCTGGGCCTTGCCATTGCACGACATGATCAGGCCCAGGTTGGAGAAGTCGATGCTGGGCTTGTGCCAGGCGCCCAGCACCACACCCGACGACGAGGCGTTGTCCGCCACGACGTCTTCCAGCGAGAATTTGAAGGCCTTGTAGCGCGAATCGATGATCTCCAGCGCCGGGGCGATGGCCTCGACGGCATCCAGGGCCTCGAGCGGCGACACCATGCCCGACAGCGGCTTGCGCAGCAGGAAGGCGATCTCGGGCTCGACGCGCGGGTGCACGCGGGTCGACAGCTTGAGCTCGCCGCCCTCGTCCACGCGCATGTCATGCGTCAGGCGGCCCCAGATCATGTCGTGCACGCCCATCTGAACCATCTTGGCACGGCTGGTGAAACCCATCTTCATGCCGATGCGGCGATGGCCGCGGTCGATGCGGCGCTGGATCAGCATGCGCTGCACTTCATAGGCCTCGGCCAGCGTGAGCGGACGGCGCTCGACGAACTGTTCGGCGGCGCGCGGCGTGCTGGCGGCTTCGTCCAGCTCGCGGGCCACTTCGGGTAGGGACAACAGCGGACCGCTCATGCTTGCTCCTTGGCGCCAAATACCGCGCGCACCGAGCCCAGCCCGGCTATGCGCGCTTCCAGAATTTCCTCTCCCTGCACCGCGACCATGGGGCCCAGCGCACCGCTCAGCACCACGTCGCCGGCGCGCAGCGGATTGCCCCGCTCGGCCATCTTGCGCGCCAGCCACAGCGCGGCGTTCAACGGATGGCCCAGGCACGCTGCGCCGGCGCCGATCGACACCTGGTCGCCGTTGCGCTCCATGACCATGCCGCACAGGCGGGCGTCGAAGTCACCCAGCTTGACCGGGCGGTTGCCCAGCACGAACAGGCCCGACGAGGCATTGTCGGCAATGGTGTCGACGATGCTGATCTTCCAGTTGGCGATGCGGCTGTCGACGATCTCGATGGCCGGCACGGCATAGGCGACCGAGGAAATCAGTTCGGCCATGGTGGCCAGGGGCTGGGTCAGGTCGCGCTCCATGACGAAGGCGATCTCGGCCTCGACCTTGGGCTGGATCAGCGTCGACAGCGGCACCTCCTCGCCGTCGCACACCGACATGTCGGCGAACAGCATGCCGTAGTCGGGCTGGTCCACGCCCAGCTGCGCCTGCACCACCTTGGAGGTCAGGCCGATCTTGCGGCCCACCAGGCGGCGGCCCTGCTGGATCCAGTGATCGGTGTTGGCCTGCTGCACCGCGTAAGCGGCGTCCAAGTCGCCGGCCGGCAATTGATCGCGAATCGGATCGATGGCGACGCGGCTTTCATGAGCATTGCGCAAGCGCTGCGCAAGCCCGGCGATCGCCTCGGCGGCAACGCCTCCTTGTCCTATCTGCCCCATGGGTAGTCCTGTTGAAAGTTGAAGAAAAAACACCTTTATGCCGTATACGTACAAATATACGGGAGAAAACGGAACTTCGGCAACGGCGGCCCGCTCATTGCGCCACCCCCGCCATGAGTTTCAGGCATTTGATGAACAACGCCCGGTACTCGGGCGGCAGCACCGCGATGATGGCGTCTTCCACGTCCTTGTCGCGCGGCAGCACGCGCTCCAGCACGTCCACGCCGGCCTGCGTGATCGTCACCGAATAGGCTCGCTTGTCGTCCGCCGAGCGCCGGCGCTTCAGATACCCCTTCTTCACCAGGCGGTTGATCATGTCGGCCAGCGAATTGCGGTCGAGCGCGATGTCTTCGGCCAGCTGGTTCTGGGTGGCGCCCGGATGCTTGCAGACAGTGATGAGAAGCGCCTTCTGGCGCGGCGTCAGGTCCTCGTCGTGAAACGCCTGCATGAACAACGCCTCGGCACGGAAATGCGCGCGGCGCAGCAGGTGCGACACGACGTCGGTCAGTTCGAAGGCCCGGACCGCGTCCGTGCATGGCACGGCGTCCTGGTCGGGCGGCGGCGCGGCCGGTTGCCGCGGCGAGGCGGGAGATCGATTCATGGTGACGAGCCGAAGCGGGCCTTAGATCTTAACTGAAGTCGACGGGGCGCCGTCCCGGCCGGGATCCCGCACCCTCGCCCCGGCTATGGCTGGCGCCGGAATTGTTATGCCCGGACAGCAGCGTTTCGCCTGGATTTGGACTACATTATGACGTATACGTACTATATCCTTGAATGGGAGCCCCCCACCATGTCGGTCAAGACCCTGCGCAACTTCATCGGCGGCCGTTTCGAAGACGGTCTGCGCACTTTCGATAAATTCAATCCCGCCAATGGCGAGCTGATCGCGCGCGTGCACGAAGCCAGCCGCGATCAGGTGGATGCCGCGGTGACCGCCGCTCGCCAGGCCCTCCCGGCCTGGGCGGCGCTACCCGTGGCCCGCCGCACCGATTATCTGTACGCCCTGGCCGACGGCATCGAGCGCCGCTTCGACGAATTCCTCGCGGCGGAAATCGGCGATACCGGCAAGCCGATCGGCTGGGCCAACCAGATCGACATTCCCCGCGGCGCAGCCAATTTCCGCGCCTTCGCCGAAATCGCCCGCACGCTGGACATGGAAAGCTTTATGACCGATACGCCGGACGGCCGGCAGGCGCTGAACTACGCCTACCGCAAGCCGCTCGGCGTAGTGGGCATCATTTCGCCGTGGAACCTGCCGCTGCTGCTGTTCACCTGGAAGGTCGCGCCGGCGCTGGCCTTCGGCAACACGGTGGTCGCCAAGCCTTCCGAAGTCACGCCGTCCACCGCCACCCTGCTGGCCGAGGTGGCCGCCGAGATCGGCCTGCCGGCGGGCGTCTTCAACGTCGTCCATGGCTTCGGGCCCGGCTCCGCGGGCGAGTTCATCACCACCCACCCCGACATAGACGGCATCACCTTCACGGGCGAATCGGCCACCGGCAGCACCATCATGAAGGCGGTCGCCCCGGGGGTGAAACCGGTCTCGTTCGAACTGGGCGGCAAGAACGCCGCGCTGGTGTTCGAAGACGCCGACTTCGACGCCGCCGTGGCCGGCGTCGCCCGTTCGGTCTTCGCCAACTGCGGCCAGGTCTGCCTTTGCACGGAGCGCGTCTACGTGCAGCGCCCCATCTTCGACCGCTTCGTGGCCGCGCTCAAGCAGGAGGCCGAGAAGCTGGTCCTGGGACGCCCCATGGATACGGCCACGACGATGGGCCCCCTGGTCTCGCACGAACATCGCGAGAAGGTCCTGTCCTACATGCGCCTGGCCGTGGAGGAAGGCGCCACGGTGGTGACGGGCGGCGGCGTGCCGACCTTCGGCGACGAGCGCGACCAGGGCGCCTACATCCAGCCGACCATCTGGACCGGCCTGCCCGAGACCGCCCGCTGCATCAAGGAGGAAGTCTTCGGCCCCGTCTGCCACATCGCGCCGTTCGATACCGAAGAAGAAGCCATCCGGCTGGCCAACGACACAAAATATGGCCTGGCCGCCGCCGTCTGGACCACCAATCTGGTACGCGGCCACCGCGTCGCGCAGGCCATGCAGGTGGGCCTGGCCTGGGTGAACTGCTGGTTCCTGCGGGACCTGCGCACGCCGTTCGGCGGCAGCGGATTGTCTGGCATAGGGCGCGAAGGCGGCCGTCACTCGCTACACTTCTATACCGAGCCCACGAATGTGTGCATAAAGCTTTAACCCCCCTACGCGCTTCGCGCGCCAACATGGTGTGCCCCCAGCCGCTACGCGGCAGCCCCCAAAGGGGGCCGGGGCCCGCCTTGTGGCGGCCCGGCGCCGGGCCCCGTGGGGGGCGCACTGGCGGACCGGCAAAGCCGGATCCGCGGTTTCCCGGGTCATTCAATTGCTGATGGCGGCCGCCCCCTATGTCCAATTTCCGTCTGACTCCCAATGCCCTGGGGCACAAGCTCAAGCTGCACCAGTTGCAGATCTTCGAGCGGGTGCTGGAACGGCGCTCGCTGTCGCGGGCGGCCAATGAGCTGAATCTGACCCAGCCCAGCGTCACCAAGGCCATCTACGAATTGGAGAAGTTCGTGGGCGCCCCGCTGTTCGAGCGGTCGAACCGCGGTGTCGTGCCCACCGAGCTGGCGCACCTGCTCGGACGCCGGGTCAAGACGCTGATGGCGGAGCTGCGGTACATGACCGACGAGCTGAATGCCGCGCTGACGGGAGAAAGCGGGCACGTCATCGTCGGCACCCTGATCGCCGCGTCGGCCAAGCTGCTGCCCGAGGCGATCTCGATGCTGATGCGGGACCATCCCGGCATCCGCGTCACCATCTCGGAAGGCCCTTCCTCCCAGTTGTTCCCTGCCCTGGCGACGGGCGACCTGGACATCGTCGTAGGCCGGCTGCCGGAACGCGATATCGCGCTGGGCTATGCCTATCCGCTCACGCACCACACGCTTTACGAGGAAAAACTCCACGCCGTGGTAGGCGCTCACCATCCGCTGGCGCGGGAAACGGACCTGGAACTGGGCCAGCTGATGAACTTGCCGTGGATCCTGCCGTCGGCCGAATCGCCTTTGCGGGCGGCCGTGGAGCAAACCTTCCATGGCACCGGACTCGGCCTTCCGCCCCGCCACATCGAATCGCTGTCGCTGCTGACCAATCTGGGCATCCTGCTGCGCGGCGAGGCCATTGCGCTGATGCCGCAGGACGCCGCCGCGCAGTTCCTCGACCATGGCCTGCTCAAGCGCCTGCCGCTGGCCGAATTCGGCCTGTTCGGCCGCGTGGGCTATTCGGTGCGGGCGCACCGGCAACTCACCCCGGCCAGTCAACACCTAATCGAATACCTGCATCGCGTCTGCGAGGCACGCAAGGCCGGCTAGGCGCACGCGATCCCGGGAGCAAAGCCGGCGGCGTTTGCCATAACCAATATGCATACCCCGGGCCGCAACTTCTATTTCTCGCGGGGCGCGGCGCTCACATAGACTGGCATTAGCCTACGATAGGCCGTGACCGCCGCATCCGCCGGCGGGGGGCCCGTCTTGCGCGGGCGCAGACCTACCGACCCTACGAGAACACCATGTACAAATACGGTCTTCCGCTGAATTTCCAGAAATGGATCGACGATCATGCCCACCTGCTCAAGCCGCCGGTCGGCAACCAGCAGATCTGGCAGGATTCGGACTTCATCGTCACCGTGGTCGGCGGTCCCAACCACCGCACCGACTACCATGACGACCCGCTCGAGGAATTCTTCTACCAGATCCGGGGCAACGCCTACCTGAAGCTCTGGGTGGAAGGCAAGGAGGAGCGCGTGGACCTGAAGGAAGGCGACATCTTCCTGCTGCCGCCGCACCTGCGCCATTCCCCCCAGCGTCCCGAGACCGGCAGCGCCTGTCTGGTCATCGAGCGCCAGCGTCCCGAAGGCCTGCTGGACGGCTTCGAGTGGTACTGCCTGCATTGCGGACACCTGGTGCACCGGGTCGAAGTCCAGCTCAAGAGCATCGTGACCGACCTGCCGCCGCTGTTCGAGGCTTTCTACGCCAGCGAGGAAAAACGCCGCTGCCCGTCTTGCGGCACGGTGCACCCCGGCAAGTTCGTCCCGGGTGCTGCGTGACGACGCGGCTGGATTTCGGCGGCGTCGAGCTGATCCGCATCGTCGAGGCCGAAGGCCCATTGCTGCGTCCGGCCGAGATTTTCCCCGACTCCACTCCCCAGGCCATCCAGGCCAACCTCGACTGGCTGGCTCCGCGTTTCTACGATCCCGCCTCCGACCGGCTGGTCATCGCCATCCAGTCTTTCCTGCTGAAAAGCCGTGGCCGCCTCATCCTGGTCGATACCTGCGTGGGCGACTGCAAGGCGCGGGTGCGCCCCGATTTCGATCGCCAGCACTGGGGCTGGCTGGATCGCCTGGAAGCGGCGGGCGTGCGGCCCGAGGACATCGACATTGTCGTATCCACCCACCTGCACGTGGACCACGTGGGGTGGCATACGCGCCTGGTGGACGGCGCGTGGGTGCCTACCTTCCCCAACGCCCGCTACCTCTTCACCCACGAAGAGTGGGCCTATTGGAAGGAGCATGAGGGCCATCCCGGCCTGGTGCGCACCGGCGATTACGTGGGCGACTCCGTATTGCCCGTGTTCGAGGCGGGGCTGGCCGACCTGGTCGGCATGGACCACCGGATAGACGAGGCCATCCGCCTGGCGCCGGCTCCCGGGCACACGCCCGGCCACGTCGCCGTGGAGATTCTCGGCACGCGCCAGCGGGCGCTGCTCACCGGCGATGCCTTCCACCACCCCCTGCAATGCTGCTATCCGCAGTGGAGCACGCGCTTCTGCGCCGACCCCGACCACGCCCGGCGCACCCGCCTGTCGCTGCTCGAAGCCTGCGCACGGGAGGGCACCCTGGTACTGCCCGCCCACTTTCCCGCGCCTACCGCCGGACGTATCCGCCGCGCGGCGGGCAAGGACGGGCACGAATTCCATTTCGAATTCGAAGAATTACTTTAAACTTAAAACGTAAGTCGAAGGAATCCCATGACTTTGCAGCGCCCGATCCCGGCCCTGGTGGCCAGCCTTTGCCTTGCCCTTGGAGCGGCCACGGCCGCCCACGCCGAGATCAAGATCGGCTTCCTGGCCACCTTGTCGGGCCCGGGAGGAACGCTCGGCCAGGACCAGCACGATGGCTTCATGCTGGGCATCGAGGCCGCCGGCGGCACGCTGGGCGGCCAGGCCGTCAAGATCGTCACCGAAGACGACCAGCTCAAGCCCGAGGTCGGCCGCCAGGCCGCCAAGAAGCTGATCGAGCGGGACCGGGTGCAGATCGTTACCGGCCTGAGCTTTTCCAACGTGCTGATGGCGGTGTACCGCGAAGTGATCAACAGCGGCACCTTTCTGGTCGTGAACAATGCCGGCCCCAGCCAGATCGCCGGCGAGATGTGTTCGCCGCTCTACTTTTCGACCTCGTGGCAGAACGACCAGCAACACGAGGCCATGGGCAAGTACGCCCAGCAGAAGGGCTACAAGCGCGTCGCGCTGATGGCCCCGAACTACCAGGCCGGCCGCGAGGCGCTGATCGGCTTCAAGCGCTATTTCAAGGGCGAGGTGCTCAGCGAGACTTACACGCAGGTCAACCAGCCCGACTACTCGGTCGAGATCACGCAGCTGCGCACGGCCAAGCCGGACGCGGTGTTCATCTTCTACCCGGGCGGCATGGGCGTGAATTTCGTCAAGCAATACCACCAGGCCGGCATGCTGGGCAAAGTGCCGCTGCTGTCGGGATCGACGGTGGACGGCACCACGCTGCCCGCGCTGCAAGACCTGGCGCTGGGCGTAATGTCGGGCGGTCCCTGGTCGCCCGACCTGCCCAATGCGGCCAATCGCAGCTTCGTCGAGCAGTTCCGCAAGAAATACGGCCGCACGCCCTCGCACTACGCCGCCTATGGCTACGACTCGGCGCAGGCGCTCAATGCCGCGCTCAAGGCCACCGGCGGCCGCCTCGACGACAAGAAAGCCTTCGAACAGGCAATGGTCAAGGCGAATTTCCCCTCAGTGCGGGGCGGCTTCAAATTTAACAATAATCACTTCCCTGTATCCAATTACTACGCGTTCGAAGTGGTGCGCGATCCGGCCGGCGGCGTGACACTGGCCACGCGCGAAACCGTGTTCCCCGATCACCAGGATCCTTATCACGGGGAGTGCAAGCTCAAATAGCCGCTCACGCATCGGCCGGCGCGCCGCCGACCGCCGTCTTCCCGAGGGCCGGACGTCCGGCCCTTCCACCCTGCAGGCAAGCAAGGAGTCCGTGCATGAGAACCGCAAAACTGATAGCCATCGCGTCGATATTGCAGGCGGCCTTCGCCGCGTCGTCGTTCGCCGCCGTCAAGATCGGCTTTGTTTCCACGCTGTCCGGCCCGGGCTCGGTACTCGGGCAGGACCAGTACGACGGTTTCATGCTTGCCGTGGAGCAGGGCAAGGGCAAGCTGGGCGGCGTCGACGTCGAGGTCATCAAGGAAGACGACCAGATGAAACCCGAGGTCGGCCTGCAGGTCGTCCGCCAGCTGCTGGAACGCGAGAAGGTGCCCGTCATCACCGGCCTGATCTATTCGAATGTCATGATGGCCGTCCATCGCCCCATCACCAGCTCCGAGACCTTCCTGATCGGCTCGAACGCCGGGCCCACCCCGATCACGGGCAAGGGCTGCTCGCCGTATTTCTTCTCCACCTCGTGGAACAACGACCAGCTGCACGAGGCCGGCGGCGAGCTCGCCAACAAGATGGGCATCAAGAAGGTGCACCTGCTGGCGGCCAACTATCAGGCCGGCAAGGACGCCATGGCCGGGTTCAAGCGGACCTTCAAGGGCCAGGTGGTGGGCGAGACCTTCACCCAGGTCAACCAGCCCGACTACTCGGTCGAGATCTCCGCGCTCGCCGCCAACAAGCCTGAAGCCATCTACACGTTCTATCCCGGCAGCATGGGCGTGAACTTCGTCAAGCAGTACCAGCAGGCCGGCATGTTCGACAAGGTCCGCATGCTCTCGACCTCGACCATCGACGGCTCCACGCTGCCCGCCCTGCAGGAAGCGGCGCTGGGGGCGGTCACCGCGGCGCCCTACTCGCCCGACCTCGACAACCCGGCCAACAAGAAATTCGCGGACGCCTTCCGCAAGAAGTACAACCGCGAGCCCTCGATGTACGCGGCGCAATCCTACGACGCCGCCAGCCTGATCGCCTCGGCCCTGGCCAAAACCAAGGGCAACGTATCCGACAAGGCCGCGTTCCGCGCGGCGCTGCGCGAGGCCAAGTTCGACTCCGTGCGCGGCTCGTTCTCGTTCAACACCAACCAGTTCCCGATCGCGCCGTTCTACCGCGTGGACGTGGCCAAGGACGCGAACGGCAAGCCCGCCTTCGTGACCAAGGGGGTGATCTACGAGCACAGCAAGGACTCGTACGCCGGACAGTGCGAGATGAAGTAGGCCGTGCCGCCGGGCCGCTCGCCATGCGCCGGCGCAGCCGGCGGCGGCGATGCGGCATTGCTTGACCGCCTGGCCGCCCGGTCAGGCGGCCTCGCTGAACTGCATCTTGTACAGGGCCGCGTACAGTCCGTCGGCCGCCAGCAGTTCGGTATGCGTACCCTGTTCCACGATGCGCCCCTGGTCCAGCACGACGATGCGGTCGGCGTTCTGCACCGTCGACAGGCGGTGCGCGATGACCAGCGTGGTGCGCCCTGCCATGAGGCGCTCCAGCGAAGCCTGCACCTGCCGTTCGGACTCGTTGTCGAGCGCCGAGGTCGCTTCGTCCAGGATGAGGATGGGCGCGTCCTTGATAAGGGCGCGGGCGATGGCCAGGCGCTGGCGCTGCCCGCCCGACAGCCGCGCGGCGTTCTCGCCCACGCGGCTGTGGATGCCATTGGGCAGCGAATCGACGAACTCGAGCAAGTTGGCATCGGCCAGCGCGCGCCGGATGGCGTCCTCCGAGGGTTCCGCGCTCGCCCCATAGCTCACGTTGGCCGCAATGGTGTCGTCGAACAGCACCACGTCCTGGCTTACCAGCGAAATGGCGTCGCGCAGGCTCGTCAAGGTCAGTTCCTCGATGGGCAGGCCGTCCACCCGGATGGTGCCTTCCGAAGGCAGCGCGAAGCGCGGCAGCATCGATACCAGCGTGGTCTTGCCGCTGCCCGAGCGCCCGATGAAAGCCACGGTCTGGCCGGGCTCCACGGTCAGCGAAACGTCCTCCAGGGTGTCGCGCGCGGCGTCCGGGAAACGATGGTAGACGTGATCGAACTCGATCCGGCCGCGCACCGGCTTGGGCAGCTGGCGCACGCCGGCGTCGCTTTCGGGCAGCTCGTCCATCAATGCGAACACGCTTTCGGCCGACACCAGCATGCGCTGCATGGGGCTGGCGATGTTGGCCAGCCGCTTGAGCGGATCCAGCATCTGGATCATCGCGGTGACGAAGGCGGCGAACCCGCCCACGGTGATCTGGTTGGCGCCCGACTGGCCCAGCGCCGTGGCCACCACCACGGCCAGCGCGACGGCGGCAATGGCCTGAGTGATGGGTGCGGAGGCCGCCCCGGCCACGGTATTGCGCATGGCAAAGCGCCGCAGGCGGCCGTTGATGTGCAGGAAACGCTCTTCCTCGTGCGCATAGCCGCTGAACAGCTTGATGACCCGCTGCCCGTCGATGGCCTCGCTCACCACGCGGGTGAGTTCGCCGTTCATGACGATGGTCTCGCGGTTGATGCGCCGGATGCGCCGCGCGATCGCGCGCATGATGAAGGTGGACAGCGGAAACGCCACCAGCGCGATCAGGGTCAATTGCCAGGACAGGTACAGCAGCACGCAGACCAGCGACACCACGATGAGCGTTTCGCGCACCAGCACGGTAATCACTTCCGTCGCCAGCTGCATGACCGAGGAGGCGTCCACCACGAACCTGTTCAGCAGCACGGACGAGCCCATGCGCTTGAAGTAGGAATCGGGCAGGCGCAGGAGGCGGTCGAACATCTCGCCCCGCAGGTCGGCCAGCACGCGGTTCGCCGCCCACGACATCAGGTAGTCGCTGAGGAAGGTGAGCACGCCCCGGACCAGGAAGATGCCGATGATCGCCAGCGGAATCATCCAGACGTAGTCGGGATTCTGGCCGTTGAAGCCGCCGTCGAGCAGCGGCTTCATCAGCATGGCCAGCAGCGGCTGCGAAGCCGCGACGCCGATGAGGAACAACATGCCGAGCGCGATAGCCTTCCAGTACTTCAGGACTCGGCTATAGACACGGCGCCACAGTTCGGATTTGACGGGGTGGGAATTCAATGCTGGCCCTTCGGTGCCCGCCTGCACGGCGGTGTTCGGATTCAGGCGGTAGCGGCACCACCGCTTACAATAACGAGTATCCGATTGTACGCGGAGCGGCGCGCCCCCACGCCCTCCCCGCCCTTGTCTCGATGCCCACGACCCGATCCCTGCTTGTCCGGCTGCCCAACTGGGTAGGAGACGCCTGCATGTGCCTGCCGGCCTTGTCGCTCCTGCGGCAGGCGGGCTATTCCCTCACCCTCTGCGGGCGGCCGTGGGCCGGCGACCTGTTCACCGGGCTCGCGCCTGAGCAGTTCATCCCGCTGGGCCAGTCCTTCCGCGACGACCTGCAGGCGGTCCGGATCGCGGCCAGGGCGCGGCTCCCCCGGGGCATCGTCTTCACCAACTCGTTCTCCAGCGCGGCGCTGTTCCGCCTGGCCGGGGTTCCCGCTGCCGGCTACCGCGGCGACGCCCGCAGCCTGCTGTTGAAGTGGCCGCAGAAAAAGCCGGCCGGCCGGCATGAAGTCGAAGTGTTCTACGAGCTGGCCCGGGCGGCGCTGGCGGACTGGGAACCCGGCAGCGTGTCGCCGCCCCGCCCCGGTCCTAGATTGAAACTGCCCATTACCGCGGCCCACCGCCAGGCCGCCGACCGCGCGCTGGCCGACGCCGGCCTGACCGGCCCATTCGTACTGCTCGCGCCGGTCGCGACCGGCCTGCACCATGGCAAGCCCAAGGCATGGCCTTTGTTCGGCGAGCTTGTCCAAGCCCTGCGGGCGCACGGCTGGACCTGCGCGGTCTGCCCCCCGCCCAACGAACTGGAATCGACTCGCCTCGCGGCGCCGGGCGCGCTGGTGCTGCCGTCCCTGAAACTGGGCGCCTTCGCGGCCCTCACCACGCGGGCCCAGGTGGTAATCTGCAACGATTCCGGCACCTCGCACGTCGCGGCAGCGGCAGGCGCACGGCAAATCACCCTGTTCGGCGTCACCCGATGGGACCGCACCGGCCCGTGGTCCCCGGACGCCACCTGCCTGGGCTCCGACACCGCATGGCCGCCCCTGGCCGAGGTGGCCGACACCGCACTCAGCCAGTTGAAGCAAGCATCATGAGCTCATCCCCCGAGGCTCCCCGCCGTGCGCTGGTCATCGCCATGCGGTATCTGGGCGACGTCCTGCTGGCCACTCCTCTGGTGCACGCCTTGCGGGCGCGCTATCCGGACTGCGCGATAGACATGCTCGTATTCAAGGGCACGGAAGGCATCCTGCAGAACAATCCCGACATCGACGCCGTGCTGACCGTGCCCGAACGCTCCTCGGGATACGCGACGCTGGGCATGGTACGGCGGCTATGGAGGCGCTACGACGTCGCGCTCATTCCGCAACCGGGCGACAAGCCGCACCTGTTCGGATGGGCAGCCGCGCCGATCCGCTGGGGCCTCGTCCCTCAAAAGCCATCGCGCGCCTGGTGGAAGCGCTTGTCGGTGCGCTCCCCCCTGGTCGAGGACGCGAGCCTGCATCGGGTGGACGAGTCCCAGCGCCTGGCGAGCCTGCTGGGCATAGGGCCGGCATATACCGTCGTCCCTCCCCGCGCCTCGTCGCCTTTGGGCGCGCTGGCCGCCAAGATCGGTCCGGATCTCTCCGGCGCGCGGAACCTGGATCCGAACCGCCCCTACGCGATCATTCATCCTTCCCCGCGCTGGCGCTACAAGCAATGGCCGATGGAAGGCTGGCGGTCCATGCTGAGCCGGCTGGCCGGCCGGGGCATGCAGATCGTCGTCAGCGGCGGCCCGGGGCCGGCGGAAAGCGGATACATCGACCGGATCCTGGAAGGCCTGCCCGCCCCCATGCGTCCTCACGTCTTCCGGGCGCAAGGCAAGCTGGGCCTGGGAGAACTGGCCGATCTGCTGCGCGCCGCCAACCTGTATGTCGGGCCGGACACCGCGACGACGCACCTCGCCGCCGCTTGCGGGACGCCCACATTGGCCATCTACGGCCCCACCGATCCCACTCTGTGGGCGCCCTGGCCGCCCGGCGGTCCGTCCGAGCCGTGGCGCAGGGTCGGGGCCCGGCAGGCGCGGGGGAACGTCATGCTGGTACAGAACCCCGAGCCGTCCTGCGTGCCGTGCCAGGAAGAAGGCTGCGACCGGCACCGGAGCAGCCACAGCAGATGCCTCGATCAGCTGTCCGTCGAATCGGTATGGGCGGCCGCGGAGGAACTGCTGGATGGCGCCGGTCGGGACAATGCCAGGAAAATCGCCATCAGGACGGTGTAGACCGGCACCATCCGCATGTTGCGGAACATGTATTCCGACAGGCTGTACAACGCAAACGACGCGCACAGCAGCGCGCCCAGCGCCGCGGCAACCTTGACTTTGCGATCGCCATGCCCGAGGCGCCGCCAGAAGAGCCAACCCGGCGCGGCGTACAGCAACACGATGCTCAGTCCGCCCAGGATGCCGAATCCCGCCAGCGCGGCCAGGTAATCATTGTGGGGTTCGCCAAAATCCGCGGCCACCATGGGCGAAACCAGGTTTTGCGCGGCCATGGCGTGAAGCAGCTCCGAAAACTCGGCCGTCCCTCCGATTCCGAACACGGGGTATTGCGCGAACGCATACAGCGCGGCGTACCAGAGCTGCAGCCGTATCCCCAGGGAAGTGTCCCGGTTCGTCCCGTCGAAGAACGCGCGTATGTCGTTTGCCCCCTGGTCGATGCGGGCGTGCAACGTGGGCTCGAACCAGGCGAGCAGCGCCGTCAGCAGCACCGCCGCCAGCAACACCGCGACCAGCCACCGCAGCCGGATGTGCACGTTGCTCCACAGGCGCAGGGCGATGGGCACGAAGAACGGCAGCACCATCCAGCTGCTGCGCGTCTCGGATATCAGGACGGCATCGAGCGCGATCAGTCCGACCAAGCATTTCAAGACCGCCTCGGCCCGCCTGTAGCGGGTGAGCTGCCATCCCAGCGTGAGGAACGAGGACAGTCCGGTCAGCATGACGATATTGGCGAACGAGACCGCGTTGTAGTGCGCCCCCGTGCTGATCAGCACGTCGCGGTCATGGCTCTGCCACCCCATGATCCACAGCACCATCGCCGCCCCGCCCAGGGCCCCGGCCATCAGCCCCCACTGCACGTGCCGCAGGGCGTCCCGCGGAATCTGCAGCAGCATCCAGAGTATCGGGAGCGTCAACGCGAAACGCAGGCTTTTCTCCAAGGCGGCATCGTAGGGCGACTGTCTGACCCAGGCGGTGATGAGCAGCGCGGCCAGCGGCAGCATCAGCGCCAACGCAACGTAACCGTATTCCCTACAGGAGCGCCGCAATGCCGCGAGGGACGGCCGGCGCCATCCCAGGCCGGCGAGGCTGGCGAGCACGAGCAAGTAGAAAACGACCGACGAGCCTGAGCGCAACGGCAGCGCAACCGCGGGCATCAGGATCGCCAGGCCGGCCACTGCTTTGGAATACACGGACCACATTTCGGGAATAGCCCTGAAGACGAAACCGATCGGATTCAGGCGCACAAGCGCCTGTAAACCTCTTCGGTAGCCTGAATGAATGAATGGTCGGAAAACTCCGCTTCCGCCTTCGCCCTGGCCCGGCTCCCCATGGGAACGAGCGTCGCCCGCTGCCGGGCGATATCGGCCAGTTTGCCGGCTACCTCCTCGACGGCGCGCGGCTCGACGATCCAGCCATCCGAACCGTCGTCGATGTTCTCCGGCAAGCCCGCATAGCGGGCGACCATGACCGGCTTGCCCATGGCCATCATTTCCCGGCAGGCGAAAGAAACGGTCTCCACGGCATAAGACAGCACGAACCCGAGGTCGAACACGGGGATGTAGTCGCGCACGTCCTCCACCAGCCCGACGGCCGAGATCTGCGGCCTCATGCCCAATTGGTCGATGATCCGCCACTGTTCCGCGGTGGGCTCGATACCGGCGACCACGATGTGAACCCGGTCCCGGACCGGCTGCGGCAGGCTCGCCACGGCCTCGACCATGTCCATCGTGCCCTTGTACCATTCGAATCCGGTTACCGTGCCCAGGACGAGCTTGTCGGCGCGGTCCGCGCCCAGGAGCTGCATCCGGCGCTGCCTGGCCTCGGCCTCGCCAAGGGGCGAGAAGCGCTCGACGTCCACTCCGTTCTTGATCACGGTAATGCGGCATCGTCCGTAGGGCGTTGCCTTCATCATGGCGGCGGTGGATGCGGATACGGCAATTACCTCGTCGGTCGCGAACCGGGCGCGCAGCCTGTTCGTCAACCCAGGCTTGACGGGAATGGAATTGTGCTTGGTGAGCACGATGCGCGGACGCTGGGCGCCAAGGGCAGCGGTCGCGACCATGGCGAGCTTGTGATCGGCGGCGCCATTGACGTGGATGACGTCGAACCGCTCCTGCAGGACGAGCGTTTTCAAGTCTCGTATGGCCGGCACCATGGCACGCCACTCTTTGAGCTTGCCGGGAAAGGACATCGGAACGGCCGTGACGCCGGCCATTGCGCGGATCCTGGAAAAAAGCGTGCTGGTCGACGGCGCCGCCACGCAGATGCCCAGCCGGTCGCGCAGGCCGCGCGCTAGCGCCTCGATGTAGGTGTCATGCCCCCCGCCGCGGCCGGGGTGAAAGTTGGTGAGCAGTACTTTCATGCTCCGGTACCGTCATGACCGATCTCCAGGAACGGCCGCCCGGCATGGCGCCAGGCCGCGGCCGCGTTCCCTCGACCTGCCGGCATCAGTACTCCAAGCCCACGTCGGCCGGCTGCCCCGTCAGCTTGCCCAGCTGCTGGATCAGCACGTCCGGCACCCGGACGCGCCAGTCCTCGCTCAGGCGCACGATGCACTTGGCATCGCCCCGGTTGTAGACGACCTCGACCGGCGTCCCGGGAAAACCGTTCTCGGGATCGGCGCGATAGGGATTCAGCACTTCCCGCAGCGAGTCGGCATGGGCATTGCCATTCAGCCTGATCGACAGCGCCCTCGCCTTGGCTTCGCGCGCCATCTGCAAGTCGTACACGTCGTCGGCCACGATGCGCATGCCGCCCGAATATTCGTCGTTGCTGACCTTGCCCAGCACGATGAGCAACTGGTCTTCGCGCAGGCGGTTGCGGTGCCGTTCGTAGAGCTCGTTGAACACCGAGATCTCCACCTGCGCCGTACCGTCGTCCAGGACGGCGAAGACCATCTTGCCGCGCCGGGTCATCTGGGTGCGCACGGCGGAAAGAATGCCGGCCATCCATTGCAGGTCGCGGCTGGGCTGCAGGTTGGACAGCGGATTGCGCACGAAGCGCCGGACCTCGGCGCGATAGGCGTCGAACAGGTGGCCGCTGAAGTAGAACCCCAGCGCGGTCTTCTCCTGCGCCAGGCGCTCGCGCTCGTCCCAGGGCTCGACGTCGGCCAGTTCTCCGGCCAGGTCGGCATGGTCGTCGCCGCCGAACAGCGAGGTCTGGCTGGCGGCGCGGGCAGCCTGGTCGGCGGCGTCCATGGCCGTGCCCAGCGTGGCCAGCAACGCGGCGCGGTTGGACGCGAGCGTGTCGAACGCGCCGGCCTTGATCAGCGCCTCGATCGCGCGGCGGTTGACCAGGTGGCGGTCGATGCGGCGGCAGAAATCGAACAGGTCGGTGAATGGTCCTTTCTCGGCGCGGGCGCGGAGGATCTCCTCGACCGCGTTCTGCCCGGTGCCCTTGACGGCCCCGAGGCCGTAGCGGATGGTGCGCGGCGGCTGGCCGCGCGCGGAGTATTCGTCCAGGACCGGCTCGAAGCGATAGCCCGACAGGTTGATGTCGGGCGGCAGCACCTTGACCTTGTTGGCCACGGTATCGGCCCAGAAGATCTGTACCTTGTCGGTGTCGTCCATGTCGGACGACATGGTCGCGGCCATGAACTCGGCCGGATGGTGGGCCTTGAGCCAGGCGGTCTGGTAGGCGATGAGCGCGTACGCGGCGGTGTGCGACTTGTTGAAGCCGTATTCCGCGAACTTCTCCATCAGGTTGAACAGCGTGACCGCGATGTCCGGGTCGTAGCCCTTCTTCTCCGCGCCGGACTGGAAGATCTCGCGGTGCTTGGCCATTTCCTCGGGCTTTTTCTTGCCCATGGCCCGCCGCAGCATGTCGGCGCCGCCCAGCGTGTAGCCGCCGATGATCTGGGAGATCAGCATCACCTGTTCCTGGTAGACGATGACCCCGTACGTGCTCTTGAGGACCGGCTCCAGGTCGGGATGGAAGTATTCGGCCTTGGCGCGGCCGTGCTTGCGGTTGACGAAGTCGTCCACCATGCCCGAGCCCAGCGGGCCGGGGCGATAGAGCGCCAGCACGGCGATGATGTCTTCGAAGTTGCTGGGGCGCAGCTTCTTGAGCAGTTCCTTCATGCCGCGCGATTCCAGCTGGAACACGGCGGTGGTGTTGCCGTCGCTCAGCAGCTTGTAGGAATCGAGATCGTCCAGCGGCAGCGCCATGACGTCGAAATCGCGCATGCCCTCGTTGAACTCGCGCACGTAGCGCACGGCCCAGTCGAGAATGGTCAGGTTGCGCAGCCCCAGGAAGTCGAACTTCACCAGGCCCACGGCCTCGACGTCGTCCTTGTCGAACTGGGACACCGCGATGTGGCTTTGCCCGGGCTGGCAGTACAGCGGGCAGAAATCGGTGAGCTTGCCCGGCGCGATCAGCACGCCTCCCGCATGCATGCCGATGTTCCGGGTCAGGCCCTCGAGCGGCTTGGCCAGGTCGATCAGCGCCCGGGCCTCCTCGTCGTTGTCATAGCGTTCCTTGAACGCGGGTTCTTCCTTGAGCGCGCGTTCGAGGTCCCACGGGTCGGCCGGCGAATGCGGGATGATCTTCGAGAGCCCGTCGCAGAACAGGTAAGGCAGGTCCAGCACGCGCCCGGCGTCGCGGATCACCGCCTTGGCGCCCAGGGTACCGAAGGTGGCGATCTGGCTCACGGCGTCGCGCCCGTATTTCTGCTTGACGTATTCGATGACCTTGTCGCGGTTGTCCTGGCAGAAGTCGATATCGAAGTCGGGCATCGATACCCGTTCCGGGTTCAGGAAGCGCTCGAACAGCAAGTCGTAGCGGATCGGATCGATGTCGGTGATGCCCAGGCTGAACGCCACCAGCGAACCGGCGCCCGAACCCCGCCCCGGCCCCACGGGCACGCCGTTGTTCTTGCCCCAGTTGATGAAGTCCTGCACGATGAGGAAGTAACCAGGAAAGCCCATGTCGATGATGGTCTGGCATTCCTTGTCGAGCCGCTGGCTGTATTCCTCCCAGTGCGCCTGGCGTTCCTTCTCGTCCGGAAAGAGCTGCGCCATGCGCCGCTCCAGGCCCTCCCTGGACAGCTGCACCAGGTATTCGGCCAGCGTCACCCCTTCGGGCGTGGGGAAGTTGGGCAGCTTGGGATTGCCCAGCTCCAGCGTCAGGTTGCAGCGGGTGGCGATGGCCACGGTGTTGGCCAGCGCGGACGGCACGTCGGCAAAGCGCTCGGCCATTTCGTCGGAGGACAACAGATACTGTTCCTCCGTGTAGACGCGCTGGCGCCGGGGATTGGCCAGGATCTCGCCCTCGGCGATGCAGACGCGGGCCTCGTGCGCGCGGAAGTCGCCGCGCTCCAGGAACTGCACGGGATGCGTGGCGACCACCGGCGCTCCGCATTCGGCCGCCAGCCGCATCGCGGCCTGGACATAGGTTTCGTCGCCTTCGCGCCCGGCGCGCTGCAGCTCGATGTAGTAGCCGTCCGGGAACACCTTCATCCAGTGGCGCGCGAACGCCAGCGCCGCCTCCTGGTTGCCGGTCTCCAGCGCCTGTCCCACGTCGCCCTGGCGGCCGCCGGACAGGGCGATCAGCCCCGCTCCGTAGGTTTCCAGCCATTCGGGCCGGATCTCGCCGCGTCCGCGATGCTGGTTGGTCAGGAAAGCCTGGGTCAGCAGTTCGCACAGGTTGAGGTACCCTCCCCGGTCGCGCACCAGCAGCAGCATCCGGTAGGGTTTGTCGCGGTCGGCGTCGTTGGAAACCCAGACGTCGCAGCCGGCAATGGCCTTGATGCCCTTGCCCCGCGCCGCCTTGTAGAACTTGATCAGGCCGAACAGGTTGGACAAGTCGGTCAGGGCGACCGCCGGCTGCTCCAGGGCGGCCACGCGCTTGACCAGGTCGGGAATGCGGACGATGCCGTCCGACACCGAGAACTCGGAGTGGACGCGCAGGTGGACGAAGGGAGGAGTAGGCGACTGTGACATGCCGGCATTTTAGCCTCCTGCGGGCCGACGGAAAGACCTATCGGCCATCCGGACGAATCCCCTCTCCGGGCCGGCCGTCAGCGCGCCGGGGAAGACCTCCGCAGGGACTGCATCAGCTTGTCCAGCAGGCCATCCAGCATGTCCAGCTCCTCCTGGCTGAAATCGCCGAACATGACCTCCTGCTCGTGGGCCGCGCCGATCCGGTCGGCGCGCTCGCGCACCTTGCGCCCCTTGGCCGTCAGCGTCAGCTCGAACGCGCGGGCGTCGCGCGGACTGATGGCCCGTTCGACCAGCCCCAGTTCGATCAGCCGGGCCACGACCTTGGAAAGCACGGTTTTCTCGATGAAGGTGGCCGCCTGCAACGCCGACACGCTGATGCCGGGCGCGTCGCCGATCTGCCTCAGGACGCGCAGGTCGCGCACGACCAGCCCCAGGTCCTTGCGATAGAGCTCGTTGACCTGCCGCACCGCCTCGCTCTTGATGAGGTCGAGCTTATACGTGAAATAGGTCTCTAGCTTCTTGGTCACGGCGGTCTCGGGCCTTGGAGAAGGATCGGCGCATTGTATGCCTCCCGCCCCGGGCGGGGTAAATACTGAGTGCAAAATTCAATAGTTGAAATAGCATCCTATTTTTTGGCAGCAACCGATACAGGATCGCAATGAATATCGAGGTGCCCGACACCCACGCCCACGACATGACCACGTGGCGACGCATGCTTCACCGCAACCCGGAACTCGGTTTCGAGGAACACGAAACGGCCGCCTTCGTCGCCGCCCGGCTGCGCGAGTGGGGCATCGACACCCACACCGGCATCGGCGGCACCGGCGTGGTCGGCGTCATCCATGGCTCGCTGGGCCCCGGGCGCAACGTCGGCCTGCGCGCCGACATGGATGCGCTGCCCATGCAGGAGCAGACAGGCCTGCCCTACCAGTCGGTCAAGCCCAACCTGTTCCATGGCTGCGGCCACGACGGGCATACGGCCATCCTGCTGGGCGTCGCGCGGCACTTCGCCGCCCGGCGCGACTTCCGCGGCACGCTGCACCTGATCTTCCAGCCGGCCGAGGAAACCTTGCGAGGCGGCTCCTCGATGATCCAGGACGGGCTCTTCGAGCGCTTTCCGTGCGACGAGGTCTACGGCCTGCACAACCATCCCCCGCTCGAACCCGGCCGCGTGGGCGTGCGCAACGGCGCCATCCTGTCGGCGTGCGACCTGTTCCGCATCCGCATACATGGCGTCGGCGGCCACGCGGCCAGCCCGCACCGCACCGTGGATCCCGTGGTGGTGGGCAGCGCGCTGGTGCAGTCCCTGCAAACCATCGTGAGCCGGTCGGTGGATCCGCTCCAGACCGCGGTGGTCAGCGTTTGCCAGTTCCACGCCGGGACCGCCATCAACGTCATCGCCGGCGAGGCCGTGCTCGAAGGCACGGTGCGCACGCTGGACCACGGCGTCCAGGCCGAGATCCTCAAGCGCCTGAAAGAGATCTGCGCCGGCGCCGAACAAACCCACCGCTGCCGCATCGAGTTCGAGCACCTGCAGACCTCGCCCGCGACCATCAACAGCCCGGAACAGGCCCAGGTCGTGCGCGACGCGGCGCTGGCCGTGGTGGGCCAGGCCGGACTGGAGCCCGACATCGCGCCGCTCATGGCGTCGGAAGACTTCGCCTACATGCTGCAGGAAAAACCCGGGTGCTACTTCTTCCTCGGCAATGGCGGCCACATGTGCCATCACCCCAAGTTCGACTTCAACGACGACGTGCTGCCCGTCGGCATGTCGGTCATGGTCGAGATCGCCCGCCGACGCCTGCAGGCCTGACCCCTTACCCGCCAATCGCCAGGACCCGCCATGTTCAATACCCGCCGTCTCGCCGCCCCGCTGCTGGGGCTCGCCATGCTGGCCGCCGCGCCGGCCCAGGCCCAGACCTATCCGGCCAGGCCCATCCACCTGATCGTCAACGGCGCGCCGGGCAGCCTGCCCGACCTCTTCGCCCGCCCGATCGCCGAGAAAATGCGCCAGTCACTGGGCCAGGCCGTGGTCATCGACAACCGTCCGGGCGCGGGCGGCCTGCTCGCCATGACCAATCTGAAGAACAGCCCCGCCGACGGCTACACGTTGGCAGTGGTCACCAATGCCCACGTGGTGTGGAACCAGTACCTCTTCAGCAAGCTGCCCTACGCCCCCCAGGCCGACATCCAGGCCGTCAGCCCCATCGCCACCATCCCCATGGTCATGACTGCCAGCGCGGACCTGAAAGCCGGCTCGCTGCGTGAGCTCGTCGCGCTGGCCAAGGCCCAGCCCGGTGTGCTGAACTACGCATCGTCCAGCACGGGCTCGCCGCCCCACGTGCTGTTCGAGATGTTCAGGGGGCAGGCCGGCGTCGACATCGTCCACGTGCCTTTCAAGTCGGGCCCCGACGCGCTCAACTCCACGATCAGCGGCCGCACCCAGCTCTACCTGGCCGGGTCCGCACTGGTGGAACCCCAGGTCAAGGACGCAAGGCTGAAGGCCCTGGCCGTGAACACCCGGGACCGCCTGCCGGGACTGCCCAACGTGCCCACGTTCGCCGAGCAGGGCTTCCAAGGACTGGAAGACACGGTATGGCTGGGGATCGTGGCGCAGACCGGCGTGCCCGCCGACATCGTCCATAGGCTGAACCGCGAAATCGCCAAGGCGGTGCAGGCCGAAGACATGAAGAAGCTCTACGAGGCGCACGGCTCGGTGGTCTACACCTCCAGCCCCGAGGAGTTCGCCGCGCGCATCAAGGCCGATCATGCGCTCTGGGGGCCGGTGATCAAGAAGGCGAACATTTCGTTGGATTGAGGCCCCCCTACGCGCTTACGCGCGCCCCCCAGGGGGCGATGCGAGCGGACTGGCGGAGCCAGATCCGCCGCATCCTGGGGCTAGTACCGCTATCTTGGGTTGAGGCACCTGTGCTTCGCTGGCTGCCAGCGGTAGCTAAGGTGTAGCAATTCAAGAAATTCGCACTAGACCAGGGCGCCGCGGATCCGGCTTTGCCCGTCCGCCAGCGCCGCCCCTTGAGGGGTGCGGCGTGAGCCGCGAGGGGTGATCCCTTCTTCCAGCGCCGCCCCCTTGAGGGGGAGCGGCCGAAGGCCGCAAGGGGGTGGACCTCCCCCCAGTGCTTTTTTGGGTGAACGCCATCCAGGAATGATCACCGCCCAGGCACGGAATCCACCTTCACCGTGTAATTCAACGCGAGCCGTCCCCCATCCACGTATACGGTCTGCCCCGTTACGTAGCTCGCGTCCTCGCTGGCCAGGAACAGCGCTGCGCCGGCAACCTCGTCCGGACTCCCCAGCCGCGTCATCGGAATCCGCGACAACACCGTCCGGTACGCCTCCGGGTCATCCGTGATCGTCGCCATGATGTCGGTCTCGATGCTGCCCGGGCCGAGCGCATTGACCCGAACGCCGTGCGGCGCCATCGCCAGCGCCATGGCCTTGGTCATCTGCCGCACCGCGCCCTTGCTGGCGCCGTAGGCGAGCTGGTTGGACATGGCGAGCTCGGCTGTCATGGACGACAAGGTGATGATGCTGCCGCCACGCCCGGCGCGCACCATGGACCTGGCCGCCGCCTGGGCCACCAGGAAAGTGCCGCGGACGTTGACGTTCATGACGAAGTCGAGGTCTTCCAGGGTCAGGTCCAGGAACTCGGCGGCGCGAATCACGCCGGCGTTGCAGACACAGATGTCCACCCCGCCGAATTCCCGTTCGCACAGGGCGACCATCTCGGCCACCTGGGCCGGATCGGTCACGTCGCCGCGCATGGCGCGTGCCGGGCCGGGCATGGCCGCCAAAGCCTCGCTTTCGACTTTCCCGGCCCGATCCACCAGCACCACGTTGGCGCCTTCCTGGCTGTACCGCTTCGCGATCGCCAGCCCGATGCCGCCTGCGGCGCCGGTCACCAGCGCCGTCTTGTCCTTCAACCTCATCGATCCTTCCTATAGAAAAAAGCCAACCCTACACGCCCACGTACTGGGCGATCAGTTCCGGCCGCGCCGACAATTCCGGAGACGTGCCGCGCCAGACCGTGACGCCCTTGTCCAGGATGAAGTTGCGGTCTGACAGGCGCAGCAGGGCCTTGGTGTTCTTGTCCACCACGATCATGGTGAGGCCTTCCTGCTTGAGCCGCGCCAGCACGCTCCAGATCTCGGCGCGGACGATAGGGGCCAGGCCTTCGGTGGCTTCGTCCAGCACCAGCAGGCGGGGGTTGGTCATCAACGCGCGGCCGATGGCCAGCATCTGCTGCTCGCCGCCGGAAAGCTGGGTGCCGAGATTGGCCCGGCGCTCCTTCAGGCGCGGGAACAGGTCATAGATCTTGTCCAGCGTCCAGGACGAGGCGCCGGTGCGCTTGGCGGTGGCGACGAGATTTTCTTCCACGGTAAGCGTGGGGAATATCTGCCGGCCCTCGGGCACCAGGGACAGGCCCAGCCGCCCCACGCGATAAGGGGCCATGCCGTTCAGCGTCTGCCCGTCGAACGTGATCTGGCCCGAGGCCGGCTTGAGCAAGCCGAACAGGCAGTTGATGACCGTGGTGCGGCCCATGCCGTTGCGGCCGATCAGCCCCACGACCTCGCCGCGCTTGACCTCCAGGTCGATGTCGAACAGCGCCTGGCAGGAGCCGTACTTGGCCGCCAGTCCTTGTATGGAAAGCATGCGTGAACTCCTGCCTCAGGCATCGGCGTCGTCGCCTAGATAGGCGCGGCGCACTTCGGGATGGTTGCGGATTTCCTCGATCGAACCAGTGGCCACGATCTTGCCGTAGACCAGCACGCTGATGCGGTCGGCCAGCGAGAAGACGGCGTTCATGTCGTGCTCGATCAGGAGGATGGTGTAGCGGCCCTTCAGCGACCGCAGCAGCTCGATGGCGGCCGCGCCCTCCGCGGCGCTCATGCCGGCCATGGGCTCGTCCAGCAGCAGGATCCGCGGATCCGCGGCCAGCGCCATGGCGACTTCCAGCTGGCGCCGCTGGCCATAGGCGAGGTTGGAAACCACGGTGTCGGCCACCTCGGCCAGATGGCACTGCTCAACGATGGCGCGCGCCTTGGCCATGACGTCGCCGTAGGCCGACATGGGCTTCCATACCGCCCAGCGCACGCCCTGCCTGCGCAGCGCGGCAAGGCAGACGTTCTCGACCACGGTGAAGGCGTCGAAGATCGAGGTGATCTGGTAGGAGCGCAGAAGCCCCATGCCTACCCGATGCTGCACCGGCGTGCCGCTGACCTCTTCGCCGCCCAGTTTTATGCTGCCCTCGTCCGAGCGAAGTTCGCCGGTGAGCAGGTTGATCAGCGTGGTCTTGCCGGCGCCGTTGGGGCCGATGATGGCATGCAGTTCGCCCGGCTCGATTTCCAGCGTCACGCCATCGGTGGCGCGCAGGCCGCCGAAACGCTTGACCAGGGTCTGGGTACTCAGTCCGATCGGATTCATTGCGCTTCTCCTGCGGGAACGGCAACGACCTTGGCGGCCTTGGCCTCGGCGGCCGGCGCTTCGGCCGGCTGCGCCTGCGCGCCGCGCAGGCGGGTGAGCCAGGCAAAGCCGTTCTTGGTCAGCAAGGCGATCACGACGATGACCGGCCCCATGATGAGCATCCAATGCTGGGTGAGGCCCTTGAAGAACTCCTCCATGACCAGGAAAGCGATCGCGCCGACGATCGGCCCGACGATGGTGCCCAGCCCGCCGATGACCAGCATCACGATCAGTTCGCCCGACACCGGCCACGACATGTAGCTGGGCGATGCGAAGGCGGTCAGGTTGGCCAGCAGCACGCCGGCCACGCCGGTCAGCACGCCGGACATGACGTAGGCGGCCAGCTGCACGCGGAAGACCGAGTAGCCGAAGGCGTTGACGCGGCGCGGGTTGATATGGGTGGCCTGCAGCACCATGCCGAAGGGCGATTTCTTCAGCCGCGCCATGAACACCGTGGCCGCCAGCAGGACGACCCACGCCGCCCAGTAGACCTCGCTGCTGCCCGACAGTTCGAACAGGCCGAAGTTGCTGGGCTCGTTGATGTTCAGGCCGTCGTCGCCGCCGAAGGTGGTCATGCTGACCATGAGGAAATAGAACATCTGGGCGAAGGCCAGCGTGATCATGATGAAGCCGATGCCCGAGGTGCGCAGGCACACGCTGCCCACCACCAGGGCCACCAGCGCGCACACCGCCACGGCCACCAGCAGTTGCAGCCAGCCGTCGCTGAAGCCGTAGTAGCTGAGGATGCCGACGGCATAGCAGCCCAGGCCGATGAACATGGCATGGCCGAAGCTGACCAGGCCGGCAAAGCCCAGCACGAGGTTCAGCGCGCAGGCGGCCAACGCATAGACCAGCACGCGCGCGAAGAACGTCACGTAGAACGGCTCGCCCATCGCCTGCGCGACGAACGGCACGGCCGCCAGGAGTATGAACAGGACCGGAATCAACCAGGCCCCGAATTTGACGCGATTCATATCGTGTACCTTGCAGGAATATCAATTGCTCTACCGCCACGCGCGAAACGGATGCCGTTCCATCCAGGGCACAGCGGATCCGGCTCCGCCGGTCCGCCAGTGCCGCCGCCCCGGGACCCGGCGCCGGACCGCCCCAAGGCGGGTCCCGGCCCCCTTGGGAGGCTGCCGCGTGGCGGCTGGGGGCTCACCATACCGGCCGAGCGAAGCGCATGGGGAATCACCTCTTGGCCGGCGCCAGGATGCCATTGGGCCGGAAGGCCAGCACTAGCGCCATCAGCACGTAGATCAGCATGGACGCCAGGGCCGGGCCGACGGCGTTGGCCGAGGCCGGCTGCATGAAGGAGCCCAAGAGGTGCGGGATGTACGCGCGCCCGAGCGTGTCGATGACGGCGATGATCATCGCCGCCACCAGCGCTCCGCGGATGGAGCCGATGCCGCCGACCACGATGACGACCAGCGCAAGGATCAGCACCGGCTCGCCCATGCCGGACTGCACCGACAGGATGGGTCCCGCCAGCGCGCCCGCCAGGCCGGCCAGGCCCGCGCCCAGCATGAACAGGAGCTTCTTGAGCAGGTCGATGTTGACGCCCAGCACGCTCACCATGGGCGAGTTGCTGGCGCCGGCGCGGATGAGCATGCCGAAGCGCGTCTTCTGGATCAGGTACCACGCTCCCAGCGCCACCAGCACGCCGACCGCGATGATCAGGATCCGGTAGACGGGATATTGCGATCCGAACAGCGTCACCGCCCCTTCCAGGGCAGACGGAATGGCGGCGTAGTAGGGCCGGTTTCCGAAGATGACGATCGCCAGCTCGTTGAAGAACATCATCAGGCCGAAAGTGGCGAGCACCTGGTACAGGTGGTCGTACCGGTACAGTGGCTTGGCGACCAAGTGCTCGAGCAGCAGCCCCACCAGCCCGGCGGAGATGATGGCGGCGGCGATCGCGAAAATGAAGGACCCGCTCGCGTTGTAGGTGGCCGCGCCGATGAACGCGCCGACCATGTACAGCGAGCCGTGCGCGAGATTGATGAAATTCATGATGCCGAAGATCAGGGTCAACCCTGACGACAGCAGGAACAACAGCACGCCAAGCTGCACGCCATTGAGCAACTGCGACAAAAACAGCGAACTATTCATTGACAGACTTCCGTGTCAAAACAACCGGGACTTCCCCGCATGCCCGGCTTCCGTGTGCCCAGTGCCTTCGCACTTCCCCGACCCCGAACAGGCGATCCCACCCGAGCATACCGGCACCCGCTTCCGCCAGCTATGAGAGCAAGCCCACCCCTGCGCGCTGGAGGGAAGCCCACCCCCTCGCGCTTCGCGCTCCCCCTCAAGGGGGCGGCGCTGGACGGAGAGCCCACCCCACGCGGCCTGTGGCCGCCCCCCTCAAGGGGCGGCGCTGGCGGACCGGCAAAGCCGGATCCGCGGCGCCCTGGGTCTAGTACGAGCTTCTTGGTTTGTGCACCGTTGCTACCGCTGGCAGCAGCGAAGCACCGGTGCCACAACCCAAGATAACGGTACTAGACCCAGGATGCGGTGGATCCGGCTTTGCCGGTCCACCCGCATCGCCCCCTGGGGGGCGCGCGTCAGCGCGTAGGGGGGTTACTTGATCTTGCACTCAGACGCATAAGCGTCCTTGTGATCGGTCAGCACCTGGGCCAGCTGCTTGTAGCCCACGCCGTCGCCGGCCTGCACGATCTCGTAGGCGTAGTAGTGCTGGATGGGCATGTTGTTGGTGTTGAAGGCGAACTTGCCGCGGACCGTGGGGAACTTGGAGCCGGCCTCCTTGACCGCCGCAGCGAAGGCCTTCTTGTCCGACACCTTGCCGCCCAGCTTGGCGATCGCCGCATCCAGCAGGTAGGCGGCATCATAGGCGGCGGCGGCGTACTCGGTGGGAGGACGCTTGTACTTGGCCTCGTAGCCCGATACGAATTTCTTGTTCTGCGGGTTGTCCAGCACAGGCGCCCAGGGCGTACCATAGATGGACCCCACCGCCTGCTGCTTGAGCGCGGCCAGCGAGTTCGAATCGATCAGGCTCTCGGACAGGAACGGCAGCTTGCCCATCAGGCCGGCCTGGTTGAGCTGGCGCACGAAGTTCACGCCCACGCCACCGGGATAGAAGACGAACAGCGCATCGGGCTTGGCGTTCTGCACGGCGGCGATCTCGGCCGCGTAGTCGAGCTGGCCCAGCGGGGTATAGACCTCGTTCTGAACGTTGCCGCCGTAGAACCGCTTGAACCCCGCCAGCTTGTCTTTGCCGGCCTGGTAGTTCGAGGTCATCAGATAGACGTTCTTGTAGCCCTTCTCCTTGGCGTACTTGCCCATGGCCTCGGACATCCCGTCGTTCTGCCAACCCATCACGAACAGGTTCGCCATGCACCCTTTGCCGGCGATCGGGGCCGGACCGGCGTTGGTGGACAGCGCGACCACGCCCGCATCCTTGATGCGGCGCGTCTCGGCCATCAGCACGTTCGAGAAGCCCAGCCCGACGATGGCGTCGACCTTGTCCCGCTCGATGAACTTCTGGACGATCTGCGCGCCCACGTCGGGCTTGAGCTGGTCATCCTCGCGCAGCACGGTGACGGGCTGGCCGCCCAGCTTGCCGCCGAGCTGCTCGACCGCCAGCATGAAGCCGTCGTACTGGTCCTGGCCCAGCGCCGCCATGGGGCCGGACAGCACCCCGGAAAAACCGATCTTGACCTCGGCGTGCGCGACGCCGGCGACCATCAGGGCCGCCGCGACCAGCACGGCGGTTCGTTTCTTCATCATTGTCACTGTCTCCTTCGTCGGGAAAAAGCGGGAAGTCAGCGCCCCAGCGCCTTGGCGGTCTTCCCGCCTATCCCGAAATTCGTCTTGGGCACCTCGACCAGCACCACCCGCACGGATTCGCGCGGGGCGCCGATGGCGCGATGCGCGGCCTCGGTCAATTCCTCGATCAGGGCGGCACGCTGTTCGTCCGTGCGCCCTTCCATCATTTGCACCTGGATGATGGGCATGGCCCGCTCCTTACAGCTTCACGCAGACGTTGCGCAGCTCGGTGTAGAACTCCAGCGAATGCACGCCGCCCTCGCGGCCGATGCCGGATTGCTTGGCACCGCCGAAAGAGGTGCGCAGGTCGCGCAGGAACCACGAGTTGACCCAGCAGATGCCCACGTTCAGGGCCTTGCCCAGGCGATGGGCGGTGCCCACGTTCTGGGTCCACACCGTGGCGGCCAGGCCATACGGCGTGTCGTTGGCCATCTTGATGACCTCTTCTTCGGTGTCGAAGGGCGCGATGTGGCAGCAGGGTCCGAAGATCTCCTCGCGGATCACGGCGGCCGTCTCGGGCAGGCCGGTCCAGATCGTGGGCTGCACCCAGGCGCCCTCGGACATCTTGCCGGGCATGTCGGGCACGCCGCCGCCGGTGACGATGGTGGCCCCTTCCTCGCGGGCCTTGGCGTAATAGCTCAGGACCTTCTCGCGATGCACCTGCGAGACCAGCGGCCCGAAGTTGGTGGCGTGGTCGTGCGGATCGCCCAGCTTGAACGACTCGGCCTTGGCCTTGAGCGCGGCAACGAACTTCTCGAAGATGGGGCGCTGCACGTAGACGCGCTCGGTACCCAGGCACACCTGGCCACTGTTCTCGAACGCGGAACGGGCGATGCCGGCGACAGCCTTGTCGAAATCGGCGTCGGCGAACACGATGCCGGGGTTCTTGCCGCCCAGTTCGAACGACACCGGGCGCACACCCTTGGCGGCGGCCTTCATGATGGCTTCGCCGGTACGGGTCTCGCCGGTGAAGGTAATGCCGTCCACGTCGGGATGCTGGGTCAGGAATTCGCCGGCGGAGTCCGGGCCGAAACCGTGGACGACGTTGTAGACGCCGGGCGGCACGCCGACCTCGTTCATCACCTCGCCCAGCAGCGTGGCGGTGGCCGGGGTTTCCTCGGACGGCTTGACCACGACGGTGTTGCCGCAGGCCAGGGCCGGGCCGACCTTCCAGGTCATCAGGAGCAGCGGCAGGTTCCACGGGCAGACCACGCCGATGACGCCGCGCGGCACGCGTACCGCGTAGTTCAGCGCGAAGCCGTTGTCAGGGGTCTCCATGTCGAAGCTTTCGCCCGGCACATTGCGGATCAGGTCGGCGAAGACCTTGAAGTTGGCGGCGCCGCGGGGGATGTCGACATGGCTGGCGAGCACGTGGGGCTTGCCGGTATCGGCCATCTCGGCCGCCAGGAAATCATCGAACCGGCGGTTGATGCCGTCGGCGATGGCGTGCAGCATTTCCACCCGCTGCTGCACTTTCATGGTCGCCCACGGGCCCGACAGGGCGGCGCGCGCGGCCTTGACGGCGGCATCGACTTCGGCACGGCCGGCCTCGTGCACGGGACCGATCAGGCTGTTGTCGACGGGGTTGCGGTTCTCG